>OIWV01000009.1_pt1 | contig 168976 bp, 204 predicted proteins | sample 1587751 | NCBI WGS metagenome assembly OIWV01 (sample SAMEA3888913, study PRJEB22519) | human gut metagenome | biome: human gut; feature: human-associated habitat; material: faeces | place: Denmark | collected 2010
TGACCTTCGGGTTATGAGCCCGACGAGCTACCGACTGCTCCATCCCGCGATATCGTCTGCCATCGCTTTATCACTTCCGGCTGACAAGATATAATTATAGAGCCTTTTCCTCGCCTTGTCAACTGTTAAAATAAAAAAAATCGAGAAAAACGCAAAAAAATCAGAGCAGGAATATTTCCTGCCCTGACTGGCTCTTTTCTATTCTTTTATATAGAAGCAAACTATCACGTTATGCCTTCTTCTCGCCTGCGTCCTTCGCCGCTGGAGCTGGCTGCTCCTCGCCCGTCTCAAAGAGATAAGCATAGCGCTCCTTGAATTCCTTCGGCGTCATGCGGTAAGCGTTGGCAAGACCCGGATCGTCGAGATCCTCCTTCTCCATGCGCATCATCGAGCCGCGCGCGATGCGGTACTGGACGGATTTGATGTTGACCTTGCGCACGCGCGTCTTGCCCGTGGCCGGGTCCTTGATGTCCTCGAAGCGCATCGGCACAGCCTCATTGTTCTGGATGGAGATCAGAGCGCCGCTGTCGCCGCGCATGAGGAAGCGGACGGCCGAATAACCGAGCGAGCGCGCATAGTCGATATCGTAAGCAATCGGCGCCGTACAGCGCAGCTCATAGCCGATTTCCTTATCGATGATGGAGACCTTGATGCCGATCTTCTTGACCTCGGCGAGCACTGCCTGCTTGAGGATCTCACCAAAGTCGAGCTCGCTGTAGCGGATGTGGCCGTGCTCATCCGTCACGACCTCGCCGAGCTTCTTGAAGTCCTCCGGCGCGATCTTCTCGATGACGCCTTCGGCAATGACAGCTACGCCGTAGTTCTTACCCGTCAGATAGCGCTTGACGATGGAGCCCGTGATGATGTCAACGAGCTGCTGCAGTGGGATCTTCTTCTGCGGGAACTCCTCCGGGATGATTGTGATGGCAGCGCCGGCACTGCGGCCCATGCCGAGTGCCAGGTGGCCGGCCGTGCGACCCATGGCGATCGTGAAGTACCAGCGGTTGTTCGTCGTGCGCGCATCTTCCATGAGGTTCTCGATCTCCGTCGTCGCGAAGGCGCGGGCCGTCTCGAAGCCGAACGTCGGCACGCCCTCCGGCAGCGGCAGGTCGTTGTCGATGGTCTTCGGCACATGGACGACATTAATCGTGCGGCCCATCTTGCGTGCCTCTTCCGAGACAGCCGCCGAGCTGTAAGCCGTGTCATCGCCGCCGATCGTCACGAGGTGTGTGACGCCGAGCTCCGTCAGCGTCTCGACGACCGTGCGCAGGTCGGATTCCTTCTTCGTCGGGTTGAAGCGGCTCATCTTGAGGATGCAGCCGCCCGCCATGTGGATGTGGCTGATGTCTTTCGGCTCGAGGCGGACGTAGTTCTTCTCGCCGCGCGCGAGTCTCGAGAAACCATCATAGATGCCGAGTACATCCCAGCCATGGCGCGTCGCCTCATTCGTGATGCCAGAGATGACGCTGTTGATGCCAGGAGCCGGGCCGCCGCCGCAGACGATTGCGATAACGTTCTTGATGCCGATCATGGAAATTCCCCCTTAAGTCTTTTGGTGCGTTCGGTACTTCATATCATCGATATACTCGTACTCGAATCTGATTACAGTTACATTTATTCGTCTTTTTTCTCCATATTCCTGCTTGCATTTTATTGTTATGTAAAATTTTTGACAACTTTTCGCAAAAACAGCGCAAAAAGCAAAAAAATCAGCCGCCCGGGTATTCCGGGCAGCTGATGCCTTGCTCCATCGTGATGTAGTTGTCTTAGCGCTTGCCGGAGCGCCCCGGCTTGGCGCGGTGGCCGAGGTTCGACTTCGTGCCATGTGCCTTCTGGCGGCGGCTGCGGTCGTTGCGGCCCTTGTGCGAAGCGCCCTTGCGGTTGGCGTACTTCGAGAGCGGCTTGCGCTCAGCCTTCTTCTCCTCGCGCTTCTCGCGGATCTCCTTGAGGATCTGCTCCTGCTTCTCCTTGTGACGGCGGCCGCGCTCCGAGCGCTGCTTGCGGATCCTGTCCTTGATGCCGCCCTCGATGCGGCGCAACAGGTCGTACTGGCGCGCGTTGACGAAAGTGATGGCCTTGCCGCGCTCGCCCGCGCGGCCCGTGCGCCCGATGCGGTGAATGTAGCTCTCCGCATCGTGCGGGATGTCGTAGTTGAAGACGTGTGTGACGCCTTCGATGTCGAGGCCGCGCGCCGCGATGTCCGTCGCGCAGAGGATCTGGAGCTCTGCCTTGCGGAAGCGCTTGAGGACGAGCGTGCGCTGGACCTGCGAGAGGTCGCCGTGCAGCTCGTCGACGAGGTAGCCGCGCGCCGCGAGCGCCATCGTGACCATGTGTGCGCGCTGCTTCGTATGGCAGAAGACCATCGCGAGGTACGGCTGCTCCTGATTGATGATCTCGCAGAGCTTGTCGATCTTCGTCTCCTCGCGCGTGTCGATGATGACCTGGTCGATGGCATCGAGCGTCACGTGCTCCGACTTGATCTCGAGATTCTGCGGCGCCGTCATGTAGCGTGCCGAAAGTGCCTTGACGCGGTCCGGCATCGTCGCGGAAAACAGCATGAGCTGGCGGTCCACAGCCGTCGCATTGAGCAGCGCCTCGACGTCCTCGATGAAGCCGAGGCGCATCATCTCATCGGCCTCGTCGAGGACGACCTTGTTGACCTGCGAGAGGTCGATCGTCTGGCGGCGCAGGTGGTCGAGCAGGCGGCCCGGCGTGCCGATGATGAGCTGCGGGTGGCGGCGGAGCTTCTGCTTCTGGCGCTCGATGTCCTGCCCGCCGAAGATGACGAGCGAGGAGATGTCGGCTGCGGCAGAGAGCGACTGCGCGACCTTGGCGATCTGGATGGCCAGCTCGCGCGTCGGCGTGATGACGAGCGCCTGCGTGACAGCGGCCTGCGGCTTGATCTTCTCGATGATTGGCAGCAGGAAGGCGAGCGTCTTGCCCGTGCCCGTCTGCGCCTTGACGATGCAGTCATGGCCGGCGCGCACGAGCGGCATCGCCTTCTCCTGCACCGGCGTCGCCTCCTTGATGCCGTGACTGCGCAGGACGTCGCAGAGTGCGGGGCGGATGCCGAGTTCCTGGAATGTTGTCATATCTCTATCCTCTTATCCTTTTTATTCTTCCTGCCCATCAGGACGAGAGGACTTCCGTCCCCGTCTCCGTGACGAGCACCGTGTTCTCCCACTGCGCGGAGAGCTTGCCATCCTTCGTGCGGACGGTCCAGCCATCGCCCTTGTCGACGACGACCTTGTAGCTGCCCTCGTTGATCATCGGCTCGACCGTCAGGATCATGCCCGGCACGAGCAGCATGCCCGTGTCCTTCTCGCCGACGTGCGGCACGAACGGCTCGAGGTGGAAGTCCTTGCCGACGCCGTGACCGCCGAGGTCCGTGACGACAGAGTAACCATTCTCATGCGCGTGCGCCTCGCAGGCGGCGCCGATGTCGCCGAGGAAGTGCCAGGGGCGGATGGCCTGGACGCCGAGCTCCATGCATTCCTTCGTGACGCGCACGAGTTTCTCCGCCTCCGGCGAAGCCTTGCCGACGATGTACATGCGCGAGGCATCGGCGTAATAGCCGTTGAGGATCGTCGTGATGTCGATGTTGACGATGTCGCCTTTCTTGAGGATGGTCTTCTTCGACGGGATGCCGTGGCAGACGACCTCATTGATCGAGATGCAGACGTTCTTCGGATAGCCCTCGTAGTTGAGGCAGGCCGGGATGCCGCCGCGCTCACGGATGTAGTCCGCTGCAGCCTGGTCGAGCGTCGCCGTGTCGATGCCCGGACGTACCATCTCGGTCATGAGGTCGAGCGCGCCGTCGTTGATGACGCCGGCTGCACGCACGCCTGCGATGTCCTTCTCGTTATTGATGATCTTCTTCGGCGGGCGCACCTGACCGCGGAAGATGTCGAATTTCATCTCCGCAATGCGCTCATCGAAATCTTCGTGGCATTTCTTGTACTTCTTGCCGCTGCCACACCAGCATAAATCGTTTCTCATCATATGGTGAATTACTCCTTTATCCATGCGATATCCTTGAGATGTTCCATGGGATGAACGGCAATCTGCCGCCAAATCCTTATGCATGTCATACCTATATCATTATAAGCCGATTTGACGATTTGTAAAACCTTTTCTGCTCCGCTGAGCTGTGCTGCACTTCCTTGACCTCATTTCCCGCTTGTTATATACTAAACGATATGTATATAGATGGGCGCGTTCCCATCGCAAGAGCGTACTATATGAATGAAAAGGATGTGTCTCGATGATTACCTGGATCAAACGAATCCTGCTGTTCCTGCTGATAATCTTCCTGGCGGTACTGGGGCTCTGCGCCTACCGCATGCACTCGGCCACCCGCGCCGTGCCGGTGCTCAACTACCACCAGATCAACGACCGCGACGAGAATTCTCTGACAGTCCACACCGACGAGTTCGACGAGCAGATGAAATACCTCTCCGACAACGGCTACCACACGATTACGCCGGAAGAGATGATGGATGCCTGGGAGAACGGCACGCCGCTGCCCGAGAAGCCCGTCATCCTGACCTTCGACGATGGCTACGTCGACAACTACAAGAACGCCTACCCAATCCTCGAGAAGTATAACCTCAAGGGCACGATCTTCCTGATCTCGGACTTCATCGGCACCTACCCCAACTACATGACCTGGGCGCAGGTCGATGAGATGCAGCAGAGCGGCCTCATCGATTTCGAGAGCCACACGCTCTCCCATCCGGAACTCGACAAGATTCCAGCCGATGAGGTATGGCATCAGCTCGACAGCTCCAAGAAGGCGCTCGAATGGCGCCTCGGCAAACCCATCAACTTCATCGCCTACCCGTGCGGCTCGTACGACGAAGAGCTCGAGCGCATGACGAAGGAAGCCGGCTACCGCGCCGCCTTCACCGTTCACTACGGACTGGCCAACCCGGACGAGAACCCCTACATTCTCGACCGCGTGCCGATCTTCGGCTGCAACTCGCACCAGTTCCTGCGCTTCCGCCTGCGCCTCGAGTACGCGCCGATCTTCGCACCGCTCGACGCGCTGAGCCGCAGCCTCGTCAAGAACGGCCACACCATCCTCGCAAAATTCGTCCCGGCACCATGACACGATAAGCTCATAGCATAAAAAAATCCGAGAGCCATGAGGCTCCCGGATTTTTTCATTCAGGGGGGTGTATGAGAAGAGGCAGCTTATGCTTCCTCTTCCGTCTTGACACGGGGAAGTGTCTTGAACGTGAAGTCCGTCCCGTCAAAGCCGATCTCGACGGTATCGCCCTCGCGGACGTCGCCGCGGATGATCTGCTTCGACAGAGAGGTCTCGACCGTATGCGTCAGCAGACGGCGCAGCGGACGGGCACCGAAGTTCGGGTCGAAGCCCTTGTCGGCCAGTGCCGTCAGCGCCTCGTCCGTCCACGTCAGCGAGATCTTGATCTGCTTCTCGAGGCGGTCGCTGAGGCTCTTGAGCATGATGGCCGCGATGTTCTTGACCTGCTCCTTCTGGAGGGCCTTGAACACGATGATGTCATCGACACGGTTGAGGAATTCCGGACGGAAGTAATCCTTGAGGATTTCCTTGACCGCGCCCTTCGCCTCTTCGTAGCTCTTGTTGAGGATCTCATGCGAGCCGAGGTTCGAAGTCATGATGATGACCGTGTTCTTGAAGTTGACCACACGGCCCTTGCCATCCGTCAGGCGGCCATCGTCGAGAATCTGCAGCAGCACGTTGAAGACATCGCGATGCGCTTTCTCGATCTCATCGAGCAGGATGACGCTGTATGGACGACGGCGCACGGCCTCTGTGAGCTGGCCGCCCTCTTCGTAGCCGACGTATCCCGGAGGCGCGCCAATGAGGCGCGATACGCTGTGCTTCTCCATGTACTCCGACATATCGATGCGGATCATGCTGCGCTCATCATCGAAGAGTGCCTCAGCAAGGGTCTTCGCGAGCTCCGTCTTGCCGACGCCCGTCGGGCCGAGGAAGATGAACGAGCCGATTGGGCGGTTCGGGTCCTTGATGCCGGCGCGTGCGCGCAGGATGGCTTCGCTGACGGCCTTGACGGCTTCATCCTGACCGACGACGCGGGCGTGCAGCACATCTTCGAGGTGCAGCAGCTTCTCGCGCTCGCCCGTCAGCATCTTCGTCACCGGGATGCCCGTCCAGCGGCTGACGACCTGTGCGATATCCTCTTCACCGACCTCTTCTTTGAGCAGGCGGTTGTCCTTCGACTTCGCCGCGATGATGGCCTCTTCTTCCTTGAGCTTCTTCTGGAGCTCCGGCAGCTTGCCGTACTTGAGTTCCGACATGCGGTTGAGGTCGTAGGCGCGCTCGGCGGCTTCCATCTCGCTGTTCACGCCGTCAATCTCTTTCTTGATGGCACGGACGCGCAGGATGGCGTTCTTCTCCGTCTCCCACTGGGTCTTGAGCTCGCCCTCCTCCTTCTGGAGTTTCTCTTTCTCCTTCGTGATCTTCTGGAGCTTCTCCTTCGAAGCTTCATCCGTCTCCTTCTTCAGGGCCTGCTCCTCAATCTCGAGCTGCATAATCTTGCGGCGGATCTCATCGAGCGGCTGCGGCATGGATTCGATCTCCGTGCGCAGCTTTGCTGCGGCTTCATCGACGAGGTCGATGGCCTTATCCGGCAGGAAGCGGTCCGAGATGTAGCGGTCCGAGAGCGTTGCCGCGGCGACGAGAGCCGCATCGCGGATGCGCACGCCATGATGGACCTCATAGCGCTCCTTGAGGCCGCGCAGGATCGAGATAGTGTCCTCGACGCTCGGCTCACCGACCATGACCGGCTGGAAGCGGCGCTCGAGAGCCGTATCCTTCTCGATGTACTTGCGGTACTCATTGAGCGTCGTCGCACCGATGCAACGCAGCTCGCCGCGGGCCAGCATCGGCTTCAAAAGGTTGCCGGCATCCATCGCGCCTTCCGTCGCGCCAGCGCCGACGACCGTGTGGAGCTCATCGATGAAGAGCAGGATCTGGCCGTCCGACTTCGCGATCTCGTTGAGCACGCTCTTGAGGCGTTCCTCGAACTCGCCGCGGTACTTCGCACCGGCGATCAGGGAGCCCATGTCGAGCGAGAAGAGCGTCTTATTCTTCAGCGACTCCGGCACATCGCCCGCCACGATGCGGCGCGCGAGGCCTTCGACGATGGCCGTCTTGCCGACGCCCGGTTCACCGATGAGCACTGGGTTGTTCTTCGTGCGGCGGGAAAGAATCTCAATCGTGCGGCGAATCTCCTCATCACGGCCGATGACCGGGTCGAGCTTGCCGGCGCGCGCCGCCGCCGTGAGATCACGGCCGAACTTCTCGAGGGACTTATAGCCTTCCTCTGGGTTGTCCGTCGTGACATTCTGCTTGCGGTTCTTGCGGATGGACGCCTGGATCGCGGACTTCGTCAGGTGGAACTGACGGCAGATGTCCTGTACTTCACTGCTGCCATCCGTCGCGAGAGCCAGCAGCAGGTGCTCCGTCGACACATAGTCATCCTTCATGGACTTGGCGTATTCCTCAGCGCGGCCGAGTACGCGGACCATGTCCATGCCCATGCCGAGGCGGTCCGTGCCCTTGACGCTTGGGATCTTCGCGAGCTCCTGCTCGAGTCTTGCCTTGAGCATCGGCATATCCGTCTGGCACTCCTCAAAGATTGTGGCCAGCAGCCCCTCCGGCTCTTTGGCCAGAGCCAGCAGGACGTGTGCCGACGTGATCTCCTGATGGTATTTCATGGCTGCGATCTGCTGAGCGGATTGCAGGGCCGCCAGCGTCTTCGCTGTGTATTTTTCTTGTCCCATAATCGTATCCTCCATAATCGCTCTTATTATCTTCATTATTCTGAAACTTGATCGTTTCTATATCCTATTATAGCGAATAAAGTCAAAAAGTCAAATGTTTTTTTCTGACTTTTTGACTTTATTTTAAAAAATTTTTTCAGCGGCCTGCCGCATCGCTGCCCTGCCAGGGCACGAAGTCGCGGGAATGGAGGTGAAACTGCATGAGGACCTTGCCGATGATGTGCTGGATCTGCTTCTCAACTGTGTCCGCTCCGTTGTAGAACGTCAAGACAGGCGGCACGACACAGCAGCCGTAGTCGGCTGCTTCCTTGATGTTGCGCAGATGGATACGGCTCATCGGCATCTCGCGCGGCACGATGACGACCTTGCGCCCTTCCTTGAGGCAGACATCGGCCGCCCGCAGCAAGAGGTCATCCGTATAGCCGCTGACGATGCCGGCCACCGTCTTCATGCTGCAGGGGATGATGATCATGCCGTCCGTCTCGTACGAGCCGCTCGATATCGAGGCCGCCATGTCGTGGTTATCGTGCACGACGTCCGCGAGAGCACAGACCTCCGCCAATGAGAGCTCCGTCTCATACGGGAACGTCACTGCCGCCCCCTCGGTGATGATCAGATGCGTCTCCACCTCCGGCATCTCATGCAGCGCCCGCAGGAGATACCAGCCCATGATGACACCGCTGGCTCCCGAAATCCCGACAATCAATCGCAAGATACATCCCTCTTTTCTCTATCCTGTACTTCTCTTCTCATTTTATCCATTTTATCATAGGCTCTGTCGAAAAAAAAGACGAGTGCCATGAATGGCACCCGTCTCTCTAGGCTCGGTCAGGTATCACGAACGCGGTGCAGACTTCCAGGTCTCCACGAGCTCGCGCGCGGCCGCCGCCGGGTCCACGGCTCCGGCCACGGCGCTGACGACGAAGAAGCCATCGACACCCGTCTTGCGCAGGGCGGGCAGGTCGCGCGCCTTGACGCCGCCACCGACGACGATCGGCACAGGGCTGATGGCATGGAGCTCCGTGAGTTCCTCGAAACTGCGCGTGATGATGTGTCCCGCAGCATCGCGGCCGCAGTCGGGCTTCGTCGCCGTCTCGTGCAGTGGGCCGGCGCCAAAGTAGTCGATGTCCCGTGTATCGGCCTGACGGACGTAGTCGAGCAGCTCCTGCGTGCGCGCCGACAGCCCGATGACTGCCTCAGCTCCCAGGAACTTGCGGCAGACCGCGACGGGGATATCGCTCTGGCCGACGTGGATGCCATCGACCTTGATGCCCGCCTCGCGCGCGGCGAGCACGACGTCGAGCCGGTCATCGACGAGCAGCACGACGTCTTCCGCCTTGCCGAGCGCCTGCAGGACATCCGCTGCCTCGCGGCAGAGCGCGATGAGCTCTCTGGCCGAAGCCGTCTTCGAGCGGATCTGCAGGCAGGTGAAGCCATTCTCGACCGCCGCCCGGATGATGTCCCCGACGGGCCGGCCCAAGGTGTTCTCCGGTCCCACCACGAGATATGCAGAGATATCGAGTTTCTTGCGCATGTTCATTCCTGTCTCTCCCCTTCATTGTTCCTAGCATCCGTGTCTTCTGCCAGGCGCTTTTCGAGCCGCTGCAGCTTGCCGTGCATCATATCGTGATAGCCCGGGCGGATGTCAGCCTTGAGCACGACTTCCGTCCGGATGCCCTTCTCAGCCAGGACCATCGTCGCGCGCTTGACCACATCCATGACTTCATCCCAATCGCCCTCAATCTCCGTGAACATCGAGTTCGTACGATTCGGCAGGCCTGATTCCCGGATGACGCGGACGACTTCGCCGACATAGGCGGACATCTCCTCGCCAGTCCCGCACGGTGCAATCGCCACTGCAATGAGCGTATTCATCAAAATCCCTCTTTTCTTCAATAACAATCCAACAATCCGTCAACAATCCGTCACAATCCATCGCCTGCTCTGCTCAGAGCACGACGAACGGATTGGCCGCGATTTCCTCCGGCGTTGCCGCGTAGAGGGCATCGAGGAAGGCCGCGGTAAAGCTGCCGGGGCCCTTCGCCTCGCGCGCCGCCCGAGTCCCTGCCAGATTGTAGGCCTGGACAGCGGTCAGGGCTGCGATGAACGGCGAGGTTTCGGCCAGATAGACGGCCGTGACGCCGCCGAGCGAGCAGCCGGCCCCCGTAATCTTCGTGAAGAGCTTCGAACCGCCCTCACTGCGGACGGTCAGCGTGCCGTCGGTGACGAGGTCGCGCTCGCCAGAGACCGCCACAGCGCCGTGAATGAAGGACGCCAGTGCCTCAGCAGCGGGGCGGGCTGTCTCGACGCTGTCCGTCGCATCGACGCCGCGCACACCGTCCCGCGCCACACCGCTATCGAGACCCCAGAGATTGGCCAAAGCGATGATCTCAGATGCATTGCCGCGCACGACAGACGGCGGCAGCGCACGGAAGCACTGCAGCAGTCCCTTGCGCAGGCCGCCGATGCCGATGCCGACAGGGTCGAGCACCCACGGGCGATGGTGTTCCTGCAGGGCTCTGGCCGTGCGCGGCAGTGTCTCGGCATAGAATGGCATCAACGTGCCCATATTGATGTAGAACGCCTCACCAGCCGCTGCGATGGCCTCGCCTTCATCCGGCAGATAGACCATCGCGGCAGAGCCGCCGGCAGCCAGCTGGGCATTGGCGACCAATTCAATCGTCACGGTGTTCGTGATGGACGGCACGAGCGGGCAGTCTTCCTTTGCCCGGCGTACGGCTGCGATGATTTCCTTCTGTATCGTCTCGTGATTCAAAATAGATTCCTCCTTGAATATAAAAAAGAAGGAGACGCCAAGCGGCAACTCCTTCTCATGAATTTGTCTCCCTACGCAAGTCTTGGCTCAACAGGTTCTAAGGGTCAGGCAATGCCTTCTCAACACGTGGTTCCCCCGCAAATCGTATGCAATTGTGGCGAGTGTAGCGAGCAGATGATTGCTCAGTCACCCAGCGGCAGCTCCGTGGCCTTGGCATTTGCCAGGACCTCGGCCGGTACCTGCACGTCCTCGAGCTCGTTGAAATCGCGGCCCTGCAGGTGGAAGTCCACCGTGCTCTCCCGGATGTCCTTGAGGAGCTTATCGCGCTCCGAGCGCGGCAGGTCGCGCCGCTTGACGATGATGGAAGCCGCCTTGCGGATGGGCTCCGTCAGGTTGGCGTGGACATCCGTCAGCAGGTTCTTCTCTGTGTCAATCGTGACCGTGTAGGTAAAGTCCGGCAGGCTGCGGCAGATCTCTGCCACCGTCTTCTGCATCGCCTCGTCCTTTGCCGTCGGCTTAATCTGCTCCTCGAGCATCTTGCCGAAGACCTTGCCGTCGACCGTCACGAGATACGTCTGGTTCGCGCCGTCCTGCACGCCGAATTCGACATCCTTCGCGATGTCCATGAAGCCGTTCGAGAAGGCTTCTGACCAGAAGTCATTGACCTTCTTGTCCGCCGGCTTGCGCGGCGTGACGGACTTCTCCCAAGCGCCATGGCCGAGCTTGCAGTAGAAGGCCGTCGCCTTCTCCGTCTCGCGGATGTAGTAATCGAGCTCGCGCTCAAAGACGGGCGCACCCGGCAGCGTGAAGGTGATCTGCATCGTGCCCTTCGCCCGCGTGTACGGCTCCGAGACGAACGTGATATGGCTCGTCATGCTCGTGCTGCCCATCGGCGCCGAGGCGGCGAGGTCCATGTCATAGGTGCCGTTCTTGACTTCTGCCAGTTGGTCGAAGGACTGGTCGAGCGAACTCCTCGCATCAATCGTGACATCCTCTTTTACGGGGCTTGCCTGCGCCTCCCCTTTGGCCGCATCCTTTACGGCCTTGGCCTCTTCGCCGGCATTTACGGCATCCTTTGCCGCTACCGCATCAGTAGGAGGAACAACGGCCGTGACAGCTGGCGCGGCCTCTGTGCCGCTCTTTGCTGCTGCCTCTGCGCCCGTCATGCCATACGGTGCCAGGGCCAGTGTCAGCCCCAGCAGGATGGCGGTCATCTTCTTCTTGCTGCTCGTGGCACACATCGTGCCATTCATGAAATGGAATTTCTGGAACTTCATCAAAATGTCCCTCCTCTATTCCGCATGCCGCAGGCGCCTGCGAACTGCTGTGTTCTTTGTTTTGGTCTTGATATTACACTATTCTCTGAGATACAAGAAAAATCCTTCTCGAAAGAAGGATTTCTCTTGTCTTAGCAGATTTTATTTGCGCAGGTGGTCGAGGAAGTTCTGCATCATCGTCCGGCCCGCGGGCGTCAGGATGGACTCGGGATGGAACTGGATGCCCTCGATGTCCATCTCCTTGTGACGCACGCCCATGATCGTGCCGTCGGCGAGCTCGCTCGTGACCTCGAGGCAGTCTGGAAGCGTCACGCGGTCGATGATCAGGGAGTGATAGCGGCCGACCTCCACGTCCTGCGGCAGGCCCGCATAGAGGCCGCGGCCATTGTGGCGGATGGGCGATACCTTGCCGTGGATGATCTCCGCGGCCCGCACGATCTTGCCGCCGAACACCTCGCCGATGGCCTGATGGCCGAGGCAGATGCCGAGGATTGGCACCTTGCCGCCGAGCGTCCGGATGAGGTCCTCGCTGATGCCAGCGTCTTTCGGCACGCCCGGGCCCGGCGAGATCACGATGCCCTCGTAATGCTTCGCCTCGACCGCGGGTACCGTCGTCTGATCATTGCGAATGACCTCGACGTCCGTCCCGAGTTCCGACAGCAGCTGGTAGACATTGTAGGTGAAGGAATCGTAATTATCTAAAAGCAACAACATAAAGAACACCTCAATCCATTGTGTTTCAACGGTTGCGCGGGATTGACGAGTGCTTAAAAGTGCTTACTTCATCAATCTCTCGATGCATTCGTCCAGGTCCTGTTTACGGATACGGACATGTTTCCCCATCTTGAACGATGGAATGACATGGTTTCTCACATACTCGTACACGGTAGACTCTGGAATCTTGAGCATCTCAGCAACATCTTTGACTGTATAGAACATAGTTTAACACACTTCCTTTACATCGACAATATCTGTGTACTGGCCATTCTTCTTCAACATGAAATCATATGTCTTTCCCTGAACAACAAATAGTTTGTTGCGTCCATACCGTGTCTTGCCATGTCCCCACAGGAATGGTGCGATGGAACCCTTGAAGTCTCCATAGTCGGTCTTGAACGTTACCAATGCCATCTTATTGCCATTCTTTGTTGTAATCTCATGGACAGACGATGCAACACCTGTGAGGATGTCGGGTAGACTCGAAAAAGAGAACCCAAGCACCTTCATCTCTCCTGCAGCGTTATCAAAGGGAACCTCTGGCTTCTCGTGGAGAATCGTTGCATTGATCTTGTCGTTCCACTGATTCGCCATACGGATTGCCCGAGCCTTGTCCTTGTCGTTCGTTGCGTGGTCATACTGGTCGCGGTAAAAATTGAACCTCTCATCGCACTGCGCCATGCGTTTCGTGAATCTCTGAGTCTCCAGGAGGTTGCCCATCATCCAGCCACGAGACTTCTTCAGAAAATCCAATGCTCCTGCACAGATGAGACTCTTGATAACATCGCTGCTATTGTATGCTACGATATCATTCCATGTTGTAAGCATTTCTCTATCATTGAATGCATTGCACTTCTCTGTGACTAGTTCTTTGCCAACGCCCTTGATGTACGTGAGTCCGACACGGATAGAAACGTTGTCGACTATCTCCCATTCTCTATTCCCCTCAAAGAAACTCGGTGGAAGGATACGGATACCCATAGCCTTACAATTGGCAATACATGGCAATATATCCTTCTGCTTATCCTTGGTATTCAACAAGGCGCACATGAACTGTACAGGGAAATGAGCCTTGAGGTACGCTGTCTTGTACGAGAGACGGCCATAGGCAACAGAATGAGAGTTGCATACGACAATGCCATTGCTAGTCACAAAGTTGTGATATGGGTCATCCATCTCAACGTCGTAGCACATCTCATCGCATTCGTAGGAGATAGCCGAGACCTTCTCAATGTGTGTATTGAGTACATCCGATACATACACAGAGTCCCCAACGGACATCTCCACCAATAACTTGGTTCCATCTGGTGTTGGAATCTTATGGTTCAGCGTGCATCTCACTTGTTTCCCAGACTCTGTCACAAGAATAAATACAGGCATGACGCCGGACTCTCTAACGTCAACAATGTAGTTTTCCACTATCTTGCCATCGTTATCCATCGAGCACGCCTTGACACCATGAACGTTCCATGGGTCGAGCTGACTCTTGTTGTATTTGTCATCATGGAAGAACCTGTACAGCTCACGGATAGACCGCTTTGTCCTTGCTCCTGTATGCGTAACAACACACTCACGGCCACTCAAGCATTTATTGAAAAGATACCGTCCTGCTGCCTTGATTTGCATACCGACTTTCTCAGCGATCTCATGAGAATATCCATTTTCCATACAGCGAGTGATGAACTCCTTGACCGCAGCATCAATCTTTGTCATCTCCTTGCGTCCAATGACCTTACGTAGCATATCCGCTTCACCCAGTGAGTACCCTGCCATCTTCATAGCGAGCTTCATACACTGCTCCTGATAGACAATGACGCCAAAGGTATTCTTCGTGATTTCCTTGTATGCGTCACAGAGGTAATCTACGGACGCGCCATTCTTTCCGTCGATATACTGTTGCATCATACCAGAGTCAAGTGGGCCAGGACGATACAATGCAACGAGTGCCGCAACGTCATCAAAGCATGATACGTGCAATTCCTTGGCCACCTTACGCATACCAGGAGACTCCATCTGGAATACACCGTCGAGGTTGCCGTCGGAATACATTGCATATGCCTTTTTATCATCCATTGGGATGTCATCGAGATTCATGTCATTACCGATGTACTTCATACACTTGTCGATGAGGTCTAATGTATTGAGTCCAAGCAAATCCAGTTTGAGATTGCCACGCTGCTCCAGTTCATGGAAGTCGTAGCAGGCAATACGGATATATTCACGCTCTCCCGTAGCCTTGTTCTTGGTATTACACCCCTCTACAGGTGTATAGTTTACGATGTCATCTGGGGTAACAAGGACAGCCGATGCGTGTATCCCAACTTTGTCAATGCGTCCACAGAAATGCTTTGCTACATCAATGAGTTCTGCTTTCTGCTCGTCGTTGAGTGAAATATGAGCAGCCTGTAAATCATCAATAGAAGACTCGACAAACTTCGATGCTGCAATCTTGAACTTCGGATTGTATTCCCATGACGGGTCAATCATAAGACCACCCTGCTCTTCACAAGGAACCATAGGGGCATTGTCTTTGTACTTGTTGAAGAGTGCCTGCCATGCCTTTAGTACAGCTTCCTTGCCTGCGCTTGGCTTATCAGGGTCTTTTGTGTACCCCAGTGTTTGTACCTTGCAGACGTTGCCATACATCTCTTTGACGTGTTCAATGACACGTCCACGGTTTAATGTAGAGATATCACTATCAACGTCCGCAGGGGACCTTCTTTCTCTATTGCAGAACCGAAAGAACTCCGTGTGATACTTTATCGGGTCAATCTTGTGGATGCCCATGAGATAACCAACGAGACATCCCGCTGAACTTCCGCGGCCTTCTCCCAACGGTATATGCTGTTCCTTGCACCAACTCAATACAGACCAGATAATTAACAGGTACTCAAGGTAATTCGTTGCTTCGAGGTCTTTCATCTCCATCTCAAAGCGTTCAGCGTATTCCTTGTACTTCCCTTTCGGCACGAGCCTTTTCCAGTGACTCCTACAGATTTCCCTTACCTTTTCCTTTGGATTAGAACAGGGATACTTTGGATAGTGACTACCAGAGTCGGGGATTGTTACGTTACATCTCTCTGCAATGCGAGATGTATTCTCGATACATTCCTCAATGACATCCTGTGGAATCCACCTTGTGTTCCGTATCTCGTCCTCTGACCAGATATAGTTCTCGTCATCGTGATATTGATTGCCATTGATGCGAATCCAATGACTATGATATGGTTTGTCTTCTGGAATAGAGTAGTGAGCATCTGTTGTTACAACAAGGGGAACACTGTATTTTCGTGCCAATCCAATGACCTTGTCGTTATACTCCCATTGTTTCTCAATATTGAGCGGCTGAATCTCTGCATAGAAGCGATCTCCAAATAGCTCTTTGTATTTCTTGAACCACTCTTCACCATTCTCTGTGTTGACAATAGATGCCATACATGCAGACAAACAAATGAGTCCATCGTTATGTTCCCGTAGGGCTTCCCAGTCAATTCTGGGCTTGTAGTAGTACGAATCCTCATTATACGCGAATGTATCGAGCTTCTTGAGGTTCATATATCCTTCATCGTTCATCGCAAGGATGACTAAGTGATGTGTCAGTGACTTATCCCTGATATTCACATCAGGACAGAAGTAGAACTCGCAGCCAACAATAGGCTTGATGTCGTTTCTCTGACACTCCTCATAGAAACGGATGGTATTTCTCATTGTTCCATGGTCAGTCAGGGAGATTGCAGACATACCCAATGACTTTGCACGGGCTACCATCTCTTGTACTGTTTGGTATCCATCGAGTAAGCTGCCATCACTATGGTTATGTAATGATATATACATCGTAGTCACTTCCTTCCATACAAATCATATCCGCAACCAACGCAATACATATGCAATGACTGTCCCATGTGGTGTTCTTTTGCCCACTGCATCTTCCTGTCAATAACTCGTTGGATAGCCATTGCTTTTCTCCTGTCCTCCACACTGTCCCGCCACTTGATTAACTGGACAACTGCCCATGAAAATTCACCGGGAACCTTCATAATAGGCCGTTGATAACCACCGTTACTCATTGGTAATCAACCTCTCCCCTTTGAATTTACAGAGAATAGCACTCTCTGAAAGACGAACATGTTTCTCGGCATCTACATAATAGAGATTGTAACTGGGACCATCGATTAAATGAGGAAGACTACTCTCCCAGAACACACCATCAATCCTAGCCAACAGTGGTCCTCCTATTGTCTTCACGTAGACATACTCATTGACCTCGTACTTGTTCTTCTTGACTCGACATGATGAAATGGTATCCCAAACGTTAAGAATAATGAGAATCGCGGCTACCACTGTTATTAAATTAATCATTCCGTGTACCTCCATAGAATAACAATAGTATCAACAGAATCGTGATAGATGACCCTAGCCATCCAAAGATAAACCCTGTAATCAAAACAGAACCAACCTCCGCTTATCCTTCATAACACGGCATACATGTACCATGTCGCCATTTTCTGTGTACATATATACCATTTCATCCGATGGATATTTCTGTAGTTCCCATACAAGATCGTGTACGGTCATCCCGCTGGGTTTCGTATGGGTGAATTTACCACCGTGGATTCCTTGAATCTTATTGACATTCACAGCGTTCATTTCTTCATTCCCTTTACAGCACACGCGTCCTGCAATGTCTTCAACGAAGCAAGTGCGGAGCTGAGTCTACACTCTTTACCGTTGTGGAATGGACATTTCTGGCAATCAGTTAGCGTCATGTATATATTACAGACGCTTCCACCCTTCTTAGAGATGGTATCACGAGCCTCTGCGATGACACGGCCTAACTCTTTGAACTTATCGGCATTGTGAATGGTTTCCTGAGCGCTGACAATTTCATCCCACATCTTCTGTACATTGCCAAAGCCCTCGGATGATGTATTGGTATTCTCGACATAATTAAGGAACTCTGTAATGAGGTTAATGTCTACATCAGGGACAAGCTTATGAAGTTGGCCTTCAAGCGGAGCAAGCCTAGACACCTCTCCATCGGTGCATGTTTCGGTCTCTGTGTATTCCTTGCCATCAATCACAAGTGTAAGGTCAAACTGATAATAATCATGGGCAATATATGAAATTTCTTTTCTGATATGTTCAAGCATCTCAATACCTCCAAAACAATGTGTAGTACCCATAGTATATTGCGCCACTATATGGTGAACATGGGATAACCCATGCAACACCATAAGGGACACTGTAGTCACAGTTTGTCATCCTACTTCTACTACCTCAATAATATCCATGTTATCTTCGTCTTTCCACCTATCATATACAGCTTGTTTAGACAAGTCATGCTCATACATAATGAATGTAATGTATTCTCCCATACACTTCTCTTTGTATGTCACCTTGTACAATCTACGTGTTTTCATGGCGCGATTCACAAGTCTCCAACGGTCATTCTTGTGTTTCATGCACCCAAATGCACCATAAGGAATAGAATGGTCTATAATATTAGCCTTGCGTTTTAGATTGTTCATGTTTATACATATCCTCCATTGCTTCTTCCTTGGAATTGTATGTCCCCCATTAGCGGGGGGTACTTAATCGGTAAATGGCACTGGTTATCTTAGCCATCGCGTTATCTAAGAAACACCCCTGCGTGCCTCTCATTGGGCAGTCATGGCATTTATAGACATTACACAGCTTACTCTGAACTTCATCTACCTTGCTGCGAGCAGCCTTTAATTCGTCCTGTCGATTCTCATAGAATTTATTCATTGAAATTCAACCTCTCAACATATTCCAGTGTCTCCTGTACGTCATTCACTCCGAAATCATTGTTACATCTACGGATTGCATTGACAAGGGCAGTGATATGTGATGATTTAACCTTAGGAAACAATCGGCTGAACACATCGTTAAAAGTGCACCCATCCACGAAATACTCCGTTACTTTTCCGTTAATTCTACGGATGCAATGCTCTGAGCATTCACGGCCATCAATAGAAATCTTAGTCTCGTAGTCATATGGCGTCATTCTCTTTTCAATATAATCAACAGTCATTTTCGTCCTCCATTCTCTGCATTTTTTGTTACTCGCCGTAATCTAATATATCAAGCTCTATATCTTCCTTGAAATAATCAATGCCCTTATCAAAGTCATGCTGAACATAATCCCAAGTGAAGTTCTTAGAGAATAACCACAACTTTTGCCAGAACACGCATCGCACAGCAGGATTTTTATTACAGTTTATCCGACACGCCACATCTTCAAACATCTCCTTATAGGTATCTGCGTCTGTTTTGAATTGAGACTTATGTTCATCTAAATTATCATTAATTTCCTTACCGGATAATTTCATTGTTCCTTCTCCACCTTACCTTTAAACTTGCACAGAATTTCAGGCTGCTCAAGGTCCCAATACTGACCAACCTCATTGAGTAGTTTGACGTGATACTCAGGTTTAGCACCGTATTCATTGCGGTAGTAGCACCGCCATGTAATGCTAATTACCTCTGCAATCTCCAAAACATCGTTTACTCTAATCCAGACAATATCACCGACTCGATACTTGTTCCTACCAACCATACGATAGAAAACACGGTAGCAAATATCACCTACCAATTCAATCGCGAGTAATGTTCCAAGCAAGGCTGTGATGGTCATATTATCAATACTCCTTATCAAAATCATCTATTAACTTATGGATATTTCTATGAATATTCTCCATCTTACAATACAAAGATGTCTCTATATTAAACGGACACTCTTCGCAGCTTTCCCTTGTTCTACAATATGAAGCCTGTGTTCTAACCATGTAGTCATAGGCATTCTGTAGTTGTTTACGTGTCTTCACATAGGTCTTTGCTCGTTTTTTAGAGGACTTAATGTATTCCCATTTCATTTTCCCTCCACCCCCTCGATTCGAGAAATTTCACGGTCTAGATACCAACGAGCTTTCTTCAAGTCCTCAATTAGCTTATCCGGGTTCTTCTTACCGGCTCTACTGATATACTTCACACAGTTGCCAAGATTAAAACCGAGGTGTTTGTCCTCGATGAAGTCGATGACCTCAATCTTGCCCTGGTAATACGATGGATGGTCAACGGCAGAATCGTTCTCTTTCCTTGCAGACTCAGCGATGTCCTTCTTGATAGGCGTAGCTCGTGTGTCTATCTCTTGGCGTGATATAGAGAAATATAGTCTATGAATCTCATCGTGAATAATATAGTTATCCTCTACTATATCGTCTATCCTGTATACTTCGTTTTCAAAACGGATTTCATCGCCTACGTTGTATTTCATCTTATTACCTCCATTTATATCTTTAGCATGTTCTACATCGACGCGACTTTCTTTGACCGCGCGGTTCAGCCACCATTCATTGACAGTGCCTCGGAGATGCTTTGGCTTACCTTGTTTATCCCATTGGATATCTACGTCATACAATTTAGCCAATGGATGAGTGAACGCATTTGAATGGTTGAGTATGATTTCTCTATCGTATTGAATACCAAGGATACTCATTTTAACATCTCCGTCTAGCAGATGGAATATGATGGTGTCCCCAATGTGATATTTCCATTCGCTCATTTGGCCACCTCTAATTCATCTTCGTAGAAAAACAACACATCGTTAGACAAATCGAGTCGAACAGCATATTCACAACAGCCTAAATGTTGTATGAATCTTTCTCCTACTACGCGGCCATACATATTGTTGTATAGACAAACGAATACGTCATTGCGGCCATGTACGCCTTCTTTTAGTTTGGTTACTACAATATCATCGAACCTCATTTAATCGCCTCTAGCATCTTCTTAGCAGCTTTAATAGCTTTTTCCTTAGTGCGGAACACAAAACTAACAAAATCAAGAATGCCCTTCATATCCAACACCTCACCCCGCACAATGAAGTTCACCAGGCGATACCCATATTGTTGTCTTGACCTTCATTGGGATAACCTCTTCACATTCAATTTCATCCTCGTCTTCCCATGGCTGCATTTCCTGTTCTTCCGTTGCAGGCTCCTCGTAATATGTGCGATATGCCTTGTCATTGTCCTTGAAGATGAGTCTATGTACGATACTCCATCTCTCCTTGTCAATCATGGTATCCTCGATAACACAATCAGAGTCATATGGAAGTCCAAGTTCATTCACTAAGTAATCTCTACTGAAAATTTTCATGTCAATCCCTCATTTCTATTTTGTAGGCAATGTACATGCCAAACAGGGCTAATGCCGTGCCGCATCCCATGATAAACATGAACGCAATGATTTTCTCTGTCATAACATCATCATCACCAATCGAATGAACATAGCAACGAAAAACGCTGCGATTGCTACAAAAATAGATGCAACAGATGCCATGATAAATAGTGCAACAACCCATCCAATAATTCCTGCAAGACCATTAATGATTTTCTGCTTCATTCTTATCAATGTCCTTTCGTATGCTCTTTTCTCTCGTTAAATACATAGGGTCTATCGAACCTACAATATCATCATATGGAATTCCATCGGAGTCTGCAAACTGTTTATCTTGCCATTTCCGTAGTAATGTATACATGTCATCAACAGGAACACTATTGACAATGTACGCAGGAAAACAGTTTCCAGACATATAGTTCGCAAAATCCTCCAGACTATTCTTCCACTCCACGGCGATATATGAATTTACCATGTGTCCAGTAATGATGTAGTATGTTTCTCCATATCTTGGCTTAAACTTCTTACGGCTAATGATATACTTATCGTACAGAATTCCGTAAATTACATCCTTCTCGTCATCATCCGACAAAACAATAACCCTATCGTAGTCCGACGAGAGCTTGCAATGTACACTATGATGCGTTTCTTTTGATATAGCGTAGAATTCTTCTCCTGGACAAATCCCATGTCTTATTGATAATAGTGAAAGTAACGTCCAATTTGTCATTCCATACCCTCCATCATCATCCTACTTGTCTCTTTATGGATATCCGATGCCTTATCTCTGAGTACATCAAAGAAGCATTTATTATCCGAAGAAAAATAAGATGGACATTCGTTACATTCTTCTTGTTTACACGATTTCCAATTTGGAGAATCACAAATACGGTATCTTAGACAGAACACGATTTGCATTCCATCGGTTTGCCCTAGTATCTCTAGTGCATCATGTCGAATCTCCTTGACGTCCATACTTACCCTCCTTGATAAACTTAGAAACCACATCGGACAACCAATTCTTCCTCCTGCGCCAGATGCGATACTTTTCTTTGTATGAACATTCAGATATTTTAATGTCATACCCATCGTAATGTACTGTTCCAACTACAGGCATGCTCTCGCTATTCTTGAAACCTCTTGCGACTTCATTGTTTCCAACGACAAACTTCAAGTAGCGCATTTCCAAATCACCTCCTATCTGACAATACTTAGTATACATCGTATAACTATCGTTGTCAACGGAAATTTTGTGTATACAATAAAAAAAAGAGGGAGCCACCAGTGTCTCCACTGATGAACTCCCTGTATATATTAGAAAAGAAGGACACCCAATGCGCCTACTCCTGCACCTGTAAGGAATGCACCGAGTTCGTGCTTGTGTCGCTTCTTAGTCTCCTCGGACTTGACCTTGGCAACCTCATTGTCTTTCGCCTTGGTCATCTCCTTGGTATTCTGGTCGACCGCAGTCTGTACCTCTTTCTGTACGATTGGTGTAACATCAAGAGTTACCTTGGATGTCTGGTCAACCTGTAGTTTCCCCTTATCAAACTTCTGGGTCTCATTGTCTAACGTCTCAAATTTCGTCTGCTGTCCATTGTAATCTACTACGACTTCTGGTGCAGGCTTAGTGATTTGCACATCGGCATCCTGAGGGGTTTGTTTTTCAACATATTGAATCTCTGTCTTTGCCTGTGTCTCCACTGGAACCTTTACCTCGCGAACCTCTACCTTTGTCACAGGAACCTCTACGACATTCTTATTGAGACGTACGCAAGTATTCCATCCGCAGATAAAAGATAGGACAATGACAAAAACAAACGTCACAATGAGCTTCCAGTGGTCAACAAGGAATCCCTTGACATTCTCCATAGTCATACCCCCTGATTGCGATACCAGTTTGCCTTGCCACGCAGTACATCACCGCCACGACTGCCATCGGTTGCATACGGATTGAACGAAGGAGACTCATTGGTGCCCAGGTATTCCAAGTCCCACCTCTCACATGTCGATTTCGGGCCATATGGATCGTGTGGATAGATACCATCTTCATTGTCCGCAGCTTCGCCATGAGTCATCACATGGTCTTTGTCAATGGTCAGCCAGAGTCCATCTGCAACAACAGTGATGACCTGTGCCATGACCTCAATCTGTTCAGCCGTAGGTGGTTCACTGCCAAGATTGTCGGATGTAGCACCAACACAACATGCAAGTGTAATGCCAACCGCACCGCTGTTACGATGATAAGTATGTGCAAGAACTTCGTCAAAGTCATGGTTTACATAGATAGAACCGTCAGCATCAATGGCAATATGATAGTCATTCAGATAATACTGACCGTAGTGCCCTGCTGTCCAGTGCAGATAAATCTTCGGTTCTCTGCCGTATGCCCGTGCCTGTCCCCAGATAGATTCACGGCAATTCTCTGCCATCTCTCTGATTTCTTCTACGGTAACTTGTCTCATTTACTATTACCCCCTCTGTATGGCATGATACTCATTGGCGTATTCACAGTGCTATCGGTGTTATACTTTGCCTGTGCTGCTCTAGCAATGCCATATACCGTTGCACCTGCTGTAGCAATTGTCGCAATACCGCTGATACCAACATTCAACTCAAAGTGATAGCCAAAGAGTCCATTGAGCCAAAAGCACAATAAAATAGACAGACTCCATAGCGACAACAACGTTAACACCCATGCTCCTGCAAGGTATACCAACGTCATGTGGTTGGATTCTGCCCATCGTCCAAATTGCAATATCTTGTCTTTCAATGAAGCACCCCCCAAGCTGCAATGAGAGTAGCAACACCCCACACAAAGAGGTTTTTCGTGGTGAACATCTCGGTATCCGATTGCTCCAAATCACGGATACGCTCTTCGTGCTGCTCTAGGGTTTCCACTATCTCACTGGTTGCACGAGATCGTTCACTGAGCATTACTTCGACTTTCGCTAGACGTTCAGAGATGTCACTGAGCTTCTCTAGCATCTTCACGACATCGGTTTGCTCCATTATTTACTTTCCGTGTCCGACGTTTTAGGCGTTTCTTCGGCCTTTTCAGGGACATACCGTGAACACTTTGGATTCTGACATGTCCCATCCTCACGAAGGACATGGATGCAACGGAAACATCTTTTTGGTACCTTAAATGTAAACATACGCATCAACCTTCCTTGTTTTGTTTGTCATAAGCACTATCAAGCTCTTTGAGTTCTTCCTTGAGTGCATTTTGTAAATCTGTATCGCCAGACATAAGAGCTGCAACGAAGTTTTTCAGGATGACCTCCTTGCTTCTCATGTACCCCGTGTCAAGCTCATTTTGCTCATCGGTGTTATCGGTAATATCATCGCCAAGTTCTTTGCGTGTTGCGTTGATAGAATCACGAATCTCTTTGCGCTTTGTAATGAGTTCATCGGCATTGTACGGGTCAGGTTCACCATTCAATCGTGCTTCGTAAATCTTTGCAATTTTCCAGTCACCGTATTTCGATGCAGGACTAGATAAGTCACATGTCATGTTGATGATTGACTGGCGTTTCCTTTGTTCTGCCATCTGTTCATTTTCGTTATCCATTGAATCAGCTCCTTATACAATTTATCCATATTTTTCACCGTATGATAGCACTGGTATTTCCGTTTCAAGTCCCTACGCCAAGCACGGTATTGATTCTTGAAAGCATAGATACTCATTGTACCATCTACGACAAACCTTGCTAATTTCTTCATCCTCCTCCGTTGACGAACTACAACATCCCTTGGCACTCTACGGATAATCTTTCCGCTTGGTGTAAGGAGATACTTTGTTTTCAAAAAGGTAAAACCATGTGACAATTTGATTATCTGTGTTTTCTTTTTGTGGACATGTAGTCCATATTGTGCAGCAATACATTCAATCTCATGCAGCAATTTTGTGAGATATTCCTTGCTTGGATGTATGATAATCCTATCGTCCATATATGCGTCATAACAATGGATTCCCTTGACTGTTTTACAGTATGTATCAATGCGACTCGGTGTGAATATACCGAAAGCCTGAGAGATAACAGAGCCAATACCTAGTGATTTCTCCATGTATCGTTCCTTTGTCAATAACTTAGGGTCTATCTTTGCATATTCTATGGCTGAAAATACATCGTCTATGATATTCGCATCGGAGGAATAAGATACATCTACACGGTTTATCCGTAGAAACTCATTGATGACATGGAGTGCATGTTTATCCGATATATAGTTACCCATAATATCACGCAATACATCATGACGTAGATTATCAAAGTATTTACGGAAGTCGAGCTTAAGGGCATACCCCTTTGTACCATAGCGTCTATAGTGCCAAGCTAGGTGTTGCTCAAATCTTCTCCTTGTAAAACTAATGCCTTTTCCCTTGAGTGATGCACCGCTATCATGAATCATATGCGGAACAAAAGCAGGGAGCATGACATTGTTTGCTACTGCATGATGTACTACGGTATCTTTTATGGTTGGTGCTTTAACAACTCGTAAATGCCCTTGCTCGCAAATACGGAACACTGTCTGTTCGTCAGATTTATAAGTGTCATTCCTGAGTGACTTCTGTATTTCGTAAGTATTCTTTAGTAGATTCAGTCCATATTTCTGTGTGCTCCATTTCCATCCACTGACTTTGCGTGCTTGAAAATAGCCATATACTAAACAGTTTGCATTTGTAAAATCCATACATTACCTCATAATACCGCGCTAATAGGACTAATATCCATAGATAAGTCCGTCACGGTCTCTATTTACCGATTCGGAAGGACATTGGCTCATTCCCCGTTCCACCACATCGTCACTGCGATGCAGCTATGAGAAGCGGGCGAAAACCTCCGTTGGAGTTGCTATTGGCCGCGCCATTGTAGTTCGCGTTGCCGTTATCGTTCGCATTGCAGAAGTTCGTGCTAATAGCCAATACCCTTAGTGTGTCATTTCTTCAATTCGGAGAATCTCTTATTGTCATTCTTTCGCCACCCCTTTAATAATGCAATTTCTTTCGTAATGCTTTCAACATATGGCATATATTTCTCTACGTCAACGGGTAATACTTCAATAGCCAATTCCATCTCTTTCAAAATACTCTCACAGTATCCGATTGCACGGTCTTGGCATATACGACGTTCATTTGCTTCGGACTCATTGGTAGCCCAAATACTGTATGCCATTGTGATATTTTCAACAATACCCCTGAGATAGTCCCAGATAGAATCTCTTAATTTCTCGATGAGCCATTCAGGATAATCACCCGGGAATTTCGTCAGGTTGTATTTCTCTGTAATACCAAGGAGTAAATCGGCATCTTGAGGTTCCATGTTGTCTGTACGGATTCTCATGTTTCGCACTGTCCGTTTCGTACCTAAATCACGTAGTAAAAACATTGTTAAATCTTTACGCATCTTTACAGCATGGTTATACACCTCTAATTTTGATTGTTTACGTTTTCTCTTTAAGACACTCATAAATACACTCCTTTGTTATTACACACCGCGCCGCACACAGGCGGCACGGTTTAAGGTTAATGGTACAGGAAATACGGGCGAAAACCTCCGGAGGAGTCGCTATTGGCCGCGCCACAGTAGGTCGCGTTGCCGTTACCGCCCGCAATGCAAAAAGCCGTGCTACTTACAACTGCTTGTATCCAGAACCATTGTCTACTCATACAAAATGGTTTGCAACGGAAATACGCTAATTGTCTATTTTTATTACCAACGTCATACCCAGAGCTTCCAAATACGGCTCCACCGTAAATCATCGGTTCAGACGGTATATTCACCTTAACATCATACCATCCCCAGTTTGTAGAAGCCCCTGTCCATCCTGCGCCTGCCGCAGAGGTTGTCGTGTCACTCGTTGCATTACTCAGTAGTTCTCTATGGTTCAATACATGGGCATCACCAAACGCACTGACAATACCAGTGACATGAGCAGGAATCGTAGTTTTCCACATTTTGCTGTTGATGAATCCGCCGCTTGTTGTGTTGGTGTCATTCATATTTACATTGACCTGTACACAACCTTCTGGCATAACAACAACATGGTGCGCCGTAGTAGTACTATCGCCAGTATAATAGAAATAGTCGATGTCTACGATAATCCATTTGACATTGTATGTAGCACCATCGGCCACATAGGATTTTGTAAAGTAGTCACCAACAAAAATATCATGGAATGTACCATTTTGGATATTTTTGGATAATGTACCGTTATTGAGTTGCGTCGTTAAGTCCTTGCCACGGATAATGCAATTGTGTGCTTCTGGAGTGTCAAGGACAGGCGTGAGGCTAATTGTACTTCCATCGCCTTTTGTAATGGTAATAACTGCACCATCCGTGGTGACGTTCTTGAAATACTGTTTTGCATCATTGATAGCCGATGTTTTTGCATTGTTTGCTTTTGTTGTAGCATCAGTAGATGCCGCATTGATGGCTTCGGTTTTCTTCGTGTCTGCATAAGATTTTGCAGAAGCTAACACTGTATTGTCCTTGCCGTCCACATACTTAGCAATATCTACAACCTGTGATACCTCTGTTTCAGGATGGCATACTTCATACGCGCCATTCTTTCTGGCTTTCATAGGAGCTTTTATCATTCTATCACCTCATATTAAATATCAATCCAAACCTCTGTGCCGCTCGCTGGTTCATCCTCTGAAACAACAACAATATCCATCGGATAAATAGTGCCATTATCATCGATTTGTGCAATAGGATAACTAATGTCATCCGTACACATATATGCTTTATTTTCTCCGTTCAATGCTTGTTGTAACGTGGCCACGGCATTGTTAATGACATCCTGCATTTTCGCTGCATTGGTACTAGCACTGGTAGCCGATGCCTTTGCTGCGTTTTCCGATGCTTTTGCCGCGGTTGCCATGTCTTTTGAACAGAGTGCCCATGTCCTACTCGATTGAGTTTTCCCTGTAGAGCTATTAGAATCCGCTGCATTATCAGGAGAAGTCGTTGAAATAGCCCATGCCTTTGACAAGTTCATTGAATCAGAAGAAGATTTAGCGGATGTTGCCGAGGAACTTGCAGAGTTCTTTGCATTGGTTTCCGATGTCTTACTATTGGTTTCCGATGTCTTAGCATTGACTTCACTTGTCTTTGCATTAGATGCACTGGTTGCCGCGGCCTTTGCACTGTTCGCACTGGCTGTAGCACTGTTTGCTGCATTACTAGCACTGGTAGCTGCATTGGTTTCCGATGTTTTTGCATGAGTTTCCGATGCCTTACTATTCGTCTCAGAGCTTTTAGCGTTGGTTTCGCTTGTACTCGCATTACTTGCACTAGTAGATGCACTATTGGCTTTATTGGTTGCCGTAGTGGCATTATCAGAGGTTTGCTTTTGGAGTGCGTCAATTTGCTTGAGATAGTCTTGTATCTCACTGATAGTTGTACTGACGGCAATGGCCTTATCACTGTACTCCTTGGCTTTCGATGCACTATCAGCGGCAGCCTTGGCCTGTTTAAGTGCTTCCTGTGCTTGCGCCGTAGCAGCCGTAGAGCCAAAGTTTGGATTGGTTTTCATGTCATTGTACATGGATTCTACAGACTGCTTAATAGAGTTCAACGTATCGTCATCGGTAATACTGTCGATATTCTCTTTTAACCATCGTAAATCTTCCGCAATAATGTCATAGATACCAGAATTATCCGATGTAGCAAATTGACTGTTCTTTCCAACTACACCGTTTTTCGTTATGGTGTCATTGGCATCACGTTGTTCAAGATATTGAAATCCCGCGTTTAACATTTTATATCATTCACCCCTCATGAATTGCTGATTGTGTATGGACTATTGTGTTTATCTGTGCAAAGGAAAAATGCATTACCAGACGCAAGCGCTACGTCTGCTGTGGTGTTGAAGGAATAGTTACCAATGGTAGCCGATACATCTGCCTCGTTGAAGTCCTGCCACTTACCTCTCTCCGCTGTTGCTACAAAATATATCTTGATTTTGTCTCCACCACTCACAGTAATTGTCTCGGAATGTCCACCGCTGAATGTTTTCTTATAGTACCAATCATCTGCGGGCGCAGTGCCTATTCTTTTGTTTACTTTGTTTGTCCCGTTTACGTCTATTTTTAGGTTTAAGTACGCTGGGCCTAAGAACGCATGGTAATTGTCTTCATGAGCTGGCCTATCTTCTCCGTAGTTTGTTATCGCCCACGTAGTGTTAATTGTAAATGTAGTGGCCTTTTCAGGGATAGTTATTTCCGTGCCGTCAATCGTCATTGAGTAAGATTCTAGATGCCCTGTCACTGTTTTATTAACAGGAACAAGACCGCCAGAACCAGCTTTGAGTACCGTTCTACATACAGCTTGGAATCCATTGACTGTCACGTTTTGCGGACGGCAATCAAGATAAAGGTTTGTGCTGTTATAGCCCGGGATAGCCGTCTGTAAACTAATCGGAGTAACAATGACATTTGGCACTGTTTTCCACGGTTTTGTGAACTTAACCCACTGGCCATCCTTGACTGTGCCCATGACCATCGCCCCAATCATCGCAAATGTATTGCCGTTGCCATCGTGAAATTCCATACCGCTTGAGCCATGTACAACGTAGGAACCATCACTACCACGCACGGTAAGACCGTTGGTATCTAATGTAGCGCCACCGCCTTTAATGCCTTGATTTGCTGTCAGTTCCATTGTACTAGCACTCAGTTTCTCAGCCGTAATACTACCTGCTGCTATCATACCACCGACAACGACATTATTGTCAAAATGAGTATCGCCAGTGATATGTACCTTTTTGCCATCAATGAGGATAGACTCTTTGGACACATTGATTTGGTTGATGATATCATCTTTGGCGACTCTCAATGCAATATCATTACCTAACTGAAGGATGGCACTATAGTTTTTCTTTGCCTTTTCCGAATCGGAGAGGTTTGTGACAACCGATGTAATACTATTGGCGTTCTGCGTGATGCGCGACGACAAACCAGAAATCTGATTGTTAGCATCTGTATGATAGTTTTGCACAGTAGAGCTTAATGAATTTGCATTCTGTTTGATTTGAGAAATCTGAGTGTCTGTTGCGCTCTTATTAGAATCTACTGTTGATTTAATCCCCTCAGCAGTTTGATATAGACTACTGATAGACTTGTATGTATTGCCATTGGCGTCGCTATTTAAGTTCAGCACCATCGTCTTGATAGCGCTGTCATTCTGAGAAATCAGAGAAGCATTTGTCTCGTTAACGCTATCTTGTGCTGTTTTATTTGAAGCAATCGTGGATTCTAACTGCCCATCCTTCGTATTTAGCTCCTGAATAGATTTATATCCGTTCGGGTCTGATGGAGACAGGTTTAACTTATTGTTGATACTTGCTATATCATTGTCTACCCCATCGAGTCTTGGAATAGCCTGTTGTGCATCTGCTACAGCATTTTGGATTTCTTTATCGACTTTCTTGAGTGATATTGCTTCATCCTTAAGCCATTCTGGATTCATCTCTGGCTTTATTGTGTAAGCATATTTTACCGACGTGTATCCTTCGCCCATCATATCGACGTAAGAAGCCCAAAACTCATAAATATCAGGCTCTCCATTGAATGTATACGATGCATTATTCAAATCGAATGACTTAGAAATGTTATGCCCTTCCACATAGAGGCGCATGGATTTGACACGGGCAGGGAACGGAGCAACCAGAACATTAACGCTGCGTAGTGCTTTGGTGAAGTGAATGTAACTCGGTGCATCTGGTTTCGGATAATTGTATGTCACCTTCGCAGGATAGCTATATTTCTTTAGCGTATTTACACTATATACATAGACTGTTCCTTTGCGTTTCATCAGATTCACATCGATAGAAGTAGATTGTGTTTTACCAAGCAATCCTATGGTAGAGCCAACATTTGTATCCGTGCGAATTTCGTAATACATCACATCGGAATCAGGAACATCAGACCACTTGAATGTGAAAGCCTTGGTAAAGTCATAGGTGAGATTGTATGGCTGTGAAGGTACAGTTTCTTTTGCTGCTACCTTAATAGTCACTGTGGGAGCAGATGCTTCCGATGAAATCAGCCCGTCTGTTGTACGACTCTGCACACGGAACTCATAGATATCGCCTACTTTTGCATTGGAGATAACGATTTTCGTAGGACTATCCCCTGCATATATCCATTCCCTCGATAAGCCAACAGAGTCAACGACTTCGCCCTCTTTAAATGTCCCGATTTGAGCCGCTGTCATGTGATTTGTCTTATAATAGACTAGCCCTGTCTCTACGTCGTATCTCTGGGGAAGTTCATAGGAACAGATTACGTCATATCCCGTTGAACCGTCCTCGTAGCATCTATACTGTGTATATGCCCTGAGATTCGTAGGATTCGACGGAGTTCTTTTTTCGACTGTCTGTGTAGTATCCGTATAGTTGTACCAGTGAACACCACCACCAAGCGCATCGCCATAGATGGTATCATTGTACTGACGGCCTGTCAGTTCAAATTTTCCATCGTCATCCTGTTTGATTTCCGTGATACGTACAGGGAGATCGGTAAATACCTTGTGATAGCTGATGGTAACAACATCGCCTGGTTCAAGGTGCATACCATTGATTCCTGTTTTCCACGACAAGGTTAACGGACATGCCAAATTCTGGTCACGGTAAAAACGTGCCAACCTCAATGCCTGATACTGAGATGTAGTGCCGTTCAAATTAACCTCTTTGGTGATAATCTTCTGGCGTTCCTTCTGGTCTGCATAGTCCTCTACGTTACACGCAACGGAACTCCAGTTGTTTCTCGGGTCAATGATTTTCACCGTGTACTTATTTGGCGTATCGTTGAGACTCAACGGAGTGACACTCAGGTCAGAGCAGTTGTCGTCATTGAATTTGTACGAGACATCCGTCTGCTGTTCAATGTGCAGCTTGAACTTGCCATTAGTGAGTGTAAGATAGCCTTGGAAATTAGCAAGGATTTCCTGTACCCAATCCAATGCACTGTTCTTCTGGTCAATGACCATGTTCAACTCAAAGCGTTTTGCCTTGATGATTGCACCAGATGCGTCAAGGAAACTGATTTCTTCATCACAGTAATCTGCAACGCGATTCCATGAGTCCTCGTCAAGATCGTCTGCTGTAATCCAACGGCCTAATCCATATCGTTTCGACAGCATGAAATCACGGAGACACATGGCAGGATTCGTTGAATATGCCGTTTTCTTCGTGCGGGTATCATAGACCTTCTTGCCCATGACTACGGCAGATACACTAGGATTGCCGTTGAGTTCATTGGATACAATGAAATTCATGTCGAGCCACGCCATTGCAGGATAGCCACCGACTTCATTGTAATTCGATGGAGACTCACAGTCATGGAAGGTGTAGTTCGTGCCACCCCTTATCGTATCAGCGCAGAAGTTAATGAACCCATTCTTCCCATCAATGGTCACATGGTTCTGTTCGTTGTATTTATCCTGATTCTCAAACAGCTTACTCCAAGGCGTCTCTACATAGACGTTACCTTCGGCGTCCCAGAGGTCACCAGGGTAGTTGTTTGTGGCTGCAACAGGAAACGCCTGCCATCCCTCGGCATACAACTGATTGATATACGAGATGAGAGACGATACAGATACCTGGTATTCCCAGTACGTATCGTGGCTATTCTCCACCTCCTTCTTGGTACACAGATGGATGTGATGATGGTTGTCTCCTGCCCACAAGTCAAAATCCTGACCATGTTTCCGTACACGAGCATCTGGACACTTGTTGTTCATCAATGTGAATACCGTGTTGCCAGATTGAGAACCTGTAGGGATAATCATGTCGTTTGCCGTTACAGACACAACACCTTCAATGCCACCCTCACAGAGAATTACGTGCTTGTGCAATGTATTCGCATCGGCATTTGTCTGGTGAAACGTCTGGTTGCCACTGATTTGACGCGTGCCATATACAATAGGAATCTGCCCATCGGAACTCATGGTTTCCTGTGCGCGGTCAAATCGTGACACATCGGCAGAGCCATTGGAATCTACATTCTGTTGATGCGTTGCACTCCATACAGAGCCAAACAAGGATGCGCCCATGACACCTGCTGCAAATGCTTTTGCACCAAACAGCCACGGAGTCGTGAAGCCAACAATGAAACCTGCAATGCTTGCAAATATCTTGCCACCGGACTTACCGTGATGGTGTCCGAAACGCTGTAGGTCGAACGAGAACGGTGCTTCAATGGCTTCTCGGTAGATTCTCTCTACCTCTCCATCGGTCATCACATTATGTGCGTCTTGAAGGTTCATATTTTGTTTATCCAATTGCTCACCTCCTTAATGGTAACTATTTTCAAATGGAATTGCAGGGAATCCACTGAAATGTTTCATGTTATTATACGCGCGACACATATCGACGGTCTTATTGCAACCTCTGCGTAGCACTGCGGAGTGCCCTGTTATATCCTGTACGAAATTGACATTGAGTGTCACGGTATTGCCAGAGGACTGTACGATGATTCTCGACTCACCACCAACGGTAATCACGCCATCTTTCCAGTAGTTATTCGCATGACTCTTATCGAGTATCACGTCATTGGATGCTGTAGATTGTACAAGCATCGTTTCTTCTGCAAGGCTCATACCGCACTCTTCATCGCCAAACTCACTGTTGCAAGCCAGACGGAAGTCACGGTTCGGACATTCAATCTCAGGGAGCCTGCTCTTGACCCTGCATGTGAACTCACCATTGGCGTACGATGGTTCGTCAATGTATCCTGCGAAGACAGGCTGTGCAATCGTCGGGTCTTTCAGTGAATCAGGATACTGAATACGGAAAATCATGGCATTGCATCCACGGAAATCAAAGCCTTCAATGACATAACGCAATAATTCATAACTGCAATCACCGAGACTTACCTCACAAGAGTCTGTGAGATTATCCATGCTTGTCGTGATCTCTCCACGCTGAAATGGAACAGCAGTGTATTCTTCGTTGTTATACAAGATGTTCTCATCGGTTGCTGCAATGCGCATAACACCGTCACGAAGCTGCAAGACATACAACTCAATAAAGAATGGATTGCCAGACTCCTTTGCCTTTGCCATGGAAACTGGTAATGTAATCAAAATAATCCCTCCTTGCGAAATGCATACTTAAAGAACGGTGTCCACCATGCACGATGATAGATTGTCGATGTGGACGCACCGTATACCGTTGGAACTTGCATGGATAATAAATCGCCATAACCAAGGTAGATACCAGTATGCAAATCACCGTCTATCTTGAAGATCACGAAGTCACCGAAGGACAGCTCATCGTAATACACTTGTGTCATATTGAGTAGACAATACTTGTACAATCTACGCCAAACAGAAGGTTCGGAAAAATGGTCTTTGTCTACGGGTTTCCCATCTTCAATCGGATGACTCCACCCATGATTACGATAGAATAGACGACACAATCCAATGCAATCACATTTATTAAAAGAGGATTCACCAAAATAATGTGGAATCCCAATGTATTTATTCACGTTTTCCATCAGACAATCTCCACCTCCATTTGACAGCTATAGCCAACAATGTTCTTCCCTTCGCGATAATCTGTAATCTCCATAGAATCCGGTAGAATCACAGAGATGAGCTTATGGTCGTACATGACTTTGAGCGGAACGCGACAATGAGAATTAAAGAGCTTTATCATGGTATCTCGTTCGTTCTTTAATCCACTCCATGTTGCACTCAGCTTCTCATGTGGCTTATTGGATTTTGCACGTCTCTGTGTGGCTCCCATTTCAAGAACCTGTACATTCCAATCAATGGATCGTGTAAACTCATTGTATGGCGACGGCAATACATCATCGGTTGATGCATCGGGATATGATACGGACTGAGCGTCAACCTCTAATCCAATATCACAGGTGTACATTTGAATTTCCCCTGCTGCCACTTTTTGTTTCACGGACAGTGTATTGGTAAAATAGCATAAGTCCTTGATTCCATCGTATTCGAAGAAGAATGGATTGAGCTGACCGTGCTGTTTATTATAAAAGGCAATGAGCTTATCCATGTCCTCACGGATGCCTTGCACGGTAAAGCTATAGGTTTTCTTTGCATGGACACGTTTACGACAATAGAGTTTCGTGCCATTCTCTGATTCATATTCATTGGATGACCATGCAAAACCCAATTTCACTTTTCCATAGGGAACGAATGAAAATATATCAATAGCCATTGTCTACTTCCTTTCATTGTATATTCCATGAGATACATCGGAACACAATGGAGGAACTATGGTGTTGTGTCTAAGGTTCTTTCATTGTCATTCGATAGATTCATGGTTGTCTCAATAGAGGATTCAAGACCTCTGCTTGTTTAAATGATTACTTACGTCAGTAAGTATTTGCGTAAGCAAATTTAAACACTGTATGAACTATTTACTTCATTGTACAAAAAAAGAAGCTATTGATTTTCGTTGTCTTGTTTATGAGATATATCTCATAATGTTTCCAACTACTTTTCAATAGCTTGTTTGGATTTAATGGTTTTTATAAACAGACCTTAGTAAGATTTACTTCGTAAATCATTTGCTATCGCAAATAATATTTAATCAAGCAAGGAACTAAACCTCTCAAAGTTCAATCATTGTTTTCTATATCAGCTCGTGAATCTCAATGGAAGAACCAAAGTATCAACTCTAAGGCTTCATCCATTGTCATCCACGCAAACTCTATAGAGATTCAATGTATACTCTTTAGTACCCTCTTTATTTGTCCCTCTATATATAATGTCTTTTTTGGGGCATATTGTTCGGTCAAAATCAAAAGTTTAATCAAAATTTTACTTAGCGTTCTAAAAAGTGTTCTATCCAACATAATCACATGTTGTTTTGTGCTTTTCTGTGTGGTTTATTAATGCACTACCAGTGGACATTTGTTTTGAAACTACGTTAAAATACCATAATAATATGCATAGAATGTTATATCTCCTATGCATACAGACTATGGTATCTTAACGGAAACCGTGTCGTTTTTGATTATGGAGAATCGATTGGAACGCTCTTGGATTCCTCTGGATCGCATTCATGACATCATCACTGGATGCGTGTGTATTCAGTACAACAACATTGCCAGAGCTATCGGAATTACCCATGTTCTTAATGGTATCCGTCTGCTCCTGCATGAGCTGTTCCATGCGTGCATTCGGATTAGCCACGCGAACTCCTTCGGCTCTCTTTGCTACTCGTGGGGAAATCTGTGGAACATACGGTGTTGGATTCAATGCACCACCATCGGCAAACGCACCATAATTCATGGCATCCAGATTGTCCTTACCAATGCGACTCGTTGCTTCCGCTGTCATGACATATTCGCCATTAGAAAGAAAAACGAACCTGTCTTTGTCCGCTAGATATGCAAGGATGCTATCGGACTTACCAGTACCAGCACCACGAATCATACCGCCGTTAGCATACGCTGTAGTAAGTAGACCGCCCATTGCATGACCACCAAGGCTAATGGATGGTTTCGGAGTACCTGCCATGATGAGTGCTTCGGTATTTGCCTGTGCTGCTGCTGCCTGTGCCTCGGTTGCCATTGTATTTGTTGTAGTCGCAGATGTGTTCAGCGTATCCTTTGCCGTAGCAGCCTGTGTCAACGTATTGGAAACATTGGTGATTGCAGTTGCCTTCTGCGTGGCACTACTGAGTTTGCTGGTCTCTTGCACAGCCTTGTTAACGGATGTTGTAAGTTGACCACCGTTGGACTTCATGGGGAAGAAGTTACCATTCAGTACACCGTTGCTCATGTCAAGGTAACGATTGCCCGTTGCAACCTGTGTCCAGCTCCTTGGTGTAGCCGTGAATCTCGACGCATTATTTGCGAGAAGTCCAACACCTGCATTGACAGCAGCGTTCCTCCCTGCATTACGATTACTGATAGCATCGTCAATCGTTGTTCTTGCATTGAAAAGCCAACGGTTTACCGTCATCCTCATAATCTGTTGCAATGCAATCTTAGCAACGTCATCCCAGAGCTTTTTCCATGACTCTTTGAAGGAACTACCTTGCTTGATAATATCGAAGAACATATCGTCAATATCACTCTCAATGGTATCCCAGAGATTCTTTGTGACCTCATCGTCCTTCTCTGCAATCTCACGGATTTTCGCTTCTGTTTCTTCGACCTCTTTTTGTATCTTCTGGAAGTTCTCACTACCATGCTTTGATAACTGGTCGATGTTTTCCTGTAAGTCTTTGGCCTTTGCCTTGAGTTCCGCAATCTTTTCCTTGGCTTCGTCCGTTTGGTCACCATTAAACTGGGCGAGTCCCTTTTCTACAATCTCACCTTTGTCGTTGTGTTTGCCGTTCTGAATGTCATCAAGCTGCTCATAGTATTCCTCAAGCTGTTCTTGGTCACGTCTACGAATATCCATGAGGCTTTCCCTTTGTCTCTTTAGTCTCTCATTGTAGATGTCAATTTGAGACTGATAGAGTTCATGGGTGTCCATGTATTTTTCACCGTCAGTTTTATTGGAAGTTGTACGGTTATACCATTCCTCCAGGCGTTTCAAGCGGAAATCCTCATCCTGTTCAGGAGTCATATAGCCGTTGCGAATCTTTTCATTTACACGTAATTCAGCGAGTTTGCTATCGGCATTGCTTAATTGTTCACGAACCTTAAAGAGGTTATCAATGAATTTCTTAAATTCTTCATCCTTGGACAAATCAGCGAGTTTCTTTAGTTCATCCTGCGGCATATCGTAGATGTCTTTGCCATCGAGTTTATTCTTGATTTCTACGTGTTGGTTCAGGTAATCATCAATATCATCCGTGAGGTTATCATAGGTCTCAACCCATCCTTTACGGTTCTTCTCTACGGCTTCATAGTACGCCTTTTCGTTTGCGTCGTTTGCACGGAGCAGTTCATAGGTATCGCCATGAATCTTCATCTGATATTCGATGTTCTTCTTCTGAGCTTCGTAGAGCTTCTGTTGACGATCTTGGTCATAGATGGTTTCTGCAATTTGATCTCTCGTGAAGTCTGCAAGGGTACTCTTACGACCATTCCAGAAAGATGGCTTCCTTGGAGTTGTATATCCAGATACAGTCTGTCCACCAGTCAATTTTGACATATCAATATAACCGGCATAGCTATATCCATTCCCACTATAGTAGGAATCAAGGCCAGTGTGGTGCTTGAGTCCGTGTGTATCCGAAGAAATCCAACCGCCTTGTCCATCGGAAATACCAATGTGCATCCACGGATTACCATCTTGTTCCCCTTCACGGCTCCACACAACCAATGAGCCTTTAGGTGCTGTCTGTCCACTAGAGGAATCAACCCATGCACCACTTGCTTGAGCCTTATCAACCCAATTCTTAACTAATGGGTCATCAATACCTGTGTTTGCACCGATACCGCGAGTGACATAGGAAACAAAGGCAGCGCATGTATTCGCGCCAAGGGCTTCTCCCTTGCGTTCTGCGGACTCTTTAAGTGCTTCATCATACACGGCATCTCCAATGGGCGCAGATGACGTTGTAGCGGTTTGTTTATTACCGCCGCTAACGAGACCTTCATTCTTAATCCCCTCAAGGTCAGACTGATATGCTTCTGCATCACCTTCGAAATAGCCATGAGTATACATGCCATAGACAAGCTCACCAACGTTGTTCGGTGCAGACGTAAACATTCCATCGAGCGTTCTAGCGAAAGTGCTCGCAAAATTGGCATCGGTCTTCATATCAACTCCTGCGCCACCACCAAGACCAGCAAAATTGTGATTTGCTACAGCTGTGCCGTCTTTACCTCGTCCAGATTCATGCATCATGATAAGCCAATAATACAATGGGTCCTTTACAACCTTTGCCTGATTAGCCGCTATGACTGCAAGTTCCCATAAGTGACCTTCATCAACATCATTGCCGACATAGTCTTCGTCTCCTCCGCCAGATGTGGGCGCACCACCAAGATCATAGAGTCCACCTGGTTGCTCATTCGGGTCATGGAATCTTTGGTCGTTCTTATTGTAATCATAGTGATTACGGAGAAACAGACCTTTATCATTTAACCATGTTTTCCATTCTTGTTCTGTAATGCCCGGTGTAAGGTGTCCCAATGCTTCTGGCACAGAGAGTCCTTGAGCAAGATATGGGGCCATCTTCTCATAAAACAAACGTCCAGATTCCCATGTGTTGCGTCCACCAGTACCGAATGGATCAGACACACCATCGAACTCAAGGGTATTGATACCAGTCAATTTCGTGACAATGGCGGACAATGCAGCAATATCAAGGCCATTCCTTGTGTCAAACGTGGCTTCAAACTTCTTAGATAACTCTGCAAACATCTGTGATGTCGTGTCACCATACTGCCAATCCTCTTTCGGGTCTTTCTTTGTGCGACCTTTGTTATGCTTTGACTTTCCACTTGGTGTATGGTTGTATTCATCGCCACCAGCACCTTCACCAGAACCCCATTTTTGCAACAGGTCATTAGGGTCAATGGGGCCACCCGGATTAGTTAAGGTTGAACCACCAAGGTTTTCCCATGCCTTCTGGGCTGCTTCGTAATTTTTCATGATAGACTCGCCAGACTCATGGAACTCAGCCTGATATCTAGCGTCGTACAGTTTTTTATTGAGTTTCTCTTTCTCTGCTTTTGCTTCTTCAAGCTGGCTTGAAACGTCGTTATAGTATTTCGAGTTCCCCTCAGTCCACGTATGGTTTGGGTCTGCTGCTAGTTCGGAAAGTTTTCTCTTCGACTCTTCTAAGTCCTTTATTCTGTCATCCGCTGCCGATGCCCGAATTTCATCGAATTTAGCCAGAACTGCATAAGCAATAGCAATAGAATCTGTGTAGTCCTTTATTGATTTTATTCTATCGCTCATGCCAAGGCAAAATTCGTGAGTTTCCTGTTTCCAGTTCTCCATATTCTTTGTGGCAATCTCATAGTTTCTGACTGCTTCTTCTTGCTTGGCGGCAATAAATTGTGCCAATGCTTTCTTCTTGTCATCCGTTGCTTTCCTATAGTCATCCCGTACCTTCTTTGTAGACTCGTCTGTCCAGTCGTCAGCCTGCATTTGTTGTACAGCTGACCACCCGACAACCTTTGCCATCTGATTCTCTGTCTCGATACGGTCTTCGAGCAATTTCTTCTTCTTTTCATCGCTAGTTGTGGAACTCTCAATCTCAGCAGTGAGTTTTTGATGAGCAGTAAACAGTGCATCAAGGTAATCCTCTTGTTGTGTGTACATTTCAATCTGTTGACGCTTTACCGCTACATTATCAATCATTGCGTCAGTCTGCTTATTGATGGCTTCTGAACTATCATTGACTTTATCTGAGAGTGCTTCGAGACCAAGGTCAAGCGCAAGAGAGACACCAAACGTTGCGGTGGCCTTTAAAAGACTAATAGAGTTCTTCAATGCAATAATAGCAGCTTTCAATCCCTCTGCCGCGGTCGTAGCCGATGCAAACGCCGTAGACATACTAGTAATTGTCGCTGATGCACCACTGGCTGTAATCATATTCAAGGATGTCCGCAGGAGTCTCATTGCTTTATTCACGAGATACATAATCATAAGCAGCTTCGTAAAGCTGCCAATGAAATGATATGTAGATGCACTGACTGTCGATAGGAACTTAGCGAGGTTATCCAACTCCGTGACGCATTCCTTGAGCCACTGAGTTAAGCCACTATTACCACCTTGTGCAACCATGCCAGTCAGGTCAGCCTTGAGTTTGTTGATGCGACGAGACAGGGAATCCATCTGATTCTTAACCTGATTATCTGTGAATCCCATGGAGTTAACAGCGAGTCCCCAGTTCTTAATGATTTCCTGATAGTTACTGAACATGGCCGCTGCTTTTGCCCATTGAAACTTCAATTTGTTACTCATAAAAAATAAGCCATAGCTTATCATTATGGGTACGGTCATTTCTGCCGTACTCTCACGTTTTATTTTATGACTATATCGTGAGTTCGGACTATACATTCATCCCTCGACTTTACGTTAGGGAGGCTATTTGTAGTCTCTACGGTTCCCTATATAGGTTTTACCACGGTCTTGTCCTGTCATTGGATTTTAACCGTTATTAAAGCATACTAATAATATATTTCTATATTATGCGGCAAGTTTAGGTCTACCGCCACTCATTTGAATCCAGAGGTCTTTCAGGTCTTTGTTTGTTCCTTGGGCGGCAACTGCAACGTCCATCAATACGGCCTGTGCGGAGCGCACCTTTTTCACGCCATTAACTGTCTCTGTAGTTGCAATGCCGAGCTTATCGAGTTCCTTTACAGCCTTATCGCTGTTGAACGATGCAAGCATTGTCTTGAGCATATTACCAATTTCTGAACCACTCAATGCCGTTGCACGAGTGCCCTGTGCAATGAGTGCATTGAGGAACTCAAAGGAGATTCCTGCTTGTTTAGCGACTGCACCAGAGCGTTCTACGCCAGCTGCAAGGTCTTGTGCAGAGACACCTGCATTATGGGACAGCTTGGTATACACGTCGACAATCTTATTGGAATACGCCAATGCTTCTGCACTGTTTTTCGCAACAAGTCCGTACTGGAACATTGCGGCCTCTACGGCTTTCGTAGACTCAGCCATGGAGAAGTTATCGGCAACTGCCAGTTTAGCAGACTGAGATACCAGTGTATTGACTGTTGCCTGGTCTTTGTACATACGTCCCCAGAGTCGTGCGGATTCCATGACATCCTTTACAGATGCGCCGTATTCACTGGCTGTATTAATGAGTGCTCTTTGTTCTTCTTGATATTTTGCAATGGCTTCGGACGATTGACCTTCAAGCTGTGGCATGACCGTTGCCAAGTTATGCATTTCTTCATCGAGCTGTACAAGAGAATTGAATGTCTCCGTTGGTACAGCAAAGGCAGCTCCAAGCAACGATCCTGCGGTAATCCAATACAGATGACTACGGAGCTTCTGTGTAAACGACGTGAAATACCCACTGGTTCTATTGATGTTTGCTCCGGCTTTGCCAATGGATTTCTGGAATTCCTCGTACTCCTTTCGTACAGACGCAAGACTAGCTTTAACGTTGTCCAATGAAGTCTTGTTGGCTTCGGTTGGGTCGCTTTTCCAGAGTGCATAGACTTTCTGTTGTGTTTCTTCAAGTCTACGGAGTTCCCTTATGTACGATTGGATACCCTCTGCCCATTTCTTTGTAGGGTCAACCGGCTGTGCAGGTGTACTAGTTGATGACTGTGTGGTTGGTGCAGGACTCTTTGCTGCATTCACGATTCTCTGATATGCTTCTTGTTCTGCTCGCACTTTTGCAATACTAGCAGCAAGTCTATTAAGGTTCTCTCGTGCTTCCTGTGTACCATCATGACGCCAGATGATGTACATCTTCTCCTGCAGTGCCATCAACCGTGATAATTCCTGAGAGTATGTTCTGAGTCCAGTTGACCATGCTTCAAGATTCTTTTGCATGACAGCCTTGTTTTGTTCTTCGGAATTGGCAAACGAACTGAATGGAGACGTAAATGTCTTTGCTCCGCCGATTTTCTGATATTCAGCAAGAAGTTGGTTGAACTGTTTCATTGATAACTCAAAGTCTGCTCTCTTGACCTGCTGTCCACGCTCCATAGCAAGCGTCTGTCTATCAATAATCTTTTCAATCTGATTCTCTAGCTCCAGACGGCGTTTCTGTAATTCAATGTACCCCTCTACGGATACCTTATGACTAGAATATCGTTCACTTCGGTAAATATTATCACGAACAATGCCATATTCCTTGAGTTTTGCAATGACCGCATCAAGGGAATCTCTGCGATTATACCATGTCGATTCAGGAATCAACTTTTGATTCATTGATGCCATTGTGAACGTCCGTGTCAACTGCTCGTATTTCTTGAGCAATTTATCAATGGCGTCATTGTCCTTCAATGCAGCTTCTTGCAGCTTTGTCATGTCCTGTACAAGGTTGTTGAAGGAGTTTGCCTTGATATTCTTCAGGGTATCTTCCAGAGTTTTCTCTAAAGAACGCAAGGATTGCTCTGTCTGCTCTGTACCATTAACAGTAATGGTTGCGCCCTTGTTTAATAACTCAATGCCACGCTTTACTCTACTCAGGTCTTGAGTAAGTGTGCGCATTTTTGATTCAAAGTCACCATTAACACTAATCTTTAGGTTTGTGTTGTTTAATTTTTCAAGGTTATTCTTTGCACTTTCGAGGGATTTCTTGACACCCTCGATTTTATCTGTGCCATTGGCAATGATATTGATTTCATATACCAACTGTTGTTTATCTGCCATTTTATCCCTCCAAACATAAAAAAATAAGGGATACCATGTTTTACCATGATACCCCTTTTAATTGTACTCGCTATTTTCCAAGGAGTGCATGAATAGCATCGTCACCTTCAAGCTGTTCCTTGTCACCATTGCCGTACTTCTTATTCAATTCCTCGTTGTTCTCACTGATGCCCTGCAACAGGTCCTCCATCTCGTTAATACGAAGTTCCTCGATGTCATGCACATTGAGACTTGTGTTCTGGACAAGACTTGCAATTAGATTTCGCCAATGAGTCTCTTCTCCAGATTTAATGGATTGTTTTTTTTAAACCGAGAGACACGAAGATAAACCATGATGATATTCCGTGCAACCTCTACGTCGAGCCATTCTTCAATCTGCTCACGAGTCTCACGGTGGTCAAGTGCCATCTCAATCATCTCCATGAGGTCGTCATAGAATCCGTTGTCATAGTTGATGTTGCCCTCTGCATCCATGTCCACCTCGCCATCCTTGTCAATCACAGGAGCAAGCATGTAAAGACCAAAGGAATCTGGGCTGTAATGCTGAGTGAAATTCATAATCGTATGCAAGTCCTTGAACTTTGCACTATATACTTTATGTTTCTTACCATAGCGGTCACGGACAATTTCATAGAGTCCAATGACATTATCGTTACTATTTTCTTCTGCCATGTATTGTTACCTCCTTGTAACTTGGTAGTTTAAACAAAGGACTGACCGTAGTCAGTCCCAAGGTTAAGCTACTAAATCATCAAGCAGCAAGCGGCGTGATCGTGACAACTGCAAAGTCATCATGGCCATCGCCTGGGTCAAGAATCTTAATCTTGAGGGACGGAGTGGTTGCCTTGTCACGAGCCGTCTCAATCTTGAGTTCGCCATCAGCACGGACACGGCGAGCATAGATATCAATCTGATACTTGTTGCCCTCGGAGTCCTCCGTGGTGAACATCCAGTTGAACGTTGCAACCTCCGGCATTGCATTCTTGAGCATCTCGGCTTTAACACTGTTGGCATCCGTTGCTTTGAACCATACAGCATACTCACCGGCAGCCGCAGGTTCGCCAAAGGTTACGCCACCAGTCTCCGTGATTGTGACATTAGCCGATGCGTCATTACCGTCAGGACCGATAACTGCAATAGTCTCAACACCAGTCAGAGAACCGTCCTTGATGAGCTGCTTATCATCCTTCGTGATGAGCACACGGTAATTGCGCTTGTTGCCCGATGCCGTAATTCTAGTACCCTGTGCAACCTGAACCTGCGAGAGCTTGAACTCAGCGTTCGTAATCTCAACCGTACCTTCCTTCTTGGAAATGTAGGTATAGAGCGGGAACAGGCCGTCACCGCCATAGACGTCCTCTGTCGTTGCCGTAATGTTCATATTCATGCTCTGGGAAGTAGTCATCTCAGCGATCTTGCCAGTGACACTCTTCAGAACGCCTGCACCAATACCATGCAGGAGCAGTCCTTTATTCAGAAGGTCTTTAACTGCCATCTACACATCATCCTTTCTCATGTGAAAATCAATGGAGTAAACTCCAGTCTATATTTGTATACGTTAGTAATCCCTGAACTTCTCTGTCCTTCCGCACGGACACGCTCGTCGAATCTCTCGTGGATGATATCAACGATACGTTTACGGATTGGCTCTACGTCATCTCGATAAGATGTGTAGATATCAATACGTAGAAGTCCGAGATTCAAATAGTCATTCACGGTAGAGCCTGCGTCTGCAAAGTAAAATGCAATGGACGGCAAGTTCTCCACATTAAAAAGCTCTGGTGCTACATCTTCTTGTCGATAGTGCTTTACATACGATGATTCATCGTTCACATCGACATCCAATAGCTTCACCAGAGACTCGTCATTCGTGAATAGATTCCAGAGTTCATTACCAAACTCAAATGCGTTCATGATTTACGCACCACCTTTGCAATGGACTCTTGTATTGTTGCGCCAAACGAATTCAATAAATCCTGCTTGAATTGCTCATTATATACCGTATTACCCGTCAATGTCTCTTTGATGGTATGCTTAGGCTCATGTGGCTTTACTGCCATGTCTCCAAAAGTAGTCTTGCTCTCAAGGCGGAGTCCATGCGGCATACCAATGCCAGAACCTCTATGATTATTACCATCAAGGTCTTGGTAGTAATGACCAGACGGCCTTGTACGGATTGCATATTCAAAACCAGTATCATTCAGGCGTTCTTTGTTGAATACCGATGAACTGGTGTATTGGGATAAAAACGGATTGCTGCGGTCTAGCTTAGAGCCAGAGCCATATTCGTTCATCCACATCTTCTGTCCACTCGCGGTAAATTCACCTGTGACTTCATTGGGGCTGTCCTTCGTGATCTTGAAATTGATTTCTGCGTTACCTTCAATGGTTGATTTTCCCCATTCGCCCTTAATGTCCGCGATATTCTTGTTTGCCCACTGAGTGACGGCCTTAGAAATATTACTCATTGTCGTGTATCCTCTGATAATTGCAGTTCATACAATCCGACATACTTTGCCGTATCAATGTTATCTACCTGGTAGTTCCGTTCACCAAACGAAACACGGTCAAGGAGTTTCACCTTGATAGAATTATGGATGACGATGCGTTTCACGGTTTTCGGTAGAAGACCCGCGTCATACGTGTGCATTGCTGCCGACACATCTTGATAATACGTTGGACAGTCCGTAACGATTACGGTTTCTTCTGTGCCAACCTTTTTATGATTCACATATTTGTCCGTTAATGCACTGATATTGACATGGGCATTTACTCGTTTACCCTGCATCTGAACACAGTCCGAACTCTGTTGTTTTGATACGATGAAATACTGCTCACCATTCTGCCGCGTTAAGATATCACCGCCAACAAACTGTGTTCCAAGGTCTACAAGCATAACTCTACCATCTGCAATCGTCTGTGGACTCATTGTCTTACCTCTGCGTAATACCAGGGCTTGTTCCGTTGTTCCATTCTCGTTTGTCAACGGTTCCATTCGGTCAGTATAGTAAGCCAGTACATTCATTGAATCTCTACACCTCGCAATATATTCTCAATCTCTGGAGAGAACACACCAGAGTCACTAAGTGTTACCTTGACGTCATAGTCATCACGGCTTTTCCACCGTAATGTACCGCCCATCTGCTTGATGTTGCAGGCAAGGATTCCACATGCCCGCTTTACTGCTTCTGGGATTTCCGCATAGCCACTCTTATAAGTAACCTTAAGGTACTTTGGTGGCTTACGGAACATGAACGACTGAGGGAACTCAAAGGTGAAGTACAAGGACTCGTCATCATCAAAGTCCAGTGTGTTTGCGTCCAGAGTTAATGTGTCATCTCCAAAGAATCCATGTGTCTTTGCCGTGACTTTTTCAATGGAAACACGGGGGAAATGCCTGAGTTTCCCACGGAATTCATGGTCTACACGCTTATGCTTCAGTTCGACACGCTCTGTATGTTCCATTGGGTAGAACGAACGTCCCTTGAATGCATCAATGAGCGTTGTGGCCGCTTCAATGTGTTCCATCTTGACGCCGCTGATAAGGCCACAGTACAGAGGGATTTCATCCTCAGTCAGATACGTTTTCATTTCAGGAACCCACTTTTCTCAAAGATTTCCTTTGTCTTTGCGCTGATTTTTACCTTACCTCCAACAATCGGAATGAAGCGAGTGCCAAGCATGATAGAACCATGAGACTTCAAAAAGTCTTTCACTTCACACTCCACTGGTTTATCCGTTGCTTCAACAACTGGCTTTTCCGTTGTTGCTGCTGCTTTTGCTGTTCTTGCCATCTAACTACCTCCTCGATAAAAGCCGCATGGTTTGTTTATTTGTTGGTTGAATGCCAAGCGACGATTTCACTCAGTTATCAGTTCTTCACTGTTTTCGTGAGGATGAAGTGCATGCCCGTGTCAACACCATGGACAATGTAGTTGGCAAAGTCGAGTACGAACTTATCCGTGAGGAGTCGGTCATTTGCAAGCGGGAGCTCCGGGTTTGCAATCTCATAGACCTTCGGGCCATTATTGAAGAGCCATACGCGGTCAATCATTGCGGAGTTAAGTGCAACAATCTGATGTACAGTCGTGCTCGTTTCGGATTTGACCGTCGGCTTAATGAACGGCGTAAGGATAATCGGGAGCTTGCCCATCGGCGTGAAGAAGGCAGGAACCTTGACGCCCGGAACAATTTCCGTCGTGATGTCACGCTGGTACAGGGAACGCTCCGCTTCCTCCTTGATGAGAATGTCATACGTTGCAGGGTTCATTGCAATGACATTCGGATAGCCCGTGTAGTCAAGGCGAGCCATGAGGTTTGCAATCTTCGTGTTGAGCGCATCGGCAATCTTCGTACCGTCAGCGATAGCCGTAATGTTATCCTTGTTCTCAGAAATCTGAGCGATAACACCGTAGTACGTAAATGCATCCGTTGCATCAAACTTCGTTGCGCCATTCCAGAAGTCGTTGCACGTAGTCTTCGTGAAGTCAACGAACATGTCGTTGTAGTCCTTCTCGGTCAGATTCTCGAACGTACCGTAGTTATTCTCCATCTGGCGCGTGAAGTAATCATAGCGGATACCCGTAGAATAGCAACGAGCAAATGCCTGTTTCCAGTTATCGCGCTTGTACTCCGTGGAGAGCGTCTTCGGACGATAAGACGGAGCCTCTGTCGTGCCAAAGCCAACCTTCGGGTCAACAGCCTTGGTATTTGCAGGGAGACCCTTCTGCTCATTCCATACATGCGGATAGCCAGATGCACGGACACTGTTAACCTTGACGGCGAGAGCAAAGTCACGCTTCAGATAGTCATGGAGAACTTCGTCGTAATCCCCAACGACCAGCATATGGTCTTCATTGTAAATACTAATCGGGTTCGTTGCAGCCTTAATCGGCTGACCTTTGTCTGTAGTTGCGATAGACGCACTATAAAGTACACCATTACTCATTATTCACATCATCCTTTCCAATAAAAAAAGACCATTGCAAATGCAACAGTCTTGTCTGTTAGTCTAAATTACTTACCGTAGCGAACCTTCGTGATTTCATGGAGCTTCTCAGCGAGAGACATGTCGGAAGCATTGATTTCTGCAATCTTCTCTTCCTTAGATTTCTCTACGCCACCCTCAAACGGGTTCTTTGCAGGCTCCTGAGTCTTCGGCTGCGGAATAGCAACAGATGCCTTGAATTCATCCTTGGCCTTCTCCATGTCTGCCTTGACCTCATCAATCGAAGCCTTGACGGACTCCTCTACATCGCCCTTGACCTTCTCGACGGACGCCTTAATCTCATCAATTTTCTCCTCGTAGCCTTTCAGCTTCTCATCCAGACCAGCCATAATGCTGTCGATAATCTCTTTCTTTTCCTGTTCATTCATAGATTTATCACTCCTATTCTTTTTATCTCTGCTTGCTGCAAGAGTCTCAATAAACGTGTCGCTAAAAGCTGCACAATTCTTCCAGAGGATTGCACAGCCAGCACCCTGAAATTCATCCATATAGACATTCTCTTCATCTTCATGCGTCTGTGTTGCATACCACTCAACACTAAAACCAAGTGCTTCTGCACCATTCACAATCATGAATGCTTCTTCAGGGAATTTATCTTTCCATACGACGATCTCTGCCATAAGGTTGTCATCTTTCGCTTCAACGCTACGGATATAACCAATGTTCATGTCGCCGTGATTCGTAAACAAATCTGTGCCATCTGCAAACCATCCATCAGGATACGTGCAGTTCAATGGCATACCGACGAATGTATCGGCGCATTTCTTGATAGATTCTGCGGTAAACACAGCAAGTTTCCCATCAGTGCCGCAAGGAGCACCAGTGGATGCCTTGCCAATCTTCGTAATGCAACCATTGATAACCATCTTGCCAAGTTCCGAGGACATCGTGACTTCTGTCAAGGAACTCTTCATTAATTCTTTACTCAACCACTATCACCATCCTTCTGTGAACCATCGTTATTCTTTGTATTATTCTTAACATCACCAACACCGTTAAAACCGCCGCTAATTCCCAAATCGACATTGATATTAGCTGTCTTTTCAACATGTGTCATGTTGGCGTATTTCGATGGACTCTCTTCATATCCACACAATGTACGGAACTCATTCTCTGTAATGAGGTCAGCCTTATATTCATTGACAAGCCGTGTACTCTTTGCTGTCTTCTGATTCTCACTGTCCTCATGAATGAATCGGAATTTCAGTACACCACCAAGTCCCATCTTCGCAATGACATAGTTGTTATACAAGTCCTCAAGGAGATAGGCGTATGGCTTAATTGCACCCTCCGTCATGGAGTTATCACGGTCATCCTCGGTACTTCTGTCGTTCTGAATGGTGATGCCAAGTTCTTCAGGAGGGATACTGAAGGACATTGCAATGATTTTGGTCAGCCTGTCAATCCAATCAATACCAAGGTTATCCTTGTTGATGCTGCGAATCTGCCTGCTATCAATGTCCGTGCCACCAACAACAGGAATATGGCCTGTACCCTCAATCTCGTTCGTCATATAGTCACGGAATTTCTCGACCATCTCTGGAGTTGCATCCTTGAGTCCAACAATGAAGCTCGATGTTGTATTCGTTGCAATGTCGTTAGCTCTTGCACAGGCTTCAATGTAATCACTGATGTATTTGTATGCGTAGCGGACAGGGGAACATCCATAGTGTGTATCCGTGAAATTCTGACGAGTGCCATAGAAAATCGTGTCTGCCGTGAACTTCTGAGCACCATGTTTTTGGTCCTGTACATAGCGGAATCCATGCGGATTCGTGTAATCCCATGGTTCAAGTATCTTGATTGTCCCTGCATCTACAGGGTAAAGGTAAATGGGATGATTACGGTCACTCCCTTTGGCTGCTTCAACAACCATTGCATCTAAGACCAGTGCATCGTCCATGATTCTCTTTGTGAAGCTGCGCCGACTATCAATGACGTTCGGATGTTCGATAATATTCTGAATCACAGCAATCTCTTTGACATACTTCTTGCGTCCTGGGGCAATCACATCAATGGTGTATGGCATGGATGACACGGCATCGCTGATGATATTCATGGCTTTTCGCACGATGGGTTCACGGGAGAGGTTACGGAGTCTCCGTTTATCTGGGGGAGGTAACGTCATTTTCCGTGTCTTGTTCTCATTTGGGATATTCATACCATATCGGTCAGTCCATAAGAGCTTCATGGATGGAATCTTGGATGCAAGGAATCTCTGTAATTTATTCGTAAGTTTCACCTCCCCATTTCTTTAGTTGTTCACCGAGCTGCTTTATGGTCATCCTAGAGCCATTCTCATTGTGTGTTGTGTTACCGCCAAAGCTACCAAAGGAGAACTTGGCGATTGACGATTCAAGCATTGGACTAATTGCCATATGAAGTGCATCAGGACAATCATCATGAGTTCTAGGATACATACGCAGCTGATATAGTAACAAACTCTGGTCTTTCTTGAATTTAATGTGACCTTGACGGATATGAGGTGCAAGGCTTTCAATACGGGTTTTCTTCTTGTCTTTACCCATATGCATGACATCAATCCATTCCAAGTAAATACCAGAGTCAATCAAGTCTTTCTGTAATGTTGTTGAGAAAAATGCCTGGAACTGGTTAGTCTCACAGATAATCTTCGGACGATATCTGTAGTATGTTGCAATGATTTTCTTTGCATCATCAATGAGCTTGTCACCGCTACGTTTCTGAGCATCACACTCAAGTACATAGAAGTAGTTATCTGTTCCTCGTCCCAACACAAGGATAACCGAGTAGTCTGCGGTGCGGGACGTACTGACAGCAGGATCAAGCGCAATGTTAACCTCTTTGATATCAGGAGTCTCCTCATAGTAGTTGTTCTCAAGCCACTCTGTTTTGAATACACGAAGATTCTCTGTCATCGGGTCATTCTGATACTCACTGGCAAAAGACTCTTCGGATTCCAAACGCTTTTCCATGAGATACAGGTATTGGTCTTTTCGTTGGTCAGGCCAAAGAACCTTTGCACCTTCAAGCATTTCCTTTTTATGCTTGTTATAGAAGTCCTTGGCTTCTTGATAGGCATTGTCGCCACGCGACAGGTCTGTCATAATACTTTCCCATTCAGCCCAAAGGTTGCTCGGAGAGAATTCAATGACCGCTTGGAATCTCTTGCGCTCCCACGATGCAAACCTTGCTTCTGTCAGGAGTCTCCAGAGGACAGAGTTGTAACTCAGTACCGTTCCGATGAAGATCGCGTCACCGTCAACGGAGAGCATCGGGATAACGTCTGCTGTCAACCAGTGCTCCAATGAGTCAACCTGTGTCGGACTATCGACTTCTTCCTGGGACTCCATATCATCAAGGAGTGCCAGGTCAGGGCGAGTGCCACCAAACTGAAGTCCACGGAGCTGTGCATTTGCGCCTTTACAGATGATATACGCACCAGTACGAAGAAGCAGCTCCTGAGAGTTCCACAGGCTGTCATTCTTGAGACTGCCGAAATCACGCTTAATCAACGGATTAAATTCAATCGCATCACGGATATTCAAGATGAACTGCTTGGCAACAATAGCCGTTGCCGAGATGATGACAATGAACTTCTTATAGCCATATAATGCGCACCAGAGGACAAACGCAAAGGATGACAAGGTTGATTTAGCATGACCTCGTGGAGACGAGACACAGACCTTATTCTGTTCATCCTTGTGATTGAAGATGATGTCTTCGTATTTGTGTATAAGCCATTTATGAAACGCTTCACTCCATGGAGACGTAAAGTAATCAGCCAGATAGTATTCACAGAAAAACTGGAAGTCATGCGCTGCTCTGTCTTTAGGAGTCTCTTTTTCTCCCGTGCGCCTAAGGGAATTACCAAAGATTTCCTTCATAATATCAGTGGACAATCTTTGACACCTCCCTCACATCTTGTATTTGTTAATATGTCTTTTTATCGCATTAAATCTTGATTCTGTATAGAACGGCTGACTCTTGAACCATCGTTCCCAGTTGTACCGTAATTTACTATGGTTACAATCAGAACAACTAGGAACAACATTCTGAATCCTATCGACAAGCTCTGGGTGCTCCTTACTGAGCACTGTTTGCGGAATAATATGTTCTGGCAACAATGGCTTCTCTTCGCCACAGTATGCGCACTTTCCATGGAATTCATTAACAATCTTGTCCCATTCAACGGTGTTATTATCAAACCCACCAAGGCAAATCCAATGCCCTCGTTCGCTACGGACAATGGTGTGTGATTGAATGCCTGTGACAAATTCCTTGATTTTCTCAATCGGGATATTCTGCAAAATCCAATCACGTACAGTGATTTTCAAGTGATGACTATAAGGTACACTGATACCCATCCAATCACCAATGGAATCATAGAAACCTCTTGGCGTATCATCACCAGTCACATCCTTGTAGATGGACTTGAGATTATCAAGCTGATACCTTGGGTTAATCCATGGACGGACAACACCAGACTCATTGAGGTCATGGCGCAATGCGTCGAGTTGCTTATCAATAGTTGTTACGGATTTAGCCATGTCATAGCGATGGAGAATCCTGAGTCGCTCATCGACGAGGCCTTGTATATTCATCAAGATAAAACCATCACGAGAGACAAGATATGACGTTCGTCTTTTCCCTTGTTTGTCTATATAATACGAATCAAGGGAATCCGCTGTGTATCTACGTACCTTTTCGAGGATGTCTTTATGAGCGCGGTGCAACTCCCATGCAATCACACGGCTGTCCATATAGACATCTCCATCAACAATCACCGTGTCTTGTACTGCATGATTTCCTTTTTCGCCCATTTCTTATCCTCTCTATTCTTCACGGTACGCCGAACGTCTTTGCCTTTCTTTACATGGTTCATGCGTCTGTTCTTCTCTTCCATCGACATGGTTATCCTCCTTAGATGTTTGATGGTGCAATCTCACGTAGTGCTTCACAGAGAATCGGGTCTTTTCGAAGCATGTCTTTGAGTTCTTCATAGTGATCTGGTGTAATCCATACGGATACCATTGCCATCATCGTGCCAACAATACGAGATACCGTTTCGTATGTATATACCTTCTCCTGCATCTCCCCAATGGATGCCGTGAGTGTTTGACGGCGCAGCGTAAGTTTATCCAATGAGTTAATCATGGTACTCAGGTCTTTTACATTGACAGAACCTTTGCCAACCTGTTTGCTCATCTCATCAAGCTGCACAGAGATAATATCAAGAGCCGTATTGATGTCATGGAGAGATTTACAGTTCTCTCTGTAGACATTCACAGCTTCATCATTGGATTGCTCAGAAACATCCCCGCCAAGTCCGTGGTCTCTACAGTAACGTGCAATAGAATTATGTGAAATCTTGTAGTTGTTCGGAATGAGTCCAGGCGTGTTATTGATGTAATCCGTCAATTCACGGTAACTCATGCCCTGCATACGCTTTTCACGGACAATATTGGTCAGATTGTACTGTTCGACCAATGTCATACCCGCAGCTTCAAAATGCGGATGGTCTGCCCGATTGATTCTCGGTGGTGGTGGCACTGGATGCTTGTTTGCCATAGAAATTCCTCCTTGTTTCTCCAATAGGTCTAACTATATAGGCCAACGGAGGGACAAGGAGTGTATCGCCTAGCTAGACGGTACAGATGGAAATAATCAGGTCTTTTTGATTTTCCTATTGTAGTTTTTCATTCTGTCAGATGCTTTCTTTCGTTCATCCTCTGTATACTTCCTACTTACTCGTTTAGTTCGGAACGACAACAGCTTCTTGTCAAACTCATAGTATGCCGCAATGGGTTTTCCATTGACGTAATCCTGCTTGACTCTCTTGTGAATTTTATCTAGCTTTGTCATCACCGTGGAGTCCGTTGTATAGACATGGCAAACCGTGCCATTACGGTCAAACTGAATTACCGTCTCTTGTTCGTCCGTTGGTACAAAATAGTCATCCATATATTGATACCTTTCTATATGTATTGTTTTTCAAAAAGCCTGAGTGTCGTGAATCACGGCCATTCGGCCAAGTCCAGCGTACTCTATCATAGGGTATCTGGGGTTCACGGGGACTCAAGCGTTTTATCAAATGGAGCTGCCAGCAGGAATTGCACCCGCGTCCATGGTGTACAAGGCCATTGTTCTGCTTATTGAACTATGGCAGCATGATGAACCGTAGGATGGATTTGAACCACCATAAAGGAACAAGATGCACTAGAAACACCTTGGTACGTACTTTCCTTGCTCTAGCCATTGTGAAGGTCTTTACGCCATGACATAATACCTTAACACATTGAGCTACTACGGTTTAATATATAGGCCACCATGACTGCTCTTCCATAAAGCCATCTGTCCCGCAGGGCATTGATAGCTGAGACTTACATCACGGTTCCTACCTTTTTGTCCTCGTTGCCAATATGGTTACTGAATTGCTCTCATTGGCTCATATTTTACAAGCGGCTGGATGCCATATGTTTTCCGAAGGGTATCATGAATGAACGCATCGTCTTTCCCTTGTCTTAACATGAGAGAGCACATTGTCTCTGCACCATCAACCATTTCAAGTTCATCGGCTGTAAGGCAATCACGAATTGACTTTGTATTAAGTGACTCTCGCATCTCCTTGGCTTTCATATCGAAGATTGCCTTGTAGATGTAGTTCGTCCACTTGCCGATCGTAATACCAATCATTTTCTGATTCATGCCCTCACAACGGGTTTTAATGATATTAGGCGTAAGTTCTTTCCGTGCATTGATACCAGAGTTCCTTGCGGTTTCCTTGCGAATTACATCGACACGGATATTGTTCAATTCCTTTTCCATTGCATTGAACACTTCAATGTACTTGAGTTTCCATTCCAATGCCTTTGCACCAGTGAAGCCCATAATCAAAAGGCTAAATCCATCGCGGTTCATGAGATAGTACGAATATGTCTGGCCGTTTTGCTCATGCACGTATGATACTTTCTTGTACATGGCGGGGGTGTTCCCATTTTGTGGAATACCCCTTAAAACGGCTTCGATATGCCGGATTACGTGGTCATGGCGCTTTCCAAAGTGTTTTGCAACATCTCTGGAACTGACTACGACATTTTCATTGACAACCGTTACTAAATTTTCCATTAAGCATCATTCTCCCTTTTCAAAACGATAGTCCTTTTTCTCGACAGCAATCACAAGGCGTTAACCTTGCTTTTGTCATAAAAATAACGGTGAGCGACAGGGGAAGGAGAGGAAACCTGTCAATGGGGAGCTACCCCAACTCACCGTGATAAACACCATATGGGTTAGCAATGGTTCTTATAGCGAACCATGCTTTTATGCATACAGTGTAATAATTTCATATTGGCAGAAGTGGGTGGATTCAAACCAACGAATGCAGGACCTAAACCCCATATTTTTTATAGGACTTCTCCCATTTTCTTATAGCATTATCAGAAATACCATACTTTCTTGCCATCGCACAATAGTTATTATTAAGTTCCGTTAATTCTTTCTTAAATTGTAAATAACCTGGTCTAACTACCCGTCTAAGCCCTAGTCGAGGGTGTTGATTTATCTTACTTCGTTCTTCTTTTGTTAGTACTCTATCAATATTTGATATATGCTTACGTCTCCTCGCACCATGTTTACGATTTTTCCTCCCTGCAAAATTATCTGTTTGACTATGGCAATTGGGACATAGTATTTGTAGATTATCTAATGAATTATTAGTATTATCTCCATCTTTATGGTGTAGTTGACAAGAAATTGGCTTTCCATTCCATTCTGATATGCCGCATATTTCACAAACATTTTCTTTCAAATGCTCTTCTAGAAGTCTATTTTTTAATTTCCATGAAGATATTTTTCTGGTATTATTTAAATAATCTTCTATAGGTACTTTTTCAAGACTCCTGCCCTTGCTCCATCCTTTTCCTTTAAAATGACTTGTGTCCAAATCAAATTCGTTAATTTTTCTTTTTAGCGTATTATGGTTTGCACCCTTCGTAGTCATTCCCAAGGCTCTTGCAACATCAGAAATAGATTCAGACTGAGATACTATTTTAGTTAAGTTCTCTCTATTATAATCGTATTTTGTCAATACTCATCACCAAGTATTTAAAAATATATCAATGGCGGAGATATTCAGAATCGAACTGAAATCTATTGATTCAAAGTCAATCGTTTTAACCATTAAACTATATCCCTATAATATTCATATCTTTAACACATAGCCACTTGGCTACACTCCTATAAAACAAAAGAGCGTCAGTTGTGACGCTCCAGAGATTCCATCAACATCAACGAACCAAGGCTCGTGATTTCCGTGTAAGATCTATCATCTTTCAACGGATTGACAATAAACCATCCGTAGTCAATGTAACGCTGATATGGCATATACTTGTTCTCAGGTGTCTTATAGATATATCCATGGTTCACCATCCAACGGTACAACTTGTTGTGTCCAATGCTGAACCTATTCCATACAGTTCCTGCAAACTGATTCATGGAAAATGCCTTATCGTCATCAACATGATTCATGTACTCGTGCCCATCACGGACATTGAGATACTTGAGCTTCCGATGAATCACATCAAGGAAAGCCTTGCCATTTCCTCTAGGGAAATACTCAAGGATTGTCTTTGCAGCTGTCCGTAATGTATAATACGGCTCATTGTTTTCATCACGATATGGGCTAATACCCAACCTCTCAATCATAACTTCTGTACGGCCTAACCGATGGTCAATCCAATCAGCCAAGTCCATTGCTTTCACAAATGGCATCCGTAATGTACCATAAATACTAACGGTCACTCCGTAAGATTCAACATGAGCGACCGCGCCAAAATTCTCATTCATATCAATTCCCTTTCTACACATCCCCATTCTTGTTCAATGCAGATTCAAGGCATTAACCTTGTCCCTGCCATGGTAACGGCATATGAACGAAAGGGGAAATCCATATGCCGTGTTCGTCATTATGACGGTAGGTGGTGGGTGTTGTATTTCCCACCTATGCCTCTTGGACATGAAAATAGACACGGCAAGGAGGCGAACCGTGTCTACGAGTGATAATCCTATAAAATTACCCCTCTATATATAATGTATAAAAATGGGGGTAATTGTTCGGTATTTTATAAAATTTTTTTTATTTTTTCTTGATTTTTTCTCAAGAGCAGACTTTAACAGCTTTGAACGCCTAGATGCTATCATTGCACGCTCGATAATTTCGTTTTTGGCATCAGAATCGGGCATATTTTCTATCATTGTAGCCGCTACGTCATACGGTACACGCATCACAAGGCACTCGCTGCCACAATCTGCAAAACAACTAATGCTATCATACATAGAGCTTTTCACATCCCGTGTGTTCTTGAATCGCATCGAGCAATTCCTTCATCCCCAGTTTGTCCATGCAATACTTGTACAGCATAGGGTGCGTTTTGAATAGTCTAACAAATCTACGTCTGTCACCTTTTTCCAAATGACAGCCAATGGGACAAAATACACAGCCCGTCCTGTCCTCCCCTGTTGTTACATATTTTCCATTCTTGTTCTTTACAATGTCACCGTAGACACTAGGAATCTTCACATGGCGGGTTACAATATATTCCAATACATCCTGCTCTGTCCAAAAGCTCATAGGCTTAGACGATGGAAACCTAGCGTCAAACGCATTACATCCATTTCTAATCCATGCGTTATGCCTAAGCCTAGACTCACACGCCATCGTTGCCAGTATTGGCATTTCCCCTGTTTGCTTCGTGTATTTATGAGTAGGCTTCTTCTTCATAATGTCGCAACAATATGGGCTGATTTTAATTGGCGAGTCTACTAACCATGCCCATTTCATCTTTCTTTTCTTGTAAGGGCTATAGTTTCCCTTGTTATCAAGTTCCTGAAATGTATTGATTGCCCATTGAGAACCTTTGCGTCTATAATAAATATCCAGTGCAACCTCTTTTGACGGATATACCCAACCTTCGTCTTGAATTACCTGAAGAAAAGATTTCTCTGGACGCAAAATAACAATGTTATCAAATGACTTCACATGGTCTTTAACCTCGGGGAACTCCAAACCAGTGTCTACAAATACCCCTTAATATCTGGAAACATCTCACGGGCAATATTCATCAACACAGACGAGTCCTTGCCGCCACTGAATGATACATAGACCTTGCCGTTGTAATGGTTATACCATTCCGTTATTCTCAATTTTGTCAGTGTGACTTTATCATCAAGGGGAAGTGCCTGTAACTCCTTTAGCTCATCACTTGAGTGTTTCGTCATCGTCACTATTGTACCCCTCGATTATCACTTCAGAAACAAAGAAAAGCAGGCAAATGTCCATAACAATCAGGGAAACACATACGGTTGCACGGAACATCTCAACGCTATTCGCACAGACCATCGCGACAACCATCATGATTGCACCTAAAAATAAGACCAACATATTATTCATCTGGCATCACCTTATCCCTCTGTATATTCCAACTCGTAAACAGCTCATTGGCTTTCTCTTGGACTTTGTGTGAGACCTCTGAACTATTGCCATTGTCATCCACACGCACTGTCATGTCCTTCAGAGTGCCCTCAATGCTGTCATCGTGTATCGTTACATATATCAAATAAACATCCCCTTATATTTCAATCTAATGGTTCATATTCTTCTGCAATCTTCGATAAACGCCCACGGAAGTTCCGTGTCAGCTCAACCTTGCGTCCGATATGCTCAACCATGTAGTTTCCATAGTCAACAAAGCAATGCTCCTTGTCTCCTGGATTGTCACTCTGACGAGAATCACCAAGGAGTACGCACTTGGAATCATCATGGATGCGCGTCAGGACGAGACGCAGGTCACTCACGCCCATATTTTGCCCCTCGTCGATAATTACAAGGCAATCCATGAGGTTCACACCACGGAGATTATTGTCCGTAATGAGCATGACCTGTTCCGTATTGATGAGTGCCTGGATATCCCTCTGTGAAAACCCAAGGACTTCCAGTGCATCATATGCAGCATAATACAATTGCGCTGTCTTCTGCTCAAGGTCTCCTGGTAAGTATCCGTTGGCGTAGCTGCGCTTTGATGGCTTGATGATATAGATGATTTTACTGATGACTCCATTGGCAAGCATATCAATACCCGCAGCAAATGCAACAGTTGTCTTACCAGAGCCTGCTTTGGCTTCTACAAAGGTGAATGGAACTTCAAGGATACTATCGAACATCACATGTTGTTCATTAGACATCTTCTTGTAGAAACGGTCACGATCCTTGTTGAACAGCGGAATTTCTTTGTCATTCATGTTATGTCCTCCTAATAAAAAAGACCATAGAATTCTATGGTCATGACTATACTATGTATATACATTGTATATCTATAGTATACAATGAGTGTTATTGTATTTCGTTGTAAAGACTATGTTCTTTAAACATAGTTCACTAACGGTTTCCAATCAGATTCATTGGAACACTATACTCACTTCAATGAGTACATAGATTTATCAAGGTTCAAGTTTGCTATCGCAAACACTTACTTCGTAAGTAACTATTGAATCAAGGGAAGGAATGCAACCCTATTGCCTCACATTGTCTAATCATTAACTCTATGAGCATCATTGTTATCAACGGAAGGACTATGTTTAAAGACTATATACTTATCGTTGAATACAATGTTATCTATAGAGATTCAATGTATATCCAATGAGTTACTATAGTATACTCTATTGTATCTCTATGTCCCCCTGTAATCCCCCGTAAGGATACACTATCCCCGAGGTACTTCCTTTTCTTCTCTCTTTACGCTGTCACTGCTGCCCAATGGGTATCTATGCATGACTCTGACTTACGCCATGGACGTAAAGATTGAATAGCCCGACTTCCTACGGTCAGGCAGGGAGGTTTCTGACTTACAATGTAGGCCAAGGAAAAGAAGAGAGAAAACGCGATGGCTCACGCCTGCGCAGCATTGACACTCAACGCATACTACGGCTCCACCTTCACTCGACTTGGTAATAAAATTACCCCTCTATATATAATGTCGAAAAATGGGGGTAATTGTTCGGTAAATCTCAAAAAAAATATAAAAAATTTTTCTGAACGTCCAGATTGCCGTATACGCCCGTTTAGGAATCACCCGTATCACCTTGTATAAACCCTTGATTTACAAGGCTTCTACGTGATTCTGCAACGAAATGGCAACAGATTACCCTGTTTCACCCTCGATAAACCCTTGTAGCACAAGGGATTGCGGTGTTTTTCAATGAAATTGTATGAAATTCAATGAGATGCAATGAATACGGTGCATGGCGTAGAAATTCCAATGAGGTGCGCGGTTTGTGTTGGGACTATGCCGCGAAGTTTCCTGAGAACGTTTCCCAAATTGGTACGCTAAAATGCACCGCCCTATCAATGTACTCGACTCACACACATCTCGATCTCCATCGCGACGAATCCTTATATCGCGCCATTTACAGCATAATATTATATATAGTAATGTGATGACACCTTGTGCGCTGCCGTCATTGTGATACCAATGATTATATGTACATGATAACGTATCTCGATGAATGATATAGATATTTATTGTAACCAGGCGAATTACAATGAGATACCATCTTCAGAATCAATGGCTATTCCCTTGATAACATATTGATGAACGTCGATATATCAGTGGTATAGAGCGCGCGTCAATCTATCAACACACCTGTCATGACAATGGTATACACAACGGAAGCTTGCTGTAATCTCATTGGCTACATAACGAAAACTCAACGCAATATCAACGCATACAACGGAAATTCAACGGGATCAATATATGTGAACAGCCATTCATGTGTATTTGGCTGCATCCATTCATTGAATCAAATTGAATTTAGAAAAACAATTCATTGATCCCCCTCGCGCTTGCGTCGGAAAACAATTTCATATCCAATTGACTCAAGCATGTCTGATAATTGGTTGTAACGCATATTGTTACTATTTACCATTCTATAGAATGTCTGAGATACCATTGACTTGTCATATGCTTTATTATATGCCTTCATTATGTCTAATAATGTTATATCATTATTAGCACATAGTACCTTTAATTTGTGTTTTAATGACATGTTATACATCCCCTATTACATACTATACATATATGCATTGCATATTGACTGATCCGCTACGTGTCTCTTTGTACTGTACATCTGTTTTGACGCCTTTTTGAAATCAAAAGAAATAATGCGATTGAATGAGATATACAGCGATATTGCGATATAATACATGTTAATGAGCTGTAATAAGTGATTCTATTGATGTACTATACAGCTATTTTGCGGTATACTATAGTCAAGATAAAGAGAGAGATAAGAGATAAGACAAGAGATTAGCCGACGTGACGACGCGCCGAACCAATAAAGACTTAGCAAACCGTCGAAAGACTTATCGTGCATGACACGGGCTATGACATCGTAAAGATGAATACAAACCCGCATGATAGCGATGACGCCGATGTTAACACTATATATACAGTGCTTAAACATTGCAGCCGACGAACACACAAAGCCAGCAAATGGTTGCGTCACTGAATAAGTAATCGGTTTTCTTGATGCGTTGCCGACGGATCAAAACAGAGGAACGCATAGAAAAGCAATGCTTAAGCCCTGCAATATGATGTTAACTCTATTATATCAAATGAAAAGAGGTTTTTCAAATGAAGAAAGCACTGGACATCTACACCGAAGTCAACAACAACCGCCTCTGGCTGTTGGAAGGCAGGATCATGAGCCGTGAAGCCCGTGGCGTCGTTGAGAAAGCTATGGCTTTCATCGACAATATGCCCGACGGCGAGAAAAAGGACGTTCTCACGGATATGACGATGAGTCTAGAATCTATGCTTGACGTCACGTATGTTTTTTGGGGACGCGACGGCTCCTATTTTGAAGAAGACGATGAAGTCCTTGCCAATGAGTGCATGGATAATGGTATCCCCTACGGCATTGGCACGAATCCCCTGGCTGCCGTGCAGGCTGTTTGGGAAAAGAAGGGATACAAGGATAGTCCGTTTTTTCCTGTTGATTACTTTGTTGCTTAATTGACAGCTAGAGTCTACAAGGGCAAAACCTTGTAGACCCCATGGTATCAATCAAGAGTTTATAGAAAGAGGTAATGAATCATGAAGGGTTATGAACAGATTTCCATCCAAAACCGTCCGTGCTCCATCGTATACAAGGGTGAACATTATGCTATCCGTTGGGCGTCTGGCCGTGTCGAACGTATGGCAAAGGCGGATATCGTCAAGAAGTTCCACCTTCACCATGACGCGCTTGATCGCTATATTGGCGGCATGTTCAAACGCCATTGGGCCATGGCGAACGAGGATGTCGTAAAAGTGGCGCGCTCCCTTAACGACGTCGAAAGCATCACATTTCTCGTCACGTCGCTTGTTGTGATGATCCCGCAAGTGTTTCTAATTCTCGCCGTTCTTCTTGGGTTCATCGACGGGCACGCGTTGCGCCCGTATGTCGTGCCAATGGTGTCCGCATCGTTTGCCGTGATGTTTGCAGCGATTGAGGTTCCGGAATACCTCTATGACAAATATGACTTTGTGTTGGGCATTGAAAGAGAGGAAGCGTAACCATGAAGAAACTGTCCATCGTCAGAGCAAAATCCATGTTGTGCCTTGACATGGAAGTACGCTGCAAGCGAATGTCGACGGCATACCGCCATTTCTACAAGGCAATCGAATGGGCACAAAGAGACGGCGCGTTCGGTGCCTATGACTTAACTAGCGACATCCTGGTTAAGCCAGAGGAATGTGACTGGCGATACAATACGCCATTTCACAACAACATGGAAGAGACTGGCTATATTGTCTGGATGGAGCCAGTAGATAATGGATGGTATTTATGGGCAAACGTAACCTACAAAAGAATCAATGATAACTGAGAGGGGTATTCATCATACGTACTGAAATAACTATCACTAAAATTTATACCTTCGACGAGCTTTCCGATGAGGCAAAAGAAAAAGTCATCGCTGAAGCTAGGGACTTTCCCATGGAAATTTATCGTGACGAGCTTGTCGACTGTATGAAGTCGGCAATGAACGAGATGGAGATTGTAATCGAGGACTATTCTATTGACATTGATGGAAGCGGCTATATCAAGCTTGACGCCGAGAATGATGACCTTGAAGGTGCCAGGGCATATGCCTATATCGTAAATAAATTCTTCGAGGGTGTAGACAAGAAAAAGTTAGTCTATAAGGAATGGGAAAAGAGACGTATTTCTCACCTTGATAGAAAAGACTGGATAGACAATTGCCCATTCTCTGGATGGTGCTATGACTATGCTGTAAAAGAAGCATGGGATAGTTGGTGCACCGACTTGAGGGAAGGAAAGTCCCCTTCTGTTCGTGACTTCCTTGACGAACTTGAGTGGGCTTATCTGAAAGAGTTATCCGATGAATATTACGGTTTTGATGAAGAATGTGCACGTAATCTTGCAGAGGCAAACGGCTATGAATATTTAGAGGATGGAACGATTTACTGAGACATTGGTAGGTTCCATGGTATCCATAAAGGTTAGACAAGAAAGGAAGTATTCACCATGACGAAAATGTTATATATTCCCCACTCTCAGAACAGGAAGACGGGCGACATCTCTCAGACGTATAGCGCGTGCAATACGTGTCCTGTATCCTGTCCGTTTAAAGGCCACGGGTGTTACGGCGAAAACTTCCCGACGAAAATCCATTGGAAAAAGGCGAATTGCACGGAAAAAACATTGGCAGATTCTATGGCTGAAAAAGGGCACTCGAGGGTTGTTCGCCATAATGTTGCTGGCGATATGTGCAAGCCTGGAACAAGTGAATTGGATTCTACCTTGATCCGTGATTTGATTAAAGCATGGAAGTCGGCAAGGGTTACGGCGTATACCTATACACATGCCGATAAGACGTTCATGAATTTCCAGCTGATTCACAAGGCGGCTGAACAAGGGTTTGTTATCAACATGTCATGTGAGACTCTAGGCCAGGTTATGGAATGTCGTGAAAATTTCGTTCCTGCCGTGTTGGCCGTCCATGAGTGGACGGAAAAGGGCAAAGCCACGCGCCGTATTGACGGGATAACTTATCGGTTATGCCCTGCATGCTATGACAAGAATATAGCTTGCCGTGATTGTGGCAAGTGTTGGAAGAAGGACAGGAAAGAAGTCATTGTTTTTCCTGCTCATGGACCGGGCAAGAAGAAGACGCGCGGTTTTTTGATGGATTTATAAGGGGGTTTTACCATGAAAACGATTATAAAGAAATATAGTGTAGCACTCGTGAAAGAGTCCGCCCATAAATATGCTGACATTTCCGTGCGCCTTGATGAACCTGAAAAAATCGTCACCTATGCTGACTTAGTATTAAACTTTGCAGCAATGACAAAGGAAAACTTTGTACTAATTCCCGTCGATACAAAGTTGAAGCCGTTAGGTGTGTTCGTTATCACAACGGGAACAATTAATGCATCCCTTGTTTCTACTAGGGACGTATTCCAGGCGGCGTTATTGTGTAATGCGGCGAGCATTTTCGTATTACACAACCATCCTAGTGGGGACCCGACGCCCTCTATGCAGGATAAGGAAATTACCAAAAAGCTGATTGATGCGGGAAAACTGATGGAAATTCCACTGGTTGACCATGTTATCGTCGGGGAAAATAAGTACTACTCTTTCAAGGCAGATGGAAATGCAAGCGGGGAATTTACATGGTAAGGGATATATCACTTCTAATAATTTTACTGGTTCTCTCTATGGTGGCGGGATGGTTCTCCCCTCTCGCCCCGTGGTTAGACATAGGTGGTTTTGTACAGTCTCATACGGTTCTAGGGTTGTATGCGATTGCACTAGGGGTTTACATGTATCATAAAAAGGCGGAATAACTATGTATAGATGCGTTACTGTTTGTGCTGCTGAGATTCGCAAGAAGTTGAAGGCCATTGGCTATAATAGCCGTATGATTAGCGTTCGTTCGTCACAATTCTCTGGCGGGGATGACATTGTTGTCCGTATGAAGTCCGTAGACGTAGACGAACACAAGGTAAGAGAGATTGCAAAGGAATATGAAAGCATTGCTCGTGATAAATATAGCGGTGAAATTCTTATGGGTTCTAACTCATTCGTGTTTGTCGAATGGGACTGGCAATTCATTGTAAAAGCTAAAGAGAAATGGTATGATTTAGCGAAAATCATCTATGAAAAGCCGTGTATTTCCCTTGATAATTTCCGTTGGATCAAGGACAGCCGTGTTCTTAGTGTATATGACAAGTATGGTATCCGTCATCAGTTTAGGGCAGGGGTTGACGGAATTGCAGACGCCCTATTCTTTGCCATTGAGATTTACAAAACAGTCAAGGAGAGTGATTTAAAATGAAAACGGTAAAACTGTATTCCTACAATGAGTTGAACAGGAGTGCCAAGGCGTCCGCATATAAAACAATGGCAGCGGATCATAATTTCATGATAAGGCAGGAAATGGCGGAATGTGCAAAAGTCATCTGCAAGGCTTTTAGCGGCATCGAATGGGATGGCACGGCGTTCTATGGCTGTCAGGATAACGACTTTAGCATGACTAGTGCAATCATCACGCTTGACGATATGCATAACGTAGAGTTAAAGAACATTATCATGTCTGAGTTACTCATCGACATGTCCTGGAATGTCTATGGCTATCCCCTTGATGAATGGTTGAACAGCGCGTATAGGAAATTCTTCTACAAGTACAAGGCCACTCCTGAGTGCATTGCTGAGTACTGTAAGAGCTGCCATAAATGGTTTTATGTGAATGGTGCTATCTGTTATGACGAATAATTGACAGCTAGAGTCTACAAGGATAAGCCCTTGTAGGTTCTATGGTATCAATTATTGGTTATCTATAGGAAGGATGATTGAAATGAAAAGAATGTATTATGCTGAGTATTGTCAGTGGGGAGTCAACGCGTCCTATGAGTCTATGGGCGGCAGAGGAAATGCATTTACGTTCTATGCATTTGATTCTAAGAAAAAGCGTGACGAATGGGTAGACGATAATGAATGGAATGGTTACCCAAATAGGACAGCGGCCGACACGACGAGAAGAATCGTCGAATACTGTTGCGGCAAGGATTTTTCCAAGGTAGAGACGAGAAACAAAGGTGTCTACATCTGCTGCCGTAAAGGCGATGAAAATTACATTGCGTTGGATTTGTTGGGAGAATAATAATGACAATCATAGAAGCGCAGAAGCTGATTCGTTCGCGTTTCAGCATGGCTGAGTCCGTAGAGATTGAGAAAGCAATCGAGCATTATATTTCTCGTCGTGTTGATGAAGAAGTTATAGAAAAGCATAGCGAATTGGAAGAGGAAAGTGCATCCATTCGCCTGGCATTGGAAGATTTAGAAGAAAGCAAGAAGGGGTTGGAATAAAATGATTAGCAATTACATCACGAATATTGATGGAGATACCTATTTTAAAGTATTTAATGGATATAAATACGCATGGGTTTATGTCTGTAATTCGTCCGACGAGTCAGCCGCGACGATTGCAGGAAATCTAGAAGGGAACCACTACAGGGATAGAGTATACATCTATGACCAGCCTGAAATTGTCTTAGACATCTATGAAGCCATGGTAAACGATGATATTCAGATTGTAGATGTGTCGGAACTGACTAAAGGAAAGCCGATTGATTTTGATGCGCTTGAACCGTACCAGGACGACATCGACGTTGATCCTGACAATGGGCACATCATTGCACTGACAAGTTTTATCAGCCATTTCTATGAATGAATAGCAAGACAGGACGCAATGGGTTATTCATTGTGTTCTGTATGGTATCCATTGATAGATTATAGGGGGTATAAAAATGGACATTAAGGCAAAGATTGAAAAACTGTTGGCAAAGACTATTGAGAATGGTTGCACGGTAGAAGAAGCGGCTTCGGCTGCGAAGATGGTTCAGAGACTCATCAAGAAATATCACGTTGATTTGGCAGAGGTTGGCGATGAACCTGAAAAGGCGGACGGTGAGAGACTTGGCGCAAAAAGCGTGAAGAAATGGGAAATGCGCCTTGTTTCTGCAATCGCTAGAAACATGCGTTGCGAAGTCATTATCTCTCGTCGGTATGTCGCTACATCTGTCAATAGAAAGTCCTTTGTCTATATCATTGGCATGGACGCTGACCGCAAGGCCGTCATTTCACTCTATGAGAAGTTGCGGAAAATCTGTAAGGTAGGCATAAAGAAGGAACAGGATTACCACAAGGCGATGTTTGGTACGTCCAAAGGAATTGCTGATAGTTATGGGTTTGGCTTTATGCAGGCAATCAAAAGCGAGATGGAGAAGCAAGCCAAGGCATTAGTATTGGTTACACCAAAAGAGGTAGACGATAAGGTTCATGAGCTTTTTCCACATGCCAGGGTAACGCATACAAACGTACCCTGTAATGCCCATGCCTATGACAGCGGCATGAATGATGGACGCAATGCCATGAGGACACCTGCTATCGGTTAATAGCTAGAGGATACAATAAAATATTATTGTGTCCTTCATGGTATTAGCCGATGGTGTACAGATTGATTTTATTACGTGCTCCATGGTATCAATAAATAGGAACTATAGTAGAAAAGGGGTTTTTACAATGAAAACAGTGTATCTCGTTGAAGGCCATCGCTTTCCTGTGTACGTCTGCAAAGACAAGGAAACGGCGAGGAAGGTATTTAGAGCAATTCTTAAGGAATGGATATACGTCACGGGAGAGGAAATGGAAAAGGCTATTGAGAATGGTTGTACGGATAGTGTTGACATTTCCTATTATCCTGTGGAAGTCACGGGGAGCAAAGAGGACTCTGAAATGAAAAGGGTTTATCTCATTGATAGTTGTGGCCGCTTCCCCATGATTGCATGTATAGACAAAGGAACCGTACAGAAACGCTTTAGAGCAATTCTTAAGGAATGGACATACGATACAGACAAGGAGATAGAACAGGGCGTAAAAGACGGCGAATTTATCAATGAAGTTGGCGACGAGTTTTACTATTATCACGTAAAGGTTATCTAATTAGAAAGAAGGGATAAGCCATGAAGGAATTCAATACTTTCATTCGCGAGTTTACGGAAGATGTACGAAAGGAATACAGGGAATTAGCAAGGGGAACACCATGCGATGACTTGTACGCACTAGGGAAAATCCAGAGGATTGCCCTGGAACACGTTGCGAATCGCTATAGGGTACATAGAAGGGCAGGGTAATGACATGGAGAGGATTATTTTAGAAGCATATTCCAAAAAGGAAATGCTGGAGAAAATCAAACGCTTTTACATTGATGGTATATGGTGCATTGGAGAAGGTGGCACGGTATACAACAAGGTAGACGGCAAGGAATCCCATTTTCATGCAGAGGAAAGCAATGGCGTTTGGAGGTTTGGCAAATGAAACACATGTTGACGTATCGGCTCATTGGAGAGCCTGAATACAACAAGGATAGGAAAAGGAAATGGCGTGTCCCCTGCTATTGCCTGGAAACAGAACGCAGGGTATGGGCATTGTACAACCTTGGGGAACGTCCATTGATTAGAACCATGAAGGACAAGGTCATTCGTTCAGCTGCCGAGAGGAGATGGGAACACTATGGGAAACACGAGTTTATGGCATGACTTCCTGGATGACGTCCATGCGACAAAATCGGAGAATACATACAAAAACTATCGGAACGCATTGAGATACTTCAAGGATGGTTCATTGGATGAAATCAAAACATTCCTTGGAAACAGTCTCGCAGACAGTACGAAAAAGCAAACGCTTAGAGTGCTATGTGTTGCCCTTGAATACAATGATATGTATGATAAGGCTCGTAGAAAACTCATAAAGTCCTATAGGCCGAACATAACCGTCCAGGAATGTCCTACGGATAAGGACGTTGAGCTTGTATGGGGTAATCTATTGACGCACAGGGATCGAGCCATGTTCGCACTGATGGCTTACAATGGGTTGCGCGTTGGAGAAGTCGTTGGGCTAGACATGGATGATGTGCTGGATGGCCATAGGTTGAGACTACGAAACACCAAAGGAAAGCGCGATGCAATCATCCCATTGGTTCATCCGCGCGTCCTGTCGAGTCTCAAGGCATATATTAAGGAAAGAAACAGTGAGTCCCCTGCCCTATTCTTGAATCGCAGAGGGATGCGCATGAGCTGCAATGGCCTTGCACAGTTCATCCGTAACGAGTTCCATGATAACGGCCTGGTATTCCATGCGCATAGCCTGAGAAGGTATTTTGCTAATACCCTGTCGCGTAATGGGATACCCGTGCAGGACATCCAGGTAGCCATGCGTCATGCGAGTATCACAACGACGATGGGATATCTGAATATAGACGAAGATAAGACAAGGGATATTTTAAGGGAGGTTTATAGTCATGTTCTATAAAGGTGAACGAGTGTACACTATGAAGGAATTCAAGAAGATTATCGGGGTGAGTTCATACAATGGCGTCCATTCATTCTGTAAACGCCACGGGATTGAACCTATGAGGTTAACACGAGCAGAGTCGGTCATGTTTGGGGATGAGAATAGGACTAGCAGGAAATACCCTACAGGAATCCTGTTATTCACGACTGGCGACATGGATAAGGCATTGGGCGTACAGGGGTTTGGCAGGGATTTGGTTCAAGCAAATCCAGTTGGAAATGTCATGTCATTTTCTTGTTCGGAATTTCAGCAACTACGAGTTGTTGAGGATGCGAATGGGAATCCCTGGTTTGTTGGCAAGGACATTGCCGAAGACTTGGGGTATAAATACATGTCAAATGCTATTAGGGATAATGTATATGATGAAGATAAGGCACTATTGAAGCAGAAGAACGGCATGGGGATTGTTATAGTAAATGAGAATGGTTCTAAAATGGAGTCCCGCTCCACTTTAGAAAACCATGTCATAAATGAGAATGACTCTAAATGGTGTGAAACGCACCCTTTGAGAAATCCCTTTCCCTCTCCTATTAATATTACAGGACTCAATGTGCCGCCACGAGGGCTCACGATAATCAACGAGTCGGGTATGTACAGCCTTATCTTTGGCAGCAAATTGGAATCGGCACGGCGATTCAAGCATTGGGTAACCAGTGAAGTCTTACCGTCCATCCGTAGAACTGGCGGTTATTCCATGAAGGAATCCAATGACTCTACGTCGAATACAGTGGATGAGAAATTAGATGAGATCATGAAACAGATTCAGAGCATCAAGGCATACCTTGTGACCAGGGATACAGCACAGGTACTGGTGAGCAGGCAGATGATGAAACAATGATTACAGCAGGGATTATATTCACGTTTTTAGTAGTATGGGCAACTAGTAAATGAGGGGTAATTACAATGAAGAAATTCAAGAGGGAATATCTTATAGAGGAACTCGGACTTCCTGACAGCTTGTGTAACGAATATTTCATTGAGGACACAATTGACGGCGTTGATTGTGGCATAGTCGACCATACGTTGGTTTTCAGAGATGTAGACGGAAAGACATATCGTACTAGCTATGACGTGCCAGACGAACCATGGGGTGGTTGGGAGCCTTGGGAATATGAAGAGGAAGTTGAGTGCCAAGAGGTTGTTCCTGTAAAGACAATCAAATGGGTAGATAAGAAGTAAGAGGATATCTATTGGAGCGGTAAATAATCAAGGAGGCAATTGTCATGAAACTCGAAAAGGATAAGTTTTACACGATTATTGATAATGAAGACGAGAAACTCCGTATCTTTCCGGAGAGCGGATACACTGTTTGGGAGACATACGGCGATACCCGCGACTGGTGGTGCGCAATCCCCACGCGCTACATCTTCGATGACCTTGAGAAATTTGTCGTGTCGGATGACGAGGGCGAGATTACCTTTGACACGGATGGGGTAACTGACTTTCTCACACAGAGTCTGTATGGCAGCGACAGCGTCTTCCCTCCCGATTTGCATAATGGCAGGGATAGTGACATTGCTATCATTCACGACGAGAGTGACCCCGACCACGACTTCGCTTACTATGTAGGAGAGGACGAGGCCGATGAGGATGTTAATGGTAAACAGAAGGCCGGATACCATGTTCATATCCAGGGCGACGATGACTTCGTGACCTCTGAGGAAATCAGGGCTTACTACCTTGGATGGAAGGAGAATAGAGGAACGCTCTATTTTAAGGACGGTTTTTCTCAGCCGCCGGTGTCTATCGATGACCTCATCATCGAAGCCGATTGAGCATACAAGAAATAGGAGGTAATTACAATGAAGGCAACGATTGATATCAATATCAATACGGAAAGAAAATACGGATACGTGAATCTGACGTTTGGAAATGGAGATTCCGTTTGCGGAGACATCTGGAAAGAGGAATTTGACAGCGTAAAATCCATTGAGAGAGCCTTGAAGGAAATCATAAAGGACTACATCGAGAAGGACATGAGAAAGAAATTGGAAGAGGAGGATGATTGACATGATTTACACAGATGGGAAGGTATTTCGCGAATATGCGAAGTGGATGAAAGATTCAGATTTTTATCTGCCAGAGCCAGAAGAGCTTTACAACTGGATTGATACAGAAACGGATAAATATGACCAATGGGACGCAGTCCCGTGGGAAGCATATGACCAGCTGGCCGATGCGTGCGGTGTAGACATGGATAAATGCGAGGACACGCAGGACCTGATGGACAAATGCTATAAGGTAATTCAGAAGGAGGAGAAATAACATGAACAAGAACACCAACAAGAAGAACCTATTCTATGCGAAGTTTTGGAGTCGCGGTGTCGGCTTCGGCGGTTTTAGTTCTTATGCGTTCACGAGCGACGAGGAGCGTGAGGAATGGATGAATCAGCGTGATTTTGTTCTCGCCGAGGAAGAAGGCGACCCTGTAGTATGTTATGCAGACTATGAAGATATGCAGAAATCCTACGGGAACAACTTCTGCGTTATCCTCGACAAGGATGAGCCAGACCATTACGTCTGCTCGCGCCTAGAGGCAATCAGGATTAACAGAGAGTTCGGTGTAGAGTATATTTGAGGAGGTAATTGGTATGATTAACGAAGAACAGAGACTTGTCAACGAGTGCTTTTGTACTCTCAATAATGGCGGCATGGCTGACCTCATGAATCAGCTCAAGGGATTCCATAGTGTAGATGATAGGAATGAGATCGTGAGTGACTTAGCAAAAGAGCTGAAGTCCTACAACGAGGAATACTATGGGATTGACATGAGTGACGAGGACTATAAGACAGCTGCCACCGATGAGCTTTCATTGCGTGCAATAGACTACAGTGGCGACAACATGTTTGCACTGGAAAATCAGGACTTGATTGACGAGTCACGTATGGATTGGATTATGAATAAGGAGTGAGTACAATGAAAAATGTATTGAGATTTATCGTCGGTGCACCAATCGTTCTGTTTATTGATGCCCTTTACTATGAAACGCTTACCCGTCCTTACTCAAACTACTTTTTCGATTTTAGCGGTTTCTTGGTATCCTTGGCGTTCCTCTGTTTTGGGTACTGGCTCTTGTCTAGTATCATTGTTGACATTGCGGAGAAGAAGAACTTCAAGGAATTGGGCATGTGGCGGCTGTTTGGGTTTATCTTCTTCCCGATTGCCTTGATTTGCGTCCTTGCTAAAGACTCTAAGCTTGACATGTCGGACATGAAGGTCTGCCCGTATTGCGCGGAGTACATTAAGAAAGACGCCAAAGTTTGTCGGTACTGTGGCAGAGAAGTAGAATAACAAGGAGTGAGGACTATGAAGGTTACAATGGATACGACCGTATATAATATGACCATCAAGGAGATTCTTGATGATGTAGGACATAGGGACGGTGATTACATCCCCTTGTCTGACCTTGAATGGAATGAAGGGACATGGGAATCAGATTGCGTTCGGCTTGGAGATGACATCGAGAACGGATATGTACCTCTCTATCATCTTGTATGGACAGACATGGAACACGGACCATGTACAGCTTACAGGATCGACAAGGGAAAGAGATTGAATCTGGAGACAGGAGAAATTGAGTAACACAAAGGGACTACCATAAGGTAGCCCCTGTTTTTTTTATTGTTTAGCAGAATGATACACATTCAAGAGCTTTTCGATTGTCGGTGCTCTGCCACAGCTCATTTTTCCTTCTGGGCAATAGCCAAGGGATTCACAATGTGCGCCAGCGTGTTCAAAGAGAATTGGAGAGACTTCTTTGCAGAGGATTAGCATCTGGTTCGCGAGTGTCCTTATCTCTGCCTGGGCACGGACACAGCAACGAAGGTTAAAGAAGTGCAGCAGTTCTCGCAGATTCATCGTGAACACCATGCGGGTACAACATGCATTTGGAAGGACAGCTCTAGCATCTTCATTCTTGGAACCAAGTTTCTGCAATTCATTATATGCGTTCTTCGCGTCTACAATAGCATCACGAAATACAGCATGTTTCTTCGGGTCCTTGTCGATTGAATCTGGTATAATAGCCTTAAAGGTTCCCTCTGAGCAATATCTTTGTGAACGTACAGAGAATGATGCAAGGCGATGCCTTGTGATTTGTGCGAGAAGGGCACGGGATACATCTTCTACGGCAAAGGTGAAGGACACGTGTTCCAACGGACTTTCATGGTGCATGGACATCAGCTTAGAGATGAATGTTTTCACCGTATCTGGTTCAAGGCCGTCCATAAGCTCTTGAATGTCAGCTTTCTGGGAATAACAGAGCTTTGCGGCAGCAGCAATGATTTTCTCTGGCTCTGGGGTATGGGTTAACAGAATAACGTTCAAAATGATTCTCCTCTCAATCAAGTGAATTAAAAGGGACTACTTATTGGGTAGCCCCCATTTTTTAACCTTGGGAAGTCTTACGGGTACAGTTTTGGCAATAGGTACAGATGGAGTCACAATCCTGGGTATGGAGATATTCAGGAAGGTGGCAACGGACTTTACCGTCTGAGTCCGTGGTCTTCCGTGCAATATCCATTGGATACCGCAGCTTATCTTTTGGCGTATCCGCAAAATACATTGGTGTATCCTTTTTCAGCAAGGTACGCAATTCTGGTTTGATCTTGGCAATACGCTGCATATGTCGTATGACCGAGCTACGGGTATAGTGTAATTTATTGGCGATTTCCTCTTGGGTACAACCATTGGCCGTCATGAGAAACATGTTCCAGTCATCATCTGAGAGGTTCATTTTTAGGTCATGTAATGCCGTAGCGAGGTCATTAGACTTCTCTCTGTTGACAAGGGTTTCACATGGCTCCTCACTGGACTCGATGTAATCCATCGGCATTGCCATTGGTTTGTTCTGGCTCCAGTCCATGTAATTGATTCGTCTTTGGAGTGCATTGACATCAATGCGTCCTTCCTTATAGTCATTCAGAAATTGTTCAATAGAATCCTTCATACCATCACCGCCTGACGAATGAGATTCATACGGTTCTCGGATTTGCTAAAGGCTGTATTAGCTGACACCTTGTCGCCAAAAGCAGCCGCACCGATGATAATGGAACCGTCTGGGAGCCTACGGTTTCCCCTATCGTTCTTCCCTGCTCTCTTCTTGGTGTCCAGATACCGAACATCATGGGAATACCCTTTCATACAATTCAGCAGCGAGTCTACATCCTTTGTAGCAATGGTCATGCAATACAGAAATCCTGTGTCTCCATAGTCAATCAGGATTCTGACAATAGTCATTCCGCTAAGGTTCTTTTGTCTCATTTTCCTGTACTCCCGAAACCGCCACGGTTTTCATCATCAAGATGGTCAACAGATTCTACTGAAACTTCTGGCATTTCCTTGACAATACGGAACTGAGCAATGCGGTCGCCTATGGAAATCTTGCCCTCTCTCAGGGAATAGGCAGGGAATTTCCACTCGTCCCCCTCGCCACAGTATGCGGAATCCACAATTCCCATAGAATTGGTCATAATAATGCCATAGCGTTTAAATGTGGACGAGCGAGGAAGAAGATGTGCTTCATAGCCATCTGGGAGCTTGCACGAGAATCCCAATGGGATGAGAAAAGAGATACCTGCTGGGTACGTGATATTTACGGCAGACTTAACGTCAATCCACGAGCCATGTCTTTCGATGGTGCATTTGGGGTTATGGTACTTTACTTTGATATTCAATGGAAAGCCTCCTGTTCTACAATTTGAGTCTTGGTTACTTCATGAATTTTATATCGGACGAAAGGGTGTTTACCGTGTAATTCCGATGCTTTTTCCATTGCAGCGGCAACGGTGGAACGCATTGCCCACACGTTGCCATGGTTATCTGCAATGAGGTATGTCTTAATGGGCATTGTCACATGGTACTAGAGTACCAACGGGACAGGACATGATTAGCGTAAGGTAGGCTTCTTTGGCTGCTTCCTCTGCTGCTTCATTGTCTGTCTGTCTGGCAATCTCCAGCTTGACAAAGTAGTCATTCTGCAACTCCATGAGGATGTCTACGATGCGCTTATCTACATGCTCATCCATACAGGTCTCGAAATCGAACTCTGCTACACGTCTTCTCATAATCATTCCCCTTTCTTCATCTGATACTCTGGGTTGATAACCTTGAAGGAAAAACGATTGCCTGGGAATCCAATGAGTCCTTCAATCGGTTCAATCGGACGAATTACAATGCCCTCTCTAGGGAAATTGCCAAAGGTACTATTGCCAATAGCACGTTTCACCAGTGCATCAATATCGTCAGTCAGGTTGAATTCATCGACGAGAGGGACTCTATCAATATCATGGGAACCAAGGAATATATCCATTGAGTCTTGGTCAAAGTACCCCCGTTTATTGATGTCATACACGGAGAAGATGTAGATGTGCGGCTCAGACAAATGCAGATGGTTTCCTTGCTCTTTTGGCCCCACAAACTCGCCCTGTAATGCAAAGTCCCAATCATGTTCGGCATAGAAATTACCAGAGTCTTTGAACGTGAGGAACTTGATGAGTCCCTGTTTTTCTGCTATCTGATACATATGGGATGTATTGTCAACCTCACGCTTTCTAGTACAAACACCGATATGTTTTCCCTTGCGGTAAATGGTGCACGACGATCCGTCCAACTTTTCTGTTGCATAGCACGGCACGCCTTTATACTTCGTGAGCAGCTCAAGGATATTCTGTGCACGTACCTCGTCAGTCTTAGGGATGAATGAAGGGAAATCACCAATGGTATCCTCTGGCTGCTGTGGAGGTTCATATTTCTTAATTCCAAGTACTTCTGTCATATCCGTGCCAACAGGTGCATCCCCATGATATTCCAGAGCAATGCCCTGTGAGTATACGCCACGGACTTTCTGGAGTTTGATATGGGATTTGCCCTTGAGAAATGCAAAGGTTTCATTCTTTGGACAGATACTGTCCGTTTCAATGTAGATAACCCTGTCTCCAACATGGCGGCCTTTGGGAACAACACATTGAAATCCTTCAATATGTGCTAATTCAATGCGGTCAGCGTCTTTGATTGGGGATAACTTACGGATGACCTGTACAGATGCCAGCTTTCTCAATGGAAATCACTCTCCTTCTTGACGAGGTTCATTGGACTGAACCATGATTTCGTTACGCCATAAATATCTGTTTCAAGGACCTCTACCTGGACACGCTGCTTGAGTACATTTGTACTTGGGTTGAAAAGTTCCTTGAGTCCAATAATTATCCCTTCTGATTCAAACGGCTTATGGATACGACTAATGATGACAACCTTGTCCCCGATTGATAAGACATGGTTGGCAATGTCCCTAATCATGGTTATTCCTCCTTATACCAATGATTGTCTTTATCCTTTTTCCAGATATGCTGATTAGACGAACCACGGAACGGAATATCTGGGCTATGGTACTTCTCAACATACTCACCATCAATCAGGCAATCAATATCTTGAAGATCGTCTTTATCAAAGGACAAGAAGGAAAATCCAGTGTACATTGTCGTATGCAATCCATTTTGCTTTGCCCATCTTGCAATTTCTTTTACTTGCCACATTTGGTATGCAGGGTCGCCGCCAGAGAATGTAACGCCATCGATAAACCCGATATAGGATTTGATTTGTTTCATAATTACATCTACTGGAATCTCATCACCGCCATTGAAATCCCATGTGGATGGGTTTTGGCAGCCTTTGCAATGATGTTGGCAGCCTTGAGTGAAAATAACATAGTTAATACCTTTTCCATCAAAAAGACTCGTAGGTCTTAATCCTGCAATTCTCAAAGAGCATCACCACCTGCATGGGAAATACGGTCACGAGACTCAGCGACCTTTCCTGCATTGAAATGGTCCTCTGTACTGAGATACCCTGTGATGATTTTAGTTTCCTTGAAGTTCGTGCTGCCACATTTCGGGCATTTGCCATCGGAAAAAGTACCCTGATAGTGGCAGTCATTACAGAAATCCATTACCCAGTTCACGCCACCATATACAATGCCGCTGTCAGCGATATAATTCAGGAGCTTTAACAGACCTTCTTTGTTGTATTTCGGTGAACGTCCTACTTCAATGTAGAAAATATCACCTGCATTGCAAAGGAGATGGTATGGAGCTTCAATGTCAACTTTCTGCTTCATATCAACATGACACGAAACAGGAACATGGTTGCCGTTGGTGAAGTATTCCTTGTCTGTCACTCCATCTACAATGCCAAATTCATTACGGCATTTCTTGAGCAGCGTATAGCAAGCACTCTCGGCAGGACTAGCGAACGTTGCGAAGTTTAAATGATATTTTTCTGTGGCTGCATCTGTCTCGTGACGGATATAACCAATGATTTTCAGGCCAAGTTCCTGGGCTTCCTTGCTTTCACCATGATGTTTCCCAATGAGAGCAGTAAGGCATTCTGCAAGGCCAAGGAATCCAACAGAAAGACTACCGTTCTTTACCATCTGTTCAACAGTATCGTCAGGGCTGAGTCCTTCGTGTCCCTGCCACCACTGTCCGACAAACGGAATATCCTTTACCTTGAGATTCTTCACGACATCATAGCGTTCCAAGAGTTCGTCGATTGCATCCGAAACGACTTCATGGAAATAGTTCGTGAACTCATCCATGACATCCGTGCCGTTTTCCTTTGCTCTACGCTTTGCTTCCAGTGCGACATACGGCAGGGAAATCGTATTAAAGAACAAATTACCCCTTGCGTTTGTATCGGCACTGCCATTGACATTACCACGGACAGCGGTGCGGCATCCCATCGTTCCAATGTTATCCAGTGACATTCCCTTGTATGCAGGGGAATCAGCAAAGACAAAACGCGGCTGGATACGCTTGCCAATGCAATCCAGTGCCAAGTCCGTGATGTCAAAATTGGGTTCGCCTGGCTTAGAGTTGATACCCTTTTTGAACCTATAGCAAAGGTTCGGGAAAATCGGGTTCTCACCATTGCCAAGACCTGCGATATATGCCTTGAAAAGGTTCTTGGAAATCATTCTTGCCCACTTGGATTCATCCGTACCAAAGTTTACAGAGCTGAACGTGACCTGTGCACCACTACGAGAACGCATTGTATTCATATTGTACACAAACGCTTCCATTGCCTGATATACTACTTCCTCTGTGTGTTCTCGTGCGAGTTCTTCGGCTTTCTCACGATTGACGTATCCGCCACTAACAATCTTCATGTCATCTTCGATGCGCTTCTTCTGCCATTCGTATTCTTTCTTGACATATTCTGCAAGGTCAGTATCGAAGCGAAGGAATCCCTGGCCGCCCAGTCATGAATTTCTTCATGACCCGAATACATCTCAGTCTGTACGCGTTCAAGCGCAAGACCCCACATTTTCTAACGCCGTATCAATAGACGTTGTACTCTACTTGGTTACTCCTGATTAATCGGTGATAAATCCGAAACCCTTTAGCGGTCAGTACCCGTTCGATACTCTGTTGACTTAACTTCGGTTACACTTCTTATTTTTCTTCCTGTTGTTTGCTTGTAGAAACGGCAATATAAAGTTTGTCTTGGTATATTCAATGCTGCTTGAAGTTCTTTCATTGTTCCGATATGGCTTTCGCCATTCTTCATAACAACATTGAATATCTTTTCTTCTCTATTAGAATGTCCGTTTTCAAAAGCTCTTTGGACATTCCTTTTCTGTGTAGAGAATTTCAGGTTATCAAGACTATAATTCATTGGGTCATCATCAAGATGTTCAATGACTTCATAAGGTTCATTTTTTATATAAGCTAAAGCTATTAAGTGATGCATTAGGCATTTCTTATTAGCTGTAGAGTCCACGGTCTCTAAAGTAACGTATGGATACCCACGTTTTGTGTTTAGCTTACATAAGGCTTTTGTTCTACCTGTTGTAATATTTACAACATCATATCCAACAAGATAATAATAAGGTTTTACATTTTCGCAACCATACAGCGTGCATATCTGTACTGGTTCATGGTCAATGTCTACGATAAATATCACGCTCCTTTTAAGAGCGCAACCGAAGTTGTAGCACAGGATTTTCTGATGCGCGGTCTTATTTTATGCATCAGCGTTCCCTGTTAGCCGAAATACTAATCGTCATTTCCTACGATTCCTATGCGTTATTTCGACACCCTGCGATAACAGGTCTACGTGGAGTTTGTTCTAGTATGTCACCATACTAGTGTTCAGTAGCTCTGATTGAGCTTAAACATATCATTCTGTGAGCTTTGGAGAATAATACAAGCTAATGCTACGGCACTAGCAATGCGTTTCGGACTACGGATACTGCCAACACCATTGTCAAAGCCATGAGCAAGCATATCACCCAATGGATTGAAGAAGCAATTCCATGTAAGGCCATAGTATCCAAGATCATGGATGTAAGTGATACCCTTCTTGTGATTCTCTGCATACTTAGGAGTCATATGAGAGAGGAAATATGGCTTAGACACAGACTCAGCAATACCATACATCTTAGACGCAGCGGAATTCTGTGTATTCGCGTTGTCATGGTTCATTTCTGCAACGAGAGCACCAACGTTTTTCATGAGGTTACTCTTTGCCATGCGAACCTCATTGCGTTTCTGTCTATAGAGGATATATTCTTTGGCACACTTTTTGTCGTGCTTCATAAGAGATTTCTCTACGCTATCATGGATGGCATCAACGGACACATCTTTGTTCGCTGCATTGAATTTCTTGTCCATTTCCTCTGCGACTTTTGTAGCGAGCTGTTCGTTGAACTTTCCGTAAACGCTCATTGTTGTTTTCAGTACAGCATCGTGTACCTTCTTCGACTTGAACTCCTCTACCCTGCCATCGTGTTTGATTACCATCATCTTGAACACCACTCACTTTCTATTATTCAGTATAACTTGAATCTTACTACTATATTTCCTGGCTTCGTTCTTGTTCTTGAATACATTGCCAAAAATACCAAGGTGTTTACACTCGTTCATCCAATACCCATACTTGATGTTCCCATCAATATCGATATAGTAGAAAATATCGCCCATATGCATTGCGCGCTTGTTTTCGCATGGTACAATCTTGGTTGTTCCAGAGAACATCGCCCCAAGCTCATTAAGCTGTGCACGGTTGCCACTTCGGTCATAGATGCCGTTCTCAGTAACCCTGTATGGACACCCAAAGATGTACCCTGTGGCCGCTTTGACGTTGAATGGGGAGTTCATTTCTACGCCAAGGTATTTTGCCATCTTCTCATACTTGTTCATCGTTGAATCTCCTAATCTTCATTTCTAACCGAGGATTCTCACGGTCAACACTGAAATCCTGTTGACGGCATAGTAACCATCGGTCATTATTGACGATCCCTGCATTTTGAATGGAATCGCAGAGCAGCTTCAATGAGTTAGAGCAATCGCGCACCCTTCTATCAGGCCAATAGTGCCATAGGTCAACAACGACCTTCTCATTCTCAACCGTTTGCCATCCCTGTTCTTCCATTGCAGCACGCATGGAATCCTCTGCATTTTTCATCCACTCTTTCCCGCGCTTATTCAGGATTTTCATGCCCTTGCGATAGAAGAATGCATGGTTCTCCGTAATAGGCACGGGAACAGTGATGAATAATTCCTTAGTCAATCCCGAGCATTTCCTTTGTTCATTTCTCTTCCTCCAATTCCAGTTGGTCTTCATCAAATATGTATTTATCGCCAGTATTCAGTCCTACACTATAAACGCCATTGCCAAAGTCAGACACAATCACTCCGACGGGTAATGCATAGTCGATGTATCCTCTCATGTAGAGTGGTGGACGATACTTGATAATCACCTTGTCACCAACGTGAAACATATTAAAACCTCCTTGTTGTCAATGACAACTATAATTGTCAATCAGGGTATACTTAATCGATTTCCCAACAATCTGGCGTGTCATGTAAGGCGCAGCCATAGCGTGTGATATGGTTATCGTACAGATACTCAATGGACAGCGGACAGCCTTTACATGGTTCTTTGCCAGTCCGTTTATCGCAATACTGCTTGATTTTACACGCCATGTCGTATACTTCTTGTTGTGTCATTCTGTATCCATCCCCTTATTGTGATTGCCACACCAATGAGTCTGATAGAAGTCACATTGTTCATTTACAGAACACCATAGGGCACATCGTCTATTTGGGAACGACTTACTGCTATTCCATCGCTCTGTTGATGAACATGGTGGCGGACAAGTATTGGATTCAATGGCTTCTCTGAGCATTCGTTCTTTGATTTCGAAGTATAACCTTACCCATTTTAACGAGATAAAATTGATAGGCACGATATAACTAGGTCTAGTCAATCCCATCTTCTTGGCTTCGGCATCTACAGAACTACGAAGGAACATATTTACCCGAATAGCTTTCACTGGAAGTCCTTCGTTTTCCATCATGTAGCGATAGTAGTTGAGCTGCAATGCAATATCCATGACATCACGGACACCACCCTGTTCCCACACTTGCTCCCATCGCTCCTGTCCTTTGTATTTCCCCCTAGTGACTATTTTCTTTGCCCATCTAGGCTTCATACCAAGACATCTCGCTACTCTTGCACTACGGAAAAACTTAAAATCCCATAGTACCTGATTCTTCATGTCATAGGCATCAAAGGCACCGCTTGTAATATCATCGGTCATTCGATGCTCTGCCATCCAGCCATCTGGGGATGAATCCTCAAATGCTTTATGGCTATTCGTGCCAATCATTGCTGCGATGCCACCCAATGGGTCAACATAGTAGTCACGAAGATGTTCTAAGTACACCATCCTTGTTGGCTTCAACAGTGTTGTAACGCTGAACTTTCCGAACCAGTGATGCGTGCTTTTCTCAGCGGCGTTCAATGCAGGCAATGCCATGCACCGATGGTCACAATGCCCTTCAAGACAATCCTTGAATTTCACGGTGTCTCCATTGGGACACCTGAATCCTATTGCTGACATACTTCCTCCTTGATTCTTCTCAGTACAAAATCAGAACAAGGAACTGCCATGCCATTGCCGATAGCTTTGTATCTCCGTGAGTCTGCTGCGGGTTTACCATTGAACTCAATGTTTGTCCAGTTGTCAGGTAAACCCTGTAATCTCTCACACTCTATCGGTGTCAACTTGCGGACTCTACGGATTTCCTTGTTATGTAATACTGGCACTTGGTTTCCTCCTGTTCCCATCCGACTAGTCGGTGTATGGCATTTTTTGTCGTTATATGATTGAACAGGATTTTTAGCATGGGTCATATCAAAAATACCAATATTTTCCACTATTGCCACCCCCCCTGTTGACTGGCAGGGTCACTGATTTGCGTATTGAGTGTCCTACTTTTATTGGTCTCATACACGGTATACCGTGCAGATGCCTTGTTGGTATTCAAGTAAGACAATCGCACATCATATGTCTTTCTCATAGTCTACCTCTTTATGGCAACATAGTTCTCTGTACCCCCCCTAGAGCACCACCTTGTGCTTTCAGGGTTGCGGCACTATTGCTTTCTTTGATTTCCGTGTAAGACTGTGCGCTGTATGTCTTTACATTGCCTGTTCCTGAAGTGCCTGTTTCAATTCCGTAGGAAGGGTTTTGTTTTTCGCCGCTGCTCTCCTGAGAATCCCCAGGCAACCTCTTTTCGACAAGAAGTATTTCTGCGGCACGTCTTCTTGTGGCTGTAAAATCTGCGACAAGGAAGATTCTACGGCGACGCTGGGGGACTCCCCAATATTGAGCGTCAAGAACTCTCCATGCGATGTCACAGAGTGGAACTCTTGCCACTCCACATGTTGCCCATCTACCAGACTTAGGCATTGGAACCTTGGCTTGTCCGATTTCCTCAAGCACGGCTCTAAAGTCGTTTCCGTGATTGCTACTAAATGCCCCAACGACGTTTTCCCAGATGAAGAACCTTGGATATTTCCCATTAGTTTCCCTCCTCATTTCCTGTAAGATACGAATGGCTTCGTAGAATAACGATGATTGTTCCCCATTTAATCCTTTGTGATTCCCGGCCAGCGACAAATCGGTGCAGGGACTTCCCGCACAAAGGATATCTACAGGCTCAATGGAGTCCCCATGAATCTCTTTGATATCCCCGTATTGTTTCGTTTCGGGAAAATGGTGATGTGATACAGAACTAGGATATTCGTCAATCTCACAGCTCCACAGTGGTTTAATTCCATTGTGTTTGGCTGAGAGTTGCCATGTGCCAATCCCGTCAAACAGTGAACCTAACGTTAACATGTTGTCCTCCTTTCACTGACATTTACGATTATACATCGTATAACTATCGTTGTCAATGAAAATATCAAAAATCATTTCCATAGCCATTTCCTTGTCCCTTCATCGAGCGCATCGGAAAACCATGTGAAAAATCCACCGATAATATGCGTGATGCAGATGATAATCACAGGAAAAATACAGAAAATGAGCTTTGCACGCTTCTGAGGGTATTTACGCCAAAAATCCTTAAAACTCTGAATCATTCTTTATCCACTCCTAAGAAATTCTCGTCCACCACTTCGGATACCTTGGACGTTTTAGGGTCATATCGCATTTTGAATATGGTATTTCCATTCTTGCTCTCACGGGCTTTTCCCACCTTGATATAGGAGATATTACGGTTCTTCTCGCGGTCAATCGGTGATAAGCTCGTGTCTACATCGGCTTTCCATAGTAACAATATGGTATCTGCGGATGCTCCCTGTCCACCAGCACCTTTGATGTCATTCATTGTCGCCTCTGGGATACGCCCCTTTTCCTTGTTCTGGGACGCCTTGTTGAGCTGTGCGAGCATGACAAGGAGGATATTGTTGCGCTTGGCAATAGCTTTCATCTTCTTCGCCGTAGACTCCTGTTCTTCTACCGTGTCTGTATGACGGAGATAACCAAAGTAGTCTACAATGACTACATCAATCGTACCAATGTGTGTATTAGCAATCTTAAGGTACGACTCAATATCATCAATAGACAGGTCATTGCGGTCAATGATATACAGATAATCTGACAGCTTATCACTGATTGTTTGATACGTCTCACGGTTCTCATGAATGAAATTCAAGACCTTATGCCTTGGAATCCCCATGATTTGTGCCACGAGGACTTGCATGACACGCTGCCTTGGCATTTCTAGTGAGAAAAACAGAACCTTCAATTTCTGCGTGATGCACCAATTCAATATCATCTGACAGGTTGTACTGGTCTTACCACTAAAAGAATATCCTGCAATCATAGTGACATCTGTCTTAATCATTGTGATTGCATCGTCGATATTCATGAATCCCGTAGTGATGGCCTTACCTTCCTCCATTTTGTCCAGTGCGGTATATGCATCTTCTACCGTGACAAAATCCTTGAGCTTCTCGTCAATCGTATCTTCTTTTACGGAGAGCAATTCACGGACAAGCGATACATCCCTGTTCCATTCCTTGGCAAGATACTCTGCAATATCAGCGCGGACTACAGGATTCGACACAGACTTCATGTACTCAACAATGAGCTTTTCCTGTACCTCTTTATCGGATTCGCCCTTGATAATCTCTTTGGCACAGTAGTAATCCAGTGACTCATACTTGCAGTCCTTGGCAATATCAAGGCCATTCACAAGCATATCATTGAGGTCTTTGTTACCATCTGGAATAACGGCGACCTTCACGACGGTCTGCGGATGGTATTTACGGAAAATCTCACGCGCACGCAATACAAACTTCGATGCCTTACCATCGTTGTCTGGTACAAGAATCACCTTGCCACCCTTGATAGGCCGTAAAATTTCCGTGACCTTATCCGCATGAGATCGTGTAATGCTAATGCCACAATACGCCATACAGCAGAGACCCTGTTGCGTTGCACTGGCTGCATCCAATGAACCTTCACAGAGCATGATACTTTTTGTTGTACGGAGATTCTTGATGGTTTCATTGATACCATACAGGAATTCACCTTTGACAAATAGCCCCGGTACATTTTTAGAGTTCTTGTACTTGCAATTCCCATCAAAGTGACGGTATAGAAACGCTACACAACGCCCAAACTCATCACGCATTGGAATAGACAGGACATGATTCTTGGTGCTATATCCAAAGTCATAGAGCTTGATGGTCTCATCTGTGAATCCTCGCTTCTTGAGATATTCGTAGATGGACGATAGATTCCTTTGCATCCCCCTTGCCCATACTTCGTTTCTCTGTACAATATCCATGTGAGTATTGAACGAATCATCGGAATCAATGGTAAGACCAAAGTCATCGCACAGTGTTTTCACCGCTTGCATATATGTACAGGAATCACGATGCTGAACAAAGGAAATCACGCCCTTGCCCTGTTCATGACAGGAGAAACAATAGAATGTATTGGTGCTTGGGAAAATAGCGAAACTCGTAGGATTCGTTGCACCGCTATGGAATGGACAGACACAACGATACGTTCCATCAGATTGCAATACCGCATCACTGACATATTCAACAAGGCTCCTCCGGTTCAGCTGAGAAATGATATTACTCATCACCATATCCCCTTACGCAATCATTATAAAAATCATTCAGCTCTCTCTTAAGCCTGTCCGCATTGCGAAGTGCTGCCTTATTAGTTGCAAAGACATTGTTCGACTTATACAGAGATAAATGCACTGGGTCGTAAATGTCAAATTCCTCACCAACAGCAATGAATTTATCGCCAACACGCTTGACATACCAAAACTTGTCACCGTATCCAACGTTGTCATACACATCGTCTAAAAAACAAACCCCAGAGAGCATATCTGAGAGCGTCTTTGGCGCGTCCATAGTAATTCCGCCAAGCGTATATTTGAGTCCATTTGGCGTAAAGAAGAAATCGCCCGCTCTATCGTTGAGAAGAAAATGTTCGCCATAGTCTACCCCGAACATCTCGATGACCTTATCCATGTTTTTCATGTCAACACGCTCCTACAATCTCTACAGTTATATATTGCCTACCCCATTCCCAACATGAGGATTCATCGTCCATGTAGATGTCAAACCGTTCAATACCATAGCCACCACCAAAGCGATCCTTGACAACGTACTCCCTTCCATTGATACGGACAATAGTACCAAATGGTAATACATCGTTTGCTACAGCACCAACATGGGGACGTTCACCATTTGCCATGACATAGCCGCCAGTATAAGCACTGACATTCCCTTGAATCCTATGTGTAACTGGGGTATTTACACTCGTTTCTATTGGGACTGCACGCAACTCTGTGTCCTCTACATAACTTGGATGCAACACCGATGCATCAGCCAAAGGGGAAACCATTGATACGAACAGTCCAACCATAATAAGTATTCCCTGCTTTATAAGACCATCTCCTTAAAAATTGAATAATCTATCTTTAAATACATCGTCTGTCATGGAATATACAATAGCACCAGTCATGAACCCTACCGTGTATATTGCTGTGTACATATCCATGAGGTCATCTACCTGTTTCTTTGAATACCCCTTGTCTTTAAGGTGTTCCTTAATTGTCTCACGGAAATTGGACACCATTGGAAAACGATCTTCGTATTTCATCGAGATGGACGAAATACTATCAATGTCCCTCTTGTCGAGTCCTGTGAAACAACCACTAATCATCTTCTTGTACTTATTCATGTTTCTTCTCCTTTTTGTGCTTTGCATTTTCCTCGGCAACACGTTTAGCAACAGCCTTGAGATTTTCTCTAGCATGATGTGGAGCAATATCCTTGAACCTGCCATTCATATTCCTGCGTCTGTTCATAATAATCTGGAATCGTTTGAGTTTGTTATCTGTCATCGTTTACATCTCCTTGAGCAGTGCATTACATAAATCACGAATTTGCATGAGCTTCCTTCTCCGCTCATTCCTTTTTGCTATTTTACCTTTTATCATCTTGGACGTAACATCGTCTGTGTGACATTGCTTTGGTGTTGCCCAATATAAGTTATCCACATTGTTATTTAGTTTATTTCCATCCAGATGCATTACCCAAGAATTGTTAAATGGATTTTTCAAGAATGTCTCTGCAACTATATTTGCGACAGATTTATTAACGACTTTTCCATTTATCTTGATATGCACTGTTTTGTATCCAGAATTTCCTATGTCTGGCTTTAGCATCCTTCTCCTGCTTTTTCCCTTGTACCATCCGTATATATCTCCATTGGTGTATACGAGATAGTGCGGATTCTTCGGATATGGCCTACATTCCATTCATTTACATCTCCTTGAGCAATTTAAAGAAATCTATTTCATTCGTCTTGGTTACTTTGGCTACCTTGGTATTCGTGTTCCAGTCACGCGCTGCCCAGAACAGTTGTGAGACGTTCATTTTTTTGTCTGGGTTCGTCACTAGGAACTCATGAAGAAGATTCAGGACTTCCATTGGCTGCTTCTTGAAGAAGTTATAGAGTCGAAAGAAGTTCTTCGTTGGCTTCCCATTGGCAAACCCCTTGATTCTCTGTGACTTCATGTATTCCATAGTCAACCTATGTGGCTTATTGCAATCAGCCCATGTTTTCATCGAGTCCACGCTCCTTCAAGAGAATCTTACGGATATAGTCGATGCCCTTCTGTTTGACATAGGTGCATTTGTACACCACATCGTTATCCCCTGCCTTGCAATGGTTCTCAATGAGTCTCATGTACCCTGCATCGACATATTTCTGATATGGATGATTGTCTTTGTCAAGGATGCCTTTGTCACGGAGAAACGCAAAGAGCTTATTGCGCCCAATGCCCATGTCCAATGTCTTAGCAACGTCTGCCATAGAAAACAAGGACTCTGTATTAGCTACCGTGTCATAGAAGTCTGCCTTTGGCTTCATAACAGCGTTCTCGGTCAGAGCTTTCTGCTTGGCTTCGTATTCATTTGCCCATGCCCTTGCAGCTTCGACAGGATTAGTGAAATCAGGCAAAGCCAGAGTGTTCTTATTGACAAGCTGCTTCTCCATCTCGTTGAATGCATCAATGTATTTGAGTTTCCACTCCAGTGCTTTCTTCCCAGTGAACCCCATGACGAGCAAGCTGAAACCATCGCGGTTCATAAGGTATGCTTTCTGCTGACGACCATACGAATCTGGCATTGTTGTCTCGTAAAACATCGGCGCAATTTTACGCTGATCTCCTCTGACCAGATTTTCGATTGCTCTCAATACATCCTTATGCTGCTTCCCGAAATTCTCTGCCACGCTACGGCTATCCGTAACAATCTGGTTGTTCTCAACTTTTACCAATACTTCCATTTGTATGTCCTCCTATCTGTTACCAGTAAATGACCTTGTTTGTATTGGCGTATTTAGCTGCACACGCCAAATACCTATTCTTGAACATCCTAAAAAATGCCTTACTAGAGCCGTTTGCGTCCAAACACATAGAGATTACATCTTCTTCCGACATCACCAAGCTAAGAGAATATTTTGGAGAATACGGAATAGTTACAAGGTAATCATCGGAACTCTGAGCCATTCTCTTGATGCTACAACCAGTCATCGCATTGATAAAACTCGAACAGCCGTCGATTGACATATCTATGCGATAAGGTGAACACAACATGCCGATTGGCATATCAAAGAGGTTAGCCAGTTCGATGATATTGTCGAGTCTAGGCTCTCGTTTCCCTTCCTCGTAAGCAGAATAAGCCTGCAATGTAATTCCTAACTTTTCAGCGACTTCCTTGCGCTTCATCCCAGAAAGTTCCCGTATCCTTTTGAGCCTATTCGCAAATACCATGTTCATTTTATATTCACTCCATATCATGCATCCAGTGACACTTCATGACATCTTCACATGAAATATAATACTCTGGAAAATCTACATTTCTGCAAACCTTTTCCATTTTACACTTAGAGCATAGAGCTGCATCCCTATACTCTTTTGCTGCGAGATTTAGTGCATTATTCTGACTATCAATAGTTCTCGATAACTCAAGGATTTTCTCCTTGAGGATTTCATACTCGTCCATTCTTCACATCATCCTCCACGATCTTTGCAATGGCATCAAGGTGTTCGCTGATGAACACTAATGCTTCTGGATTCTCAAATGGTGACTCGGCAATCGCATAGACAATCTGCGCCATTCCCTTGAGTTCTATTGCAAGGTGCTCGTAGTTCATTTCTTGAATCCCTCCGCTTTCATCATCTCTTTGATGAACTCATAGCCAACTCGTGTGAACTTATGGTTGTCAATGAAAATTCCCTTGTTCATCAAATGAAATTTCTCGTCCATGAAATTATGGTTCATGAGAAAATCAGCCAACACGTTAGTGTTTACGTCGAGTCGCTTCAGGATGTCTTTGTAGGTATATACAGGAGTCATCCAGTAATTGTATTCGTCCTCAACTCTGAGTGCCTGACGGTATCTCACGGCATCTGGTAATACTTTTGCATTAAACCAGTTGCGCACCATAGGAACCCACTGTGTACTGCGGCACGTATTGATAAGTTCCAATGCACCTTCTACGGAGATGCAATTGGTCTGCTGCAATACCCCACGGTCATCAGGGATAGCGCATGTCTCTTTGTTGTGTTTCCGTACATGGTTACGGATTGCATCGCGCTCATTCTTGTATCCAAGGATTTTGGCGAGGTCTTTCCCGACGAAATAGATATCGTCATCCAGCGCTACAGCACGCAGTTGAAATGAATCTAAATGGTAAATCTTCATGGTTTCTCCTTTTGGGTAAAGTAAAAGGGAGCACAAGATTTTTCTCATGCTCCCCAATCATCAATCAGATAGGAATATCATCTTCGGACAGGAAAGCATCATCTGTACCAATACCGAACTCACTGAAGTCATCATCACCTCCGCCGAACTTCACCCATTTATCTACGACAATCTTCGAGAGATAAAGGTTGATACCATTGGATGACTTGTTCATCCAGTAGGCACTCGGTGTGAACTTGATGCGAACCATCGAACCGTTGCCGATGGACTCGCCCTTGTTCAGCTTGCGTTTCTCCTCGTTGGAGAACACAGGGATGATTTTCTGGACTTCCTCTCCAGTCTCGCGGTCACGCATGTAAGCCTTGGTCTGGAAATGGAAAATCAGATTACCAGTCTCATTGCCATCCTTGTCGGTTTCATTGTGGTAACTAAGACGCTCCGTGTCATTTCGCCAGACCTTGCCAGTGTACTCTGGGCTGTTCTTGGCTTCGTTGAGCGCATCATTGATGACCTTGAGCATCTTCTGCTCACCAGTCTTGTCAAACACAACGTCAACGCTGTACTTTTTCTTTCCCTCATACTCGTCAACACGCGAATTGATTTTCGCCCACATTGCTTTACCCTGTGGGGACACCGCAGCATTGAACGACTTGTTGATAATGTTTGCCATAAAAATTCCTCCTTGAAACTAGGCAATTCTGTGACAAGTGGAGTTATCTATGGTACAATCATAATATAAACCGTTATATGATTGTTGTTGACAACCTCTCTTGTCGCTTGACAAGTATTATTATACGTCGTATAACCATCGTTGTCAACAAGGTTAGGAGGATTTTTTTATGAATCGCATCAAAATGTTACGAGAAGCCAAGGGATTGGGCTTGAGAGAACTTGCGGCTGACCTTGAGAGACATGGGACGCCACTGAGTTGGATGACCATCAATAAATGCGAAAGAGCAGACTCGAATCCGAGTTGGAAGAGTATCCGTATCCTCAGTGATTACTTCGGAGTGTCTGCCGACTACCTCATGGGAACCGACATGACTGTCGCAGCACACAATGAGAAGGGTACGTCGTTACCGCCAGAATTACAATTAGCTGTCGAGAAATTCTATAGAGAGCAGAAACTGAAGTATGAAGAAAATGATGGAACTGGCAAAGAATGAGCATATTATTGTGCAGCCCGCAGACTTCCCCTATCCATTGCGAGGGATATACATCGATGACGGTAAACTCAAGATGATAGGGATTGCGAAAGATATTGAAACACTCGCGGAAAGACGTTCGGTTCTTGCAGAGGAACTCGGACATCATTTCACATCTGTTGGGAATGCTACGGTATGCCATTGCTATGCCGATCGTATATTCATGGATAAGACAGAGCGCAAGGCCATGGTCTGGGCAGGGCACTACCTTGTTCCAGAGCGTGATTTAGACGATGCGGTCAAACAAGGCCATGTTTCTCTGTGGGACTTGGCTGACTATTTCACTGTCACAGAGAAGTTCATGGCGTTCTGTGTCAAGATGTATAAAGGAGGCTAACAATGCGTAGGCGTTCTTCGTTGGGCAGTATACAGCAGCTCCCTGACAAACGATACAAAGTCACAGTGACCGTTGGGTATGTCTATACAAAAGACGGCAAGAAAAAACAGAAACGCCATAGCCGTATCGTGAAGTCTATGCGCGAAGCTAGGGAATTACTACGAGAATACGACAAATCCTCATCAAAAGACTATACATTGCAAGAAGTCATCCATATGTACTTCCATGACAAGGATATCAAGATATCCACGCAAAAGACAATAGAGAGTGTGTTTAATACATGCCTGTCCAGTCTATACAAGAGAAATATCGGGTCTATACGAGGGAAAGACATTGACTCTATACTGAGTGACATGGATGCCGCTGACACGACTATGAGGACAAGGTCTAACAAGATACAGTCCCTGTTTCTCTACGCCAAGCACAAGGGAATTATCGAGCACGTCCCTGAATTCAGTGCAAAAGGCAGTATGTTCCATACCAGGACGATGAAGATTCTCCCATCTATGAATGAGATACAGCACATCCTAGAGTATGTCCATGAGCACTCGTCGTACCCATATCTATATCATATGATGCTCCTCATTGTATCCTCTGGAATCCGTGTTGGAGAAGCATGCGTATTACAGTGGAAGAATATAGATATGACTAATGATACCATTAGTATTTTGAATACAGTGACGAGGGGACAGACTAATTTTGAGTTATCGGATCGTGCCAAGACGGCCAAGTCAATACGGATTATCCCTGTTGAGCATAGTGTACTAGAGATTATCAATGAGATACCAAAGGAAAGCTCATATGTATTCTTTGGACGCAAGAAATCCTTCGTCCCTCCTGCAACCATCAGTCGTAATGCACGGAAACTCTTTGATGCACTTGGATATCCAAAGCTGCGTATGTATGACCTTAGACATTTCCATGCCACGCAGCTGCTTGCCAACGGTGTTGATATAAAGACCGTATCACATCGCCTGGGACACACATCTCCAATGACTACGCTGAACACTTATACGCATTACGTAGAGGACAACGACAGAAAAGCCGCTGAGATGATAGGAGATTTAGTGCTAAAAAAGTGCTTAGACACCAGAAATAAGCACTAAAACCCATAGAAACCAGAAAACCCTTATGGCTACAAATATAGTAACCATAAGGGTTTCGTGTTATTCAGATACAGCCATAGATGCTATTAATTATCTAAAAGCAACAACATCGTTCTCGACCTCCTCCACTACTTCAAACAGAGCCTTCGACTTCTGCAGGATCTCCTGGTATTCCTTCTCCGGCACGGAGTCGGCGACGATGCCGGCACCCGACTGGATGACGGCCGTGTCGTCGTTCTCGATGCGCATCGTGCGCAAGGTGATGCACATGTCCATGTTGCCGCAGAAGTCCATGTAGCCGACCGTGCCCGAATACGAGTTGCGCTTGACGGGCTCGAGCTCGTTGATGATCTCCATCGCGCGGAGCTTCGGCGCACCACTGACCGTGCCGGCCGGGAATGTCGCACGCAGGACATCCATCGGCGTGTAGCCCTTCTTGAGCTTGCCGACGACTTCTGAGACCATGTGCATGACGTGGCTGAAGTACTCGACCTGGCGCAGCTTTGTCACGTGGACGGTGCCGGGCTCGCTGATGCGGCCGATGTCGTTGCGCGCGAGGTCGACGAGCATCGAGTGCTCGGCACATTCTTTCGTGTCGCCCTTGAGGTCCTTGGCGAGCGCGGCGTCCTCTGCGGCATCGCGGCCGCGACGGCGCGTGCCGGCAATCGGGTAGGTGTAGACCGTGTCGCCCGCGACCTTGACGAGCATCTCCGGTGAGGCGCCGACGAGCTTGACGGGGCCGAAGTTGAAGTAGAACATGTAAGGCGACGGATTGACCTGGCGCAGGCGGCGGTAGAAGTGGAAACACGGCTTCGTGATCTTCTCGCGGAACTGGCGCGAGGGCACGACCTGGAAGATGTCGCCGGCGAAGATATGCTCCTTGGCCTTGTGGATGGCCTGCAGGAAATCCGCTGGTGCCTTGCCGAAGCGCTTGAGGAAGTCGACCTTCTCGCGGCGCTTCGCTGCTTCGCTGGCCTGTGGCGCGAGCGGTGCAGCGAGGCGCGCCTCGACCTTGGCGATCTTTTCGGTCACGGCATCGTATGCCTCATTGGCGTCGCGCCCCTTCGTGTCGGCCAGGCAGATGAGGCGGGCGCTGTTGTGCAGGGCATCGTAGACGACGAGAACGCGGCAGATCATGAACTGACCCAAGAGTTCCTCCTCGCCGATCTCCATGCCGCGCACACGATCGAAGGTCGCGACGATGTCGTAGTTGAGATAGCCGACCATGCCGCCGTTCGCCAATGGCAGCGAGGCATCCTCAACGGCCGGCCTATAGCCCTGCATGTAGGTCTTGATGGTCTCGACCGGCTCGCCCATGATGCATTTCATCAGGCCGTTCTCGTTGATCATGAGCTTGTCCTTGAAGACCTGCAGCCTTGCAAAAGGCTCCGCCCCGATGAAGGAGAAGCGGCCGAACTGCTGATGCGTCGTATCGACAGACTCGAGGATGAAGCCCTTCTTCTCGCCGACGAGCTTATAGTAGACGGAGACGGGCGTGTCGAGATCCATGTTGATCTCCTTGGCGACAGCGATGAGATTCGTCTCCGCCGCCAGTTTGCAGAACGCCTCCCGCGATGGTTTGAGTTCCATGATGATTGCTCCTCTCATGTCACGCAATAGGATAGGATAACGGATGCGCGTCAGGCCTTCTTGCCGTACACCGCATCGAGCGCCTCGCGCATCGCGCCGATCAGCGCCATCGCCTCCTCGAACTTGCCGTCCATGAGGCGCTTGACCACGGCACTGCCGACGATGACGGCGTCGCTCTTCGCCGCAGCATCAACGGCCGCCTCCGGCGAGCCGATGCCGAAGCCGACGGCCAGCGGCGTATCCGTGAACTTGCGCGCCTTCTCGCAGACCTTGCCGATCGTCGAGTAGTCGATCTTCTTGACGCCTGTGACGCCGTTGTTCGAGACGCAGTAGATGAAGCCCGTCGCGCCCTTGCACGTCTCTGTCATGCGCTCCTCCGTCGTGCCCGGCGTGATGAACTCCGCCAGATGGAAATCATGCGCCGCGCAGATCTTGCGCATCTCGCCCGACTCCTCATGCGGCACATCCGGCACGATGATGCCGTCCATGCCGGCCGCCTTGAAGTCCGTGACGAACTTCTCGAAGCCGTAGTGGTACATGTTGTTGATGTAGCCCATGCCGATCAGCGGGATGTCGGAGAACTTGCGGATCTCGCGCACGATCTCGAGCTCCTTCTTGAGCGTCATGCCATTCTTCAGGGCGCAGACCGAAGCCGACTGGATGACCGGGCCATCCGCCATCGGGTCCGAGAACGGCAGGCCGAGCTCGATGACATCAGCGCCTGCCTTCTCCGCCTCGCGGACGGCCTTGAGCGTCGTCTCGACGTCCGGCGCACCGGCCGTGATGTAGATGAAGATTCCCTTTTTACCGGCTGCCTTGAGGTCAGCCATCTTTTTATCCAAACGCGTGCTCATCACTCAATATCCTCCCCAAGAACTTTTGCTACCATCTGTACATCCTTATCGCCGCGGCCCGAGAGCGTGACGACGACCGACTCATCCGGGTGCGTCTGCGGCATGAGCTTGTCGAGATAGGCAAGCGCATGCGAGCTCTCCATCGCGGGGATGATGCCCTCGACCTTCGAGAGGCGCTGGAATGCATCGAGTGCCTCCTGGTCCGTGACCGAGACGTACTTAACGATCCCTTCATCCTTATAATAGGAGTGCTCTGGTCCGACGCCCGGGTAGTCGAGGCCGGCCGAAATGGAGTACGCCTCGACGACCTGGCCGTCCGGGTCCTGAAGCAGGTAGCTGAAAGCACCGTGCAGGATGCCCGGCTCACCGGCACCGGAGAGCGTCTTGGCATTGTCCGTCGGCGCCTCGCCGCGGCCGCCCGCCTCAACGCCGAATTTCTTGACGGAAGGATCGTTGCGGAAGTCGTAGAACGTGCCGATGGCGTTGCTACCGCCGCCGACGCAGGCTAAGAGGTAATCCGGCAGGCCGCCGATCTTCTCGATGGCCTGCTCGCGGATCTCCTCGCCGATGACCTTCTGGAAGTCGCGCACGATGGTCGGATACGGATGCGGGCCGACAGCCGAGCCGATGATGTAATGCGTGTCCGTGATGTTCGTCGCCCAATAGCGGATGGCCTCACTCGTCGCATCCTTGAGCGTGCCCGTACCGGACGAGACTGGGATGACCTTCGCGCCAAGCAGCTTCATGCGGAAGACGTTGAGCTTCTGGCGCTCGACGTCGAGCGCGCCCATGAAGACGTGGCACTCCATGCCGAAAAGCGCGGCGACCGTCGCCGAAGCGACGCCATGCTGGCCGGCGCCCGTCTCAGCGACGATGCGCTTCTTGCCCATGCGTTTCGCCAGCAGGGCCTGGCCGAGCGCATTGTTGATCTTGTGGGCGCCCGTGTGCAGGAGGTCTTCGCGCTTGAGGAAGATCTTCGCGCGGCCGTAGTACTTCGTGAGCTTGTCGGCGTAGTAGAGGTTCGTCGGGCGGCCCGCGTATTCGCGCAGGTACGTCTTGAACTCATTCTGGAAGTCCGGATCGTCCTTGTACTTTGCGTAGGCGGCCTCGAGCTCGTTGAGCGCCGGCATGACGATTTCCGGCACATATTGTCCACCAAATTTTCCAAATCTGCCCTTCGTGTTCATCTGTGTTCTTCCTTTCTTGTATCTATCCTGTACAGCCTGTATGGGAATCAGGCCATATCTCCCTTTTCTTCTTCGCCGGCATTTGCCATCAGGCGCGTCTGTGCGGCGACATCATCGGCGCGGACGAGGCCCTCGCCGACGAGGATGCCATCGCAGCCCGCATCGTGCAGGCGCCTTGCATCCTCCCCCGTGAAGACGCCGCTCTCACTGATGAGCGTGCGGCTCTTGTCCGCGTACGGCAGCAGCTCCATCGTCTGCTCGATCGATGTCGTGAACGAGACGAGGTTGCGGTTGTTGATGCCGATGAATTCCGCCGGCGTCGCGAGTGCCGCCTCCATGTCCCGGCGGTCATGGACTTCGATGAGTGCGTCCATGCCGAGGCTCCATGCTGTGTAGAGGAAGCGCTTGAGCGTCTCCGGCGTCAGGATGCGTGCGATCAGCAGCACGGCATCTGCGCCGAGCATCCGCGCCTCGTAGATCTGGTATTCATCGATGATGAAATCCTTGCGCAAAAGAGGTAGGCTGACCTCTGCACGGACCTTGCGGAAATCCTCGTTGCAGCCGAGGAAATGCGGGTCCGTGTGCACGGAGAGCATGCTCGCGCCATTGTCCTCGTAGATCCGCGCGAGCTCCGTGACGGAGTAGCGGCGGCAGAGCCTTCCCTTCGCCGGGCTCTGGAGCTTGCACTCGGCGATGAGGTTCCAGTCGCGCTCGCGGAAGCGGTGCGTCATCGCGAACGTCCCGCAGACAAGCGAGCGCTTCACCTCATCGAGCGGCATCTCGCGCTTCGCATTGGCGACGATATCCTTCTTCTTCTCGACAATCTCTGCTAAAATATCCCGCAATTTCAATTCCTCCTGTTGATTTCGTGTACCTGCTCCATAAAGGCCGCGATGCGCGCGGCTGACTTCTCCCGGTTGACTTCAAGGCTGCCGGAGACATCGACGGCGAACGGATGAAAGATCGTATTGACCTCGGCGACGTTCGCCTCGCTGATGCCGCCCGCGATCAGCACGGGCTTCTTGACGGCTGCGACCTCACGCTGTGCCTGCTGCCAGTCGAAGCACGTGCCCGTGCCGCCCGCCGCGCCCTTCTGGTAGGCATCGACGAGGATCATCGCAGCAGGGAACGCATTGGCCGCCTCCGCCGAGAAGCCGTCGCCGTAGCGATAGGCCTTGATGACGGGGACTTCCATCTGCTCCGCATAGGCCGCGTCCTCGTGGCCGTGCAGCTGGACAAAGTCGAGATGGCACTGCCTTGCGACGGCGTTGACCAATGCAGGCTCCTCATCGACGAAGACGCCGACCGTCTTGACGCGCTGCAGCGCCTCCGCGATGCGGGCGGCCTGTTCCGGCTCGACGAAGCGATGGCTCCGGCGCCAGAAGATGAAGCCGATGAAATCGGCGCCTGCCGTTTCGGCCGCGCGAGCCGCCTCGACCGTCTTCATGCCACACAATTTTGCCTTGAGCATCTTTCCATCCCTCACAATCATTTGTCCACCCAGACTGCATTCACCGAAAATGCAATCAAAAAGCCCCGCCGAGCTCATTGCTCAGCGGGGCGAAAAATCTTCGCGGTGCCACCCGGTCCAAATGGCAAAGCCATTCCTCAATTCCGGTACGGGAAATGGTTCCGATACCATAGCCCTTTAACGGTGGCGGCCGTCCCAGCCTACTCTCCTCTCGTTCCACGGAAAGGATTTCGGTGAGCTCTCGCAGGACCATTCACATAGCATATCGCGCCGTACCTTGCACCAATCGACGGCTCGCTGTCGGGATAGTGGCTGTGCTACTATTTCCTGTTCGATGATTTCGTGTAACACTGTTAACTTGTTGATGGCTCTTATCTTACTCGTCTTTGAGCAAGCTGTCAAGTGTTTTCTCGAAAAAAATTCTCAGTCCGCTCAAGCGGCTCAGTCATCCATCATCGGACCGCCTATCATATCGGGGCCAAGGCCATCGTGCCTCCCCATGCCATGTGGACCCGGTCCGTGGAATTTCTTCAATTCCTTGCGGTCCACACCGAGCTGGTCTGCGACATCGCCCCAGCGGTTGTTGATCTTCTTGAGGTCGAGGACCGACTGGATGTCCTTGCCTGCCGCCTCAGCAAGGATGGAAGCGCAGGAGATATCCCATGGCTCATAGCCGTCCTTCAGAAGCTTCAGAGCGCCTTCCTCATCGATGACGCCATCCCGGCTCAGGTCCTTGGCCATCATCTCGATGCGCAGCTGCCGGACCTTTTCGCGCGTCACACCGAGTGACGATTCGATGTCGCGCCAGTCCTTGTCATCCGTCTTGAGTGCCATGACATCCGCAAAGGACTTGCCGCTGATCTTGGCCAGCATGGCAGCCCGGCCAATGTTGCGGAAATCCTTCTGCTCATCGAGTGCACTCTTGACCTGCTTCGCATCGACGCCAAACGATTCGGCGATGTGCTGCGCCACCTCGTCCGTTGTCATCTTCGGCGGCTGGCCGTCCGGCCGCTCATCCTGCGTCACACAGTAGCGTGGTCGAAGGTCTGTCTTGTCCTGCGACTGTGCCGAGAGCATGCCGAAGCCCCCGACCGTCAGCACAAGGCCGGCCACGACGCCAGCGACAATCTTACGCTGTGTCCATCTCATATCAATCAACGCCTTTCTATCAGCTGAATCTCTTCTTCTTGATACTTCTATCATACGGAAGGGGATTTAAGTTGACTTTAGCAAGGAATTAGAAATCGAGTAAATTTACCCAGAAACAAGATTTCCGCAAGTTTATTTCAAAAAAACAAGGAAAAAACCATCAGGATGTCGTATAATAATAAATGCAGGTTATTATGGAAAGAGGTGACTAGGATGACGGAACAGGAAATCGAGAAGCTCGTCCAGGACAAACTCAACGAAGCTTATCAGGAAAATGTACCCCCGAAGAAGTTCTTCCTCACGGAGAACGGCCGCGGTGTCGTCGATGGCGGTGACATGTACAACTCGGTCGTCGAAGATGTCCTTCGCATCGTGCAGAAGGCCATGACGGAAACGCTCAAGGCTGCGCTCAAGAAATAAGGCATGAAAAAACCGGCAGGAACAGCACCTGCCGGTTTTTTCATGCCTTGTCTCTTTATATCATAGCTGTCCCAGACAATGGCCTGGGACGTTAATCGTACTGCTCCAGGAAACTGTGCACCTCGCCCGCCTGCTTGTACTTCAGGACGGTGTCGAGGTTGACGTTCTCGAGGGCATGGAAGATATTGCCGGGGACCTGGCTGTTCGTCTCAGCGAGCTTCGCGATGAGCTTCTTGACCTCGAGGCGCTTGGAATCCGTCGTGCCATCCGTATGGCAGGTCGAGCACGTCTCGGTGAACTTGCAGGCACACTGGATGAAGTAGAGGCCGTTGTCGTCGCGCCAGCGCTTGATGTCCGCCTCATGGATGTAGTAGAGCGGCCGGATGAGCTCCATACCCGGGCAGCTCGTGCTCTTGACCTTCGGCATCATCGTGCGGATGGCGCCGGAGTAGAGCATGCTCATGAGGTTCGTCTCGATCACATCGTCAAAGTGATGGCCGAGCGCAATCTTGTTGCAGCCGAGCGCGCGTGCCTTGCGGTAGAGGTAGCCGCGGCGCATCTTGGCGCAGAGATAGCACGGCGACTCCTCCACATGGAAGACCGACTCGAAGATGTCCGTCGAGAAGAAGGTCAGCGGCACGTGCAGGAGCTTCGCGTTCTCCTCGATGATGCGGCGGTTCATCTCGTTGTAGCCGGGGTCCATGCAGAGGAAGACGAGCTCAAACGGGAACTTGTTGTGGCGCTTGAGGTCCTGGAAGAGCTTCGCCATGAGCATCGAGTCCTTGCCGCCCGAGATGCAGACGGCAATCTTGTCGCCAGGGCGCACGAGCTCGAACTTGCAGACGGCCTCGACGAATTTGCTGTAGATCTTGTGCTTGTACTTCTTGCGCAGGGAGTTCTCGATGCGCTTGAGGCGTTCCGAATCCTCCGCCGCCTCAGCCGTCTCGCGTTCCAGTTTGCGCTGCAACCAAAGCGAGTAGCCGCCTTGCAGTGAGACGGCCGCATAGCCTTGCTCGCGCAGATTCTGCGCGAGACCAAGGCTGATCTTGCCCCACATGCAGATGCAGACGATGAGCTTATCTTCCGGCAGGTCGTAGCCGCCCTGCTGCAGTTCCAGCGGGTTGAGGTTCTGTGCGCCCGGCAGCGAGCCACGCTCAAACGCCACCTCATCGCGGATATCCACGAGATAGACCTCGTCCGGGCTCAGCGCCGCCAGTTCCTCCACCGTGATTTCCTGTTTCGTCTTCCAATCGTCGATAATAGCGGTCATATTTCTTGCAATCTTCCTTTTCATTTCATCTATCATTCCATCTATTGGTCAAAGTCCGTGACAATCTGGTCCTCTTTGCGCTTCTTGGCCAGATACATGTAGTGGTCTGCGCGCGAGACGATGGACTTGATGGTATCGTCGTCGCGCACCACCGTGATGCCGATTGCCGCGCGGCAGGATATGGTCTTCCCATCTTCCGTTACTTCACAGTTATGGGCAATCTTCAAGAAGCGTTTTGCTGCGCCCTTGATGTCCTCTGGATGCCTCAGGTGGAGCAGGCCCACGAATTCGTCGCCGCCCCAGCGGCAGAACTTGTCGGCCTTCCTGCCATACTTGCGCAGAGCCAGCCCGAACGCGCGCAAGAGGTCGTCGCCCGCCGCATGGCCGTACGTGTTGTTGATGTCATGGAAGTTGTTGACATCGGCGAAGAGCACGGCAAATGGCTGGCCCGTCCGTCGGTAGATCTCCATCGCCTCATCGAGGCAGACTTCCATGAACTTCCGCCCGGGCAGGCATGTCAGCGGGTCGCGCGTCGCCGTCTCGTAGATGGCCTTGATGAGTCCCTGGTCGTAATTCGCATCTGTCAACGGCACGAAGAACGAGACGAGCTCCTTGACCTCCCCATTCTCATCGGCCAATGGCACCAGCGTGTTGCGCAGCAGGATGTCCTTGCCATCCTTGCGCCGCATGAACATCTCGAGCGTCTTGGCCTTGCCTGTCGCATAGGCGACGATGGCCGGGCAATGCGCACCGATACGGCTGCTGTTCGTGAACGAGCAGCCGAGCGGCATGTCCACGCAGCGCTTGCCCCGCATCTCCTCCGCCGAGAAACCCAAGAGCTTCTCCGCTGCAGGATTCCAGTACAGCACCGTATGGTCCGGCCGCAGCACATAGCAGCCAATTGGCATGGCATCCATCAGCGTCTTCAGCATCCGGTTGCCCTCCACGAAACCTCCTGCCACGCCCTGCAGCATATCCACGCGCCCCGGTTCCGTTGGATGTGCCGCTATTTTTTTCCCCGAAATATCGTCCATGATATTGCCTTTCTGCGTATCCGTTCCCAGCACCGCTTCACCAGCTTCTCGTCGAAACGGTCTTTCTGTCTTTCTATCTCCATTCTACTAGGAATCAGAGAGATTGACAACACACTAAAAAATCCCACCGGCCAATGACCGATGGGATCTGTATGTTCGTGTAAAGCGAGCGATTAACGCTTCGAGAACTGGATAACGCCGAAAATCCTTCATGTATAGGGCGTCACCAGTCTTTTTGTATATTGTGCGTATAGTTCATCGGGTCAGCCACAGTGTGATAGCTGTCGTTAATGCTCCTTCTTCAGCGCCTTCTCCAAGATGATTGACAACGCAAAAATTACCACAGCACAATCTTGTTACCACATGCAAACGAATCTGTCGAACTTGTACGCAAATCTCACTCAAATAGTTTGATTGATTGGTATCCATCAATATACAACGCTCTCGCCATCAGCTGGCATATCGTAATTCACGACGCCACGAGAAGCCAGGCGGCCGCGCATCACATGGCGAGTGATGGATGCATGAGCAACATTGTCCATATGCGTGATATAGAGTCTGGCATCAGGAGCTGCAAGCGACACATTCCAGACATCTTCATCCCCCATGATCAGACGGCCATTCTCGAGAGTCTCCGCTGCACAGGCATTGAGGGCGATCACTTCTGGTCGGAATTTCTCAATGGTTGCAGCGACTTCCTCATACCAGATGGTATCGCCAGCAAGATAGAATGTCTTTTCGTCTTTTGCTTCAAAGAGGACGCCCATGGCATTCCCGCAGGGGAGGTAGGTGCCGTGGCGAGCGGGAATCTGACGGATGATGGCATCTCCTATTTTCATCCATTCTTTCGGAAGGATGGTGATCTCCTGAAATCCAGATTTCTTCAGGACAACCGCATCTTCTTCGTTCTGGCAGAGAATGGGTACAGCCTTATCGAGTGGGGCGCCTACAGTACCGTCGGCGAAAGAAATGTCAATGTGGTCCGGATGGAGGTGCGTGACGATGACGCAGTCGACATCTTTCAGGATTTCTTCTGTAGACATGGGAAGGTCATAGAACGGCATCGGCAGATGCTCCTTCACCTGGTCAGGGATATTGTAGGGATGCCCGGGCACGTCGGCGACAGTGAACATGTGGCTCGGGGAAAGCCAGGGATCGATGAGAAACGTCTTACCGGCATATACCAGACGGTTAGTCGCGTTGCGGATCTGTGTGATTTTCATAGTATGCAAAACCTCCTCGTTCTTTATATGCCTCATTATAGCGGAGTCATGACACAGGGAAAAGAAGATAAAGAGTGGATTGAAGCAACGATATGGTTGCGCTATAATGAGCACAGGAGGTGCGCTATGAATCAGAAACAGCTTCAGTATTTCGTAACCGTCTATCAGACACAGAACATAAAGACAGCCGCAGACAGGCTATTTGTCTCAAGGCAAGGCGTGAGCAAGGTAATCCGTCTGCTTGAGGAAGAGCTGGGGCAGCCGCTTTTTGTACGCAGCATAAAAGGAGTCATGCCAACAGACTACGCAACAATCCTGCTGCCTCATGCAAAACGTCTCCTAGAGGAATACGACGCCATACGCGGCCTCCACACGCTCGCGGCGCAGTCAAAAAGTGTGGTCACCATTCATGCACTCGACCATGTGCTCGCCTATCTCGGTGCGCCCCTGATCAACGACTTCCATGAGGCGTATCCTTCCATCATTCTCAGCATCGTAGATACGACAGATGCCATGGCTCTAGCCGCATTGACGGCGCAGCAATGCAACTTTGCCATCGTAACGGGGCCGCTGGACGAGACGCGTTTTGAAGGAATCCCCCTCTTTTTCAGCAATTACAGTGTACGGATGCACAAATCACATCCTCTGGCGAAAAAACCGTTTCTGACCTATGACGACCTAGACGGTCAGACTATCATCAGCAAAGGCCGTGCCTATGACTGCTTCCGCCACAATATCGACCAGCATATCCTCGTGCCCGGCCGACAGATCCACATCCTTGCGGAAACGGCTGATGAAAACATCATCCGCGCGCTTCTCCTTGAAAACAAGGCCATCAACATCGGCTACGACTATGCGGATGCCCTATACCCACATCCAGATATCGTGAGCCGAAGACTGAAAGCAGAAAATGGCGGGCAGATGATCTATCTCGTAGCAAACCTGCAGGTCCGCACGACAAAGGCAAGCCGCCTTTTCCGTGACTTTCTTTTAGAGTGGATACATAAAAAAAATCCCATCAGCTGATGCTGATGGAATCTTGTGTGCTCGTGTAAAGCGAGTGATCAACGCTTCGAGAACTAGATGACGCTGAAAAGCCCTTATTTTGATGCGCAGCATCTCGATCAGGCTGTCCTAGGTCTTGCGATTGCCGAGGTACAGCATGACTACATTCAAGAGATTGTACTGCCACTGCTCTGCGCGATACTACAATACCTTTACAAGCTCGTCATTACTCCTACGCTGCGCGTGCTGAGGGGCAGCCTTTGCTCCTGCCGCGACGTAGCCAATAGGCAACAACAGCAAAGGCACTTCATTCAGTTCCAGCTGGAAGGCATCCGCCGTCTTCGTCACCGGGAAAAAGTTCACCCAGCAGGACCCGATACCAAGTTCCCAGGCTTCCAGCATCATGTGGGTGGCAACGATGCTGGCATCCTGCTCTCCGGCCCGGATGCTGTGTTCAAAAGGGTTGACCCATTCTTCGTCCTTGCGCACCGTCACCATCAGCACCACCGGCGCATTGAAGGCGCAACGCGTGAGGCCCCGGATTTTCTCCAGTGCTTCTGGGCTCTGGAGGACATATACTCGATACGGTTGGTAGTTGTGGCCGGTAGGAGCTATGCGTCCCGCCTCCAGGATAGCGTCCAGTTTTTCCTTTTCGATTGGCTTGTCACTGAATTTCCGAACCGAATATCTTTCCTTGGCCAACTCCATGAATGTCATGTATTCTCATCCTTTCTTCTCATCGGCTTTGTCAGTCTCTTTACATATTGTTTTATCGCACCAGGCACAGTACGATATCTGCCGTTAATGCTGCTTCTTCAGCGCCTTCTCGTAATGATCTCTCTCCTCAAGCGGGATGCGCAATGCCTGCATCGCTTTCTCCAAAGACCAGCCTGTACTCTCAATGAGGTTCTGCAAGTCCTCTTTCGCTTTATTGCGGGTGCCAACATTGACTCCATCATTGAATCCACTGTTATAGACGCCTTCGCTTAAGTTGCACATCTTACTCAACTCCTTCGTTTCATACTCTGTCAGACAATGTCATTTATCCTGTCATTGATGATAGAGTTTTGTTAGCTCCTGTTTCAGTGACCCCTTCTCTGCATACGGAAGAGTATCGAACAAGCGAATATTATTCTTCTCAATGTGGATATCCTCACTGAAGCCAAGAATATAACGCAAACAAATACGATACAGCAGTTTACAGCTTTTAAGCCGCTTGCCCATCGCCCCAAGCCAAGGCTTGCAAGGCTTTGAGCAGAGCGCTTGAATTTATGCTACTTTGGGCTTTGGACACCAAAGTGGCGAAAAATGCTTCCTTGTGGATCTGCTGACTCAGCGCGTGCCGCAGCTCCTGCGGGCTCTTGTCCCAGTAGGCGCTCAGCTTCTCGTCCTCGTATGGCAGGATCTTCATGAGAGCGTGCCCGGAATTCGTTAGGTTCAGCAGATGCTCAATCGCAGTCTTTGTGCGAACTTTGTAGATGCCGAGCTCCCAGAACATCTTCTGCTCGTAGTAGTTCGTCTCAATGCCCCAGCGGAGTTTGTAGAGCTTAAGCGGGTAAATCGCCATATGCTTGGAGCTGGTGTTGCGGAGCGTCTTGTTCTCCTGCCAGGCAATGCTCATGTGCAGGGCCATCGGATCTACGGTGCTGAAAAAGAGACGGTACGAGCCGCTCTTGCTCAGCGTCACATAGGCATGAACGGTGCGGTCACCGAAGATGCGTGTCTTCACCAGACGGTGGGCGACAAAATAGTCGTCCATCCGACAAAGATAATTTTTGAGATCATCGGCAATCTCATCCAGCATCAGTCGCTTGCCGTACTTCGGCGGACGACCTCGGCGGCCTGCCGTCGGACCCGGCAGTTCGAACATCGCCGTATCATGATGTGCATTGCAGATCACGCTGAGATTCGGGTAGCGGAGTGCATGCGCGAGCAGCTCACGCTTGGCATACCAGCTGTCGAAGAGCAGGATGACCTGGCGCTTTTCAAGGATTGGCATGACTTCATCGAGAAGCTGGCAGGCAAGCGTCAGCTTCGAGGCTTCGCCGTTGCTCATGACGTAGCCAATCGGCACCGCGATATAACGGATCTGCTGCTTGCCTGCGTTCTCATGGAGGACCGGCACGCTCATCGTCAAGCTGACAAATGCATGGCCATTGAAATAGGACTTGCCATCGTGTTTGGCGTGGTCGTACAGGATCCCTACACCGTCGAAGTGCTTGCCCCACTTGGCAATGGACGTGTCGTCCACGCTGAGCAGGATAGGCTCCTGCCGCAGTGCCTCTGGCACTATGGCAAGCGCCCGCAGCGCCAAGGCCTGGCGAATGGATGCATCCGTGACGAGGCCGTTGCCAAGGGCACGGTAATAGCTGTTGAGCAATGTGTCCGTCTGCTTCGACAGGAACTGCCGGAACAGGCAGCGCACCGACGAAGCCGACTCCAGAGCCAGCTGAGCAATGAGAAGCCACGCCAGCAAATGGCGCGTCGGTCTCGTTGCAGCGAGAAACAAGGAAGAAAAAATCGTCAAGAGTTTGTCAACTGTTGACTGACTGGTGTATAATTGAGACACCACGTAGCACCTCTCGTGTTTGGTTTGTGGTGAATCTATTATACACCAGCAGGGGCTACGTGATTTTATTATGTCTCAAAAGCTGTAAACTGCTGTCAATCATCAAGTCTTATCTGTCGATCATAGTTTTCGATCCAGTCCTGACTTCTATGGTCGAATGTCCGAATATCGATATGATCGCCATAAATATACAGCGAATTCGTCCAGATATGTTTCCTGTCCATATCGCTATTGTGTATATTCATGATCCGCAAGCCATACATATTGATTTCTGGAGCCGCAAAGCTGTCATTTGTAGCCGGTGTATGCGTATGTCCCGAAATCCAGAGACGCACTTGCGGATTGGACATGAGCAAATCATGCAGCTCATTGACCGGTTGAGCCACGGTCGATTTCTTGTTCACCGAGTTGTTATAGTTCAGCAACGTCCCCATGAGTGGTCCATGGAAGAATATCAGCGTAGATTGCGGGTGCTCTGTCAAATCGTTCTTTAGCCAGGCGAACTGTTCAGCACCTATCTGCGTAGGCAATGGCCCCTCTGTCGCCAAGAATATCAGATGACATCCGCCAAGCTCAAGACTGTAATAGGGTTTCGAAAGTTGCCAGAACTCGCAGAAATGCTGCAACTTGCGCCGCCTGGATTCGGCATCACCTTTCACGAGCTTGCCGTTCTCATTCGGTTCATCCTCATACAGAATCTCATGATTGCCATCGATGACGTACAGTGGCACCTTGACACTTGAAAAATACTGACGAATGAAATCATACTCACTCGGGATACTATAGCGGGCCACGATATCGCCCACAACCGCTATGCTATCGACATCCGGCCAGGAATTTATATCGGCTATGGCGCGCAGTTTAGCCGCTACGATAGCCTGACGCTTCGCTTTGTCCGGATGCTTCTCCACGCGCACCGGCAGATGTGGGTCACCGAGCACAACGAGACGTTTATAGGCACGCTCGCTCCCCCACACTGGCATCCAAGATTGCCACGGCCACAAAGACAAGGCTCCAGCTCCCAATAGTGCTCGTTTTATGAATGTACGCCTGTTCATCATGCATCTATCCATCTCCCCAACAAGTGATAAGACAGTAGTTTACCACTAAGCAGCTACTTCATCATCCCACGCCAATGTCTGCGAAGCCTCCAACTTTTATCAATTATACCATACCGTCTTTTAGACGTACAACCACAGCTGTGAAAAGCTGCGACTCTTGCAGGATAAAGTTTTTTGTGTTATGTTGGCGATATAACGTACGATTTGGAGTGATATAAAATGAATAAAAGCCAGCTACATGGTGAGCCAGGACGGTCTGGCAAAGGCTTACGGGGAGCGCTAACAGGCCTGCTTGGAGCAGCGTTGCTATGTATTCCTGTGCCAGCATTGGCCTGTACGCTTTATGCGGCGCAAGGAACGGCTGTGGCAGACGGCGGTACGATAGCAGCAAAGAACCGCGACTGGCGGCCGCAGGAACAGTCACTGCATCTATCGGAACCTCGCCAGCCAGGCGGTTATCGTTATTATGGTCTCTATGGTGGGCCGTTCGAGCGTCATCAGCTGCGTGGCGGTGTCAATGAGGCGGGACTCGTGGCCTATTCGGCGGCAGTCAGCTCGGTGACGAAGAAGCAGAAGGCCGCAGCTGCTGAAGCTCATCCGCCGGTCCAAGGAACACTGCGCAAGGTGCTGGAGCGCTATGCAACGGTCGAGGAGACGGTGCAGCATCCGGAACTATTCCAGGGCGTGCGATTCGTCATGCTGGCTGACCGCAGTGAGGTCGCCTGGATAGAGGGCGGGCTGGACGGAGAAGTGCGCATAGAGAGGCGTCAAAATGGCGTCCTGGCCCATACCAACCACTATCTGATCGCCGATCTGGCGGCGCAAAATGAGAAGTATTATGAGAGCAGCCATAAACGCTATGACCGGGTCATGGAACTGCTGCAGACTCAAAAACAGTATACGCTCGCTGATTTCATTCGCATCGGCGAGGATCAGACCGCCGGTCCGGTCAATTCGCTATGGCGTACAGGCGATGAGACGAGCCATACACAGACAGTGGCTCAAATGGTAGTCTGGCTGCGTCCGGACGGAGATTTCACGGTCTATGTGAAATACCGGGCCGCAGCTGACGCTGCCGGACATGAGCAGACGGTCCGACTCACGAAACAGGAGATATTCGACAATATCACACCCCAATAAAATAAAATTTCACCACAGTCAGTGCTTTTTGATGAGCCGTCTGTAATGCGCTTCCTTATTGGATGGAATCTTCAATACGCGCATTGCTTCATTCAAGGACCATCCTGTATTCTCCATGAGTTTTTTTTAATAATCTGCCCGAATTCTCTCATTCCCCTCTTCAAAGCCTCTTCGAAATCCTTCCTCATATAGTCCTTGAGTCAGCTCGCCCATATTTCTATATTTCTTCAACTCATCCTCTGTCATCCAGATGCCATATTCTTCTTCAAATGGACTTTTTTTGCTCAATACAATCACCCCAAGCTCTCATAAAACCTGCGAATAAATCCTGCCATCAGAATGCGCCGCTTCTCAAGGAAGGCCTTGTAATCATTGCTATCCATGTTCATGAACTCCTCTGGCACACAGTTTTCGGCAAGGTTTTTCTTGAGGTCATCTGCATCGGTGATTCCACCATACTGCAACTCGCCGTTGGCAATTTGCTCCTTCATTTTTGCCATGTACACGCATGGTGCATCATTCTTGATCTTGATGTTGATTTCCGACTGCGTATAGACGTAATTAGCAATCTGATTGTAGTCCCTGCGGTTGTTGATGCCGTTCTTCTGAAGATACCTCTTCGGGAAAATATGGTGAATGTCGCCACGCTGCTGAATCAGCGATGATACATCGATCTGCTCAGACAGAAAACCTCGGGAGCCCGCTTTCACCTGTGCCATCAGGAACAACAAGAAGTACGGGCTGCTGGATACGGAAGTATCCAATCTCTGGACAAGCACCGTATTCCAGAAGGCATCCGACATCTCGCCTTCTTCCGTAGTTGCAACAAACTTTTCGGGATTCATTTCTGTAAAGCGCTTGATATCGTAGTCCATCGCGGATTCAGGTGAGCTAGAATAACGCCCCGTCAGCATGGAAAGAACAATCCACTTGCGCACCAGCTTCTCGATTAGCGCGGCGTTCATGCCTCTGTCCCTCAACGTGAGATACAAGATATATCCGAAATTCAGCACGTTCTGTGAACGGACGAGCGATGTATCAATAATCCCAGTAGACTTGACAATCATGATGTAGCGCTTGAAGTTAGTTTCGTTTACAAAATTCTCTACGCCTTGACGAAGCTTATGAAATGAATCTTCTGCGATGCTTTCCAGATTCTCTCTCGTCTCAAAATCACAGCCAGATAAAAGACTGACCAGATCTGCAATCTTTCCTCGCATGAACTTGTGCGTAAAGGAAACCCGCAGTACATCAGTATAATCTGGGACATAGATGTCCTCTGTCTCATTGACAACCCATTTTATTTTCTGCATTCCACCAGATTCGACAAATTCTGTATCGTTGGCGGCGATTGCATCATAGTCCACCGGACTCCGCATAAAATGGTAGAAATAATCAATCATCTTTCTGGTATCATTCCCGCCGTAAAAATCATCGGCTGAAATCTTCGACATGGCAAAGTCAGCCTGCGACAAAACGACGCCCTGCGAATTGATTCGGATAAAAATATCGGTCACTTCATCGATTGTGAGTGTCTGGCTCAAGTCCGTAACGCCTATGCTGATATTGTAGATGGATTTCAGCTTGTTGATTGCAGACGCTACTTTCTGTTCCTGTCCGGCCAAATTGTTCACTTGACAATAATTTGGGATAAAGGACCACTCCGAAAAAGTTGGTGTGAATATCTCAGCTATGTCAGGAATCCATCTGCAGCAGTTTACAGCTTTTTGAAGCACAATAAAATCGCATAGCCTCCTGATGGTGTATAATGAAATCGCTAAACCACACTAACACCCAAGAGAAAGGCTATGCGATGACTTCATTATACACCGAGAACTCCGTGATTGGTAGACTCCTGACGATTTTTTCTTCTTTGTTCCCAGCTGCGACGAGGCCGACGCGCCATCTGTTGGCGTGGCTCCTCATCGCTCAGCTGGCTCTGGAGTCAGCTTCGTCGGTGCGTTGCCTGTTCCGGCAGTTCCTGTCGAAGCAGACGGATGCGTCGCTGAACAGTTATTACCGCGCTCTTGGCAATGGGCTCGTCACGGATGCATCCATTCGCCGGGCCTTGACGCTGCGAGCGCTTGCCATAGTGCCGGAGGCGCTACGGCAGGAGCCTATCCTGCTCAGCGTGGATGACACGACCATTGCCAAGTGGGGCAAGCATTTCGACGGTGTGGGCATTCTGTACGACCATGCCAAGCACGATGGCAAGTCCTATTTCAATGGCCATGCCTTTGTCAGCCTGACGATGAGCGTGCCGGTTCTCCACGAGAACGCGGGCAAGCAGCCAGATCCGGTATATTGCGGTACCGATTGGCTACGTCATGAGCAACGGCGAAACTTCAAAGCTGAAGCTTGCCTGCCAGCTCCTCGATGAAGTCATGCCAATCCTTGAAAAACGCCAGGTAATCCTGCTCTTCGATAGCTGGTACGCCAAGCGCGAGTTGCTCGCACATGCTCTCAGCTATCCGAATCTCAACGTAATCTGCAATGCACGCCATGATACGGCCATGTTCGAGTTGCCGGATTCGACGGCAGGCCGTCGCGGCCGTCCACCAAAGTACGGTAAACGCTTGATGCTGGACGAGATTGCCAATGATCTCACGAATTACCTTTGCCGGATGGACAACTATTTTGTTGCTCACCGTCTGGTGAAAACGCGCATCTTTGGCGACCATACCGTCCATGCCTATGTGACGCTGAGCAAGAGTGGCTCGTACCGTCTCTTTTTCAGCACCATAGATCCGATGGCGCTGCACATGAGCATTGCTTGGCAGGAGAACAAAGGGCTCCGCAACACCAGCTCCAAGCATATGGCGATTTACCCGCTCAAGCTCTACAAGCTCCGCTGGGGCATTGAGACGAACTACTACGAGCAGAAGATGTTCTGGGAGCTCGGCATCTACAAAGTTCGCACAAAGACTGCGATTGAGCATCTGCTGAACCTAACGAATTCCGGGCACGCTCTCATGAAGATCCTGCCGTATGAAGACGAGCGGCTGAACACCTACCGGGACAAGAGCCCGCAAGAGCTGCGGCACGCGCTAAGCCAGCAGATCCACAAGGAAGTATTTTTCGCCACTTTGGTGTCCAAAGCCCAAAGTAGCATAAATTCAAGCACATTGTTCAGGGCCTTGCAAGCATTGGCTCGGGGCGATGAGCAAGCGGCTTAAAAGCTGTAAACTGCTGTATTCTAATCACGAGCCGCATCTTCGTCATCATCTCGGATGCCATGCGCTACGAGGTCGCCGCGACGCTCGCGCAGGAGCTCGAGCGCGACATCCCGAGCGAGGTCCAGCTCACGAGCTACCAGTCCATGTTCCCGAGCATCACGAAGTTCGGCATGGCAGCGCTGCTGCCGCACAAGGAGCTGACAGTCGCGCCAGCGGGAAGCGGCCTCGCCGTACTCGCCGACGGCCAGTCGACCGAGGCTCCGAACCGCGACGCTGTGCTCAAGGCCGCCAATCCGAAGAGCGTCGCCCTCAAGGCCACGGACATCATCGCCATGAAGCGCAGCGAGCGCTCTGCCAAGGTGCGCGGCATGGATGTCGTCTACATCTACCACGACACCATCGACGCAGCCAGCCACACGGACGACAAGAAGGTCTTCCCCGCCTGCGAAGAGGCCATCGCCGAGCTCAAGAACCTCGTGCGCATCATCGTCAACGAGTTCACCGGCACGAGCATCCTGCTGACAGCCGACCACGGCTTCCTCTACACGATGAAGCCCCTCACCGAGGACAGCAAGGCAGGGAGCGGTCTGCAGAAGGACCAGGTCATCGAGCAGGCCCGCCGCTACGTCATCACCACACCGGACGCCGAGTCCGATCACCTGCTGCCCGTGAACTTCATGAAGGGCGCTGCGCCCTACAAGGCCTTCGCGCCACGCGAGCAGATCCGCCTGAAGATCAAGGGCAGCGGCCTGAACTTCGTCCACGGCGGCGCCAGCCTGCAGGAGATGGTCGTGCCCGTCATCGACTTCAAGCACATCCGCTCCGACTCGGCCGCCTACAAGAAGCACGCCGAGCAATACGCCATGAAGCCCGCGAGCGTCCGACTGCTGAGCTCTGGCCACAAGGTCAGCAACATGAGCTTCAGCCTGAACTTCTACCAGGTCGAGGCCGTCGGCACAGGCTTCATCCCCGCGAACTTCGACGTCTACTTCACCGACGCCTACGGCAACGTCGTCAGCGACATCCAGAAAATCATCGCCGACAAGGTCAGCCAGGAAAATGCCGACCGCATCTTCCGCTGCACCTTCAACCTCAAGGCAGGCGACTACAACCGCAATGCCGAGTACTTCCTCGTCATCCACAACACCGACAACGGCGAGATCGTGCAGAAAGTCTCCTTCCAGATTGACACCGCCTTCCAGAAGGATGACTTCAACTTCATGGAGTGATTCTCTGCAAAAATCAAGGAGCCGCATGACAGCACGTCATGCGGCTCCTTTCTTGCACACAAAAAAGCCCCACCAGCTGATGCCGGTGGGACTTGTATGTTCGTGTAAAACGAGCGATTAACGCTTCGAGAACTGGGAAGCCTTGCGGGCTTTCTTGAGGCCGTACTTGCGGCGCTCTTTCTCGCGCGGATCACGCGTAACGAAGCCAGCCTTCTTGAGGGCCGGACGGAGCTCTGCGTTCATTTCCATGAGCGCGCGGGTGATGCCGTGGCGGATTGCGCCAGCCTGGCCCGTGACGCCGCCACCAGCAACGTTTGCGATGACGTCGTACTTATCAACCGTCTCCGTGAGGTTCAGCGGCTGACGAACGATGAGTTCGAGAGTCTTGAGACCAAAATACTCTTCCATGTCGCGACCATTGATCGTGACTTTGCCCTCGCCTGGAACCAGACGAACACGGGCAACGGACGATTTTCTGCGGCCAGTGCCGTAGTAGATGACTTCTGCCATGTGTTATGTTCCTCCCTTTCCAGATTAGCGGATGTTCAGCTCAAGCTTCTCCGGCTTCTGAGCTGCATGCGGATGCTCCGGGCCAGCGTAAACGCTGAGCTTGCGGTACATCTGAGCGCCGAGACGGTTCTTCGGCAGCATGCCCTTGATTGCATGCTCGAGAACGCGCTCCGGGAAGCGCTCCAGCATATGGCCAGCCGTCGTGAACGTCGTGCCACCCTGGTAACCGGAATGACGGAAATACGTCTTATCCGTGAGTTTCTTACCCGTGAACTTTACTTTCTCTGCATTGATGACGATGACGTAATCACCCGTATCAACGTGCGGAGTAAAGGTCGGTTTATTTTTACCGCGAAGAACTTTTGCGACTTCAGCTGCGAGGCGGCCGACAGTCTGGCCTTCAGCGTCTACAACGTACCATTTGCGCTCGATATTGGATGCATTTGCCATAAACGTTGTCTTCATGCGATTTCCCCCCTAGAGTTTTTTCAATGTCAATTATTCATGTAGTATGATGTATCGAAACAGGCTTCCGGGGCTAATGGAAACGCTCGTCCATGACATCACATAGAATTATTCTAATGAAAAGTCCCGAGAAAGTCAAGGGCTTTTTCAGCGGAAAACAAAATTAATCCACAGTCCCCTGTGCATACTTCAGATGTCCTGTGCCATTGAGCAGTTCGACTGTCGTGCCGTGCTCGGTGTACGTCACGATGTTGACGGCCGTGTTGAACTGGCGGATGGTCCAGACGTACTTGAGGTCCATGTGCAGGGCGGCCGTCAGGATGGTGCGCAGGATGGCGCCGTGCGCGAATACGGCAACGGTCTGATTGGGGTGGCAGGCCACGATCTTCTCGACGGCATCGAGCGCACGCTCACGGAGCTTCGGGAAGCTCTCGCCATGCGGAATCTCGAGGACGTCGGGATGCTGGAAGAAATTATTGAGGGCATCGGGCCACTTGGCGACGATTTCGTCGTACGTCAGGCCCTCCCAGTCACCGAAGTTGAGCTCGCGCAACTCGGGGCGCGGCTCGACCGTCAGGCCGAAGCTGTCGGCGACGCAACGGGCCGTCGTCATGGCGCGCACGAGGTCGCTCGAGTAGACGGCCTCCACCTTGTCCACGGGGAAGTGTGCCGCAAGCTTCTCAGCCTGCTCGATGCCGAGCGGCGAGAGTGCGATGTCCGTCTGGCCCTGGTAGCGGCCGAGCACATTCCACTCGGTCTGGCCATGGCGCACAAAAATGATCTTTGTCATAGGAACTCTCCAATCCATCCAGAATCTATCCAAAAATAAAGTCACGGATCCATGCGGTCAAAATCCCGCCAGGCGGCGAGCAGCGCCTCGTTCTCTGCGCGCGTGCGCACGGCGAGGCGCAGGAAGCCCGGCGCTAGACCGGGGTAGTGCTGGCAGTCGCGCACGAGGATATGGCGCGCGCGCAAATACTTTACGAGCTGTTCTGCCCGCTCCGCGGGAGCAAGCTTCACGAGGATGAAGTTGACGCTCGGCGGGAAGACGGTGACACCGTGCATAGCGGCCAGTGCCTGAGCCAGACGCTCCTTCTCCCCTGCGATGAACGCGCGCGACTCTGCCTGATAGGCCGTGTCGGCAAGCGCCGCCACGCCCGTGGCCTGCGCGAGCACGTTGACATTCCAGACGTCCTTGGCTGCCTCCATCCGCGCGAGCAGCGCGGGGCTGCCGATGGCGAAACCGAGGCGCAGGCCGGGGATTGCGAAGAACTTCGTCAAGGAGCGCACGAGAAAGAGATTTTCTAGACGCTCTTGGCGCACGGTAAAGCGCGCCTCATCCTCACGGAAGTCGAGGAAGGACTCGTCGACGACGAGCTGTGTGCCGAGCGGCAGGAGCTCCCGCGCGAGGTCTGCAATGGCCTCGCGCTCCACGAGCGTGCCCGTCGGGTTGTTGGGGTTGCCGATCACGATGCAGTCGGCCTCGACGCGCCGCGCTTCCTCTGCCAGAAAGATGAGATCCGGCTCGAAGTCCTCCCTCTCCTCGAGCGGGCTGTACGACACGGCAGCGCCCGCGGCATGCGCGGCCCGCTCGTACTCGCTGAAGGCGGGCACGGGCAGCAGGACGCGCTTCGGCCGCGTGACGAAAGCGTAGAGGTAAAAGAGTTCCGCCGCGCCGTTGCCGAGGATAAAGTCGCCGGGAGCCCTGCCATAATAGGCAGAGAGGGCCGCCCGCAGCTCGCGCATCGCGGGGTCGGGATAATGGATGACCCCGTCGAGATGCGCCGCGAGGGCCTCTTTCACGCGCGGCGAAAGGCCGAGCGGATTGATGTTGGCCGAAAAGTCGAGCCACGGCTCTCCATCTGCCGTCGGCTCATAGACATTGCCGCCGTGGACAAAACGAAGTTCTTCCTGCATCATGCATCATCCTTTCTCATGTATTCTATGCCGCCGCTGCGCATCAAAGAGATGCCGAGGCAGGTGAGATCGGGAAACTGCCGCGCAAGATGTGCCGAGCGGCACTCGATCTGCCCGCGCGCCATCTGCGACGGCCAGATGACGCCGATGACCGTGCCGCTGTGCGCGGCCACGAGCCCCAGAGCACCAATGTCCCTCGCCTGCTGCAACAGGGCTTCGAGGCAATGTTTTGGCAGTCGTGCCTGATTCCAGAGCGCACTCTGCGTCGCGGCCTCTGCCATGCGCCTCTCTCCCTCTGCCAAAGCTTCGAGCAAGTCCGTCCAGGGACGGCTGCCGCTCTCTTCTGCCTTTGCAGCACAGGCATGGCAGTCGGCCGTGTCGACAGTGCCGCCCGTATCGAAGATGGTCAGGTACGGATGCGAGAGACGACGGTAAACGCGCTGCACGCGCCCCGTCACCTGATTGAGGCAGACGATGCCCGGGAGGAAGACAGCGTCCGTCGGTTCGACCTGCACGGCAAGGTGCAGAATGGCCTCGGGCGCGAGCGGCTGCCCTAGAGCCTGCGAAGCGGCCGCGAGGACGGCGGCGATGTCAGCGCTCGACGAGGCCATGCCCTTGCCGCGCGGCAGCTCCGACGTCAGGCGCATGCCAAAGGGAAGCTTCTCGATGCCCGCCTCACGCAGGTAGAGCTGCAGCGCGCGGCGCGATTTCTCACCGAAGCCGACGAACCCCGGCAGCGTGACAGAGGCCCGCACCGTCGTATAGCGCGCGATCGGGCAGGTCACGAGAAAGGGCTCGCCCGCGTGCCAGCCCTGCAGGAGCTCGCCGCAGGAGCCCGGCACGCGCACGGTCACGTCCTTCACATCGGTCGCTCTCATCGCATCACATCCAGAGGAAGCAGCCCGTGCGGTCAAACGGCAGGACGGCGAAGAGGAAGAAGACGATGAGCACGAGCGTCTCCGTCATGAGCTCGATGGCGCCGTAGACATCGCCCGTGAGGCCGCCGAGCTTCGCGGTCGCATAGCGGCCGAACAGGAAGGCAAAGGCCAGTCCTGCGAGCAGTGCAGCGATGGCAGCGATGCCCCAGGGCGCGACGAAGACGAGTGAGGTGACGAGGCCGATGACGACAGCCCTGCGGTCTGCCGCTTCGGCGAAGGCCTGCCCCATGCCGCTCGGCCGCGCATAAGGGAAGTGCGCGACGGCAAAGAGCATGGCCATGCGCCCGATGACGGGCATGACGAAGACGGCGATGAGCAGGACGGGCGCCGGCAGGTCGAGCATCAGGGACCAGTCGAGCAGCAGGATGCTGCCGAAGGCCACGACGCCGAACGAGCCCGCGCGGCTGTCCTTCATGATCTCGAGCATGCGCTCGCGGCTGCGGCCCGAGAAGAGGCCGTCCACCGCATCCATGAAACCGTCGCAGTGGAGGCCGCCCGTCAGCAGGATGGGCAGGATGACGAGGATGGCCTTGGCCGTGTACGATGGCAGGCCAAGGAGCGCGAGGCAGGCGAGCGCCGCCAGCAGGTAGAGGCAGCCGAGCACGGCACCGACAAGTGGGAAGAAGCGCGTGCTGCGGCCGAAGTCCTCGGCCGTCAGGTCTTCCTGTTTGACGAGGTGGATGCGCGTGAGGAACTGAAGGGCAGTGATGAAACTTCGCAAAATGGATTCTCCTTTAATACCCCATGCACTTCAAGAGCGCATAGGCAAAGATCAGGAACAGGACGGTCGCCGTGTACATCATGCGGATGGCCTCCATGATATGTTTGGGGGCCGTGCGCTCGATGGCCTCGCCCATGTAGGCGCGGAACGTCTTCTTGCCGAAGTACGAGTTGATGCCGCCGAGGCGGATGTGCAGCGCACCGGCCACCGTCGCTTCAGCGTAGCCGCCGTTCGGGCTCGGATGCTTGGCCGCATCGCGGCGCATCATGCGCAGGGCATTGCGGGAATCGAATCCCAAGAGCCAGGCCGCGATGATGAAGAGTACGGCCGTGATGCGCGCGGGGATGTAGTTGAGCACATCGTCGAGCTTGGCCGCCGCCTTGCCGAAGTAAAGGTACTTCTCGTTCTTGTAGCCGATCATCGAGTCCATCGTGTTGGCCGCACGGTAGAGCACGGCAAGCGGCACGCCGCCGAGCACGAAGAAGAAGAGCGGCGCAATGACGCCGTCGACCGTGTTCTCCGCAATCGTCTCGACCGTCGCGCGCGCGACCTCCGACTCATCGAGCTTCGCGGTGTCGCGGCCGACGATCCAGCCGACGGCCTTGCGCGCCTTGTCGAGTTCATTCGTCAAGAGCAGCGCGTAGATGCCGCGGCCGGCCTTCGCGAGGCTTTTCGGCGAGATCGTGAAGGCGAGTAGCAGCGCCTCGACGGCCATCGTGCCCCACTCCCACGGGATGCTGTACGAGAGGTAGATGATGCCCGCTGCCACATCGTAGGTAATGAAGAGCACGAGCAGCACGAGGATGGCGCCGCAGAAGAATTTCTTCTGGTCGCTGTCCTCCTCGCGGTAGTAGATGCGCTCCAAGAACGAGATGAGCTTGCCGATCAGCACGACGGGATGGAAGCGCGAGCGCGGGTCGCCGATGATTGTATCGATGATAAAGGCAAAGATCGCAACATTCATACGCGCTCCTCCTCTCTGCGCTCTTCTGCCATCTCCGCCATGATGGCCTTGAGCTTCTCCATGTCGAGGGCGCGCTCGACGACATCGGCCAGATGCTCGTAGGCGCGCTCTTTCGCCTGGCGGCGGTTGCGCTGGATGGCGAGCGGCCGGAGTCCCTTGTGGATGCGCAAGGTGTTGATGAGCTGGCGGCGGAAGGCGTCATCGTCGAAGAGACCGTGGATGTAGGTGCCGAAGACGAGTCCATCTTCGCGCAGCGCGCCGTCCCAGCGGCTCGGCTCTCCCTTGGCCGCATGGATGTAGAAGGGATGGCGCACGGGTGCGGAGAATTCCGTCTCCCCCATGTGGATCTCATAGCCCTTGAGTCCTCTGCCGAGCAGCGTGCAGCCGAAGAACTCCATGCCCGGGCAGTCGGCCGTGACCTGGCGCGTGTGCTTTGTCTCTGCAAATGTGGTCTTCATCGGCAGGTAACCGAGCCCCTTGACTGCGCCGTGCTCCGACTCCACGTGATGCGGGTCTGCGATTGCCTCGCCGAGCATCTGGTAGCCGCCACAGATGCCGATGAGCGGCGTGCCGGACTCAACGCACGTGCGGACGGCCCTCTCGAGTCCGGACTCGCGCAGGAAGAGCAGGTCCTCCGTCGTGCTTTTCGAGCCGGGCAGGATGATGAGGTCGGGGCTGCCGAGCTCTGACGGGCGGCGCACGTAGGTGACTTCGACGTCGGGCTCGTCGGCGAGCGCATCGAAATCCGTGAAGTTTGAGAGCTTCAGCAGCTCGATGACGGCGATGCGGATGTCCGCCCGCTTCTCCTGCTTCTCTTCCCGTTCCCGTTCTTCGAGAGAGACAGAGTCCTCGTCGTCGATGCCCATCTCCTCGATGTAGGGCACGATGCCGAGCACGGGCTTGCCCGTCTTCTTCTCGAGGAAGTCGATGGCCGGCGTGAAGAGCGAGACATCGCCGCGGAACTTGTTGATGACGAGACCCTTGACGAGTGCGCGCTCCTCCTCGTCAAGTAGCTCCAAAGTGCCGACGAGCGAGGCCAGCGCGCCGCCGCGGTCGATGTCCGCAATGAGCAGCACCGGTGCATGCAGATACTTGGCCACGCGCATGTTGACGATGTCGTGCGATTTGAGGTTGACCTCGGCCGGACTGCCGGCCCCCTCGACGACGAGCGTGTCAAACTGCTGCTGCAGGCGCTGCAGGGCCGCCTTGACCTCCGCGAATGCCTCGAGAGAATAGCCGGCGTGGTACTCGCGCGCGCTCATGTTCCCGATGGGCCGGCCCGCGAGGATGACCTGTGAGCGGGAATTGCCGGTCGGCTTCAAGAGCACGGGATTCATGTCCACCATCGGCTCAAGGCCCGCCGCCTCCGCCTGCGCGACCTGCGCGCGGCCCATCTCAAGGCCGTCCTTCGTGACGTACGAGTTGAGCGCCATGTTCTGTGCCTTGAACGGCACGACGCGCTGCCCCTCGCGGTAGAAGATGCGGCAGAGCGCCGTCGTCAAGATGCTCTTGCCGACATGGGAGCTCGTGCCCATGAGCATAATGGATTCCAAGGTAGTGCCCCTTTCTCTTTAATCAATCTCTCTGAAACGATCACTTGATGCGCAGCGGGATGCCGCAGAGCACGGCGTAGACCGCATCGGCCGCTGCAGCGAGCTGCTGGTTCGCGAGGCCCGCGAGGTCGCGGTAGAGGCGCGCGAGGCGGTTCTCCGGCACGATGCCGGCCCCGACCTCATTCGTCACGAAGAGGACTGCCGTCTCCTCCGGCAGTCCCTGCACGGCCTCAATCAGGGATGCCATCTCGCCCTGTACGAGCGCGGCCAACTTCGCTTCGTCATACGGCTCCGCCTCGCGGCAGAGCAGGTTGCTGAGGTAGATGGTCACGCAGTCGAAGAGGATGACCTTGTGCCCTTTCCCGGCCTCGCGGATGACTTCAGCCGCCTCACGCGGCGCCTCGTACGTCTGCCAGTCAGAAGGCCTGCGGCTGCGGTGCAAGGCGATGCGGTGCTCCATCTCCGCGTCCCAGGCCTCTGCCGTCGCGATGTAGGCCACCTTGCCACCGGACTCTCTGGCCAGCTTCTCGGCGAAGGCGGACTTGCCGCTGCGCGCGCCGCCCGTGACGAGGATCATCTTGCCCATGCGCTGCAGGCCTCCACGAAGTGCGCCGCCGCCTCGGGGCAGCCGGCGAAGTGCAGGTGCAGATAGCTGCCGAGCACGTTCTTACGACTTCCTCCCGCCTCATAGCACTCACCCGTGCGCAGTTTCTTGAAGCGGAAGGGGCTCTCTCCTTCTGCCTCATCCTGCGAGAAGTGGAACTCGTGGCCGCGCAGCTTCGTGCCGGCCTTGCCGAGCACCGTGTCCTCTAGGAGCTCCGCCTCGACGTAGCCGACCATCTGGAGCTTCTCGGTCATCGCGGCCCGGCCGGGCAGGGCGCCGCACATCGCGTATTCCCTACCCGCGAAGTCCTTGAGGGACTGCAGTAGGTACATGTAGCCGCCGCACTCTGCGTAGATTGGCATGCCCTTCTCGGCGGCCTCGCGGATGGAGCGTCGCATCGTCTCATTGGCCTCGAGCTTCGCGGCGAACATCTCGGGGAAGCCGCCGCCGATGAAGAGGCCGTCGACTTCCGGCAGCTCCGCGTCGTGCAGCGGGCTGAACGGCACGAGCTCGGCGCCGCAGTGCGCGAGGATGGCGAGGCTCGCCGTGTAGTAGAAGGAGAAGGCCTCGTCGCGCGCGATGCCGATGCGGCAGCGCCTCGGCTGCATCTTGCGCTCTGGCATCGCGACTTCGAGCTCCGGCGCCAGGCAGGCCAGGTGCAGGATGGCCTCGATGTCAAGCGACTTGGCGACGGCTGTGCCCATCGCCTCGATGGCCTGGCGCTCGCCTTCGTTCTCGGCGACGGGCACGAGGCCGAGATGGCGCTCCGGCATCTTGAGCGAATCGTCGCGGCGCAGCGCACCGAGCACGCGGATGCCCGCATCCTTCATGGCGCGGCGGATCATCTCCTCATGCGTCGCCGAGCCGAGCCGATTGAGGATGACGCCGGCCAGGTTGACCTCCGGGTCGTAGTCGCGGAACCCGCAGGCAATCGCCGCGGCCGAAGCGCCCATCGACTTGACATCGAGGACGAGCACGACAGGTGCCTTGAGCAGCTTGGCGATGGCAGCCGTCGAGCTCACGCCCTCGCGCCCGCCGTCGTAGAGGCCCATGACGCCCTCGATGACGGCGATATCCGACCCCTCCATCGTCCTCGTGAAGAGCTCCGGCAGCACCTGCTCTGGCACGAGCCAGCTGTCGAGATTGTGTGCGGGGCGGCCGCTGGCCATCGTGTGGTAGCCGGGGTCGATGTAGTCGGGGCCGACCTTGAAGGACTGGACCGCGATGCCCTGCTCGCGCAGGGCCGACAGCAGCCCCGTCGCAATCGTCGTCTTGCCAGAACCGGACTGCGTCGCCGCAATCACTAAGCGTGGAATCGAATAGCGCATGGTAAACCTCCTATTACATATCTGAATATCGGAATGCCGCAATCTGCACAAGGATTTCAGTCGCGGCCGTCGTCAATCTCGTAGAGCATCGCATTGACGGCAGCGGCGGCAATCGGACTGCCGCCTTTCGTGCCCTCGACCGTGATGTACGGGACGAGGCCATTCTCAGCCAGTTCCTTCTTGGAGTCGGCCGCGCCGACGAAGCCGACGGGGATGCCGACGATGCAGGCCGGCCGCACGCCTTCCTCGCGAACGAGCCGCAGGACCTCAAAGAGCGCCGTCGGCGCATTGCCGATGGCGATGACGCTGCCCGTGAGCGCTGCGCCGAAGCTGCGCATGGCCATAAGCGATCGCGTCACACCCTGCGTCTTGGCGCGTGCCGCGATCTCAGGGTCCGCTATCCTACAGTGGACCGTGCCGCCGAACGAGGCGAGCTTGCGCTTGTTGATGCCCGTGCGGACCATCTCGACATCCGTGTAGATGTCCGCGCCGCCGCGCAGGGCGGCGATGCCCGCCGCCACGGCCGTCTCAGAGATGCGGATGATCGGCGCGTATTCGACATCGCCAGCCGCATGGATGATGCGCGAGTAGACCTTCTTCTCCGCTTCGCTCAGCGAGAGCCCCGCAAGGTACGGCGCAATGAGCTCCATGCTGCGGTGCTCGATTGCCATCGGCTGCTTGATAAACTCCATCATGAATCCTCCCGATTCTCTATCGTTTCTACAAATGCCAGAACTTCTTCATACGTGTGCACGAGATGGTCGTACGGAAGGACAGGACGGTCGATGATGATGACGGGGATGCCGAGCGCTGCGGCCGCCGCGATCTTCGTATCCGTCCCGCCAATCATGCCGCTGTTCTTCGTCACGATGACATCTACGCGACACTGCCGGAACATCTCATAGTTGAGTTCCTTCGAAAACGGGCCCTGCATGGCGACGACCTGCTTCGGCGAGAAACCGAGCTTCTCGCAGAGCGAGAGGACCTCGGCTGTCGGCAGGACACGCGCGATGAGCGTGCAGTCCGCAAGCGCCTTCGACTCCGTGAAGCGCTGCAGGTTGCGGCTGCCCGTCGTCAGGAAAACGACCTTGCCGCATTTCGCGGCCGCCTCAGCCGCCTCCTCGTACGAGTGGACGCAGATGATCTTGGCGGCAGTCTCTGCGCTTAGATCCGTCAGCGAGCGCTCGTAGCGCAGGTACGGGATACCGAGCGCATGGCAGGCCGCCATCGCATTCTCCGAGACGTGCACGGCATAGGGGTGGCTCGCATCGACGAAGCAGGTTGCCCGATGTCCGCGCAGGTACGTTTCCAGCGCCTCGCGGTCAAGCGGCTTGTCGTTGATGGTCAGTCTCTCGCTGCCGCAACGCTCGAGCAGCTGCTCGCCATAATGGCTGACGACGGAGGCTGTCACCTTGTATCCCGCATCGAGCAGGAGCCCCGTGAGCTCGCGCCCGTCCTGCGTGCCCGCTGCGACGAAGATCATAAGCCGCTCTCCTTCCTGCCGTAGCCGCGCGGCGTCAGCATCCAGCCCTCTTTGACGTACGTCTGCGAGTTGCCGATGATGACGAGCGAGAACATATTGATCGTCCCCTTCGTGAAGTCCGCGAGCGTCGAGATGGTCTTCGCCTGCTCCGCGCGGCTCGCCGCCGTCACGATGCCGACCGGCGTCTCTGGATCTCGGTACTTCAAGGCGATGCGACGAATCTCCTCGATGTGCTGCACGCGCTTCTTGCTCTTCGGGTTGTAGAGCGCGATGACGAAGTCGCCGGCCGCCGCCATCTCCGCACGCTTGCAGATGGTCTCCCAAGGCGTCAGCAGGTCTGAGAGGCTGATGACGGCGAAGTCGTGCATGAGTGGGGCGCCGAGGATGGAGGCCGCCGCATTGACGGCCGAGACACCGGCGATCACGCCGCCAAAATGCGGCCGCTCCGCCACCTCTCGCTGCAGCACGAGTTCGAGCACGAGGCCGGCCATGCCGTAGACGCCGGCGTCGCCGCTCGAGACGACGACGGTCTCTTTGCCAGATGCCGCGGCCTCGACGCCCATGCGGCAGCGGTCGATCTCATGCATCATGCCCGTGCCGATGACCTCCTTGTCCGCGAGAAGCGGCTCAATCAGGCGGATGTAGGTCGTGTAGCCCGCGACGACCTCCGCGCGCTCGATTGCGGCGCGCGCCCGCGGCGTCATGTCGAGCAGACTGCCCGGGCCGATGCCGACTACTGTGATTCCTGCCATTCCTGTCTTTGCTGCCATACGAGTGCCACCGTCACTTTCTCAAATCTTGTCTTGCCGAGCGCCATGCGCCCTCCTCCTGCGGCCAGCGCCGCTGCCTCACAGACGTTGCCGATGCCGATCGTCTGCCGGACGAAGTCCGATTCTCTAAGGCCGTACTGCTCGATGATGCGCTGGAGCGCATTATTTTCATAGAAATACAGCGGGCGGCGAAGCTCTGCCGCCGCCTCGTGAAGGCCCCGCTCCTCCCGCTTGAACACAGTGGAGCCGAGCGAGGTGATCGCTTCCATCGGCATGCCGATGCGCGCTGCCGCCTCTTTTAGTGCTGCAAGGATAACTTCTTTCGGCGTTCCCCTGCGGCAACCGACGCCCGCGCGCAGTGCCATCGGGCGCAGGAAGAGGCGCCCCGCCCGCGCCTCCGTGCACGCGGCGCTGATGATGACCTGTGGCCCCGTTTCGCGCTCCCGCTCTGCCATCCCGCGCACCGTCAGACCGCGCCGCGCGAGTTCTTCTCGATAGAACGAAGCCAGCGCACAGGCGGGGTCCACGTAATACGAGATGGATTCACCGCGAAGCAGAGCGCTGTTGATGGCGAGGATGGCCGCGTGCGGCTCGGGGAAGAGCCCGAGCTCCGCCGCCAATGCGTCGGGCGCCACAAGGCCCTCGACGTCCGTCGCCGTCGTGATGACGGGCTCCGCGCCGAGGGCGGCCGCCAGTGCGCGCGTCAGACGGTTCGCGCCGCCGACATGACCGGATAGCAGGCTGATGACATGGCGGCCCTGCTCATCGAGCACGACGACAGCCGGGTCCTCGAGCTTGCTCACGAGATATGGCGCGATGCTGCGCACGGCGATGCCCGCCGCCATGATGAAGACGAGCGCGTCGTAGCGGTGGAAGTTCTCCTGCACCGCTTCGCGCAGGCGTCCGAAGGTCTGCGCCCCAAGGGTGGCATGGCGGCTGCTGACGAAGAGCGTCGCCTGATCGCCGAGAGCGAGGCCGACCCGCCTTGCCAGTTGCGCGCCCGCCTCGGTCAGCGCAAAGACGGCCGTCCTCATCGGCTCGCCTTGCGGAACATGTGCGAGAACTCTGGCGCGTAGAGGCGCGAGAGCTCGTAATCCGCCCCGAGGCAGTGGCTGACGACGATCATCGCCGTGCGGTCGATCTGCGCCCCTTCCACCTTGGCGACGATCGTCGCCAGCGTGCCGCGCACGATCTTCTGCTCGGGCCACGAGGCCTTCTGCACGATGGCGATTGGCGTGTCCTCTGCATAGCCGCCCGCGATCAATTCAGCGACGACCGTCTCTAGCATCGTGATGGAGAGGAAGATGCACATCGTCGACTGATGCGCGGCGAGCGCGCGGAGCTGTTCGCGCTCCGGCACAGGCGTGCGCCCCGGCTGCCGCGTGATGATGACCGTCTGCGAGATACCGGGTAGCGTGTACTCCTGGCGCAGCGCAGCGGCTGCTGCTAGAAACGAACTGACGCCCGGCACGACGTCGTAGTCGATGCCCTTCTTCGCCATCGCATCCATCTGCTCCTGGATGGCCCCGTAGATGGCGGGGTCGCCCGTGTGCAGGCGCACCGTCATCTTGCCAGCAGCCTCAGCCTCCGCGATGACCGCGATGACCTCGTCGAGCGTCATCTTCGCCGAATTGTGGATGACGGCATCCTCACGGCAGACCGCGAGCAGCGCCGGATTGACGAGCGAGCCCGCGTAGATGACGACGTCGGCCTCCTCGAGATAGCGCCTTCCCTTGACCGTGATGAGTTCCGGGTCGCCCGGGCCCGCGCCAACGATGTGTACCATGAACTATGCCTCCTTCGTGCATGTGATGATGTAGATGGGATTCTGTGCCTCGGCCATGTCGTAGGGGCCTACGCGGCGCAGGCGGCTGACCTGCACCTGGATGGCCTCGTAGCGGTAGAGGTCCGCATGCGCGTGCAGGTACGAGAGCGCTGCCGCGAGTGTCTGCACCGTGATGCAGTTGAGTACGAGCCGACCGCCCCTGCGCAGCTTTCTCGCCGCGCAGTCGAGTATCGCCTCGAGATGGCCGCCGCTGCCGCCGATCAGGATGACGTCAGCAGTCGGCAGTGCCTCGAGCCCCTCCGGCGCCTCCGCTTCGATGATGGAGAGGTTCCGCAGGCCGAAGTGCGCGCCGTTCGCCTCAATGAGCGCGACTGCCTCTTTTTTGCGCTCGATGGCGTAGACATGGCCCGCCGGCGCGAGGCGCGCCGCCTCAATCGACAGCGAGCCCGTCCCCGCGCCGATGTCGTAGATGATAGCATCGGCTTCAATCTGAGCCTTGACAAGCGTCAGGATGCGGATCTCCTGCTTCGTCATCGGCACCTTGCCGCGGATGAATGCCTCATCGCTGAGTCCCAGCTTCATTGCCATCCCCCTCCCTCGTCTTCTTCCATTTTCGCGTCGACTGCAATCAGGATACAGCTGCCTGTCTCCGGCAGCGCCGGAGCCTCCGCCAGCGTCGTCTCTTCGATGCGCTCGTCCTCATAAGAAAGACGCGCACAGATGAAGAGGCGCGTCTCTGGCGGCCAGCCGTTCGCGAGCAATACGGCCGGTATGGTCTTTGATGTGAATGTCCTGTCAGTCAGCATGCCAAGCACGCTGCCGCTCTGGTACGCGAGGCGCTCCGCCGCCGGCTTCCTGCCGTGGAACGACAGCAGGCGTGCCTCGTGCCACGGCAGAGCGAGCCGCGCGAAGGCCAGCTGCATGGCGCTGAGCCCCGGAATCACGCGGATGCATGCGGTTGAGAAGTGGCGGCGCAAGGCGTCGAGCAACGAGTAGTAGCCCGGGTCCCCCGAGACCATCACCACGACGGATGATGTCGCGAGCACCTCGCGGATGAACTGCATGACCGCAGCGATATCGCCTGTCACCGCCATCGTCCGCTGGCCCTCGCGCGCAAACTGCGAAAGAGCGCGCCGCCCGCCCACGAGGACCTGCGCCTCGCGGATGGCCCGTGCGGCCGCCGGCAGCATGTAGTCGGGATGGCCCGGCCCGATGCCGGCCACGATGATCTCATTCATGTTCCCTCTCCTGTTCTGGCAGATGCCAGTGATACTTCGCCCCGATCTCACGCGCCACTTCGTTCATGCCGAGCAGCCTGCCCTGCAATGTCACCATGACGACGCCGACCTTCATCTTGCCGAACAGATAGCGCTCGGCGCGCAGTCCCGCGCGCTCGGCGATGCTCGTGCAGACCGCCTGCTCGAGCCCCGCTTCGCGCAGGACAGTCAGTGCTTCCTCTGTCGCATTGCTCGCGAGGACGCGGCGCGTGCCCGCGGTGCTGAGCCCCGCGGCCGCCGCATAGGCGGCAATCGTCTCGAGCCGCGCGTCCGCGATGCGGTTGTGCGTGTAGAAAACGCCGGCCGCGACCTTGCAGAGCTTGCCGATGTGGCCAAAGAGCAGGACGCGCTTGACGCCGCGCTCTGCCGCCTTCTCGAGCATGAAGCCGATGAAGTTGCTCGTCTGTACGAGAAGCTTCTGCGGCAGGCCCCACGCCTTCGCCAGGTTCTCGCCGATCTTGCCCGGCACGAAGACGAGCTCCTCGGCACCTGCGGCGCGCGCGACGTCGATCTGCGGCACGAGCGAGTTCTTGAAACCCTCCTCCGACATGGGCCGCAGCACGCCCGTCGTGCCGATGACGGAGATGCCGCCCTTGACGCCGAGGACGGGGTTCAGCGTCTTCTCGGCCAGCTGTTTCCCCGCAGGGATGGCAATCGTGACGTGCAGGCCGTCGCTCGTGCCGATGGTTTCGCACGCCGCGCGACGCATGAGCTCGCGCGGGCCGGGATTGATGGAGGGCTCGCCGACGGGGACCGAGAGCCCCGGCTTTGTCACCGTGCCAATGCCCTCGCCAGCCGCGAAGGTCATCGCGCCGCCCGCCACATGGCGCACCGTCGTGAAGACGGAGACGCCGTCCGTGATGTCGGGGTCGTCGCCCGAGAACTTGACGACCTCTGCGCAGATGCCCGCCTCCGTCCGCGCGACCGCCTTGACGGGAATCGTGAGCTCTGTGCCGTCGAGGGCCGTGAGCTTGACCGGCTGCCAGGGCAGCCCCGCTTCAAAGAGCAGGGCCGCCTTGACCCCCGCGGCCGCACAGGCCCCTGTCGTATAGCCGCTCTTCATGAAGTCCCCTCCTCAGCGCAGCTGACGGTTGAGGAAATCGCGCCCAAAGACCGTCAGCGTGTAGTAGAGACCGATGAGGAACGGGATGTACTCGGCGATTAGGCGCCAGCAGACTGCGACGATGCCGACGGTACCGGCAGGCACCGTATCGCTGAACAGCAGCACGAAGCCGCCCTCCGCGATGCCCGAGCCCCCCGGCGTCGGCGTGAAGTAGAGCAGCATGTTGAGGAAGATCATGCGCCCCATGACGCTGTACCAGTCTGCATCCGTGACGCCGAGCCCCAAGAGCAGGCACGGCACGATGGCGTAGATGCAGAGCAAGTTGAGCCCCGACTCCGCAAAGACGAGCAGCATCGCCTTCGGCGAAGCCGCGAGGAGCGCGATGGCGCTCTTCGTGTCGCGGTAGAAGGCGATGATCTTGCAACGCCGCTCCTTCTTCGCATGGCGCGCGATGCGGATGACCAGGTAGTCGAGGTAGCCGCGCCTTGCGCCCACGACGATGGCGATGATGACAACGAAGGCCGTCAGCGTGATGGCCATCAGCGTGTCGTTCGAGATGCCCGGCACGATGCCCGCATCGTGCATGAAGATGAACGGCATGCAGAGCACGAGGAACAGGATGGACAGCAGCGTGCGCACGATGACGAGCACGGCCGCCTTGCCGGTCGGCACGCCCGCATGGCGCAGGAACATCAGCTGTGCGACCGCGCCGCCCGTCGCGCCCGGCGTCAAGAGTGCGAGGAAGTAATTGCCGAAGACGACCTGTACGGCCTGGTACAGCGTAATCTTCTCGTCCGATATCTTGACGAGATGCATGAGGCGGCTGCCGTCAAAGAACAGCCCGAGAGACACGGCAAGGATAGCCAGCGCGATCGACCACGTCTTGAACTGAGTCAGGTTTTTAAGCGTATTGATGTCCACCGTCGTGTAGATGACGGTCCCGGAAATCACAAGCACCAGGACGATCAATATAAGGAATCGCTTGTAAAACTTATTCATGAAAACTCCAATCCAGCTGTCGTGCCGCCTTATCTTCAGACGACGGTTTCTTCATGAGCCGCAAACGCATTGTGATTGTGGATGGACTCATAATTCTCACATTCGATCGAGAACCAGGCGATGCCCGGCAGGCTGCGCAGCGCGAGGACCGTGTCGCGCAGGATGTCCTCGACGAATTTCGGATTCTCATAAGCAGCTTCTGTCACGTATTTCTCATCCTCGCGCTTCAGGAGCGGATAGATGGGCGAAGACCCCTGCTTCTCGATGAGCGCGGCGAGGTCCTCGATGAAGATACACTCCTGCTCCTCGCGGAAGCGCACGGCCGTGCGGCAGACTGAACGCTGGTTGTGCGCTCCGTACGCTGAGATCTCCTTGCTGCACGGGCAGAGCGAGGTGAAGGGGACGTCGACGCCGAGCGTGAACGCCATTTTCTCGCCGCGCACCTTCGTGCCGCGGAAGAAGCAGTCGAGGTCCAGCACGGACTTGCGGCGGCTGACCGGCGCTTCCTTGTCGATGAAGTACTTGAAGGAGAGCTCGACTTCGGCCGACTGCGCGTCGAGGCGCTCGAGGGCCTCCTCGAGCATGGCCTCCATCTCTGGCTCAGCCAGCGGCTTCTTGCTCCACGGCATGAGGATCTCGAGGAAGCGGCTCATGTGCGTGCCCTTGTACTCCATTGGCAGTGCGACCGTGAAGAGGATACGCGCGAGGACCTGCTGGAAGCCGCCGTCCTTCGTCTTGATCAGGAACGGCAGATGCGCGTCCTTGATGCCGACGCGCTGGATGGCGATGCCGCGCGCATCGGCCTGATTCTGTACGTCGCGCATCAGACTTCCCTCGTCTCGTAAGCGATGGGGTCCTCGACGCCTGCCTCGGCAAAGCCGCGCAGGCGCAGCTTGCAGCTGTCGCAGACACCGCAGGCCTTCTCGCCGCCCTTGTAGCAGCTATGCGTGAACTGGAACGGCGCGCCGAGCTTCGTGCCGAGCAGCACGATGTCCTTCTTGGAGAGGTCCTGCAGCGGCGTCTCGATCGTGATCTTCTGGCCCTTGACAGCCGTCGCCGTCGTCGCATAATCGGCGAGGGCCTGGAATTTCTCGATGAATTCTGGACGGCAGTCCGGATAGCCCGAGTAGTCGACGGAATTGACGCCGATGTAGACATGCGTGGCACCGAGCACCTCGGCGTAGCCCATCGCGTACGAGAGGAAGATCAGGTTGCGTGCCGGCACGTACGTCGGCGGCACCGAATGGCGGTTGACATCGCCCTCCGGCACCTCGATCTTCTCATCCGTCAGCGCGGAGCCGCCGATGGCCTCCATATTCGTCTCGATGATCAGGTGCTTCTTGACGCCGTAGTATGCGGCGATCTTCTTCGCGCCCTCGAGCTCGATGCTGTGGCGCTGGTGGTAGTTGAAGCTGATCGGGTAGACGTCGTAGCCCTTGCTCTTGGCCACGGCCATGCACGTGCAGCTGTCAAGGCCGCCTGAAAGTAAAACGACTGCTTTTTCCATGATGATTACTCCCTGCTATCTAGAGCGGCTCTCAGCCGCGGATCTTCTTGATGGCTTCTTCGATATTTTCTGCGCCGTAGACGGCCGAACCCGCCACGAGCACATTGGCGCCGGCCTGACGGACGAGACGGCTCGTCTCCTCGTTGATGCCGCCGTCGACCTCGATGTCGCAGTCAAAGCCCATGTCCTGGATCGTGTGGCGCAACATGTGGATCTTGTCGAGCTGCGACTCGATAAACTTCTGGCCGCCGAAACCCGGATTGACCGTCATGATGAGGACCATGTCGAGGTCCTGCAAGAGCTCTTCGATCATCGCGAGGCTCGTGCCGGGATTCAGTGCGATGCCGGCCTTGCAGCCAGCTGCCTTGATCTGCTGCACGATGCGGTGGCTGTGCTTGGCCGCCTCGATGTGGAACGTGATGATGTCCGCGCCGGCCTCAGCGAAAGACTCGATCTGCGTCTCGGGATGCTCGACCATCAGGTGGACATCGAAGACGCCCTTCGATGCCTTGCGCAGGCTCTTGACGACAGGTGAGCCCAGCGTGATGTTCGGCACGTACGTGCCGTCCATGACATCGATGTGGATGTAATCGGCGCCGGCGTCCGTGACACGCTTGACTTCATCGGCCAGGTGAGCAAAATCGGCGGAAAGGATGGACGGTGCAATCTTGATCATTTGTATTCCTTCTTTCTGGCAAGCATCTGTGCTTCCTTGACTTCTTGCAGAATCTGTTCATAAGCATCGTACCGCTCGCGCGTGATGCTTCCCTCTTCTACGGCCGCTTTGACCGCGCAGCCCGGCTCGTGCGTGTGGCTGCAGGGCGAGAAGCGGCAGGCGCCCTCATACGGGCGGAATTCCGGAAAATAATGCGGCAGGTCGGTCACTTGAAGTTCCGCCATCTCCATGGCGCTGAAGCCCGGCGTGTCGACGATGTAGCCACCCTCGTAGGGCAGGAGCTCCGCGACGCGCGTCGTGTGGCGGCCGCGCTTGATCTTCTCGCTGACATGCCCCGTCGCCAGCGTCAGAGCTGGATTGACCTGATTGAGCAGCGAGGACTTGCCGACGCCGGACGGCCCCGCGAAGACGGAGACCTCCCCCCGCAGACGGCTGCGCAGTACATCGATGCCCTGCCCCGTCTGCGCAGAGACGCGCACGACGGGGTAGCCGATTGCCTCGTAGTCGCGCAGGAAATCCTGCCAAGGCCCCTCGTGCAGGTCCATCTTGTTGACGCAGATGACGATTTTCGGGATGCCCGACCACTCCGCGAGTACGAGGAAGCGGTTCAGGAGAAGCGGATGGAGGTCAGGTGCTGCCGCCGCAAACGTCAGGATGACCTGCGTGAGGTTGGCCACCGCTGGCCGGCGCAACAAGTTCACGCGCGGCAGCTGCTGCTCGATGACGCCCGTGCCGTCAGGCAACAGCTCGATAGCGACGCGGTCGCCCGGCACGACGCCCGTGCTCTGCCGCCGCTTCTTGAACTTGCCGCGCAGCTTGCAGCTCACGAGCCCTGCTTCCGTCATGACATAGAAAAAACTGTTGTACGCCTTGATGACGCGACCTTCTACCATGTACCCTCCTGCTATCCTTGTCTATTACAATTATAATACGTGTGCGGGCAATGCGTCACCGCTCTTTGCCTGTCTCATTCTGCTTGGATGGGACTTTTGCCTCGCTGTTGCTGTTCTTCTCCGGGTCTTTCTTGTCGGTCTTCTGGACCTGCTGCTTGACCGGTTCGGCGATGACCAGGCTGATGCTCGAGCCCTCTTCTACCTCACCGCTCGCCGGCGACTGGCTGACGACAGTCCCTGCCGCCTGACGGCTCTCCTGCTTCGAGACGCTGCCGACCCTGAGGCCGCGGCTCTGCAGAGCGGCCTTTGCCGCATCGAGCGAGACGCCCGTCACATCCGGCACGCTGACCTTGTGGCTCTGCTTGCCCTTGCTGACCGTGAGGTCGACCGTCTGGCCGCGGCTGATCTTCGTGCCCGCCTTCGGGTCCTGCTTAATGACTGTGCCCGCCTCTTCATTCGAGTACTTCTCGTAGACCGAGCCGAGCTTCAACCCCATCTTCTTGAGCTGGGCCTCGGCATCCGACTTCGAGAGGCCCGTGAGGTCCGGCATCTCGATCTCTTCGCCGCCCTTGCTGACGTAGATCGTGACGAGGCGCTGCTCCTTGACTTTGGAGCCAGCCGTCGGGTTCTGCGAGACGACCTGTCCCGCCGGCACGTCGGCATTGTAGGTCTCCGCCACGTTGACGCGCAGCTTCTTGTCTTCGAGGATCTGGCGCGCGAGCGTCATCTGCTTGCCCGTGACATCGGGGACTGTGACTTCCGCCGTGCTCCAGAACTTGCCGTAGCTCATGAATGCGCCGACGAAGAAGCCGGCCAAGAGGACGACGAGCAGGCCCGCTATGAATTTCTTCGACTTGAAGATGGACTTCTCCTTCTCGGGCTCGTCCTCTTCATAGCCCTCATCTTGCGGCGCGCGGCGCGGAGGGATGGTCTGCTGCGTGGGCTGGACGCGCGGCAGGACCTGCGTCGCATCGGGGTCCTGCGCCATCGGCGCCATCTGCGGCATCGGCTGTGAGCCCGCCATGAGCATGCGCTCGGCCTGGCTGATGTCCTGCACAAGCTCCGCACTCGTCGGGCGCATGGCGGGATCCTTGCTCATCGCCTTCGAGACGATGGCCTCGACGACGGGCGGGATGGCGGGGTCAATCTGGCGCACGGGTACCGGCTCTTCCTGCAGGTGCTTGACGGCGATGCTGACGGGGTTGTCGCCCGTGAACGGCAGCTTGCCGGTCAGCATCTCGTAGAGCACGACGCCGAGCGAATAGACATCCGACTTCGGCGTGATCATCGTGCCCTTGGCTTGCTCCGGCGAGAAGTAATGGACCGAGCCGATGACATTGCCGCTGTACGTCATCGTAGACTCTGTGACCGCGCGCGCGATGCCGAAGTCGGCCACCTTCGCGTGGCCGTCAGCCATCATGAGGATGTTGTGCGGCTTGATGTCGCAATGCACGAGATTGTTCGCATGCGCGTGCGCGAGCGCTTCCGCGATCTCGCGGGCCACGCGCAGGGACTCGCTGACCGAGAGGTGCCCCTCTTGGCGGATACGGTCCTTGAGGGTGCGGCCCGGCACGTATTCCATGACGATGTAGTGGTCGCCATCTGCCACGCCGACATCGTAGATGTTGACGATATTCGGATGCGAGAGGCGTGCTGCCGCCTGGGCCTCACGCTGGAATTTATCGACGAATTCCTTGTCCTGCTTGAATTCCTCATGCAAGATCTTGACGGCCACAGGCCGGTTGAGCAGGCAATCCCTTGCCTTGTAGACATCGGCCATGCCGCCTCCGCCGATCAGCTCTTCGAGTTCATAGCGCTGATCCAAGATACGCTGTACCATATCCGTTCCCCCTACGATTCCAGTATTCCAAGTGGATTATTCCAGTATCTAACGATCTAAGAAGAGTCACATCAGGCTCTCAATGATGTCTCGTGCAATCGGCGCGGCTTCTGTGCCGCCTCCGCCGCCATTCTCCACGATGATGGCAAAGACGATCTTGCGCGCCGGCAGTTCGGCCGAGCCGATGAACCAGGCGTGGTCCTTGCCGGCGGGGTTCTCAGCCGTGCCGGTCTTGCCCGTCACGCGGACGCCCTGCACGCGTGCCGCCGTGCCCGTGCCCTTCGTCACGACATCTTCCATGTAGCTGTCGATGACGGAGGCCATCTCCGGCGTCGTGGCCGTGAGCCAGCGCGAAGGCTGTGCTTTGTAGACGACCGTGCCGCCCGGCGTGATGACATCCTGCACGAGGTACGGCTTCATGACCTTGCCGCCATTGGCAAAGGCGTCGGCGAGCAGCGCCATGTGCATCGGCGTGACGAGCAGCGCGCTCTGGCCGATGGCCGTCTGGGCCTGATCGCCCTTGGACAGCTTGCCGAAGTCCGGGAAATGCGACTTCGTCATGAGGATCTCATCGCCGATCTCGCGGTCGAAACCGAAGCGCGAAAAAGCATTCTTGAGCTTCTCATCCCCCATGCGCATGCCGAGCGTGCCGAAGGTGATGTTACACGACTCTGTGACAGCCTGCCTGAGGTCGACGCGGCCGTGGACTTCTCCGTGGCTCTCGCGTATCGTGTGACCACCGCCGACGTCGAGGACGCCGTCGCAGTCAAAGATCTCCGATGCGTTCGTCACGCCGTCCGTCAGCGCCGCGTCCGCAATCATCGGCTTGATGGTCGATCCCGGCGGATAGAGTCCCTGGACCACGCGATTGAGGAGCGGACTGTCCTCCTGAGAGGACAGCGACTTCCAATTCGACTCGATGTCATTGGGGTCGTACGAAGGCGAGCTCACCATCGCGAGCACGGCCCCCGTCCTCGCATCGAGCGCGACAACGGCGCCGCGCCGGTTGCCGAGTCCCTCGACTGCCGCTTTCTGGGCAGCCGGCTCGATCGTCAGCTTGACATCATTGCCGCGCTCCGACTGCAGGAGCTGCGAGAGCGGGCCGAGCCGGCTCATGTCGGCCGTCAGGCCGAGCAGGGCCTGATTGGCATGGCCCTCGATGCCGGCGCTGCCGATGTTCTCGCCGTTGTAGCCCGTGACGGCGGCCATGCTCGCGCCGAACGGGTAAATACGGCGCCCATCCTGGCGCGTCTCGGCCAGCACCTGGCCGTCTGCCGCGAGGATGGACCCGCGCTGGATATCCGACTGGGCCGCGGCGCTCCTCATGTTGAGCGGATTCTTCGCGAGGTCATCCGCCTCCCAGGTCGAAAGATAGATGATATAGACAGCCAGCAGACCGAACAGCACCATCGCAAACGATGCCGCCCTGAGAACCTGCCGCTTGATTTTCCAGTCAGACATTTTTCCGCTCCTTTGACAAGGATAAGAGCATGCCGAGCAAGATGAATCCCGACACCATCGAGCTGCCGCCATAGCTGATGAAGGGCAATGTGATGCCCGTCAGCGGCAGGAATTTCGTCACGCCGGCGATGATGATGAAGGCCTGCATCAATAAGAGCGCACTGCATCCAGCAGCGAGCAACAGCTCCTTCTCCTGCGGGCAGGAGAGCGCGATGCAGATACCGCGCCAGAAGGCCATGACATAGCAGGCCATGAGCATCAGCGAGGCGATGAGGCCCATCTCCTCTGCGATGGCGGCGAAGATGAAGTCCGTGTGGACCTCGGGGATGAAGCCCGGATGGCCGTAGCCAAAGCCGGTCCCCCAGACGCCGCCCGTGCCGAAGGCAAACAGGGACTGGACGACCTGATAGGCCATGCCGTTCGGGTCCTGCCAGGGATTGAGCCAGATATCAAAGCGCACGCGCACATGGGCAAAGCCCATGTAGCAGATGACTGCGGCGATGCCCATGAAGAGCAGAGCCAGGAAGACATAGGAACGGCTGCCCGTCGCCATGTACGTCATGAGCACGGCGATGCCGAAGAACAGCAGGGCCGAGCCGAGGTCTTTCTCCACGACAAACATCAAGACCGCGATGCTCCAGATGCAGATGAGCGGCGCGATGAAGCGAAGCGGCGGCAGCTGCAGGAACAGAAACCTGCGCTTCGGCAGCGTGAGCACCTTGCGGTGATCCGAGAGGTACGCCGCGAGGAACAGCACGATGAGGATCTTTCCGAATTCCGACGGCTGCACCGAGAATGGGCCGAGCACCAGCCAGTTGCGGCTGCCGCCGATCTCCGTGCCGAACAGGATGGGCAGGAAGAGCACGACGACGCAGCAGATGCCCGTGATGTACGGGTAATCGACCAGCCTGCCGATGCGATTCCAGAAGCGGATGACGAAAAACATCAGGACCATCGCGATGAGCAGCCAGCGCAGCTGCGGGATGAGAAGTGTGGGCTTGAGGCGCGCGATCTCGACGACGCCGACGCTGGCGAGCAGCATGACGAGCGGAAAGAGGCACGTATCCATGTGTCGCCGCACGAGCACGCCCTGCATGACGACGGCCGCCACGATGACGGCCGCGAGCCACGGCAGGTACGAGATGCCGAGCAGGCTCTCCGTGTGGATGATGCCCGACTGCGGATGTGCCTTGAGGTAGAGGACGATGAGCCCCGAGAGCAGGATGCCAAAGGGCGCCAAGAGCAGACTCCAGTTCTTCATACGGCATACACCACCACGACGGCTGTGACATTGTCGCGCCCGCCTGAGCGCAGGGCGGCCTCTACGAGAGCCCGCGCCGGGTCGGCTGTCCCCTGCTGCAGGATGGCCACGATCTCCTCCTCCGAGACCATGTTCATGAGGCCGTCCGTCGCCAAGAGCAGTACATCGCCCAGATGGACCTCGAAGCAGCCGCTGTCGACCTCGAGCGATTCCTCGACCCCTACGGCGCGCGTCAGCATGTTCTTCTGCGGGTGGATGCGCGCCTCTGCCTCCGTGAGCTCACCGTGCTCGACGAGGTCCTCGACGTACGAGTGGTCGCGCGTGACCTGCTGGAGGCTCTCGCCGCGCAGCAGGTAGAGCCGGCTGTCCCCGACATGCGCCCAGACGGCCCGGCCTTCCTCGATGTGCAGCATGGTCGCCGTCGTCCCCATGCCCTGGCAGTCCGGATGCTGCGCCACCGTGGCGAGGATCTCGTGATTGGCACGATGGATTGCCTCGCAGAGGTCCTGCTCCTCGATATGCGGCAGTCCCGAGAGAGACTCCCGCACGGACTTGACGAGGATGTGGCTCGCGACTTCTCCGGCCGCATGGCCGCCCATGCCGTCGGCTACCACATAGACCTCCGGGGCAAAGACAGCGGCGCTGTCCTCATTGATCGGCCTGACACAGCCGACGTCGGTCGCTTCATAAACCTTACTCAAAATTCTCACCTCTCGAACCGAAGGGTGACGAGACCGATGCGGATCTTGTCACCAGGGCGCAGATACGCCCTGCCCTCCAGGATTTGACCGTTCACATACGTATGGTTGATGCTGCCGAGATCCTCGATGACATACTGATTGCCATGACGATAAATCTGCGCATGATGGTGTGACACGTAGCCCTCCGGAATCACGATGTGATTGTCGCGCCCGCGTCCGACCATGAGCTGCTCGCCGAAGGCAAAGCGCTTGCCCGCGAGCTCCGGCTCCGACGCTTCCAGCACAGAGACGACGGCCTCCTGCGGCTTCGTCTCCGGCTCCCGTATCGCCGCTGCCTTCTTGCGCACATCTCCGAAGAGACGCCGCACGAGTGTCACAGTAAACCACAGGAGCCACAGGAGCATGCCATATTCGAGCACCACGCGGATGCCCTTGAGAAAAACGACTGTCACCGCCAATTATATCACCTCATATCGGAGGACCGTCATGCCGATCCGTATCGTATCCCCATGCTGCAGGCGGCAGGAATCGATGCGCCGCCCTTCGACGAATGTGCCATTCGTACTCTGCGCGTCGTAGAGCACATGGCGATGATGCTCATAAGAGATCCAGGCGTGCAGCCGCGAGGCATTCGTGTCCGTCAGGATGAATTCATTCTTGTCCCGCCGCCCGATGTAGACCTGCTTCTCCCCGATTTCGAGGTAAGCATCGAGGTCCGGTCCCTCGACGACCGTCAGTGCGGCCATCGCGTGGAAGGCCGGCAGATTGAGCGGCACGTGGCCGTCGAGCGACGGCCGCTTCTGCAAGACGAGCGTATTGGCAGAAACGTCCTCCATCTCATCGGACCGCCCGCAGCGCAGCTTGTAGACGCCGCGGCTGAGTCTCTCATCCTGCTCCATGCGCACAGTGATCACACCGTCTGCCGCGCAGTCCTGCAGGATGATCTGCTTGGCCGCCGTCGTCCGCAGGTCCTCGATGACGCGTCGCGCACAGAGGCGGTGGTAATCCTCGGGATTCAGCGAGAAGATGAACGCCGTGTCGATGTCCTGCCGCTTCTTGCCCGAAGCCTGATGGCGGACTTCCCGTTCCATGCCATTCATGAGCTCGACGGTCTCAAGGCTGCTGCTGAATTTCTTGTTGAAGAAACCCTCTATATGATTGGCCAGATACGATTCCCATGTCCCTAGCCCCATGGTTTTCGCCTCCGTTTCTTTTACAATGACCACTATCCGTACATTATACCAGATATCTGCTGAAAAAGCTGTGAATTTATCGGAAAACGGTCATCCATCCAGGTGCTTGTTGCGCAGCTGCCCGCAGGCCGCCTGGATGTCCGTCCCCATCTCGCGCCGCACGGTGACATTGATGTGATGCGCCGTGAGATAGTGCTCGAACCAGTCGATGCGCGCAGCCGACGGGCGCAGCAGATGGCGCTCCGCCACGGGGTTGATGGGGATGAGATTGACGCTGGCCAGCTGGCCGCGCAGCAGGGAGACGAGCTCCCTCGCCTGCTCCTCGCCGTCGTTGACGCGGTCGATGAGGATGTACTCGTACGTCACGCGGCGCTTCGTCACCTCGGCGTAGTGGCGCGCTGCGCGCACGACATCCGCGAGCGGGTACTTGCGGTTGATCGGCATGAGCGTGCTCCGAAGTTCTTGCTCTGGTGCGTGCAAAGAGACCGACAGCGAGATGGGGATGCCCTCCTCGGCGAGCTTGTACATCTGCGGCACGATGCCCGACGTCGAGAGCGTGATGCTGCGATAGCTCAGGCCGAGAACATAGTCCTCGTGCAGCAGGCGGACGAAGCCGAGCACGTTTTCGTAATTCATCAGCGGCTCGCCCGAGCCCATGATGACTACCGTGTCGACTTTTTCATCCTGCCCCTCCGCGCGCAGCATGTCACTTATAACGATGGCCTGTGAGAGTATCTCGCCCGTCGTCAAGTTGCGCGCCATGCCGTGCAGGGTCGAGGCGCAGAAAGCGCAGCCCATGTTGCAGCCGGCCTGCGTCGAGACGCAGATGCTGTTGCCGTAGGGCTGGCGCATGAGCACCGTCTCCACCGCCGTGCCATCGGCAAACTCCAGCAGGAACTTCGTCGTATGACCGTCGGCCGAATCGAGCCTGTCCTTGCACTTCGGGCGGCCGATGACAAAGGCACTGGAGAGCTCCTCACGGAGCTTCTTCGAGAGATTCGTCATGTCCGCAAAGCCGGTGGCGCCGCGCTGGTACATCCACTCCGCGATCTGGCGGGCACGGTACTTCGGCAGCGAGAACGGCTGCAGTGCTTCTTGGAGTTCCTCAGCGGTCAGTCCAAAAATATCCTTCAACGTCTTATCCTTTCTTATCCGTCTGATCCATCTTTTTCATGCGGCAGATGAAGAAACCATCCGTGCCGTCGATATGCGGCAGCAGCTGGACCATCTTCGACTCGGCATGCTTCGTCGGCAGCGGCAGGTAATGGCCCGTCGTCTCCAGCTCGAACTCCGGGTGCTGCTCGAGGAAGCGGCTGACCACGCCCTGATTCTCGGCGAGCTCGATCGTACAGGTACTGTAGACGAGCACGCCGCCCGGCTTGACGGCTCTTGCCGCGCTCTCGAGGATGGCAAGCTGCAAGTCTGGCAGCGCCGCGATCTCCTGCTGCGTCTTGCGCCAGCGGGCGTCCGGCTTGCGGCGCAGGACGCCGAGGCCGGAGCACGGCGCATCAACGAGCACGCGGTCGGCCATCGCCTCATACTGCTCCCCGATCTCACGCGCGTCGATCTCTTCCGTCTCAATGCTCTGGATGCCAAGCCGCGCCGCGTTCTCCTCGATGCGCTGGAGCTTGTGGCTGTAGATGTCGCCGGCAAGGATGCGGCCCTCGTCGTGCATGAGCGCCGCCATGTGCGTCGTCTTGCCGCCCGGCGCCGCACAGCAGTCGATGATGAACTCACCGGGCTGCGGTCCCACGACGTGTGCGACGAGCATCGAGCTCTCGTCCTGCACCTGGCAGCGCCCCTCCTGCAAGGGAGCGAGCGCATCGAGTGCGCCATGATGACGTACGAGGATGCCCTCGGGAGCCCATTGCGATGGCTCTGCCTCAGCACCGGCCGCTGCGAGCTCAGCGAGGAGCGCTTCGCGGTCTGTGCGCAGGGTATTCGCGCGCACGGAGAGGACGGGCTGTTTGTTGTCGAAGGCGCAGAGCTTCTCCGCCGCCTCGAAGCCGAAGGTCCTGACCCAGTGGCGCACGAGCCACTCAGGGTGCTGGCTGGAGAGGGCGAGGTTCTCCGTCGCATGGCCCTTGCCGCTCGGGAAAGCCGCCTTCTCGGGCTCGCGCACCGCCGTGCGCAGGACGGCATTGACGAAGCCCGAAAGCCCCTTCATGCCCATGCCCTTGGTGAGGTCTACAGCCGTGTTGCAGGCAGCGGAGGCCGGCACCTTGTCGAGGTAGAAGATCTGGTAGAGGCCGAGCCGCAGGATCTCGCGCACGAGCGGCTGGATCTTGCGGACGGGGCGGCTGACGTAGCGGCGCAGGATCCAGTCGAGCGTGCCCCCCGCCTTCACGGCGCCGTAGACGAGCTCCGTGACAAAGCGACGGTCCTGCTCGCCGAGGTCCATCTGGCGCAGCGCCTTTGCAAGAGCCACATTGGCGTAGGCGCCGTTCTCATGTACTTCATATAGGATGCGGACTGCCGTCTCGCGCGCTTTATCCATAAATCCACCTCATTCATCTTATCTGTATTTATATTTTACATCTATATTTTATATCTATGTTTATTTTTTGTCCTTCGGCTTCGGGATGATGATCTTCTCGAGCTGAGCCCGCACTTCCTCGATATCCACATGCGTGTTGTAGCACGGCCCGTTGGGGCGGATGTTGAGGACGCCGACGGCCGGCAGCGGATAGACATCCTGGATGCCGCTCATGAGATCGCGCTCACAGGCAATGGCCAGCACGGCCTTCGGCTTCGTCTTGTAGACAATCTGGCGGGCGAGCGTCCCGCCCGTCGCCACGAAGAAGTGGAAGCCCATCTCGTGCGACAGCGTCACGAGGGCACCGATGTCACAGGCGCCGCAGCGTTTGCAGTTCTCCGGGTCCCGCGTGATCTTATGCGGGCACGAAGCGAGCTGCAGGCAGTGCGGTGTCACGACGAGCAAACGGTCAGCCGGCACGCGGATGCCCATGCGGTTGAACAGGAGGTTGCTGACCGCGATGAACGAACCCTCGAGCTTGCGGCGCCGGATGCCAAAGACGGCCCCTAAGCGCACGGCCAGCGGGAAGAGCAGGTTGATGAGCTCGTACGTCTGGCGCTGCAAGAACGGCAGGTACGGAAGCCCCGCCACCGCGAGGACCATGTTGAAGATGCTGAAGAACGCCCCGAGCACCAGGACGGTGAACACCGCGCCAATGATCCAGGGCAACATGGGCTGGATGGACCGGAGTCCCGGCACGCCGATGTACCAGATGGCGTAGAGGATGGCGGCCATCAGCACGGCCGTCAGAGACAGCATGCCGATGAACAGGCGCTTCTTCGGGCGCCCCGTCATCACGTAATCGTTTTTTGCCTTTGTCATAGTTCAGTCCTCAAACTGAGCGGGCAGTGCGATGGCATGGCCGTTGAGGTAATCCCGCGCCGCCATGCGCTTCTTGCCAGGAGCCTGGAACTCCGTGACCTCCAGCACGCCGTCGCCCGCTGCCACAAAGAGACCTTCTTTCTTGTCGGCCCGCAGGATGGTGCCCGGCTGCTCGGCTGTCTTCTCCGCCGTGCAGCGCGTGCGCCAGATCTTGTACTTCTTGCCGCCGAGGAACGTGTAGGCACCGGGCCACGAATCGAGGCCGCGCACGAGGTCGTGGATCTTCTTGGCAGGCTCTGCCCAGTGGATGTGCCCCGTCTCCTTCGTCAGCATCGGCGCGTAGTTCGACTCCCCCGTCTGCGGGATGCGCTTGAGCGTGCCAGCCGAGAGCGCCTCGAGCGTCTCGATAAGCACCTTGGCGCCGAGCTCCATGAGGCCGTCGTGGACCTCCTCGAGCGTCGTGTCCGGGCCGATTGGGAACTCTGCCTTGAGCAGCATGTCGCCCGTGTCGAGGCCAGCGTCCATGAACATCGTCGTGACGCCCGTCTTCTTCTCGCCGTCGATGACGCACCACTGCATCGGCGCCGCACCGCGGTAGCGCGGCAAGAGCGAGCCGTGCACATTGATGCAGCCGTACGGCGGGATGTCGAGGATGCGCTGCGAGAGAATCTGGCCGAAGGCCACGACGACCATGAGGTCCGGCTTCTGCTCCTCGAGGAAGGCCGTGAACGCCTCCTCCTTGATCTTCTTCGGCTGCCATACGGGCAGGCCATGCGCCTCGGCCCAGGCTTTGACCGGCGACGGCACGAGCTTCTGGCCGCGGCCTCTCGGCTTGTCCGGCTGTGTCACGACGCCGATGACGTCGCAGTTCTCATAGAGGGCCGCGAGGCACGGCACCGCAAACTCCGGCGTGCCCATGAAAATGACGCGGAACTTCTTCATGCCTGATTCCCCCTGTGCAGACTCTTGGCGATGTCGATGAAGAGCTGGCCTTCGAGATGGTCGAGTTCGTGCTGGATGCAGCGGGCCAGTAGTCCCGTTGCCGTCAGATGCTGCTTCTTGCCGCGTCGGTTGAGGAATTCCACCTTGACCTTGGCCGCACGCTCCACCTCACCGTAGATGCCCGGCACGGAAAGACAGCCCTCCGTGTCCGTCGCCGTGCCCTCGCGGAACGTGATGACGGGGTTGATGAGCTCGATGAGCCCGTGGTCGTCCTGGCAGTCGATGACGACGACGCGGATGGGACGGCCAATCTGCGGAGCGGCGAGGCCGACGCCGTCGCTCTCATACATCGTGACGGCCATGTCGTCGAGCAGCTTGCGCAGATCCTTGTCGATCTTCTCCACCGGAGCGCAGACCTCCTTGAGGACCGGTGCTCCTGCCTTCTTGATTTCCAATATTGCCATAAAGAAAATTCTCCTTTTATACACTTATACAATAGCACGGACGCGCCAGGATGCCTGACGCGTCTATCAATCACTGCATTCTCATTTGCGTTCATTGACCGCTTTGCACTGCTCGCCGGCCTTGATCATGATGGCCAGCACGACTTCCGCCGCCTTCTGGAGCGACGACAGCGGCAGGTACTCGAAGCGGCCGTGGAAATTTGCACCGCCCGTGAAGAGGTTCGGGCACGGCAGCCCCATGAACGAGAGGCGCGCACCGTCCGTGCCGCCGCGGATTGGCTGGACATCCGGCTCGACGCCCACCTCTTCCATGGCCGCACGAGCGAGTTCCACGACATACAGATTGCCATCCTCGATCTTCTCGAGCATGTTGTAGTAGACATCGCGGTGATGCACCTCGACAGAGCCCTCGCCGTACTTCTTGTTAAAGAACGCGGCCATATCATCTAGCAGCGCCTTGCGGCGCTCGAAATGCGCGCGGTCGTGGTCGCGCACGAGCATCTCCATCGTGACCATCTCGACGCCGCCATGGATCGTGTGGACGTGGAAGAAGCCCTCATGGCCTTCCGTGTACTCCGGCTTTTCGCCGGCCGGCAGCATCTGCTGCCACTCCGCGGCCATCGAGACCGCATTCTTCATCTTGCCCTTGGCATCGCCCGTGTGGACGCTGCGGCCGTGGAAGACGATTGTCGGGTTGGCCGCATTGAAGTTCTCGTACTCCAGGCCGCCGAGTTCGCCGCCGTCGACCGTGTAAGCGAAATCCGCGCCGAACGCCTTGACGTCGAAGCGGTCCGCGCTGCGGCCCGTCTCCTCATCCGGTGTGAAGCCCAGGCGGATCTTGCCGTGCCGGATTTCCGGATGTGCCATGAGGTATTCCGCCGCGCTGACGATGGCCGTGACGCCGGCCTTGTCATCCGCGCCCAAGAGCGTCGTGCCGTCCGTCATCATGATATCCTGGCCCTTGTAGCGCTCGATGCCGGGGAAATCCGCTACTGAGAAGACGATGTTCTTCTCCTTGTTGAGCACGATATCGCCGCCCGAATACGCGCGGATGATCTGCTCGTGGATGGGACCGCCCGCCGCATCAGGACTCGTATCGAGATGCGAGATAAAACCGACGACCGGCGCATCACCGTCGTCGTTGGCCGGCAGCGTCGCCATGACGTAGGCATGCTCATCCACCGTCACCTCCGTGAGGCCGATGGAGCGGAGCTCCTCTGCCAGATGCTCTGCGAGCACCATCTGTCCCTGTGTCGAAGGGCATTCCTTGTCATTTGCCTCATCCGACTGTGTATTGAAGGAAATATAATCACGGAACCGCTTGACGACGGTCTCCATCTTGATTTCCATTTTCATGTCGATCACCTCGTACTATTAAATCATCATATCATTATACCAAGAATCGCAGACAGCGACAAGTCAGCGCGCCGCCTTTCCGCCGTCCTGCGACTGCGTCAGGGGAATCTCGCCGTCATGCACGAAGTGATGGATCGTGAACTGCTGGAACGTCATGGCGGCCGGCGAGAGCGGCCGCGAGGTATTCCAGGCGATGCCGACGGCGCGCTTGCAGAGCGGGAACGATATCGGCACGAAGACGACGCCGAGGTGTTCCGTGCACGGCACATGCGGCAGGATGCTGACGCCGAGGTGCGCCGCGACGAACGAGACGAGCGTGTGGACCTCATCCCCTTCGAAGACAATCTGCGGATGGCTCTCCGCAAGGTCGAGGAACTGGTTGACCTGCTGGCGCAGCGTGTACTCCGGCTTCAAGGCGACGAAAGGCTCGTCTTCGATCTCGCGCAAGTTGACGCGCGACTTCTGCGCGAGCGGATGATCCTCCGGCACGACGAGGAACATTTCCTCCGACCAGAGGTACATCCAGGCCGTGTCGGGCTCATTCATCGTCGAGCAGAGGCAGATGTCCGTCTCGCCACTCGTCAGCTGCTCCGAGAGCATCGACGAGTTCTGCTGGTTGAGCTTGACATCGATGTGCGGGTAGCGCTCGTGGAACTGGCGCAGGATTAGCGGCAAGAAGGTGTCGCCGAGCGAGTGCAGGAACGAGAGGTGCACGACGCCTGCGCCGCCGTTGTCAAGCTCGATCTCCTGCTCAGCCAGGGCGAGTTCGCGGATCACGCGGTCGACGTGGAACAGGAATTTCTGTCCGGCCTCGGTCAGCTCCGACGTGCGGCCATGGCGCTCGAACAAGGTGACACCGAGCTCCTGCTCCAGCTTCTGGATGGAGCGGGAGAGTGCTGACTGCGAGACGGCCATCTCTTCCGCCGCCTGCGTGAAATGGTGGCACTTGGCCATCGCCTGGAAATACTTGAGTTGTGTCAATTCCATTCTATTGTTCCTCGTTTCTTACTTTCTTGCATACTATGCATAATTACTTTAGGTTATAGTCTATTATATGCATGGGTGCATAGACTGACAACGTTTTCCTGCTTCTTTTTCATGAGTTTTTTGCAATGTATCCATGTATACAAAGCATTTATCATGAATTTCCTGCAAGAATCGCGAGGATTTGCCTTGATTATGCACAATTTGCATCTTATTTGTGAAAATAATACATTAGACGGCCCGGAAAAAGACGACTATACTGAGTTTCAGATTTCATCCATAAGTATTTCCGATAAGCGTTTTAATCATTTGATAAGCAGGTGAGAGATTTTGAATAACCGTATCCCCTTGGATTATGTTGAAGAGCTCTGTGCAGAGACAGGCATGTCAGAGAGCGATGCCTACCGCATGCTGACCGTCGCGCACTGCACGGCAATCCATCATCCACGTCATCACAAGAAACTTGTTTCAGCTGGAAAGGAGTCTTCTGATATGGCAGATGCAGCTGCCCCGACGCGCCTCTGGTCGCGCGATTACGTATTCGACATTGGCGTCAACTTCCTCGTCTATTCGGTCCACTTCCTCCTGATGCTCTGGTCCACGGCCTATGCCATCTACACATGGAATGCCTCCATCAGCATGGCCGGCCTCGCCTCGGGCCTCTTCATCGTCGGCGCCCTGTTCGCCCGCATCCCGGCCGGACGCTTCATCGACTTCGTCGGCCGCCGCAAGATGTTCCTCGCGGGAACGCTGATGTTCTTCCTGCTCGTCCTCTGCTACGAGCTCGCGCCGACGCTCGAGGTCTTCATGGTCGTCCGCTTCCTGCACGGCCTTTCGTTCGGCACGACTTCGACGGCGGCGAGCACGGTCGTCGCCGCGCTCGTCCCGCTCAAGCGCATGGGCACGGGCATCGGCTACTTCACGCTCGGCGTCACGATGGCCTCGGCCATCGGCCCGTTCATCGCCATGAACCTCACCTCTGCGCATGAGTTCACGCTCGCCATCGAGATCTGCTCGGTCGCCACGTTTGTCATCTTCGCGCTCTCCTTCTTCATCAAGGCACCGGAGCGCACGATTCTGCCGGAAGAAAAAGCCGACCTCCACAAGGTATCGTTCGACCGCTTCTTCTCCATCAAGGCCCTCGCCATCTCCTGCATCGCCCTGATGGCAGGCGTCTGCTACTCCACTGTCCTGAGCTTCCTCGGCGCCTACACGGCCCACATCGGCATCACGGGCATCGGCGCGACGGGCTTCTTCCTCTGCTTCGCCGCTACGTCCTTCATCAGCCGCCCGCTGACGGGATACCTGCTCGACCACTTCGGCGGCAACGTCGTCATCTACCCGGCACTCATCTGCATGGCCGTCGCCATGGCCTTCATCGGCACGGCCAGCACGGATGCTGCAATGCTCATCGGCGCCCTGTTCCTCGGCTTCGGCTACGGCACGACGACGGCTTCCTGCCATGCACTCGCCGTTCACTGCGCACCGATGCATCAGGTCGGCGTCGCGACGAGCACCTACTTCGTGCTGCTCGACTTCGGCATCGGCGTCGGCCCCTACACGCTCGGCAGCTTTGTCCCGAGCTTCGGCTTCTCCTTCGTCTACCTCGCAGCCGGCGCCATCTCCCTCGGCGGCATCGCGCTCTACTACTACCTGCTCGCACGCCATCATCGCTTCACGCGCCATCAGATGGACCGCGACAGCGAAGCCAAGACGATCATCGCCGAGCGCCGCCAGCGCTTCTACGAGAAGCGCCTCGCCGCAGCGCACTGACCAAGACTCCCACGATTTCCAATACACGATACAAAAATACGGTATCCATCTTCGCGATGGATACCGTATTTTCATATGGGAAGCCGCTGCCTCATCGGACAGCGAGCATCGACTCCGGCTTCAGATGGTAAATGCGCACGGCGTTCTCGTAGAAGACTTCCTGCCAGTGCTCCTCTGGGATGATCTCCTTCGTGAAGGCGATGTAATCCCCGAGGTTGGCAAGCGGCCAGTCCGTGCCGAACATGAAGCGATCATAGAGGTCGAGATACTCGAGCCAGCCCTTGAGCCGTTCGATGTAGAAATGCTTCTTCTCGCAGAACGCCGCAAAATCCGGTATCTTGCGCTCCAAGAGCCCCGAGAGATCTGCTGCGACATTGGGGTTCTTCTCGATGACGGCTGCCGCATCAGTGAACCACGGCTCGCCGAAGTGGCACATGACGAACTGCACCTCGCGGAACTTCGTCGCCGCCTCATCCATGACGAGCGGGTGGCTGTACTTCAGCAGCGCCTTATCCGTCGCCGTCAGGCCCGTGTGGACCGCCACTGGCTTCTTATAGCGCGCGGCCAGCTCATAGATGGGCGCGAGCCGGTCGTCGTAGAGATAGAACGAAGCATAGCCCGGATAGAGCTTGATGCCGACGCAGCGCTCGCTCCTCAGATGCTGCTCGATGAGATGGAGCTTTTGCGGCAGCTTCGCCATGTCGAAGACCTGGCTGTCGAGCCCGATGCAGTAGGACAGGAACGGCGGGTAAGCGGGCTCGAGCTCCTCGACGGGCAGATTGCCCATGACGATGCCGTGCACCATGCCGCGCATCCTGTACTGCTCGAGCAAGTGGTCGGCGCTGTTCTCGTGCTCTGCCGCCTTGGCAATCTCGTCAAAATAGGCATCTGTCGCAAAGTGAAGATGTGCATCGATAATTTTCATAGACTTTCACCTTATCTCGGCGCATCGCCTCAGAGGCGTGCAAAGGCCTCTTTGGCGAGCCGCGCCATGTACTTGGCAGCCGGTCCGAGGGCTGCCGGATCAACGTGGAATTTCGGGTTGTGATTGGCCGGCGACTTACCCGTGCCGACGAGCACGAAAGCGCCTGGGATCTCCTCCTGATAATAGGCGAAGTCCTCACCGGCCAGGTTGACGGGAGCCGGCTCTACGGTCAGGCCCGACGCCTCGGCCACTTGGATGGCAAAATCCGTCCAGTCTGGCGTGTTGTTCGTCGCCGGTGGTCCGGCATACCAGGTCAGCTCAGCATGACCGCCGAAGGAAGCCGCCTGCCCCTCTGCGAGTTCGTAGATGCGCTGCTTGATGCGCTTGCGGTCCTCCGCCGTCAGGCAGCGAACCGTGCCCTCAAGCCACGCGGATTCGGGGATGACGTTCCAGGTGTTGCCGCTCTCGATGTGCGTGATCGAGACGAGGCTCGGATGTGCGGGGTCGATGTTGCGCGAGACAATGCTCTGCGCCGCCGTGACGAAGCTTGCCGCCATGACGATCGGGTCCGTGCCGCGCTCTGGATGCGCTGCATGCGTGCCCTTGCCGCAGAACGTCACCGTGAACTTATCGACGGAAGCCGTCACGGCGCCCGCGCGGATGCCGAGCGTGCCGACATCGTAGAGCGGCGACGTGTGCAGGCCGAAGATGGCCTGTACCTCCTCGAGCACGCCTGTCTCCATGACCTTGCGCGCGCCGCCCGGCGCTTCCTCCGCCGGCTGGAAGATCAGGTAGACCGTGCCATGGAGCTCCTTCTCCTGCGCCTTGAGCAGGTAGGCCGAGCCGAGCACCGTGCTGATGTGGAAGTCATGGCCGCAGGCGTGCATGCGTCCCGCGTGCTCCGAGGCGTAGTCGAGGCCCGACTCCTCCTGGATCGGCAGGCCGTCGATGTCACAGCGCAGTGCGATGAATGGCGCCTCGCCCGTGCCGACCTTGGCGACGAGGCCTGTCTTGAGCGGCAGGTCGAGCACCTCGATGCCCGCCGCCGCGAGGTCATCTCTGAGGCGCTTCGTCGTCTCGACTTCCTCATAGGAGAGCTCCGGATGGCGGTGGAACCAGTAGAATTCATCGGTTATCTTCTGGAGGATTTCTCTTTCGTTCATGTCTGTCCCTCTCAATCTATATACATAGTTAATTAATATGTTTTACCGATATTGTAATATAGCGCAGGGCTCGTGTCAATCGTTCTGTTGCCTGATATAGAAAAAACTCCTGGCACCCAGCGGTGCCAGAAGTCATTTCAGTCATTCGTATTCTGCCTTATTCTGCAAGCGGCTTCATCGTCGGGAACAGCAGGACGTCGCGGATGGACGGCGCGTCCGTCAGCAGCATGACGAGTCGGTCGATGCCGATGCCGACGCCGCCCGTTGGCGGCAGGCCGTACTCCATGGCCGTGATGTAGTCGCGGTCCATGACGTGCGCCTCATCGTCGCCAGCCTCGCGCTGCTTGAGCTGGTCGAGGAAGCGGCCTTCCTGGTCGATCGGGTCGTTGAGCTCCGTGAAGCCGTTGGCCAGCTCGCGGCCGTAGATGAAGAACTCGAAGCGGTCCGTGATGCGCGGGTCTTCCGGATTGCGCTTGGCGAGCGGCGAGATCTCCGTCGGATGGCCCGTGATGAACGTCGGCTGCATCAGGGTCTCCTCGACCTTCTCCTCGAAGGCCTGGTTGAGGATGCCGCCGATGCCATGGCGCTGCTCGTACGGGACGCCGATCTCATCGGCCATCTTGCGGGCCTCTTCAACCGTCTCGCAGGAGAGGAAGTCCTTGCCCGTCGCCTCTTTGACGGCGTCGTTCATGCTGATGCGCTTGACCTTCGAGAGGTCGATCTCGACGCCCTGGTAGTTGATGACCGGCGTGCCGAGAACCGACTTAGCGGCATTGACGACAATGCCTTCGGTGATGTCCATCATATCCGTGTAGTCCGCGTACGCCTGATAGAACTCGATCGTCGTGAACTCCGGATTGTGGCGGACGTCCATGCCCTCGTTGCGGAAGACGCGGCCCATCTCGTAGACGCGGTCGAAACCGCCGATGACGAGGCGCTTGAGGTTGAGCTCCGTCGCGATGCGCAGGTAGAGGTCGATGTCGAGCGCATTGTGGTGCGTGACGAACGGGCGAGCCGCAGCGCCGCCGGCGATCGTCGAGAGCACCGGCGTCTCGACTTCGAGGTAATCGCGCGCATCGAGGTACGAGCGGATGGACTGGATGATCTTCGTGCGCTTGCGGAAGGTCTCGCGGACCTCCGGGTTCATGATGAGGTCGAGGTAGCGCTGACGGTAGCGGATGTCGACATCCTGCAGGCCGTGGAACTTCTCCGGCAGCGGGCGCAGGGATTTCGAGAGCAGGTCAAAGTCCTCGACGCGGACCGTCACCTCGCCGCGATGCGTCTTGAAGACGATGCCGCGGATGCCGACGATGTCGCCGATGTCGAGCTTCTTGAACTGGTTCTTGTACTTGTCCTCGCCGAGCACATCAATCTTGAAGTAGACCTGGATGTTGCCCGTGCGGTCGTTGAGCGTGCAGAACGATGCTTTGCCGTGGCCGCGGATGGCCATGAGGCGGCCGGCGATGCGGACCTCGCCGCCCTCTTCGTCACCCTCGAGGTGTGCGTACTTCTCCTTGATTGGCTCGGCATAGTCCGTGACATCGTAGCGATGGCCAAACGGCGGCACACCCATGGCGCGGAACTCTTCCATCTTTTCGCGGCGGACCTTCATCATCTCATTGAGGTCTTCCACAGGAGCCTGCTGCCCCTTCTGCTTCTTATCTGACATACTTTCCATTACTCCAATCTGACAGGATGCTGGCTCAGCCCTTGATATCGAGAATCTCGTACTTGATGATGCCGGCCGGAGCGTGCACATCGATGACGCTGCCGCTCTTCTGGCCGAGCAGTGCCTGGCCGAGCGGGGACTCATTCGAGATCTTGCCCTCGTCCGGGTCTGCCTCCGTCGAGCCGACGAGCATGAAGGTCTCCTCATCGCCGAACTCGATGTCCTTGACCGTGACCTTGCTGCCCATCTGGACAACGTCGCCGGCACCGGCCTTGATGATGTGAGAGTTGCGGATCTTGGCCGTGAGGTCCTGGATCTCGCCCTCGAGGAATGCCTGCTCGTTCTTGGCATCATCGTACTCCGAGTTCTCGGAGAGGTCGCCGAGTGCGATAGCTGCCTTCAGGCGCTGCGCAATCTCGATGCGCTTGACGCTCTTGAGGTAATTGAGCTTTTCTACGAGTTTATTATAGCCTTCTTCGGTCAGCATGACCTGTTTATCTGCCATGATAAAACGCCCCTTTATGTTTCAGTTTAACTTACTTATTATAAATTTTTTTCTCAGCTGTGTCAATCAAGGCGAGCTTTGCCGCGCGCGTGAGCTTCTTGATAGCGGCCTCGCGCGCGAGCGCTTCTTCCTTCGTCGCAAAGGACTCGAAGTAGACGAGATGGACTGGGCGGTGCGAGCGCGTGTACTTCGCGCCGCGCCCCTCGTTGTGCGCCTTGACGCGCCGCGTCAGGTCGTTCGTCCAGCCCGTGTAGAGGCTGCCGTCCTTGCACTCGAGGATGTAGGTGTACGCCTCTGCCATCACTCCGGATACTTGATCTCGATGGTCTTGATGACGACGTCCTCGAGCGGGCGGTCCGCCATGTCCGTCTCCGAATGGCCGATGCGGCGCACGACGTCCATACCTTCCTTGACCTTGCCGAAGATCGTGTGATGACCGTTGAGCCACGGCGTCTTGTCGAGCGTGATGAAGAACTGGCTGCCGCCCGTGTGCGGCATGCCCGTGTTGGCCATCGCGAGGATGCCCTCGCCGTCAAAGCGCAGGTCGTCGCGGAACTCGTCCTCGATCGTGTAGCCCGGGCCGCCCATGCCCGTGCCCTCCGGGTCGCCGCCCTGGATCATGAAGCCGTCGATGACGCGGTGGAAGATGACGCCGTCGTAGAAGCCCTTCTCAGCGAGGTCGATGAAGTTCTCCGTCGTGATCGGCGTCTCGTCCTCAAAGAGCTCCACGCTGAAGTTGCCGAGGTTCGTCTCAAATACTGCGATGCGATTTACCATTTTCTTATCTCCTTTATGAACGTCTTTATGGACATCCTTGACGGCCGGACCGTCTTGGACGCTTGTTGTTCTCTCATTGCCGGATGCATTGCCAGATGCGGCAAAGCAGCTGCCCGTCATCAAGACCATGGCGAGCAGCAGCAGGAATACCTTCTTCATTTTACCCTATCCTCTCCTGTCATTTCAATAGTCTGCCGTCTTTGAGGCAATTCTTTTCGCCTGGCTTGCGCGGCGACCAGACGGGGATCTCGCGGCCCGGCGCGAAAAAGCCCACTGGCGGCTGCCAGGCCGGATAACCGATGGAATGCATCGTGACGAGTGCGCGGACACTCGTCTCGGCGCAGAAGACCTTGGCGCCCTTGTCGAGACTCGGCCCCATGCGGCCGTCGACGGGGAAGAACGCGACATCCGCCTCTAGCCCCGCAAGCTTCTTCATCTGCTTGCGGAAGGCGTTCTCCGCGAGCTTCCGCTGCTCGGCTGGCTCCCCCGTCCAGTCCCACCAGTTGAAGTCGCCGGCGTGGAAGATGGTCGTGCCCTCCTCTTTAAGCGTGACGCAAAACGAGGTGCCGAGGTCGGTCGAGTCGAAGGACTCGACCGCGAGGACATCGTCCTGCCAGCTCGCATACGGTTTGAGGAACGTGAGCTTTTGGGGGTCGAAGGCGCTGCAGTCCTTCATGCAGCGGATATCGTCGCTGAGGATATAGCGGTCTGCCTGCGCCTCGTAGCGCTGGATATGCGCATCGAAGTGGTCGAAGTGGCTGTGCGATGCGAAGAAGTAGAGATGGTCGAAATCGGCAGCTGCCACGGCCGCGTCGACGGCACCCGCCGGGTCCTTGAAGTCATCGAAGACGAGCAGCGTGCGGCCGACGCGCACGAGGAAGCCGCTGTTCAAGAGATAGGTCATTTCAATCATAAGGAGTCCTCCTGTAAAGAATCAATGCTCAGCGGTCATCGTGCCACTGCAGGTGCTCGGGGTGCACCAGCTGGTTCTTGTCCTTGTGGATGAAGCGCCGGAAGGCGATGCCCGGTTCGCTGAAGCCGCGGCCCATGACCTCGTTGGCCGACATGATGATCATGAAGGCGTGCGGGTCGACGGCATGCGCGATGAGCTTGATCTTGCTGACCTGCGTGAGCTTGACGACGACGAAGACGACGTTGCGTTCCTTGCGCGTGAAGGCGCCCTGCCCGTGCAGGAAAGTCACGCCGCGCCCGACTTCCATGATGCCGTCCGCGATCTGCTGCGCGCGGTCGGAGATGATCAGCACGGCCTTGCGGCTATTGAAGCCCGCGATGACCTTGTCGGTGACCATCGCGTTCATGTACATGCAGATCAGGGTGAACATCGCGGGGGCCACGCCGAACAGGAACGCCGCCACGCACATGATCATGCAGTTGAAGGCGAAGATGACGCCGCCCATGTTGAGCGAGTAGTACTTCTTGGCGATGGCGCCGACGATGTCGAAGCCGCCCGTGCTGCCGTTCATGCGGAAGACGATGCCGTAGCCGATGCCGTTGAAGACACCGCCGAATATGGCGGCGAGCATGAGGTCATTGACCGGCGCATACGCATTGAGGAAGCGCGTGAGGTCGAGGCACAGCGAGAAGATGCCCGTGCCGATGACGACGTCGACAGTGTAGCCATGGCCGAGCGTCTTCCAGGCGGCCATGAGCAGCGGGATGTTGTAGAGGAAGGTCTGCAGGCCGATGGGCAGCTGCGTCAGGTAGTAGACGATGATCGCGATGCCCGTCGCGCCGCCCGTCAGCAGGTGTGACGGTACGAGGAACAGGTTGATGGAGCAGCTCGCAATCAGGCAGCCCAGAGTGATGCCGACGTAGCGCAGCATCCGGTGGCGCATCATCTTGAGGTGAATCATGGCTGCGCCTCCTTGAGGACCGGCGCCTCCGCCTTCCCGAGAGCGGAGATGTCGATCTCCTTCTCCGCGAAGCGCGGATCGAGTGCGCCCTCTTCTGCGTCATCCTCGAGTGCGCGCTTCTCCGCCTCTTCCTCCGTCAGCGGCAGCGAAGTGATGCGCATCGACGTCAGGTAGCCGTCCTGCGCATCGACGCCGAGCAGCAGGTGGTCGTGCGGATGGCCCTCGCGCGTGTAGATGTAGTACGGCATGCCGTCGATGCGCTGGCGCTCTGCCTTGCCGTACGTCTTCTGGATCCAGTACGAGGTCGCGCCGAGCCTGATTCCACCCCGCGCCTCATAGCAGTCGTTCTTGATGACGAAATCGACGACGTGGCCGCTCTTGTCGACGGCAGCCTCATAATGGTCCTTATAGACATAGACCTTGACCGTCACGCCCTGCCGGCGCTCCGCCTTGTCGAAGAGCGGCTCGCCCCAGGCCTTGAAGAGCTCCTGCTCGCTCGCGCCGAGCGCGACACCGCGGCAGGAGAAATCGCCATCCTGCAACCCTGCCGCCTCTGAGTAGCCCGTCGGCAGACAGAGCGCGGTGAGCGCCAACAGGAGCGCCATGAGGATACCGAGAGTCCTTTGCATCATTGTATTTCCTCCCTGATCTGATAAAGCCATCCTCAGAAGGCGAAGTTGCCCTGATGGAATACCTGGACCTTTGTGCCGTCGCGGCGCGTGCCGACGATCTCGAGGTCGCGGCTGCCGACCATGAAGTCCTCATGCATCAGCGAGTCGTTGACGCCGTGCTGCAAGAGCGTCACGCTGTCCATCTTCTCGCCGTCCTTGAGGCAGGTCGGATACGCCTTGCCGAGCGCCAGATGGCAGGCGGCATTCTCGTCGAACAGCGTGTTGTAGAAGAGCACGCCGCTCTGCGAGATGGGCGAATCGTACGGCACGAGCGCCACTTCACCGAGAAAGCGCGAGCCCTCATCCGTCTCGATCAGGCCCTTGAGGATGGCCTCGCCCTTCTTCGCAGCGAAGTCTATGACGCGTCCGTTCTCGAAGCGCAGCCAGAAATCCTCGATGAGGTTGCCGTTGAAGTTCAGCGGCTTCGTCGCGTAGACGATGCCGTTGACGCCGTCGCGCTTCGGCAGGGTGTAGACCTCCTCGGTCGGCATGTTCGCCGCGAATACCGTGCCGAGTTCCGACTTCTCGGCGCCGCCCGCCCAGATGTGTCCTTCTGGCAGCTCGATGGTCAGGTCCGTGCCGAGACCGTTCGTGTAATGGAGCTCCTGGAAGTCGTTCGCATTGAGGAAGTCGGCCGCCTTGTGCAGGAAGGCGATGTGCTCCTGCCATGCCTGGATGGTGTCAATGTCCTCGCCGACGCGGACGGTCTTATAGATCTCGCGCCAGAGGCGTGCGACGGCCTCATCCTCCGAGAGGTCGGGGAAGACCTTCTTCGCCCAACCCTTCGTCGGCACCGAGACGACACACCAGGTGTTGCGGTTGTTCATGAGGCGCTCGCGGTACTCCATGAGCGCCGCGCCGGCCGCCTGATTGGCCAGTTTGAGCTTCTCCGGGTCGATGTCGCCGAAGATTTCGGGGTCGCGCGCCGCAATCGAGACGAATGCCGCGCCCTGCGCCGCGTAGTCCTCGTAGAACGCGCGCCGCCATTCAGGGAACTCCGTGAAGAGCGCCTTCTTGCCGCCCGCATAGCGGATGTGCGCAATCTGCTCGTCACTCCAGCTCACGACGACATCGTGCGCGCCCGCCGCAAAGGCCTGCTGCGCGATCATGCGCGCAAACGCCGCGCATTCAATTGGCGCATTGATGACGAGGATCTGGTCCTTCTGCAGATTGACGCCCACGCGCACGACGAGTTCCGCATAAGCTCGCAGTAAATCCTTCATATCTTTTCCTCCTGTCTGAATCCATTCTTCACGATCTCACAAGGTATCCGTATCAAAGAGCAGCGTCACCGGGCCGTCGTTGACGGAGGCGACCTTCATGTCAGCGCCGAACTCACCGTGCTCCACGCGGAAGCCCTTCGCGCGCAAGTCCGCCATGAAGCGCTCGTAGAGCGGCTCGGCGAGCTCCGGCTTGGCCGCATGCGAGAAGCCGGGGCGCCTCTTCTTGAGGTCGGCGTAGAGCGTGAACTGCGAGATGACGAGGAAGGCGCCACCGACCTGGTCGATGCTCAGGTTCATCTTGCCCGCTTCATCGGAGAAGACGCGCACATGCGCGACCTTCTCAGCCAGCCGGTCACAGGTCTCCTCATCATCTTCGGGGCCGACGCCTAAGAGCACGAGGAATCCCTGGTCAATCGCACCATGGACCTCCCCCGCAATCTCGACGGATGCTTCCCGGACTCTTGTCACAACTGCTTTCATTTGCTTTCCTCCATATAGGGTTGTACGAATTTCCGGATGGTCCGGAAGTACGTCTGCTGGTCGGCCTGGCTCGCGGCCGCGTGCACGGCTCCGGGGATCATGAGGATCTCCTTCTTCGGGGCATTGGCCGCCGCATAGAGCTTCTCGGCCATGTTCGGCGGCACGAGCGTGTCCTTCGTGCCGTGGATGAAGAGCAACGGCACGCGGGCATGGCGCACGGCATCGATTGGCGAGGCGTCCTTGAGGCTGAAGCCCGCCATCTTCTCGCAGCGCCAGTTCAGGAGATTCATGGCCGGGAACGAGGGCAGGCCAAAGGAATTCTCCATCTGCAAGGCGATGAGCTCATCTGCATTCGTGTAGCCGCAGTCCTCGACCACCGCGACGACCTCCGGCGGTAGGTCCTCGCGTCCCGCGGCCATCATGACCGTCGCCGCGCCCATCGAGACGCCGTGCAGGATGATCTTCGCCTGCGGATTTGCCGCTGCAATCCTCCTCGCCCAGAGCACGATGTCCTCACTCTCGCGGTAGCCGAGCGTCAGGTAGCGGCCGCCGCTGAGGCCCGACGCCCTGAGGTCCGGCGTCAGCACGTGATAGCCCATCGAGAGGTAGTTCTCAGCGATGTAGTAAGAATTCTGCTGCGTGCAGCCGTAGCCGTGCACGACGATGACCCACTTGTCCGTCTCGCGCTCCGGCTTGAAATGCGTTGCCGCGAGGTAGATGCCGTCCTCCGAGTCGATGTTCCAGTTCTCCGAGGCGTAGTTCGGCTTGTCGAACTGCCGCGCCTCCGGCGGCATCAGGAGCGCATAGGCCCGCGGCGGCTCCTGTGGGTTCTCCGCCGTCCCGCGTTCCAGGCCGAAGTGCACGCAGTAATTGCCAATAAAATATCCTGCCTCGATGACCAGCGCCGCCGTCACGATGACGGCCGTCAAGAGGCAGGATATGAGGATCTTCTTCATAGAACCACCCTTCTGCCAAAATGTGATTCCATTATATCATCTTATCTGGAAAAATGACCACCGAAAAGACAACTGCCGCAGAAAATTTTGCGACAGGTATCTGGAACGAGATTCGCATTCTGTATCACTTCCCCGTAGGAAATCGGCAAGAACAGCGCGAATACAGGATATATCTCAAGAAGAACGAACGCACAGGAGGTATTCATTTATGGCAGAAGAACAGAAGGCCTGGTGGAAAGAGGCCGTCATCTATCAGATCTATCCGCGCAGCTTCCAGGATTCGAACGGCGATGGCATCGGCGACCTGCCGGGTATCACGCGCCGCATCCCGTATCTCAAGGAGCTCGGCGTCGACGTCATCTGGCTCTCCCCGATCTACCAATCCCCCAACGACGACAATGGCTATGACATCTCCGACTACCGCGCCATCATGAAGGACTTCGGCACGATGGCGGACTTCGACACGCTTCTCGATACGGCACATGAAGCCGGCATCAAGCTCGTCATGGACCTCGTTGTCAACCACACGTCCGACGAGCACGCCTGGTTCATCGAGAGCCGCAAGTCCCGCACGAATCCCTACCGCGACTTCTACATCTGGAAGGATGGCAAGGACGGCAAGGCGCCCAACAACTGGGAGTCGTATTTCAGCGGCCCGGCCTGGCAGTACGACGAGGCGACGGACCAGTATTATCTGCACTGCTTCTCGAAGAAGCAGCCAGACCTCAACTGGGAGAACACGAAGGTCCGCGATGCCGTCTTTGACATGATGACCTGGTGGTGCGAGAAGGGCATCGACGGCTTCCGCATGGACGTCATCTCGATGATCTCCAAGGACCAGTCTTTCCCGGACGGCCCCATCAAGGCAGACGGCTACGGCGACCTCTCGCCACATGTCTGCAACGGGCCGCGCGTCCACGAATTCCTGCAGGAGATGAACCGCCGCGTGCTCTCGCACTACGACCTGCTGACGGTCGGCGAGGCAGCCGGTGTCACGATTGACGAGGCCAAGAAGTACGCCCGCAGCGACGGCAAAGAGCTCGGCATGGTCTTCCAGTTCGAGCACGTCGGCCCGGAGAACGGCAAGGGCAGCGTCATCGACAAGTGGACGACGGGCAAGCCGCAGATGCCGAAGGTCCGCGCCATCCTCAACAAGTGGCAGAAGGAGCTCGAGGGCAAGGCGTGGAACTCGCTCTACCTCGACAACCACGACCAGCCGCGCTGCGTCTCGATGTTCGGCAACGACAGCCCCGAGTGGCGCGTGCTCTCGGCCAAGATGCTCGCGACCTGCCTGCACATGCAGAAGGGCACGCCCTACATCTACCAGGGTGAGGAACTCGGCATGACAAACACGACCTTCCACTCGCTCGCCGACTGCCAGGACCTCGAGGAGATCAACGCCTGGCACCAGTACGTCGACGAGCAGAAGAAGGTCTCGCCTGAGACGATGCTCGCCTGCTTCAACACGGTTGCCCGCGACAACGCGCGCACGCCGATGCAGTGGACGGCCGGCAAGAATGCGGGCTTCACGGACGCCACGCCCTGGCTCGCCGTCAACCCGAACTACAAGACCATCAACGCCGAGGCCGCGCTCAAGGACCCGGACTCCACCTTCTACTACTACCAGAAGCTCATCCGCCTGCGCCACGCCTACCCCATCATCGTCTATGGCACCTTTGAGCCGCTCTTAGAAGATGACCCGAATGTCTACGCCTTCGCGCGTCACCTCGGCGGCGAGACGCTGCTGATTGCCTGCAACTGGACGAGCAAAGAAGTCCCCTGCAACCTGTTCGACGGGAAGGATGGCGAGGAACTCATCTCCAACTACGCCAGCCACAAGACGGGTGCCCTGCAACCGTATGAGGCACGCGTCCTGCTGCTCCGCAACGCCTGATTTCTATCCCCTTCCAAAAAAAACGCTGGTCGGATGACCAGCGTTTTTTGTATGCGCACATCACTGCACAGCGTCCGTTCTTCCCTTGCTCTCCGTCTTGAATGGCACACAAAATGCCCTGCGCGCAAGGCGATGCGTGCTTTGCGTGCAGGGCATGGTCAGCAGATCTCTGCTCCTATTCTCTTATTTTCCCGCCTTCATGCGGTTGATGGCACTGATCAGAGCCTGGATGGATGCCGTGATGATATCCGTGTCCATGCCGGCGCCCCAGGTGATGTGGCCGTCTTCATTCGTGATGCCGATATAGGCCATCGCGCGGCTGTTCTGGCCGATTTCCAGCGCGTGCTCGCTGTACGTCAGATCCTTGTAGGTGATGTTGAGGTTCGCCTGCAGCGCATTGGAGACGGCGTCGAGGCGGCCGTTGCCGCGCGCGAGGAAGGTCTTGGGCTCGCCGTTGACGAAGATGTCGACCGTGCCCTTGCGCGTGCCGTCCGGCTCCTTCTGGAGCAGGAAGTCGCTGAGCTTGTACGGTGTATCGACGTTGACGTATTCATCCTGGAAGATCTGATAAATCTCATCCGGCATGAGTTCCTTGTGCTTGTGGTCGGAAACGCCCTTGACGCAGTAACCGAAGTCCTCGCGCATCTTCTTCGGCATGTCGATGCCGTACTTCTGCTCCATGATGAAGCCGACGCCGCCCTTGCCGGACTGGCTGTTGATGCGGATGACGTCGCCGTCGTATTCGCGGCCGACATCCTTCGGGTCGATGTAGAGGTACGGCAGCGTCCACTTGTCCGGATTCTTCTCCTCTTTCCAGTGCATGCCCTTCGCAATGGCATCCTGATGCGAGCCGGAGAAGGCAGCGAAGACGAGGTCGCCGGCGTACGGCTGACGCGGCGAAACGTGCATGCGCGTGACGCGCTCGTACATCTCGACGAGCTCCGGCATGTTCGAGAAGTCGAGCTCTGGGTCGACGCCGAGTGCAAACATATTCATGCCGACCGTGATGATATCGACGTTGCCCGTGCGCTCGCCGTTGCCGAACAGCGTGCCCTCGATGCGGTCCGCACCGGCCAGGATGCCCATCTCCGCATCGGCGACGCCGCAGCCGCGGTCGTTGTGCGGATGCAGCGAGAGCACGACGTTGTCGCGGTACTTGAGATGCTTGTTCATGTAAGCGACCTGCATCGCAAAAACGTGCGGCATGCTCATCTCGACCGTTGCCGGCAGGTTGATGATGGCCTTGCGGTCAGCCGTCGGCTTCCAGACATCGAGGACAGCATTGCAGACCTCGAGCGCGTACTCAGGCTCCGTGCCCGTAAAGGACTCCGGCGAATACTCGAAGCGGTAGTTCGCACCGGCTTCTTCCGTCAGCTCCTGCAGGAGCTTGGCGCCGTCGACGGCCATCTGCTTGATTTGTTCCTTGTCCTTGCGGAAGACCTGCTGGCGCTGTGCGACCGAAGTCGAGTTGTAGACGTGGACGATGGCGTTCTTGACGCCCTTCAAGGCATCGAACGTCTTGCGGATGATGTGCTCGCGCGCCTGCGTCAGGACCTGGATCGTCACATCGTCCGGGATCAGGTCTTCCTCGACGAGGCGGCGCAGGAACTCGTACTCCGTCTCCGATGCAGCCGGGAAGCCGATCTCGATTTCCTTGAAGCCGACTTTGAGGAGCATCTTGTAGAATTCCATTTTCTCATCCAGGCTCATCGGGATGACGAGCGACTGGTTGCCATCGCGAAGGTCGACGCTGCACCAGATTGGCGCATGGTCTGGGGCATCTTTCTTGGCCCACTCCAGGTCAATCTCCGGCGGCATGAAATAACCTTTGCTGTACTTCTGATAATTCATCATTTGACAAAACCTCCCCAAATAGAAAAGCCCTTCGTCTGATGAGACGAAGGGCTGTACCTGCGTGTTACCACTCAAATTCATACTCCTTGCGGAGTACCTCTACGGATTCTAGCAAATCCTCCTGCTGTAACGGTCAGGCTCCGTCCCTGCCTAATAGTGCATCGGATACATACAAACGTATGCCCTGACACGTTCAGTGGGCTGCTTCAAGGTGAGTTCCAGATTCCTTCCCTGCTGTCTCGCACCTACCGGCAGCTCTCTGGTGGTTCCAGGATCTTTACTATTCCTCTTCAACGCATTTCCCTGTGTTGGGTACTAGAATAGCACAGGAAAATCTATTTTGCAAGCGTTTTTTGTAAATCTGTAAACTTTTTTTTATCCGAGCAGGCTCATTTTTTCTCTTCTGGCTCGCGCAGCGTCTTCTTGGCTTGGCTGAGCTTCTTCTCGACCTCGCGCTGCTGGCGCTTCTGCTCCTTGTGCGCTTCATAGCGGCGGCGGCCTTCCTCAAAAGCCCTTCTCGCCTCTTCCGAGTCGATGATGAGCGGCGGCACAGCCTTCGGGCGCGAATTGCGGTCGAGCGCGACCATCGTGAAGTAGGCCGTCAGCGCGCGCTGCGGCTTGCCTTCCTGATCGAGGTCCTCGACATCGACATTGACCGTGACCTCCATCGAGCTGTGGCCGACGAAGACGATCTCTGCCGTGCAGGTGACGAGGTCGCCGACGAGAATCGGCAGATGGAACTCGAGCTCGTCGACGCGGGCCGTGACGACGTTGCAGCGCGCGTACTTGCGCGTCACGGCATAAGCCGCCGAGTCCATCATCTTCATGATATCACCGCCGTAGATGTTGCCGCTCGGATTCGTCTGATTCGGCATCATAACCTGGCTGATTATGAGTTTATTCTGTGCCATGGAAAAACCTCCTGCTCTATCGCCGCAGAGCGCGTGCTCCGCTTATGCTAACATGATATACAACCTTAGGATATAGGAATAGGATATAAGATTCAAGCGGGAAATACCGTGACTGAATCACAAATACAACGGTTCTCCCACTTGCTTCTCACTCATTTGATGAAGCGGTCGATGGCCCGGTTGAGCTGATCTAGTGCCTGCTGGTCATTGTCGCGCACGGCATCGACGATACAGTGCTCCAGATGGTCCTTGAGGATGATCCGGCTGACCCCCTTGATGGCGCTGTCGACCGCGGAGAGCTGCACGAGCACCTCGCTGCAGTCGCGGCCATCCTCAATCATGTGCTTGATGGATTCCAGATGGCCGATGAGCCGCGCCATGCGGTTGAGCACGGCCTTCGTCTGCGTGTGACTGTGCTGATGGCCATGCGCATGATGTTCATGATGCGCGTGCTGGATGACCGTGCCATCGTCCAGCACATGGATATGTCCTTTTTGTCCTTTTTCTTCTTTTTCTTCTTCCATTCTGCTCAATATCACCTGCCTGATGTTCTCTCTGTAATAGACTATTGTCTTTATTCTCCCTTCTCTTTCGTTTTTCCTTCTTTCCAGCATTAAAAAAATCTCCTCGCAAGGAGGAGATTTTTCCCAAGATGGGTCTCTATCAGTCGACCGAGATCGTGACCGTCTCGCCGTTGATATTCCACTCTTTCTCGTGGCCGGACGTCTCGCCATAGGTGACCTTGTCGGCAAGCGTGATGTCCTTGAGGAAGCTCTCGTTCTTCTTGACGAGGTTCTCGAGCTTCTCGTTGCCCTTGAGGCCGACAGCGATGTGGTCCGTGACTTCGTAGCCATTTTCCTTGCGCATCGTCTGGACCTTGCTGATGATCTCGCGCACGAAGCCCTCTTCGAGGAGTTCTTCGCTGAGCGTCGTCTCCAGAGCAATCGTCACGCCATTGTAGCGCTGGCAGTTGTAGCCTTCCGTCTGTGCCATCGTGACCTCGACGTCTTCCGGCAGCAGCGTGACATCGCCATCCGGCAATGCGACGACGAGCTTGCCCGTCGTGTCGAGCTCTTCTTTGGCTTTGTGGCCGTTGACCGCCTTCAGGGCCTTCTGGATAGCGCCCATCTTCTTGCCGACTTTCGGTCCGAGGACGCGGAACTGCGGCTTGAAGCTGTACGTGAGATATGCCTCCATATCATCCTTGAAGACGACATCCTTGACGTTGAGCTCTTCTTCGACGATTTCCTTGTAGAAGTCCGGCAGCACGACAGGTGCCTTGACAAACATCTTGCCGATTGGCTGGCGGTTCTTGATGTTGGCTTCATTGCGCGCAGCGCGGCCGAGCACGACAATCTCGAGGACCTCGCCCATGTTCTTCTCGAGATCCTTGTCGATGTGGGCCTCGTTGACCTTCGGGAAGTCGCAGAGGTGGACAGATTCCGGCGCCGTCTTATCGATGCTGCAGACGAGGTTGCGATAGATGGATTCCGTCATGAACGGAATCATCGGCGCAGCGGCCTTGGCCGTCGTGACGAGTGCCGTGTAGAGCGTCATATAGGCGTTGATCTTGTCCTGCTCCATGCCCTTCGCCCAGAAGCGGCTGCGGCTGCGGCGGACATACCAGTTCGAGAGCTCATCGACGAACTCCTCGAGTGCCTTGGCAGCTTCCGTCACGCGGTAGTTCGAGAGGTCGTAGTCGACGTCCTTGACCATCGTGTTGAGGCGCGAGAGGCACCACTTGTCCATGACCGGCAGCTTATCGTAGTCGAGCGTGTACTTCGTCGCATCGAAGTTGTCGATGTTGGCGTAGAGCACGAAGAACGCGTACGTGTTCCAGAGCGTGCCCATGAACTTGCGCTGGCCTTCCTGAACGGCATCGTCATGGAAGCGGTTCGGCAGCCACGGTGCGCTGTTCTCGTAGAAATACCAGCGGATGGCATCGGCGCCATGCTTCTGCAGTGCCTCCATCGGGTCGACGGCATTGCCCTTCGACTTCGACATCTTGCGGCCTTCCTTGTCCTGGACGTGGCCGAGGACGATGACATTGCGATACGGTGCCTTGTGGAAGAGCAGCGTCGAGATGGCGATGAGCGAGTAGAACCAGCCGCGCGTCTGATCGACAGCCTCCGAGATGAAGTCCGCCGGGAAGCGCTTCTCGAAGATCTCCTTGTTGTCGAACGGATAATGCCACTGTGCAAACGGCATAGACCCCGAGTCAAACCAGCAGTCGATGACTTCCTTGACGCGGTGCATCTCCTTGCCGCACTCCGGGCACTTGATCGTGACCTTGTCGATGTACGGACGGTGCAGCTCGATGTCATCCGGGCAGTTTGAGCTCATGGACTTGAGTTCCTCGATCGAGCCGATGACATGCTGATGGCCGCATTCGCACTGCCATACCGGCAGCGGCGTGCCCCAGTAGCGGTTACGCGAAAGGCCCCAATCCTGTACGTGCTCGAGCCAGTTGCCGAAGCGGCCCTCGCCGATGGACTTCGGGATCCAGTTGACCGTCTTGTTGTTGGCGACGAGCTCGTCCTTGACAGCCGTCATCTTGATGAACCAGGTCGGGAACGAATAGTAGAGCAGCGGCGTATCGCAGCGCCAGCAGTGCGGATAGCTGTGCGTGAACTCCGGTGCCTTGAAGAGCAGGCCCTTCTTCTCGAGGTCTGCGAGGATCAGCGGGTCAGCCTTCTTGACAAAGAGGCCCGGCCAATCCGTCTCAGCCGTGAGCTCGCCCTTGCTGTTGACGAGATTGACAAAAGCGACGCCGTACTTCTGGCAGACGCGGTTATCGTCTTCGCCATATGCCGGAGCCATGTGGACAATGCCCGTGCCGTCTTCCGTCGTGACGTAGTCATCGCAGGTCACGATGAATGCCTTCTTGCCGCGCTGGTTCTTGACCTTCTCGACAGCGTACGGATAGAGCGGCTCATACTCGCGGTACTCGAGATCCTTGCCCTTATAGCGCTCGAGGATCTGGCGCTCGCCTTCGACACCCTCGAAGACCTTGTCGACGAGTGCCTCAGCGAGGACGTACTTCTTATCGCCGACCTGTACCTTGACGTAGTCGACCGCGGGGTTCACGCAGAGCGCCATGTTCGACGGCAGCGTCCACGGCGTCGTCGTCCAGGCGAGGAACGAGTAGTCGCCGTCCTTGGCCTTGAACTCGACCATAGCCGAGCGCTCCGTGACATCCTTGTAGCCCTGTGCCACCTCGTGCGAGGAGAGCGGTGTGCCGCAGCGCGGGCAATACGGGACAACCTTGTAGCCCTCGTAGAGCAGGCCCTTCTTCCAGATTTCCTTGAGTGCCCACCACTCCGACTCGATGAAGTCGTTCTCATAGGTGATGTACGGGTGCTCCATGTCAGCCCAGAAGCCGACGACATCGGAGAACTCCTCCCACATGCCCTTGTACTTCCAGACGGACTCGCGGCACTTCTTGATGAACGGCTCGATGCCATATGCCTCGATCTGTTCCTTGCCGTTGATGCCGATCTGCTTCTCGACTTCGAGCTCGACCGGCAGGCCGTGCGTATCCCAGCCAGCCTTCCTGAGGACCTTCTTGCCCTTCATCGAGGCGAAGCGCGGCAGCATGTCCTTGATGACGCGCGTCAGGACATGGCCGATATGCGGCTTGCCGTTGGCCGTCGGCGGGCCATCGTAGAACGTGAAGGTATCGCAGCCCTCGCGCTGGTCGATTGCCTTCTGAGCGATGTCATGTGCTTTCCAGAACTCGCGGATCTCCTTCTCGCGTTCCACGAAATTCAAGTTCGTATCTACTTTCTTATACAAACAGAATGCCTCCTCACATATGAAAAGCCTGCACCCAAATAGGATGCAGGCTCATGATACCTACAGGATAACCACCTATTTCCACGCACCACCATGCGCTGTCCCGTAACGGGGGATGCCGGCAAGGCTTACTCGATTCGTTCAGCCCGCTGCTCCGGAGTGATTTTCCCCTGCAGGTACGCACGCCCGGCTCTCACCTTTCCCGGTTCGCTTCCGCTCTCCCTGCAGTCTACTCTCTCCATCGATGCATTTACATGTTGACAGGCTTTATTGTACCACAGGGATGGACAGATTTCAAATACATTTTGAGCGTTCCTAGGCTCTCTTCTCAAGCCATCCGCTTTACGCTATAATGAAGGTTGTTTGAGCAAACAAGAACACTGAAAAGGAAGGGATCTCATGCATCAGTATCTTTTCTATATCGGAGACTTCCCGATACGGGCCTACGGCCTCGTGCTGTCTCTCTCCATCATCCTCGCGACAGGCGTCGGCTACTTCCTGACAAAGGCGGACGGCCGCGGCTACGAGAAGTACATCGTCGACCTCGGCATCTACTGCGGCGTCGCCGGACTGCTCGGCGCGCGCCTCTGGGACGTCTTCTTCTTTGACTGGGATTACTACGGCCATCATCTGACCGAGCTGCTGAACGTCTGGCAGGGTGGCATGGCCATCCAGGGCGGCGTCTTCCTCGGCGTGCTGACGGGCGTCTGGTACTGTCACCGCCATCATCTCGACACCGTCCACCTCATGGACGTGCTCGCACCGGCCATCATCCTCGGCCAGGCGCTCGGCCGCTGTGCCAACCTACTGAACGGCGACGCCTTTGGCGCACCGACGGGCAGCTCATTCGGCATCATCTATCCGACGACCACGCTCGCCTACCACACGTACGGCGACCAGCCGCTCTGGCCGGCTGAAGTCTGGGAAGGACAGCTCGACGTCGTCATCTTCGCACTGCTCTTGCTCTTCCGCACGACAAACCACGCCAAGGGCCAGTGCTTCGCCCTCTACGTCATGCTCTACAGCCTCGCGCGCTTCGGGCTCGAATTCCTGCGCGGCGATTACACCGAAAAAGTGCTCGGCCTCGTCACGAGCGCCCAGGCCACGAGCATCACCGCCTTCCTGATTGCCGCCATCTTCTTCATCGGTCTCCAGCTCTATGGAAAGAAACCGAAAAAAATCAGAACGAATCCCGGCCATAAAGTTTGACGGAACCGAATCCCATCTACTATAATGGAACATGGAATCATAAAAAATGCATGAAGGAGTAACGAATTCATGAAAATCTTAGCACGTCATCTCACCGTCGATCTCTTCAACTGCAAGAACAGCAAACTCAAGGATATCGACCAGATCAAAGACTATATAGCAGAACTGCCCGAACATTTCACGCTGACGAAGATTTCCGAGTGCTCCGAGCACCTGACGGATGAGCACTACGCCATCATGATGCTCTTCCGCGAGGGACACATGGTCCTGCACGTCTACACCAAGCTCAAGTACGTCGCCATCGACATCTTCCTCTGCCAGGAAAACGCCGAGCCAGAGCACATCGCCAAGGACATGCGCGATTTCTTCAAACCGGACAAGACGAAGACCACGCTCTTGAAGCGCGGCGACTTCGGTTCCGCCAAAGACATCCGCCCCAAGGTCAAGACGCGCGTCGCTCCGCTGCGCAAGATTCACAACACGGGCGCCAAGGTCCTGCGCGTGCTAGCCCGCCGCAACCGCCAGTAATCCTAAACGGAAAAAGAAATGGGATTTGCCATGAGCCATGCGCTCAGAGCAAATCCCATTTTTTGTGGTCCATGCTGTAATACATATAGAAAAGAACTCCGCCTCAGCGGAGCCCTTGCTTAACCGGCAACTTCCTATCCTCCCAGTCCGTCTCCAGACAAGTACTTTCGGCCTCTGAATGCTTAACTACTGTGTTCGGTATGGGAACAGGTGGAACCATTCAGGCATCATCACCGGATATTCTATTTGAATGCTTGCACATTCAAAACTATACAGAAGAAATTACTCTGTCAAACATTTCAGTTCTCTAGTTAAGCCCTCGACATATTAGTAGTAGTCAGCTTCATGCCTTGCGGCACTCCCACATCTACCCTATCAACCTTGTCTTCTTCAAGGTGTCTTACTAGCTTGTGCTATGAGATACTTCATCTCGGGACGGGCTTCACGCTTAGATGCTTTCAGCGTTTATCCCTTCCGGACGCAGCTACCCAGCTGTGCTTCTGGCGAAACAACTGGTACACCGGCGGTCCGTCCACTCCGGTCCTCTCGTACTAGGAGCAGTCTCCCTCATGTATCTTACGCCCGCGATGGATATGGACCGAACTGTCTCACGACGTTCTGAACCCAGCTCACGTACCACTTTAATGGGC
>OIWV01000011.1_pt1 | contig 159929 bp, 189 predicted proteins | sample 1587751 | NCBI WGS metagenome assembly OIWV01 (sample SAMEA3888913, study PRJEB22519) | human gut metagenome | biome: human gut; feature: human-associated habitat; material: faeces | place: Denmark | collected 2010
GACCTCCAGCGTGACAGGCTGGCGTTCTAACCAACTGAACTACTTGGCCAAATGATGGTGCGCCAAGAGGGACTCGAACCCTCGACTCACGCCTTAAAAGGGCGTTACTCTACCAACTGAGTTATTGGCGCGTGTGGTACGGTGTACTGGATTCGAACCAGTGTCATAGGATTATAAGTCCTAGGCCCTAACCGCTGGGCGAACACCGCGTTTATATAGCTGTCTTTCTATGCTGCCATCTTGAAAAAGAAGCTTTCTCTCATTGAAATGCAGATCCATATTGTGTTCACACTCTTTAAGATTCTCTGTGAACTGAACTACGAGATGCTTACTTTTAGACATATCCATGGATACATTGTCTATTAGTCTGATTATAGAGCAGTAATACATATAGAACTTTCTCACACTTGCTCTCTGGCGCGATAGGAAGGCTTCGAACCTTCGCACGGCTTTTACCGCCTAGCAGATTAGCAATCTACCCTCTTCAACCACTTGAGTACTACCGCATACTTAATCTAATGTTCCTCCGTTTGCTAATTCAAAGACTAAATTATCAACACAAGGGATATGCTCTACTTCTTTTTCATATTGAGTGCGATGATCAATATCATTAATGTGAATCGGACAATCTTCACATTCTGTATTTTCACAGAAATGAATTGCTTGTTCAACAACTTTTATTGGAACAAACCCTCTAAAATTTTCCCAGGTCATAATATTACCTCTTCATGTATATTACTTTTTTACTGGAGCTGGATAAGGGACTCGAACCCTTGACCTACGCATTATTGTGGTAATTGTAAGATTTGAACTCACATTTCCTTATCAGGTGCCTTTCTTAGACGAAACTACCCAAGTGCGTCGCTCTACCAACTGAGCTAATCCAGCAGAGGTCCCTGTCTTTCCAGGGTGTCAATCATACTTTTACACTAATAATCTTAGATTATTCTAGTAGGAAGATGACTCTACCTTTTTTGATACACAGAGGTAATTACTAACCCGCATCTGCCTGCTGCCGTCCACATTCTCACCTGCTATTGGTGGCCACCTCACAGGAATAGTAACTGTCACTCCACATTCTTTATTTTTCGGGTTCTCTGTTGGTGCCTGTCGTTGGACTCGAACCAACTATCTATGACGTATGAAGCCATCGCTTATCCACATAAGCTTCACAGGCAAATCATTGGTATTGATTATCCGGTTCAATTACCCAAAACCTTTGCTTGACGAAAACTACAAGTAATCATCCTTGGTGACTCTGGTGGGTCACGATCCCACAAACTCCGCCTTGAGAGGGCGGCAACTCTACCAGTTCGTCCACAGAGCCATGTGGTACTCCCAAGGGGATTCGAACCCCTGTCTCCGGCGTGAAAGGCCGACAACTTGGCCAACTTGTCCATGGGAGCATACCTTTGGACAGTTTATAGAGTGATGTCCAGCACTGTCACTTTTTAGAGTGGTCTCGGATATGAGACTTGAACTCATACGTCTTTAGACGGAACATTTTGAGTGTTCTGTGTCTGCCATTCCACCAATCCGAGATATTAAGCACAACCTACACTGAGCTGGCCTCGCTCACTCTCCCTCTCTCCCAACCCTCGGTTATGTTTGATTTTATTGGGACTAGTCACACCCAACTGTACGGACTTCGACCACAAATTATCCGCTTTGTATAGCATCTTGCTATCGTCAACCAACTTTGTGCTGGATTTATTATAAGCATTATCCTACTTTTTGCTTATGTAAGCCTCGTTCTCTTTTCGTTGCTGTGGGTCAGCAACTTAGTAGCTTTTCCTCATAGGGCTAGCATTTATCGAAACACCGAGAACCCCAATAGGTGGCATGGTTGCGCGAGGTTGGATTCGAACCAACGATCTTCAGCTTATGGGGCTGACGAGATGACCACTTCTCTACTCCGCAGTATATAACTCTATTTCTTGGCGAAATTATCTGATGTAGAAATAGTAAGATTATCCAAGCACTCACATTGTCGTAGTTAAGATTGCCAAATATTACACGGACAACTTAAGTTTACTCATTCTTGTCACTGGAGATTGGTAGCGGTGACGAGATTCGAACTCGTATAGAACTTAATCCGGCAGATTTTAAGTCTGCTGCGTCTCACCAGTTACGCCACACCGCCATATCTTATTGCTGACCAAGATGGGGATCGAACCTATGTCTCCAGGGTTAGGATTCCCTGTCGTTCTGACCAGCTGAATTACTTAGTCATATTTGCTAGCTGAAACAATCTATATACTGAGCTACACTTTCATTCTATTTACCGATCGAACTTTCATTGAAAGAATTCTTAGTTCGTCTTTTGAAAATTCGTTCATCGGATTGTTCAAATAGATTTTACTTGAAACTTGCAGGAATTTAGCAACATCTGCTAACGAAGAAAATCGCTTCTTAAAAATGTGATACTTTCTAGTTGTTTTTGGATATTTATCATAACTAATAAAAGTGATTGTCTTCATTTTTTCAAACTCCTAATAAAAAGATGAACTTATTTAGCGGAAATACACAGTAGACAGAGGTGATTACTTCTACTCCTTGGCACATCCTGTTATAGCTTTCAAATTTGTTGCCTACCTACACAACCAGATGTATACCGGTATTAGATGAAATTAGATAGTCCCAATTCCTATCATCTCATCGCTTCACCGTGGTCTAATACTGATGAATAATTAACCACTTCGGATAGTTATTTCATACTGGATAGGTCCTTTTATTCTACTTGCTGTGCCCCTCCAACCCTCTTTCTACTAAATAAGCAAACTTTTCTTAATCTCCCTGAATTGGTTTGGGAACCTAATTACTGCTTACATCAACATTGCAGTTCAGTAGATTAAGCGCAGAGATGAACCTGCTACTTCTGTGTGTCATTAGACACATTCGTCAAGTTATAATTCGCCGAGAGTTGATGATCTCTTTTTCATCAGATACATAACCTTTCTAGAAAGATAATGCATTGGTCTGTATATCATTTCAAGACCTAGACTGATATAGGCACTGGCGGGAACAGAAGGACTTGAACCTTCGACATCATGATTAACAGTCATGCGCTCTAACCAACTGAGCTACGCTCCCATATAAAGCCTTTCTTTATCTTCAAGCAGAGTTCACACTTTTATCAAAGTGTCAGGTTCTGTTTTATTCAAGAAAGGACTAATCCGTCATTCTCACCTGTGTAGGTCCTCTCAATATTGGATATCAAGCCGACCTACCTTGAGCAACTTGATTCCTCACCAAACTATTAAGGTAGTTTGGTTACCTTAAAACAATAACATGGCATCTATGACCCGGTTTCATGGTCAATTACGAAGAGCAGTTAAAAGTTGTTACCTTTTACTTAAAATCTCTCTTCAACCTCTTACGAGGGACTAAGCCGTATCATTTGGTTTTCCCAACTCATTTCGACTTGCGGATTTCTTACCTACCGCTGTAATGCCTATTAGCCTTTCTTTGCTAATCCCGACCCGTCTGTTAAACTGCCGTTAGCTATTATTGTTTAATGGTAGGAACAACTGGACTCGAACCAGCGACCCCTTGCTTGTAAGGCAAGTGCTCTAACCTGCTGAGCTATATTCCTATAAATGAATAATAGTTTAACCAATACATTTAAGTAACCAGCTTAGATGTACCTTTAACTCCTGGTGGTTAGCCATTTGTTAAATCCAACTCCGATAAGTTTATACCTCTTATCATGAAGGAAATTGTGCACTGGTGACCCTACCGGGGATCGAACCCGGAAACCCAACCGTGAAGGGGTTGTAACTCTACCAATTCGTCCATAGGGCCTTATCTAATTTACACTCATATTATATAACCTAATAATAAGTAATACAAGTAAAATTATTGAAAATTTAATGATTTTTTATGTTTTGCCTTTCGAGGCACTTTCTTCTTCTTGTCCTCAAAAACTATGCACTTCTTACGTATAGAAAGCCATTGTTGCAGTTGTTCAGAGGTCATTTTGTTATCTCTTTTTCTCATGTACTTATTAAAGATGGCTGCTTTTAAGCATAGATTACAATTATTTTGCATAAGAGGCTCAACGTCCCATCACAACCTCTATTTTTATTCCACGTTATTTAATGTGCTTCCTGGCACGCTCACGTGGACTCGAACCACGACTTAGGGTTTAGAAGACCCTTATCCTATCCATTAGATGATGAGCGCATTTGTAAATACATTCACTAAATAGCACACTGTTGTAATCTGTATGAAAAGATGGTGCGGGATAAGGGACTTGAACCCTTACGTCTTAGACACATGATCCTAAGTCACGCGCGTCTTCCAATTCCGCCAATCCCGCATAAATGATCACATGGGATCAAATACAGTTACTTTTCACTGTGCGTCTTTGAATCAATTTCTGACTGAAAAATTAAATCATCAATGTCTAATACAATCAATAAAACAATCCTCCTTTATTATAGAGTAGGCAAGCTGCTCATCCCGCCAGATGCTAATTAAGGTACGATACGTGATACCACTTGCCTAATGATGGCTGCCAATGTTGGAATTGAACCAACTTATTGCATCTTAAGCTACAATGTTTTACTTAATAAACTAATTGGCAATATTTCCAGGAATAGTTTCTCACCCGGCTATGCTTGCTTGTCAAGCTTAGAATCATTCATGGCATATTCCTTGCCACCCACTCTTTTCTATTTGGTGCGGAAATATTCTAGAAGATATTTCGGCAGGATTGTGAGCTCCTTATTTATCAGCTTACCGCTTAGATTGTCACACTACTCATTATCAACTAATAATCCGCAGATAACTAGCCCCTAACTGTAGGTAAAATAATGAGGACGCATCCTTTAGTAGCAGTTTTCAGCGATCATTTTCATTCTCTGTCAGGTTAGCTGATTACTCTGACATCAGTCAAGCGCTACTTGACCTCTGGTTGGGACGGTTGGATTCGAACCAGCGAATAGTAGAGTCAAAGTCTACTGCCTTACCACTTGGCGACGCCCCAATATTAGAATAAACTCAAACTAGGTTATTGTCCATAAGATACACAATTCTATCAACCAGGTTGTGCATCTGATGTTCAGAAATTTTTCTCCACTTCCAACACCAGTCAATCTTGTCACAGATTTTATCAGGACCCATAGAATGACAAGGTCTAAACTGTTCATAAGACTTGATAGCTTTATCAATCTGATCGTAGTATTTATTGAACTCAGACTTCATTGCCATTCAACTCCTTGCAACCCTCAAACTTGTAACTGTCTATTTGATCAGATTGATGAGTCTAACCCTTCTTTTCTGTCCAGAATGAGAGAAGTGTTCGCAACGCATAGAACTCATTAAGTGATAATATGAACGGTTCTTCTCAAAGTCAAACGAGAGTACTGCATTCTATCACTTATCTGCCTCAAATCCTGACTTCAGATAACCTGGCAGCTTGGTTTAGTAAGTATTTTCACCATTCCATATGCCCTTATGTTCTGGTGTGAACATATCTTACCTTTTTGTTCAAATTCCCTCCTTAACGGGCGAGGTGTCCGGCGCTATCACTAAGCAGTTGCTTGCTTTTTGGATGTCCTACCATCCTCACTGCTGTGTAGGACCAGCAGATGGCAAATATAATTAGGCTATTCCTCAAACTCCATTTAACTACTGCTTCGGAAGGGATCTTTAGTCCGAACATCAAATCGGGCTTTGACCAATCTTCCGACTGTGACTACTGCGGGTCACTTCGTAGCACCTAACTAAATTTCTAATTACATCCTTTATTATATAGGAAGGATTTGAAATAAACAAGTAATTTGTAAAATATTTTTCTAACTACTTATTAATAACTGATCCAACCTACATATCACAGTATATAGTATAACACGATTTAATACAAGTTATTTTTGCATATTTTCTATTATTTTATCAATCTCTTTTGCACACTTGACAAATTCATCTTCTGTCCACCCTTTTGTTGTCATTGCAGGTGTTCCTATACGAATACCGCTTGCTTGCATTGGAGACCTCTTTTCATTAGGTACACAATTCTTATTGACAGTTATATTGTGCTTATCCAATTCTTCCTGTATGTCCTTTCCCGATAGATTGGGATGTGTCTCAGAAAAGTCAAGTAAAAACATATGGTTATCAGTTCCACCCGTAACCACCTTATACTCCATTTGCTTAAAAGCATCAGCCATGCTGCGAGCGTTTTTAACAACTTGGTATATGTATTCCTTATAAGAATCGGTCATTGCTTCAAGGCCACAAATAGCCTTAGCATAGATAATATTCTGTAAAGGTCCTCCTTGGCAACCAGGGAATACTGCACTATCAACTTTCTTTGCAAGTTCTTTCTTACAGAATATCATTCCACCTCGGGGACCTCTAAGAGTCTTATGTGTTGTGGTAGTTATAATATCAGCATAACCAAAGGGACTGCAATGAGCACCTGCTGCTACAAGTCCTGCAATATGAGCCATGTCAACCATGAAATAAGGCTTGTTATAACCATCTAAATACAATTGATTTATAATATTATAAATCTTCTCGAAATCAATAATACGAGAATAGGCACTTGCTCCTGCTAACACAAGGTTTGGGTGGTACCGTTTAATTTTATCAGACAAATCCTCATAGTCAATTAAACCATTCTTATTTACATTGTAAAAAACTATATTATACAACTTGCCTGAGAAATTTACCTTTGATCCGTGTGTTAGATGTCCTCCATTATCAAGAGACAGTGACAAGATAGTATCACCAGGTTTAAGTACACTAAAGTATGCAGCCATATTAGCTTGTGATCCACTATGTGGTTGTACATTTACATGATAGTTCTCTTTTGCCCCAAACACTTCCAGCCAAATATCACAACACAGTTGCTCTACTTCGTCTACATACTCACACCCTCCGTAATAACGACCTTTATTACCTGAAATTCTATTAGCAGGATATCCTTCACTATATTTGTTAGTAAAACAACTACCTAACGCATCTCGAATATCATCGCTAACAAAATTCTCTGATGCAATTAACTCAATGTTATTATTTTGTCGTGTAATTTCCTTGTCTAGTAAATTTAATAATCTCAGTTTGGTTCTTTGAATATCTAGCATCTTGACCTCCAAGTAAAAATGGTGCACCTTAACAGATGCACCAAAAGAATGAAGAATATGAATTTGTAATGTTATTACATTTCAATCCCACAAGTCATAGAAATATTTTGCATATAGCTCGAAAAACTTGTCTTTATAATAATCCATCATCTCGTATTTTACTTTTGGATCTATGTCATAATATATAGAATTTGATTCGTCCATGTATGTAAGATACTCAATCATTCTATCCAGTATGTTATTCCAGACATACTCATTCTTCTCTGAATTTTCTGTACTGTAGTCAGGTATAACAATTGGTGTACCAACTCTCTTATACCGGTAATTCAAAAGTGCTTCTCTCATGCCAGATACAAACCAGTCACGTGTGCTCCACAACATTAGGTCAGTATACCCATGTTTTAACAAGAAACATACCCTTTTTATTAGTATTATAACATCTTTTAGGTTACGGTAAAAATGAATGCCTTTGTAAAGAAATAATCCATAAGTAATATGAGTTACCTTTTTCATACTCCACCTCTATGGTCTGAGTGGTGAGTCCCGCCCTCACGGCCTCGTGGTCCCAGGCCACGCGCTCTGCTAACTGAGCTACACCCAGAAATATGGCAGGGACGGTTGGGAATCGAACCCACCCAAGCGGTTTTGGAGACCGCCTCGCCAGCCTTGGAACATTCGCCTCTATATTAGTAGGAATAGATTGACGGGAATAGCTTGTCACCCATCCATGCCGACTGCTTGCTCATGTCTTTCAGCTTTGTATAGTTCATTTTGCACTATCAAGTCAACCATCTAATTCCAATGGATTTCTGGTAATGATAATAAGCGGAGCCGTGCATGACTCCAATAGCTTCAACAAGTGATTAATAGGTTTATCCACCATACAAGGTACTATTTCGTTCTTGTCTTTTCTATTTGCACTACTTACTATCATTTGGTGGGTCAGGAAGGACTTGAACCTCCAACCGCATTAAGCACCTGATTTACAGTCAGGGGTGATACCAATTACACTGTACTGACCCATTTAGTATTCTTATTTCATGCTATATTTTTATCTGAATGGCTAACCCAAACCATTCACCATGTGCACACCGCTATACACCTTATTCTGTGCACTTCCCTTATCACAGCTATATTATATTATATAATTATCTATTACACAAGTAACTTATGAAAGAATTTCATTTACTCTCTTTTGCACTGCATCGTAATCATAACCAGCAGCTGTTAATCTATTCTTACGGTCAGCACCATTGCCCCACTTACCAGCAATAACTTCTCTTGCGACCTCATCAATACTCTTTTTCGCAGGATGAGACAGTAGCTTATTCACATAATTCTGTACTTCGTCGTAGTTATATCCAGCAGCGGTTAGTCTGTTCTTTCTGTCCTGACCATTGCCCCACTTACCTTCAATGACTTCCTGAGCAATCACAGCAACTGACTTCTTTGCAGGAGCAGCCTTTGGGTATACAACGTTACCCTTGCTATCAAATACCTTATAGCCTTCTTTGCAGGCATGAATAGCGTTGTCAAGTACTGCAAATGCACCAATCTGAGAAGCAGCATCTGCCCAGCTTTTACGTACACGATATAACTCATCCTTTGAAGGAGCAGGATTAGGAGTAGGCTTAGGAGCGGGATCAGAACTGCTATCGGTCTTGTAACCTACACCAAAGTAATTGCAAATACCGTGAGCGATAGCCTCGCCAATATCAGTAGTGTGCTCCACAATCCACTTTGCTACACTTGGAACATCATGGAACTCACACTCGATATAAGCAGTAGGAGCATTTGGCACACGAATTTCATATAGTTGCGGATTGACTGAAATATTCTCACTCTTACCGGGAGTCAGTGGTGCAAGTACACTAAAAATAGCCTTACAAGCCTTCATGCCTTTACCATTTGCGTCATGGCAGAACATACGAGTGCCACTCACTTTACCATTATAAGCATTGGTATGAATACAAACATGTAAATCTGCACCAAAAGCATCAGAAGCTTGACACTTACTAGCCATCGTACCTTCATGCTGTAGCTTTACAGAGATGCCACAACGCTCAAGTGCAGACTTACAAGCATTAGCAATCTTACCACACTGCACACCTTCAGTAGTATTGCCCCATGCATAAGCATTATTGAATTGTTCGCTTGGGGATAAAAAAACTTTTGCCATAAAAAGCACTCTCCTTTTATTATTTTAATCTAAAACTCTGTAGGAGCAAACCCTACAGAAGGTTTTACCAAACATACCAGTGGTATGTCTCATTTGGAACAAGATAAATTGTCGCAGAAGTAGCAGTACGAAAAACTGCCACTTGGAAAGTAGTTGAATTAGCATTTGCTATGAAGGAAGTCATTGCTCCTGAACTGGTAATGCTATTCGTTCCAAACATAAATCCATATTTACTATTATTATATATCGCACCAAACTGGGTATTAGTAGTACCAAAAGCAAAGTATAATCCATTTGAAAGTGTCATAGTCGCATTATCCATCGGATAATAGATTATAATTCCTGATGGGGTTTTCCCTAAATTGTGAGTAATAGTTTGAATCGCTGAAGATGTAGGCTTAAAAGTTCCGGATAATACAGACGCTCCTCCCGCACTTATACTCTGAATCTTCGACGCAAACTCACTTAGTGGAAAAGTTCCAGTTATTCCAGCTTTTGAACGAATTGCATTTGCAACCCCAGTCAACGTGCTTCCTTTTACTAAATATTCTTGTTCTGCCATTAGAAATTCACTCCTTCGCCACTAGGAATTGAAACTGCAGACCACGCCCCGTTTACAACTTGGAGAAATTTTCCATTATCAGAAGTTGTAACAACAGGAAGATTTGAGCTACCACTACCACTCCCAACTCCGAGGTCACTCTTCAAATGCTCCAAGGTTCTATAGTAAACCCATCCTGTAGAATCTAAAACAGCAATCTTCGGTGGAGTCGTCGAAAGTTCGGATGCATCAGTAGTCTTAAGCCAGGTACCAGTTATATATTTACCAGTTAAGTTACCAGTCAAAGTACCGCCAGAGGTAGACAACTTCCCATCAAGCGCGGACTTTATAACTTTGTTTTGGACTGGATTCGTTGATGTAGCAGAAAGTGCTGAGTCTACTGTAACTGATGAACCACCGGTAGGAATATTTATCGTAACTGCACTTGAGCCATCATAAGTCCCAGAGGATGCACCAGTAAAAGTAAGTGCATATGGGTTCTTCAACTCTGATGGTATCTCATCCATAATCAGTTGGCTAGTAGCATCTAGTACCTCTTTGGTGACAAGTGCATTAGCACCACCAGTAACTGCTCCATCAGAAATACTTGTTCTTTCAGTATTCTCTAAGGAAATCACTGAGTCTTGTATATCATTCAGGTTTTCTGCAGTTATAATGGTGCTTCCGCTTACATAAGTTGTCTTTTTAAGCGCCATCTTTGATTTTAATCCTCTTCATAGATGATATCCAAGCCGTATGCATGTGCCGCAGCGTGTTCAATGCGACAGCCTCTGGCGTTCTCCCAACCCTTGCAGAAATACGCCGCGTGGCATAGGCTCATATTTTCAAGTGACTTAGCCAGGAAGCACAGCGGGATTTGCACCACGCCGCGTTTCTTCATGTTCTCCTGGCTATACCACTCGTCCGTGAACAGAGTGTTCACGATCTCGTAGCCGCGAGACTCCAGCGCATGAATAGCCTTCTCCCTGGTAGCCACGATTTCTGCATCAGACTTCCCGGCCATGGGCTGGGACAGCATAGCTTTCTTACTCATTGTCGTCCTCCTTCGGAAATACAATCCGCATGTTTTCCCACTTTTTGTAGGCGTCGAAGTACGCCTCTTTTTTTGCTCCGTTGTAAGTGATCTCCTAGTACATCCCATCCGGAATGTTGGTAGACAGCAAGGCCTTGTTGTTACCCAGCGTCTTGCAGCTCCACACAACGTATACATCATCCGGCGTCAACGCCTTGCGGTTGGTGACATCTACGTGGCCATTGAAATAGTCAACAACTGCCTTGATTGCCCATTGGATAAATTTCTGTGTATCCATTATTCATCGTTCTCCTTTATCCCACAATTGCCTTACCTGCAACTGCAAAATCAACAATGTTTATATTTTCACTAATATCTTCTTTACTTACGATCCAGTTACAATATAATAAGCCTGTTGAAGTTTTTATAAATGATATACCATCTACTGTTCTTGAACCATCATAGATTTTTACCGGCTGAATTTGATGCGAAGCTACTGGGACTTTACTTTCAGAAATTCCTACTCTTAATTGGCATATATTTGTAGTGGCACTACCTCCTGTACTATCAGTAACTAAACAATAAACTTCCTTATTGTCATCTTCACTATGTGATAGTTTCCAGCTATATGTTTGTGAAGTGCTGGCGATAGAACCATTCTTATACCATTTATAAGAATAGCCCGTTCCTCCATGAGCAGTGACCCTTAATGACACGTTATCTCCATCATATCCTGCCTTATAGGCAGGAATACTACTAATAGTTATAATATTTACAGGAGGTTTTATTTGAGGAAAGGTTACTGTCCCAGAAACAGATAGAGAACCGGGAGTATAAGCTGTTTGATTCCCTGATACCCATTGAGCAGAAACATTCACCGAAGTTGCAGAAGTATCTGTTACTGTTATTGTTTTACTCCCGATAGTATAAAATCCAATAGAACTAAAACTATACTTTTGATAAGTTTTTGTGCCTTGAATTACATAGTAAGCAGAATTGTTGTTATTATTATAAGATTCACCAGTCCCATTATAAACCTTCAAAGTCAAAGTGATTGTGGTTGCTGTAGTAGATTGGGAATAACTATATTCTAATCTAGCATACCATCCTGTTGAGGATTTAGGACCATCAAAATAAGCCATTTACATCCTCCTTTTAGTTGGTGCGATACCAAATATAGACGGCCAGATACGGAGGCATATTATTGTGAGCCTGGCCGCCGCAGTTGGATGACTGACCGCCAGAATAGGCGTTATACTGGTTAGATGCCGCCTGATATAGACGGATGGCATTGACGCCGGTTGTTTCAGATTGGCCAGTATATTTGAAGCTATGAGTGTGGTCTGGTATTTCATTTCTCGTTAGCGTGTGCTCAGACTCACCACCGCTACTTCCCGCAGGATAAGCATTACTAACTCCAAGTAAGAATTTTCCCTGAACTTGCTCCCAAGTTCCTCCAAATAATGTTCCCGGATTTGTACTGTTCATAGACATATAAACAGCACCTATTGGGTACACATTATCGAGTACAAAATTAGAGCCTACCGTTTGAAAGAATACTTGATTTGCCACAAGATTGTCTGGTACCGTCGGGCCATACATTGCTGACGATAGTTTCAAGCCTCCGGTTTCAGTTACTGCTATATTCTTTGAAGGGCCAAACCCCATACCCATTTGTAATACGTTGTTGATTCTATTAATTTGAACATATCCTGCTTCGTCTGTACCCTGCCCAATACGTAAAAATGCGTTTGATTGTTTACTGATAGTTAAATTCCCCGTCAAGACTCCACCAGAGAGAGGTAACTTTTTTTCAAGCTCAGCATTTACAACGTTATTTTGAATAGGATTTGTTGATGTGGAAGATAATGTTGAATCAGTTTCCACTTTTATATAAGGAAGACTTTTAGCTTTTGTACTTCCGTCACCTACTTTTAGCTTATGGGTATCCTTTTCGTATAACGGTTGACCATCTGCTAGTACTCTATCTGAGGCTGTTATTGCACTTTGTGTTCCTCTTAGAAATTGTATTGCCATTTATTTGAATCCTCCTAGGATATTTATTGTTAACTTTTTATAAAAGTATATACAATTGTAAATGTACAGAGAATACTATCTTATTACCAATACTATGCCATTTGACAATTCTTCTATGTTTTTATTTCGACTACGTAAAACAATTACTGGAATAGAATATATTCCAGCAATTGATTCCCAGGAGTCACCGTCTTTTACAACATATGACACATTTACGTTAGTGAGTTCACCCCAAGTGTAGTCATCACTTAATTTATCGTATTGTTCTTGAGTACCGTACATAAACCTAACTTCTTTATTCACACTTACTCCATCCGCAAGATTTGCACTGTACACATCCACCTTCTCTTGCAAGAGGTTCTCCACACTCAGGACACTTTGAATATAAAGGATTAAGTGATACAATGCCATCATCACTATCGAAATGCTGATCGTCATCCATGTAATCTGTTGCATCATTAACTTCATCTTGCATTTCGTTCCACATATCCACCAGGGCGTTACCAATAGCCATAGGACAACAAGATCCACGTGAAGTGTCATGCTTTGTAACAGTTCTTGTTGCATAACTAGGGCATACACCCGTAGAATCAAGCTGGTCCTTTATAGAAATAATGTCTACCCCTGCTCGACACAATAAGCTCACCATTCTGCTTAACCCAGTCATAAAGTTAGCACACCCACCGGTACTACCCTTGTTAAAATACACTTCTTGTAAACTACCATTAACAGGATTAAAATAAGCAAGTACATGAAGACTTCCACACCCAGTAATAAGTTTCCTCTTCTTTCCTACCAATTCCTCAGTGCAATCTACAATAAACCCTCTGGGAAGATCCTCGTCCTTTAACATTGTCGTACTTTTAGGTGCATTTTCTTCTGATACAAGTACTCCCTCTCTTTTACACCCTGAGCGATACACTGTGATGCCCTTTAATCCACACTTCCAAGCATTAAAGTATATGTTTTTAACATCCTGCACAGTAGCTGAATTGGGTAGATTAACCGTGGAACTAATACTTGCATCAATTCCTTTTTGCCAGGCGGACTGCATTTCAATACGTTTGTTATAGTTTATTTCTGACGAATCCACAAACCATGCTGGAAATTTGTCATTGACTGTGAGTCCATGTTTTTCTGCATACTCTTTGTAAATAGGAGTAAGTACATCATAGTACTGTGTTTCTCCGTGTAATGATTCTGTCTTTCTTCTGTAACTTTTAGCAAAGATAGGCTCAATACCACCACTCACACCCAGCATTGTTGAGATAGTCCCAGTAGGAGCAATCGTCAATAGCTGACTATTAGCCATCCCGTATCTTTGTACTACATTTCGTGTTAACGTATCAGCATTAGCTTTAAAGAAAGGGGTACTTTCAATATTACTAGTACAACCTGGATACATACCTTTGTGAGAAGCAATACGAGCAGATACATACATTGCATGATTTGCCATGCCCATAGATACATCTCGACAATGTTCGATAGCTTCATCACTATCATAACGTAAATGCATCTTAATAAGCATATCAGCAACACCCATTACTCCTAAACCAATCTGACGCCACTTTGCTACACTATCCCTCTGTTCCTGTAGCGGATGTAACATCAAACCTTCTTCTAGAACTTCGTTTAGATAAGTAACACCAAGATCCACAACTCTGAAAAAATCAACAAAATCAAACTTTCCGTCTTCATTAACAAAAGCAGATAAGTTAATTGAGGACAGTAAACAAGAGCCACCCGCGGGTAGGGGTTCCTCTGCGCACGGATTTGTACCCGCATACTTAAAATCTTTATTATTACTAAGTAAGTTGTAATTACAAATATTATCCCAAAACAATATTCCAGGCTCTGCCCAATTCCAATTGTTTTCACACAATTTATCAAAAATGACACGTGCCTTTTCTACCTTTGTGATAGTATCTCCTGTCTCTTTTCTAGTAAAGGACATTACCCAATCTTCGTCATTTTCAACTGCATGCATAAAATCATCTGTAACACGAACAGATATATTAGCTTTGGTTACCTTACCTTCTTTTGTTTTAATATCGATAAAGTCCATTAAATCAGGATGGTGGCAATCCAAACTAATCATCAATGCTCCTCGGCGACCATTCTGACCTATCTCTTCAGTTGTCATACTGTAACCTTCCATGAAGCTAACAGCACCGCTTGTCTTTTCAGCTTGATTATGTACTTTTGCACCCGCAGGAGCTAAGTTTGAAATATCAATACCACAACCTCCGCCGTAAGAATAAGTACGAGCAAGCTTAGTCCTACTTTCATAGATAGACTCAAGTGAATCTTCAGGAGGAGTCACAACATAACAGTTAGAATAAGTTACTCTAGTATTCTTAATCCCCCTATTGCTAAGGATTCGTCCTCCCGGAATAAACTTCTTATCCAATATCGCTTGTCGGACATCTATGTTATTATTACTAACTCTATCTAACCATTGGTCAAAGGTTTCTTCATTCTTTCGATATTTTCTATTCCAAATATCGATGCCTAACTTATTATCCTTGCCAAGCCACTGTTCTACTAGCATACTGTCTCCTTTATTTCCTCAATAAATAATAGAAAAATATCCTAACACCAATCAGAATATTGTATCCGGATATTTTTCATATTCCGATATAAAAATTATAAATGAAAATACCTTGTAACACAAGTAATTCAGGGCCGTAGTAATGTAGTTAGTATGTCCCCTTCTCCTACAACTCTACCATAAAAATCTTTTGTATAATTAGATTTCTTAATATAAGTACCCTTTACTCTACCATAGAAATCCTTTATCACTTTATCTCCATTAGGCTTAGTAATAATCGTTCCAATAACTCTTCCGTAAAAATCTTTAATGTTTTCCTTATTGCTCATATACTTTTTTCACCATATCCTTTATTTCATTCTTTGCATCACTGTCAGAAATTATCTTTACTTGTGATGCTATTTTGTGAGGGTCATTTATAAACTTGTCAATTATATTGCATAACTTATTTTGATTATACTCCATACGTTGAAATGTGTACGTAACTTTATCATCGAGTTCGTCGAAATCGATCCTAAAGGGTCCTGCTTGTATGTATTTTGTTATCCCATAAGTTGTGCAACAAATCATTATCCACTCTTGGTAAAAATCATTTACCACTGAAATACAAAAGTTACCTATATCCTCTATTTCAACAGAGTCCTGAGCGGACATAGTGTACATGTATTCAAATTGCATTAGGGAATCACCTCAAAACTAGTCACAACAAATTCATGTGCTAATCTTATCTCTAATTCTCCGTTACTTCCATTCTTCTTATGCTCACGAGAATGTAATTGTCCAATAAGCTTTATCTTAGTATTTACTGAGAGATTTTGTATTTTCTTTGCCACATTTCCCCAAGCAATACAAGGAATATAACTATTAAGTCTCTTAGTATTGTCTTGTGAATGAAGGTTATTTGCAATAATAAAGTGTATATTTTGCTTACCACTTTTTGTTTTCCTCAGAGGATTTATTTTACAAATCCTACCATCTATTATTGCACCATTAGCATCTTCCTGAGAAGGTTCATCAAAATATGTAAATACATAGATCATTACCCTATTGCTGTCATCTTCAGTCTTATATGAATAAGAACGAATATTTCCTTTTATTGATATATGTTCATTATTTTTATAAGGATTTGAAAATGATTTGAATTTCAAATTTATAACATCTTCTCTACCGTTGTCACGAGTACATATTAGCTGCGCTTTATCAAATTCAACTTCACCGATACTATGTGAATGTTGAATATTCTTTATTGTACCTGACAATACAATTTCATTCATCTTATCGATCTCATTTCTGTAGTAGTTTTACACACACACTACCCAGTTATTACCATCCCAGATATAAGGAACAACAGCGTTCCATTTTTTATCAGCGGGGTCATACACAAAAACGGTGTAAAGTTTCCCATCATCTCCCGTAACACCTTCAGATATACGAGCAAATCCTTGAGGTTTAAATCGTATGGTATTGGACTTTGATACAAGACCACTCACACAAGTTAAAGCTTCCACATAAAGCTCATATACAGTATCTACTTTAAGATTTCGTATAGTACCAGAAGTGAGTATGGAATCAGAGGTATTATAAACAACCGTATTCCAAGACTCTGTGCCTACCTCCCTTAATACATACTTCCAGTTATTACACATGATATCTGATGTAGCCTTAAAATTATATAGTAAACCTCCTGGTTCACCAGTCAAATTAATTGTCGCTATACGAGCAGAAATATCATCAGTACTTTTACTATTTCCTATTTTGTTATTATCTATTCGTGTGATGTACAGTGTATATCTTTGTGTTGAATTATCTCTCAGGGACACTTGTGCTTCAGGATTAATATTAGCATTAACTTTTCCTGTAGCATATGTTATTCCATCATATCCCTTTAAGGTATAATTTACATTATAAGTACTTGTAAATCTAAGTATACCTTTATTACTGCTTGTAGGGTTAATGCTAAGGTTATTTATGGGAGGTATTGTACAATCAACTGAAATGGTAGGAGATGAAACCCAGTCCGAATTAACGTTTATTGCATATGCTTTCAGCCGATGCACACTTGAAGAAACACCTGAGAAAATACCTTGAGCTGTATTACCGCTTAACGAGTATGTACCCTTGTATACATCATCTAAGTACACCTTACAGGATGTAGCTGTACTACCTGTGGTTACTTTCCAATTAATTGAATTAGCATTAAAATCTGTACATGTAATTAGTACACTTAATGGGTTGGGTTTTTTATTGGGAATGTTCGTATAATTTACAGTTATACCATAAGGCTCAGATCTTCTATAAGCAATAGCTTGATTATTTCCTGAACTGGGACACCAAATATATAAATCAGCAGATGACCCAGCAGAGACAGCGGCAGGAGTACTAAAGGTAAATGTATACGCCTGACACTGTGACATGCTAGGCGTATAACCTCCAGCGCCCCTATATGTAGTTACCACATTTGACACAGTACGATAGTTGGAAGTGTAACTTCCAGCTTTCATGTAAGTTGAGAAAGGACTGCCATTTCCATACAAGTAGTCTCCCCAACTGCACTCACCCTTTATAGTTCCTATATTTACGGTCAATGAATGTATCTCTGCTCTTTCGGAACTACTAGGGTTCTTAAATGTTCCTATATAATTCAGTCTGTTGTCTCCGGAATATGACCACCCATTATCATAGTATACTTTTATCTCAGCCATCTTACCGCAATCCTTATTCCGCTAACTTGAAAAATAACTGACCTTTTACAGGGTTTGAAGGAAATGTTTTTCCATACATCTCTGTACTCAATACTGTCTTACCAACATTACTTGGCCTAATGCCTGAAATAGTTAACATTGTTGAAGAAACCCACGAGCCGGATGATACTTGAAACCCTCCGATACTTGCAACAGGCTCTGTTGCAGACAAATCAAACAAACCCTTATTGTTAACAATACGAAGGGTTTTCGCACTTTGTCCGCTAATGTTAACATCTGTTCCACCTATATAAAGATAATTATTTGAAAGATTAAAAAAGGGTTCACCCTCTTTGAGTGGTGGAACAGAAGTTCCTCTATTTATCTGAACAGGAACATTCAGTGTTGACATTTAATCACTCCTTGTTCTTATTTCTAATATACTCATCATATATTTCCTTTTCTTCATCTGTCCAAGGAATTTCCTCCAGAGTCACTTTTCCAGACTGAACAGCCGCTAAGAATTTAACACCGCTAGCAAGTTTTGCAGCTTCTGGGTCATTTTTGATATCCTTATCTAGCATATCCGCAGTCAGATCAATTGAATCCATGTACATTCTAATCACAGATTCTCTTTCTTCATCAGTTGCATTATCAAATTCTTCATCGATCTCAAGCCCAACATCCGAAAGTAAAAGGCCATCCAGATGATCGATTTCATGTTGAAAGACTTTAGCTGCCATACCCATTAGCTTAACTGACTCTACTTTACCCATCGGAGTTTGATAAGCTACTTCAATCGTTGTGTTACGAGGTCTAATGTATTCTTTACCTGGAATACAATGACATTTCTCCCGTGAAAGCTCTAATCCTTCTGCGGAGGTAATAACAGGATTAACAAATGATCTCATTTTACCATTAAAATCTAAACATATAACCCGTTTATCACTACCTACGTGAGCAGCTGAAATTCCACACATATCATCAAAGGTACTCATGGTATGTTTCATATCAAGTACTAAATCCTGTACATCCTTGTTACCTTTAATGGTCTCTACTTCGTCACAACGTTCTGACAATTTATCATAATCTGTAACTATTTCTTTGATATGCGGATCCTTAAATTCAATTGCTTTACCCATTAGTTATCTCTCCTCACAGTTTGTGCACAATAATCTTGTATGTCTCACTCTCAAAATCGGCAATAATATTAATGCTATAGTCATCATTTACATACATTACATTAGATACATAAGCATTACTTACACTTGAATCTGACAGTTCCTCAACAAGATCTGTATTGTCCAACTTTGTAAACGCCTTACTATATTCGTCAGAGTCATTCAGCTCTACAACATATGTACTTGAATCTGAGTAATATCCAGGATTATTAATTCCTATCTTTTTAAGTAATTCTTTCATTATTCCTCCTACTATAAAACTAATAATATATACAATTCAAACCTTATAGCGTCAGGTTATCAATTATGCTCTTGTTTTCTTTTTCTATCTCTTCTTGTGTATGACCAGCAGAAGCTAAAAGAAGATTCTTGGATCTATTACTATACCTACGTTGTTTTGATGCTCTCTTTGGCTTATCTAGTAAGTACTTAATATAACTTAAAGTCCTGTAACTATTTTCTACTGGTTTGATAGTTAACTTTAGCTGTTCAATTCTCTCAGGTTCAATCATACCGTTGGACACTTCCTGCGAAAGGTCTGCTAATACTTCTTGAAGCTCAGCATACTGTGCACTTATATTATCATAATATTTATCAAAGTCTCGCTTGGACATACTTTCAACTCCTAAAAATCAAGCACCGATGATATATCGGTGCTTGATCTTAACTCAATATATTCATCCTAAAGTTTCATTACAATATATTTTTAAGGTAAGCTATGGTAAAATTAGGCCTTAGAACAGCCAGTTATAAAAAGGCTTCCAAAAATTTTCAAAGGTACTATTGATTTGATTCAATACCCTATTATACTGCTCCACAGCCTTATCTCCGGAAAAGGTTTCAGTGTAAACACCATACTTCTCATTAAATTCCTTAATGGCTTCCATACGCGCATTTTCTGCATCACTGATTTCCTTCTTTGCAGGATCCAGGATACTCTTAACCTTCTGTCGAGTCTCTGCAATAAGGTCATCCACTTTCTTCTTTGCTACCTCGTATTCCTGATAAGCCTTATCAATACGAGTATTGGCTTCCTCAATGTTCTTTGCCATCTCTTTACGAGAAGTTTCAGCAATTGCTTGCTGCTTCTTTTCTTCCTCTTCCGCCTTCAAAAGGTCGGATTCACTGTCATAAAATTTCTTTAAAGATTCACTGTAGTACTTCATTTTTTTAATCTCCTTACTTTTTGGGACTCACCTTACGGACTTACCCAGTTGACTTATAGATTTTATATGTAAAACATAGCTTACCTATCAACATTAATCTTATACAAACATTTTATCACATTATCGGGAGTACTAATAATCAAAGTTTGTGAGGGACGACTCGTTAGTCTCATGTCCATAGCATAAGTATCTACTCCCATCAAACTCCCGTTAGAAATACGAATGCCTTCATGCTCTTCCTCTAATGATATATGGTGATAATGAGCTGATAAAACCAAGTCATTACGACGACGTGTCATTGCATTCAGGTTATCAAATACCTTACTCGGCTTATCCTTATGCCCATGTACAGCTGCTACCTTAAAATCATAGATATTAAAAGCAGCAATATCATCAGCAAAAGTATTATGCTTTATTTCTACATTCTTATTTCCTTTCAGCCTTTCTTTTACATACCACGGAATAATACGCACAAGTGTTTCTAGCTCAAGGGAGTCTTTTTTATTAGGCTCCAGACGAGAATGATTATCCATAACATCGTAGTATGAAATATGAAAATACTGAGACAAATCACTCAGCATCTCAGACACAATCTCAGACACTTCCATAACTTGCGTTATAACATCTTCCCTACTCTGAAGTCTTATAGTAAGATGTATTCTTCCTGCAATAAGATCAGACAAATTAACAACATTTAGTTGTTTATAGTTATTTGCTTTTCCAATCCGAATCACATCTCGGACAAGATTTGCAACACGAGCTCTGCACACTTCAGGATTATATACATTAAAGTAATTATCAAATTCAATACCGTAATGCCAATCTGAAATTAAAAGTGTGCCAATACAATCAGCCTCTGTCACATTCATCTCATTGGCTGTAGGAAGGAATTTTTGTTTTCCTACAATCATTGCAGTTCTTTCTGCAATTTCGTATAAAGTCTCTTCCCGGGAAATCTTACGAATATAAGCATTATTCTGTACTCTCTCGTCGCACAACTTTACACGCTCTTTCTTGATTTCCATCAATGTAGCTTTCAAGTCGTCAATTTCAGTATCGTCACTCTCAACGATTTCATCAATGACAGGAGATACAGATAATCGTTTACATTCCTTTCTGTACCAAGACTCACTATGAGGAATATCTGAATATTGATTAATTACTTTTGCCATTTCATCCCAAGTATAACCGAGTGCATCCTTTAACGAGTAACATCTTACTCTATACTGGTAAAATGATTCATCTTTCTTCTTATATAATAGATCGTTGCATACATCCACTAGAAATATTTACTCCTGTTCTACATCATTTTCCTGAACATCAATCACGTCAACAGGATTGAGGGATTTTGATTTATTCAGGAGTGCTTGCACAGTCTCAATCACACGTTGACGAGAATCTCTACTTAACCCATTATCAACACTTATATTAACATTATTTTGTTGTAATAACTGTATTTGAGGAGTTTCTTCCACAAGATTCAAATTTTTACTAGCACGATCAATAGCTGCTTCTGCTGCTTGCATGTATTTTAGCAGATCATCATTTGTGTATAAATTAGGATTTTTTTCAAATCGCTCAATCATCTGATCTGTTACCTTATCAAGCAAATTATTCATCTTTAGTACTCTTAACACATTTCTTTTTTGAGCATTAAGATTAAACAACGCTGTTAAATCTCTTGTCTCTTCGACAGTGCTAGCGTCAATTATCTGTTGTGCTATATTCTCATTCTTACTGTCAAGGGACTGTGTGGACAGTTTATTTTGCTCGCTCATTGAAACAGCTCCTTGTAAGTGCTACTAATTCGTTTCCCCAGATTTTCGTCTAGTTTTTTGTCAAGTATATCTACTCCTTTATATGACAACTGAAGATTCTTTTCAAATTTTTCATTAGGTGTGAATTTATATTTTATTATAGTACCTTCGTATTCAAAATACAAATAACCTATTCCTATATCGATAGTACAACTGTTAATGCCTGATAATTTACTTTCAATTACATCGTGACTTATACTGTACAAAGCAAGGTCAATGAGCTTATCAATGTTGTATCTTTTTACACCTGATAATGCTTCCACATCAGCTACTAAATCATACATTTCTCTAAATCCTTCTTACTAGCGTCTCTTCTTTAATACGGGACAGATATTTCACACTTCTGTCAATATAATCCTCATAAGCCTCAAGCCCTTTTTGCAACCTATTACTTACACACTTAGCAAAAAATTCTTCAGGTGTTTCAGTTCTACTTTTTATATCAATTTCTATACTATTTAATATCCTATATAACATACTATACATTTACGATATACTATATTTACTCATTATATTAATAATACATTTATATAAGTCTAGTATCTGTTCTTTTTCTTTTTGTCTTAAATCTATGGAATTAAATACAGTGTCAAAATCAAGTCCATCCACCTGTACTTTTTGATATAACAACAATGCATTAAGTACATGATCAATTTCAGACATAGTTGGAATTGTTATTGTTAGCCCACCATAATATTGACACAAGTTAAGAAGCGAATCTTTATCCAGTATATAAGCTAATTCACTTAGAGTAGAATACTTCGGGTCCTCCTTCAACTTATAAAGTATGAAGAGTATCAAACTGTACACGTCTTTAGTTTTCAGATTTCTCAACTCACTGTTCATATTCATAAGGATTTATCTGTTCAACCTCATTCCTGTAATTAATTACTATAGCATCAGACAATAAAGGATCTACCCATTGTTGAGAAAGAGTCTCATTTAGCTCACCTGCTACTTTTGCTTTTGTTTTACGTAGAAGAACAAGTATATAATCTCGGAAAGATTCCGGTAAATGATACAATAATACTTCATTATTCTTTTTACCGAAGGCTTCGTCAAGATGTAATTCACTTATACGATTTGTTTTTATTAAATTAGTCAGATATGATTCGGTAGACCTTGCAAGTGTCAACTGGTTTAGAAAACTCAATTTAACACTTGTTACAATATTATATTTCAAAGCTTTGTTGCCAGAGTAGGGGATAGTTTCAACACACTCGTTACATATAGGACCTATGCCTTCAAGCATTAAGTCAAAAGCAGTTTTTGCCGTAAAATCTGTGTGCATACACAGTAGATTACTGAAGTTATACAATGCAGATTCATCAAGAGACTCACTTATTACAGGTTGATAATATGTGCTCTGCTCAAAATCAACCTTCATGGGGTATATAGTAGCATTTAAGTAGTTCATTATACTCTTTAGAGGCTCCATCTTATATGCGTCATCAAACTGCTTAGGGTTAACAAGTCTCATGTAAGCACGAGTGGCTCCGAAAATAGCAAAATCATCATAATATTCATTACGACGAAAATATCTTTTTTCTTTTGCTAGATGTTTAACCAGATGAAATAAATATTCAAAGATAGTTTGAGCATCGTGGCTATCTGTGTATGCAGTATTATCAATGTAGATACACATATCTACATAAGTCACGTTATCTGGCTTTCTGTAAATCATTACTTAACAAAAGATACTCCTGTGCTATCCTTCTCAACAACTATATAACTATCAACAGGAATATCCAACTCCTCTGCGTGGTGTGATATAATATATATACTATTAACACTATTTATTTTATTGGTAATTAGCTGTATTACTTTGTCACAACCAACAGAATCCAAATTATCAAAAACTTCATCAAGCACTAGTATGTTACAATCAAACCCAAGATAATTACATAACATATCTCTTAATGCAAACTGCACAATTATGTCAACCTTTTGCTTCTCACCTCCGGATAGCATTTCATACTCCTTATTATTTAATTTTACTGATATATTATTACTATCTAAAGAAAAAGATAAGGAAGCAGAATCGAAGATATAACTACCATAATTCTTAACTGCACCATCAATATACTCAACAACATTTTTAAGAAGTATTCCTCTGAAATCTCTTTTTAGTACTGTATCAAATTTCTGTAGTATAGAAAGACTATTTGCCCATTTGTTTATCTGAACTTCGCAATTACTTACACTTTCAATAAGTGATGGTATCTGATTCTCATTTTTGTGTAACAATTCTTCAAGCATACTTTTCATAGAATCATGCCTCAATATCGCATCCGATATATTCTTGTACTGTGATTCACTGTGCTGAAGTTCGTTACTCCACTGTTTTACCTGCTTATCTATGCTGTCTACTAGCTGCATTAGCTCAGCGGCCTTTTTACTCAATTCCCCTATAACTTTACACTTATCGTTTTTTAATTGATTAACCTTATTGCTACGGTCTTGCTGAGCACTTGACAATGACTTGATAATATATTCTTTCTGCGCTGTCAACTCATGTAACAAGTTTTCTTTTTCCGATGTGTCTGGTTTTACCACACCTTGTAGTTTCTGTCCGCAAGTTGGGCACACATCCTTAACGGACTTCATTTCATTAATTTCATTACGTACAAACAATATTGAATTATCAACAGCACGAAGATCTACAGTAAGATTAGAAATAAGATCGTCTTCTTCAAATTTACCTTTTATCCTACTGTCAAAGTATGTCTCTTTCTTATATAGCTCTGCATTTATATTTGACAATTCATTACGCTTACTTTCGATGTCTGTTGAATCAATTTGTGATTTTAGGGCATCAATTCTTTTTTGTAAAATCTCAGCTTCTATCTGTTGACCCCTAACGTCCGGAAAGCTATCTAATTTCATTCTTGTTTCGTCAACTGTCTTACGAACATTTGACAAGGTTGTTGATAATGATAATCTACGATCCTCCACATCACGTTTCATCTTATCAACTTCAGCTCTTCGTTTTGAAACCCTATTTTTCAATTCCTGTATCATATAATCAGATTTACTCATACGCTCAAGCATCTCTTTTCTGCCTGAAGGAGTATTGGAAGTAAATCTAGCAGGAAGACCTTGTCCTAAAATAATAACGCTGCTTATCAATCCGGAATCTATTTCTGGAAGATACTCTTTCAATATCTTTTCAGTATCACGAATACCTTTTCCCGAGCAGTCCTTCCCGTTTACTTCAAAAAACAAATTTGTTTTATATTTTTCATGATTTTTAGTTCTTGTCACCTTGTAGGAAATATCATCAATTGAAAAATCCAACGAAACAAGTGTGCCTCCTTGTGTGTTTATATTTTCAACAGACTTTGATCCTCTAAGTGTATCTCCCGTTAAACACCAAATAATAGATTCCCAAACACTTGACTTACCGCTACCGTTTGATTTAGCTAAATCCTGTGCACATCTATTTACACCACTAACAAGTATGAAGCCACCCTCTGTAAGGTTAATGTCCGCTTCACCAATTGACATGAAACCTTCGATATGTAAAGTCTTAAAATCTATTCGCATATCACTCAATCACTTTCTGTAACTCTGTTATTACATCATCAGAAGTTCCAATAACACTCAGAATATACTGTGAAAATTCACTTATATAATCAATGTGTAATGTATTTTGTTTCTTTTGGTATTCTTCGTTACTTATCTTCTTATTTGATCTGTCCACTATTATTCTAGACTGAATGACTCTGCAATCTTTGGGCACCAATGCGTCTTGCTCAATGTCAGGGTCAAATCGTTTCTTGATGTAATCATAATCTTTATCCTCACATCTAATTGACAATACTGCAGGTTTACCTAACTTAAAAGCTACTTCATTTATATAATCAATATTACTATTTGACCCAGTAAAATCCAACTTTGTAAATTTCAATGCATAAGGATTATTAACAAGAGTATATTCTAGAGTGTCACAGTCCAAAATCATACATTGGTGAGGATACCGTGTAGCATCTTCGCTAAAATTTTGTCCTGTGATATTTCCTAAGTTTAAAACATTTGAAGATACCCACTGCTGGTTATGCAAGTGTCCATTTACTACAATGTCAAATGTTTGTGACAATTCTCCTAAATCAAATCCTTCTTTGGAAATGAAATTGCCCATTTGTATACCTTTTATGTCGTTGTGAGAAAGTAATATTCTCTTCTTACATTCTGGGTCGATAAATGATTGCTTAGGAAAATAGTCTTTTATGTTTTCCTTTCTACTAACTTCTAATTCATACGGTAAGATGTAGATAAGAGTATCACCCACTCTAACAATCGAAGGTTTATCATATACACTATTATTTTTATTAAGTAAGAATGAGTGAGCAGTAGAAAAAGATAGGTCGGATGTTCCCATCTCATGATTTCCTACAATAAAAGATGTGTATACTGAGTTGTTCCATCTTAACTCAGACAGTGCAGAAATTTCTTCAGCAGTAAGTACACTTGCGTCAAAAAAGTCTCCCAGGAAGAATAGATCAGTACAACCATTACTAGCAGCCGTGTCAATAACCCAGTTAACTGAATCAATTAAGTTTTCAAGCCGTAAAGAATAACGTGTTCCTCTTTTTCTCAGTATACTAGAATATGTACACCAATGAACATCACCACAAATACAAACTTTCATAAATTACACCATTACAAGCAAAGAACCTTGCACACCACATAATCTATAAGATATTTCATTTCACACAACTCACCAGTTTTTAACATCCTGTCAATATCAGTCATCGTTTCAAAACAAGACAACAACTGCTGTTTGCTGTACACTCTTGGACTCTTATTTATAGCATAAATCACGTTTGATTTCAACCCCGTATTTTCAGGAGTAGGGTTATTCGATAGCCACACTTGCATCAATTTCTTAAAACCTTGATATAGCAATGTTACTACTCCTAGAGGCTCTGCATCAAAATTCTTTATCTCCCTAAGGGCATTATGCAATAGATTCATATCTTTTCCTGTAACTGCGTTTGTTATGTTAAAAACATTGTAAGTGGAAAGGTCACTAAAGCAACCTTCGTTTACCATATCGTCAAACATATACTTCTGCTCATTTACAGAAAACATCTTTATCTTATCCACTTCATTGCTGATTCGGTATATGTCATTGTTACAGATTTTTATTAACCAATCTAACTTATCTCTAGGAACACCTTCAAGTGCGGAATAAACAAAATCCTTTATATGCCACAATTCAATCTTCGGAACTTCCACTATATAATCGGAAAACTTTTCTTTAGACTCCTTGCTGACTTTATCAGCTACAATAAACAATCTATTTTCTGCGGAAAGGGAGTCCGAAATACTGTCAAATAATTCACAGCTGTACACCCTCATATTATCATCTTGAGAAGAATCATTTGTTCCGAATATGTCAAATACAGAGACGCTATTCTTTGCAGGAAGATCTTCAAGGTACTCAATTTTTAAACCAAGAATACTGCTAATAGCATTTATATATTGATACGCTATATATCGGTTATCCGAACATGAAAATATCAGGAAAGAATTAGTAATTTGTCGCTCTTCAATCTGATCTTTTATTGTTTTTATATCAATCATTTAGCACCACTTTCCGCTTCCTGTTTAAGATTTACTATATAATTTTCAACTAAGTGTCTTTTATTTACATTTGGAATGAAAGTGTTATTATAAAACTCCCGAGTAAGATTAAACATTTCAAAACTAATAACGCCTTTACAATAGAGATCCTTACTCATGTTAATAAGAACATAACAAAAAGTACTGAAGTCCATCTTATCAGTGTCTGTTTTTGTCGGAGAAATCTTGTCAGGTATTGTGAGTGCATTTGAGTAATTTGCAACAGTTATCTTCTTGAATATTTTTTCGCATAGATTGATGATGTCTTGTAAGCCTGATTCTTGCAATTTCAATACCCATCCAGGTGTAGTTGCATATTGAAGAACTATATCGGAAAAATCACAGTCTTTGTGTAAAAACTGCTTTAATTCTTCACTATTATAATTTGAAAAAGAATAAACTCTACATCTATTTACAACTGTAGGAAGTAATTTCTGTTTGCAAGAAGATAACAAGAAGATATACGCATTCTTTAGTGGTTCCTCCAGAAATTTCAGCAACATATTTTGCTCTTTTACGCTGATTTCATCGCAATTAATAATATATATGTTAGGATACGGAGAAAGCTGTGCTTCCTGTATCTTTTCAAGACTAATACAATCGGTTATGTCAATTATATCATAGCCAATTTTTGCTGCAAACTCTTTTACAAAAGTATGTTTACCAGATCCCCATTCGCCGGACAAAAGAACTGTTCTGGGAATACTATTTTCAGCGATGTGACCTTCAAAAATCTTTACCAGCGATTCCTGACCGACCAAAGTATCACTCCCATCTGGTCATGTTTAAGAATGCAGCCTCCACAGTTGTACGCATAGAAGCATCATTCTTTATCATATTTTTAAGTTTTAACAACTTATCTACAATTACCATGTAATACTTTTCCGCATTTTCAAAATTAGTGCTTAACTTAAGTGCTTCTTCTTGGCTGTGAGGAATATCCAGCAGATCTGTACTACGAAACAAACAATATTTAGTCACGTCCAAACAAAAAGCAAAAAATTGATCAACAAACAACTTTAAATCTTTACCTTCATAATAGATATTAGAAATAGTTTCTATAACCTTATCCTGCTTACAGTCGATAATATCATTTACTAAGGTAAAGAACATAGAATACGAATATGTCCCTAAGGCATTTAACGCATTATCGATTGACATATCTGTGTCAAAAGATCCTACCTTTTCCAATAACGAAATAGCATCACGCATACCACCGTTACAGATTTTAGAGATATATTCTATTGTCTCACCATAATTGGTAAAACCCTCACTTTTACAGATATATTCTAATCTGTCTCTTATCTGAGACGAACTAATCTTTGAAATATTGTATCGTTGACATCTGTTTACAATGGTTTGAGGTATCTTTTCCGGGTCTGTTGTACAAAACATGAAAATTGTGTACTCCGGAGGTTCCTCAATACATTTTAGAAATGCTTGCCACGCATTATTGGAAAGAGCATGACATTCATCAACCAGGAAAATCTTATACTTACTACTGATGGAACGCTCCTTTGCAGACTTTACAATACTTCTCACATTTTCAACACCATTATTAGATGCTGCATCCATTTCCTCGAGTCCGTCCAAAGACCCGTTTATCTTGCTTGCTAAGATACGAGCTAGAGTTGTTTTACCACATCCACTAGATCCACAAAAGATATAACAATGTTTATAATCATTATTCTCAACCTGTTTTTTCAATATCTTAACAACAGAGCTTTGCCCACAAACCCCGTCATCAAAATCCTTCGGTCTATATTTTACTGCTAAACTCTCAGGCATTCTAAGTTACCTCCGAATTAATCTTAACATAATTTTAATATGTTTTTTGTCAAGACACAAGTACCTTACATCAATACATAGGTGCCCAGTATTGTAATTGATTTACGAGGTAACCACAATCCCTTATATACATCTTCTGTCAATGATTGTGAGGCTGTATTAAATCCTTGTAAATCCCATTGAATCATATTACCCTGTATTCGAGTAACTACACCTTCCATTACATAGCTTTTTGGAACAACTCCATTATTCCAGTTTGCTGATAATGTAAATGTTTTAGGCTCATTGACAATATATTTTTCTACTTGTATACGATACTTAGTACCCACACAAAATTGTTGATCTACAGTAGGTGCTGGAGTATCACTTTGATAGAAATATATCTCTGTTGAAGTTTCGTTATACTCGCTACTTCTTGCCTTTACCTTATCTAGTTCTCTCTTTATATACTTATTCATTACAAGTAATTCCTTAACAATACAGATATGCGCACGTCATGTCTGCAAGATGTAACATTAAAGCAAGAGGGTATCGGCTGTAAATAAGAGAGATGTCTGCCTTTGTACTATCATATCCCATACCTCCGTGATGATACAAGATTGCAACAGATTCTTCAACATTTAGAGGAATAAATTGTCGAATCATAAACTCAGAAGTTTCTTCATGGTTTCCATAAACAAATCTTTCATCAACCGAAACTGTCTTATAACCGGGCTCTGATACCCAATCAAATCTGCCTGCATTATCAGACTTTGATCCGCTTTCGCTATAAACCTTTTTATTTGTATATGTGCTCTCATACAGATTCATCTTGCTAAAGTCATGCATAAGGGCACAAATAATCAATGATTCCTCGTTAATGTCAAGGTTATTAGCCATAACCATATTTTTCAAAACAATATAAACATCTAAACAATGTCTACAAAGTCCACCCTTAAAAGCCCCGTGATACTTTGTGGAAGCAGGCGCAGTAAAAAAGTCTGACGAACAAAGTTTATTAATCAATCCTTCTATATTGCTTCCCTCTCGAGTAACACCTCTGAGCAAACTAATGAATTGTTCTTTATTACGAGTGATCTGATCTTCAGATAACATCTTATACCTCCTTATATGAAAAAACGGGGCTAAGCCAATAGATAACTTAGCCCCAGTATATATTAAACTATCTATCTTAGATGAGGCCTTCGGCAACTAGCTCACGCTTATAAGCTACCCGGTTGGTCTTATTTAGATGAGTTTTACCCGTATGGACACCACTTGCATAAGCCTTGCAATATGTACGATATTGCTCGTCCAGATTGTACCGGACAGTACGATAATCTACATTAAACCGCTCAGCGATTTCTCGGAAAGTCTTGCCGCGCTTCTTCATACGCTTCATCTGCTCTCTCATCTCAGAAGTTACCTTACGCTTTCGGTCAAAATCCGTACCCTGAATTTTAACTGCCTTATCCAACTTGTCGTCAACCATCTTCAGAACATTAATCTTATCGTTCATTGTTACCCCCAGAATAATAAATATAGTAGTATGTTGAACGCTGAATTAACCAGCGATTAAAAAGGGTAGCTAATATGTAAAACACCTTAGTGTGTATTACACTATATAAATTATTATAAGTTAAGCATACATAGAATACAAGTTATCTACTCATTTTCTTCTTTTAATTTTTCTACCAGGAATTTCATTAATTTTTCATCAATAACAAAGTAATTCTTATTACCCTCCGGAGTAAATGATATAGCTATTGCGGAATTACTCATACGATCTTCCCACGATTCTCTACGCTGTTTATCAAGCCACTCCTTTTTTACAGTAACAGAAGATTTTTCCTTCAATGTTGTCTTGCACTCAATGCTGATACCAGCATCCTTTACAATAACATCACCCTTTGACCACTTGCCACTTCCAGATGACGGGGTAACTTTCCCTCCCAACAATTTTGCTACATTGTTTTCCTGTAAATAGCTATAGTATCTTGTAGAATTTTTATTCTTTGTCATCTATAAAGGTCTCCTTCTCTCTTCTGCATCTAGCCTTAGCAGCATCTGACATTCGTTTTCTTGTTTCTTCACTAGGATGTTTTCCTTTATTCCAAGGGATGTTACCTGCTTTGAATTGCTTCTCTACAAACTTTTCACCCAAACAATTCTTTTTCATATCTTCATCATAAGTAATGCCATAATTCCAAGGTTTCTGCTGTTTAGCTTTTAGCGTCTCACTGATTTTCTTCTTGACCGCATCGCTGACAGGTTTACTACGTGCTTCAACAACACGCTTTCTCCAGTATTCATCTCTAGTAAATGGGTCTTTACCCTTTCTTGATTCAGACATTCTCTTTCGTTGTTCCTCTGTTAAGGGTAGTTTGCCCACTATCCACCCCATACTTTGAAAATATTCAATATCTGAAGGAGGAACGTACTGCTGTTTGATACCGTTGTTCATCCATTTTCCTCCTGCTTTTTTCTCATGCTCGTGCTTCATTAGTTTTTCTTTAATAACACTATATTGAGCACACTTCTCTTTTACGTCCTCTAAAGTCCAGTTGCACTGTATCTTCTCTGATAGATTGTCTGTATCTTTAATCATGTCTATTCTACCCACAAGAAATAAAAATGCTGCAAATGCAGAATACTGATATCTATCCTCAACGCAGAAACATAAATAGTAGTGACATAAGATATGGTCTTCATAAGTAACATTGACTCTGTTAGTTTTGTCATTAAACTGTGATGTAATAACCTCTGACTTCATAAACCTTGGAATAATATGATGAGACTGCGTCTTAAATTTTTCGCGTTTAGTGGTCCTATTGGACTCAACAAGTTTTTTATATAACTGATAATAACTATTTTCTATAAACAAAATGATACCGCTCCTAACTATAGTATGCTGTATCATACAATTTCATATCTTTGACCACTTTCCTGCTCCGCTGTTTGCGGTTTTCTGTCCGCCCAATAACTTAGAAATATATCGTTCCTGTTTATCAGAATAATATCTTGTACTCTCTTTATTGTTATTCATGCAATTTTTCCTCTCTAATCAGACTGTCTAGTGCCTCAGCACATTCACGTTGTAAGTTTCTGCACGGAAAAATTTCAAAACCGTTGTTATTTTTTTCTGAAGAAAACTGCACCAGATAGCAGCCTCCTATCTTGATAGGCAGTGTTCTCTCAAGAATTTCTTTATATGTGTATAGCTGCATTGAGTAGTGTATATAGTTAGTGTCTCGCTCTCTATTAAAAGGCTTGTAACACCACTTATCAAAATACCCCGGAATTCGATTAATGGACTTCACATTTTTATAGTCCCATATTTGAAACTCATTTGCCCTAGCATTCCAGCACACCATATCAATATTACCTGCTATATAATGTTCAATTCCTACAGTATATTCAAGTTGTAAAGGAAACAACTTATTCAGTGTGTCTTTATGAAAAGCTTCTGCTTGAGGTAGTAGAATTGATACTCTTTCCTCAACTTCCTTCCTTATACCAAGTGAATCAGCAACAGAGTAATCAATCTCAAAAGTTTTACCTCTTTTAGCATTTTCCATGTATGAGTGGATTATAGTTCCTGCAGTAGTAGAGATATCACCTTTTCGTTTCCATTCGGCTAATACATCTTGCTGTGACAATCTATGTTTTTCCGCATATTTTTTACTTATTCCTTCACTATCAAAAGGAGGGCTAAACCTTGATAAAAATTGAGTTACAGAATATTTAACAGGTTTATCATAATAAAAATATTGATGCGTTTTTTCTACAAAATTATAAGCGTTAAACTTTTGCCACACCAACATTGAATTAACATCAATCATAGTACCTCTAACAGTAAATAAGTAGGAAGGATTAAACCTTCCTACTTATTATAGCACACATAACCAGATAATACAAGTTACAGCTCTTCTAGTTCAACATTATTTTCAAGACCCAGTTTACTATAAATGCTTAAACCAAGCATTTCCTCAAAACTCTTAACAAAAGGATCTTGCTTCTGTGATAGCTTTTCATACACCATGTCATACAACTTGCGCCATTGATCTGTATGCTCACGAAAATATGTAGCTACATTTTTCTTTCCTCGGATCTTTATTTCGTTTCCGTCTGCATCAATCATAAGTGCTCCTGTTTCAGGATCGATTAACTTATACATTCCTTGAGCAGAGTTATCAATAAATCCGAGATGCAATGCTACATCAATGGTGTCTTGCACAATATCAACACCACGTGTATAATTAAGATGTGCGTGACCGAGCTTTCTATCCCACCTACAAGTCTTTGTCTTCAGAACTGCCATGTCAATAATATGCCCAGCAGGTGATTCCGCGCTTGTAGTTAACTCATTTCCATATTCATCAAAGAAGGCTCCTCTCTTGAACATCAGACGCATTGAACAAGCATGCTTCCATGCTCTACCTCCTGGGGTGGACAATGCTGGTCCGTATCCGCCTATATTTTCTCTGACTTGGTTAATAGCAATCAAAGTTGCCTTATACTTACGAAGTAATCCAATAGCTGTATTTGCAAATCGAGTAAGTGCTTTTGCAATACCTCCCATTTGCTGCTTCTCCATTGACTCATCGGCAATCTGCATAGGGACAAGCGTAGCAATACTATCAAAAATCAATAGGCCTACTTCGCCTGTCTTTAACATATCCAATGCCATATCAAATATTTCTTCAGCTGATTGTGCTTCAGGTCGGATAAGAATTGTAGGCACAGTAGCATCTTCACTGATATCATAGCCCATCTTTGCAGCCCACTCTCTATCTAGTGTACCTTCGTTGTCAAGGAACACAATAGAACGAGGGGTTTCCGGATTACGTTTTACCTCAGCTCTCTGATAAGAAGCTGCTGCTAAGAAGGCATTAGTAGTCTTACCACTACCTTCCGGTCCACTAAATTCCACAATCCTGCCTTCAGGAACACCACCGTAGATGCAGAAATCCAAAGAAGGACTTCCTAGAGACAACACCCCATCCACGGTTAAATCTTGTGCTCCCACTCGTACAACATTATCTCCATACTTCTTGGAGATCTTTTTCATTACTTCAGCTAGAGAATCATTTGCCATTAGTTATAAACACCATCCTTACGTGACACTTCTGGCATAACAGGCTTATATATTGTACTCAGTGATGCTTCTTGCATTCGTCGTGAAATTACTTTTCGTAAAGTATTTACCATGTCATACCCTGCATCCATTTTTAACTTAATCTGCTTATATACTCGACTATATATTGAATTCAATACTGACTGATAACGTGATGCATCTTCCGCAATTGCGGTTAACTCTGGCACCGTAGTTTTATTCTTTCGTTCAGCGTCTTTCTCTCTACTACTAAGATATGCATTGTTAAACACTTCTCTAGATGCCATTTTTGACAGATCGTCACGTATTCCTACACTCTCCAACTTATCTCCCAAGAAATACAACTTGTTATTTAACTCCAGTACATACTTTTCCAAAATAATATCTGTAGGTTCATTATCAATGAGGTCTTCTTTCAGATCACTCATCAATTCATCAAAATCTTCCGTATAAGCCTTTACAAGCTTTTCTGAAATTGAAAGATAATAAGAAACAGTATCCTCAGTCGTTTCTACGATCTCATCAAGTAACTCTTTATCCGGTGAATTTAAGAGTGTTGTTTCCGACATTTTTACCTCCCTAAATACTAAAAAAGATTAACTTTCTTGTCGAAACTATTGATGGGCACATCCGACTCACAAGTATACATATCTCCTCCCGAAGTAACGTACACTCCGTTATTAAGCCCAATATCTGATAACCCTTTTATCAAGCATCTTTCCCATCCGTTCATTGTAGTAACAAGATCGGGTTCAATAATTAAATTACTGATCTTTGACCGAATAGACTTTACAGAGGGTTTTTGAAATACTACAACATAGTCAATTAAACCCTTAAACTTCGATGTTAAATCGATAATAGCAAGTTCATCAAAGGATGTTTTTATCCATGGTATAAGATTCTGAAATTCATAATATGATTCTTGATATATAGTAAACACAGAAGGTAGTAATGCAGGTGTTACCTTTAAGAAAAGATAATCTGCATCTAGATCCTGAAACACATCAATTAGTCTAACATCCTCGTAGATGTAATTTTCTATTCTAAGGGTACGAATAGCAGAAATATCAAGTATTGCATAATCTACATGGGTGCCGGAAGATATAAGTGAAGAAAATGTAACATTATCCAGTTCACTCACCTTCTCTCAAATGCGTTAAAACACTATAATCACTATCCATGAATACACGCTTTTTCTTTGACGGAATAGTGATTATACGATATTTATCAGTGTTTAATTCTTTTATATTAAACGACTTCTTTTTATCATCTTTCATCTGCTTTACTGTACTGATCGGAATATATACCACTACATCGTGGTCAATCATCCACAATACAACACCCGATCGAATCCCTTTTATGCCTGATACTTCCAACAAGTCATTGTATTGTCGTAACTCTGAAAAAGGAAAAGTATTACCAAGATGTGATTTACACTCGATAAAAAACATATTAGGAAAGATATACCCTATAAAGTCTGATCTTCCTCTTATTGATTTATATCCTGAAACATTATCATATATTCGTTCAATATGAGATCCGGGTATCTTACTAAAATCAGATTTTAGCTTATTCTCGAATTGTTTTCCTTTTGAGAGTGCCAAGGGTTATTCCCCCTGACACTCAGGAATAACCCACTTTACAGAACCCTCAGACACCACAAATGCTTGCTCATTACCAAATCCCATGTTAACAATTTGGTTTGTTGCACTCGCCAAAGTCTTAATAAGATCGCTACTATCGATAAGAGCTTCATAATGAGTATCTGCAGAAATTTGATTAGTGTAGGGAATAGACTCACTATTTACACCTTTACGATCAGCCACCGTTACACTATCACTGTTAAAAATAAGCTTGATAATAGAAAGGGACAAATCAGACTTAGAAGCTGCCTGACTAAAGAGCATCAGTCTCTCAACTGCCTGCATAAGAAGATCCTTGTTAATAGAGATAGTATTAGGATATACATTTTCTGCTCTGCCTCTAATACCTTCTACCGGGAAAGCAACAGCCATGCTGTCATCACAGTTAAGTACAGCATCAATAGTAATAGAAGGGGCCTCAAATCTGACAGCGGTGACAACTGTGTCTTCACTCAACTTATTGTGACCCACTGTTACCTTAACCTTCGTGTCCTTAAACAAACGGAACAACTTAACCAGTTTATCATTAAGGAGTAACTTGGACTTCATTTCAATTGAGAACTTATTAACACAAGCACCTGTAGTAAATGTAATAGCACCCTCACTGTCGATGTAATACAAACGCTGAATGGGCTTTGAAATAGTACCTTTACCCAGTTCCTTACTATTATAATTCACGATAGAATGAAGCAGTGCACAATCAATGTCAAACTGCTCAGAAACATTCTCGATTCCAATCTTAGGCAGTTCCAGTAGAGCGTTGCCATCATAGATAAGAGGAAGCTTATAATCACCGTTACATTTTACATAAAGGGACTTTTCATCTGTGTGAAGCTCAATAGTTTCAGAAGTTACTTTACTGATCAACTTCAAAAACAAATTAGCATTCACTGTTGCATGAATCTCTTCATCAACATCATCTCCGAAAAGAACCTTGACAAAATATTCTCTGTTAGTTACAGAAAGAGAAAGCTGCTTACCCTCAGTCTTAATCTCCAAAGTCTCAGTAACTGCAGAAAGAACATTGGAATCCACCGCGTTAAGAATTTTTGCGCAAGACTCCTGAAGAACTTCAGTTCTAATAATCATTTACATACTCCTTATTTTAATTTTGTTGATATATATTATATTATATAGGATAGAATTAGATAATACAAGTATCTTTTTCAATATCTGATAATTTATTAAAAGAAAATGAACCGTTTGAATCTACTTTAAGTATTTTACAATGCGCGGACACATCATTAAAAATATCAAGAAACTCTAGCTCATTACCGTGTTTATGTATATATGACTTCTTCTTATCATCATAGAATAGCTGCTTCATCTTACACAGACATTCTTTGATATATAAGCAGTCTCCGTAGAATAAACTTAGGTCATGAAACCCAGGTTTAACATCATCTCTGTGTTTTTTGAAGTACACCTTTGCAGTCATGCACTGTGTGTCAGGCTCTAGTCTTACATAAGGATTATTAACAACCTCGCAAGGTACCAGCAAGGTCCTTGTAGCAAATGTTCTGTGGGTATAGGTATACTTTATTACATCTGGAGTGCAATAAGAATCTCCCCACATAATAAAGCAATTATCACCCTCAGACAAGTCAAGCTTCGATAAAGCATTTAGAACAGCATCTCCACTACCCTTTCCAGATCTAATGATAATACGTGGATATGTATAGAAATAACCCTCATTTTCAATACTGCATACTACATACACTTTATCGCAATATTCGCCAAGATTAAGCATATTAACATCAAGTAAGATTCGATCTCCAAACCGTGTTAAAGCTTTCGGAGTATCGACACCAAATCTTCGCTGTTTCCCAGCTGCAAAAATTAGTCCATATGTCATTGACAAAGCACCTTCAAAATACAATTTGTTTCTTCGACGCCGGAAGTATGGATGGACTTTGTAGCCAGCTTAGATACATTACAATCATTTCCCTTATCTACTTCATCACCAATATAAAGAATATTCATACTCCCAAATTCACACTCTTTATATACCTTAACCTTATTATCACCTGAAGTAGTAATATCAACGGTACTCTTACCAGTAATATTAGCTAACAAATCAGGAGTATTGATGTTATACCTGATATAGTTATTAAACAAATAAGTAAATAACATCCTCTCAAGTTTTCCCAGAGGTTTATACTTAATATAAGGCAAATCTGTATTAGGATGTGACACAGCTGTCATACCAAACAACTTATTGATATGACCCTCCACTTTTTCCAGTGTATCCCTACTTATAAAACAATCTTTGATTGTATATGTTTTGACACCCTGAATATACTCAGTTGAACTTGCATCAGCCCATACGGGAATGTTAAAATCGGATAGGTCAGATCCATAAATGGAAGCCAGTTTTGTTTTGATGCTACTAAAAGAATTACCTGAAATAATTACCCCCACATTTGTGCTATTTAGTAACTTAATGTTATCAATTCCAATATTGTTAAGCGAAGTGTTACGAGGCCACAAAGTGTCATCGAAGTCACAAACAATTTGTTCAGGTGTAAAATTATCAAACCCATAGTAGCAATCAAGGACAGCTTTAGCGTACTTATTTGGATCGTGCTTTCCATTTTGATTACCCATGTGAGAATAATGGCAAGCAACATCCTTATCGTTAACAGTTCTCAGTATATCACACGCATCGCTATTGACCAGAATAGTGAAGTCATCAAGGCTTAGCCCAAGCTTGCGTAAATGGGAAATAAATTCATCAGCAGAAACACCATAGCTATCTTTATCCTCTTCGCAGTTAAGAGCCCAAACCTTTTTTGCATGAGTATTTTTGTTAATCAACTTATAAAGATCTCCAAACTCAAGCGTGGGGTAAATTGAGCTCCAAAAAGTGCCCGTAGAAATAATAATCAAATCTGCGCTCTCAATGCTAGCAACAGCACGAGGATTTAGTTCTGTGTTCATCACAGTGCCATAAAGACATGATTCTATCTTATCGTCTCTGTTACACCATTCCACAATTTCCCCCTCATCTTTGATAACATACCCAGAATTTGTAATCGCCTTCAAATAAGCATTACTGAAAGAATTCAATAGCACGAACGAGTCAATATCAAGGATCTTATTACAAAAGTAGTCGTTGGTAGACTCGTACCCTGACTGTGCATACATCTCCGCATACACAATATTTGAGATATTGAAATCTGTGTATCTATAATTCTTAGCTTCTGGTGTCGCAAAAAATTGTTCCACAACAGGAACAAACTGCGGCATACCCCAGGTGTTCAGCTTTTCTGTAATTTCTGCAACTTCGTTTCCAGGTGTGAAATCATATCTGTTATCGTAAAATTCTATAATGTTCTTATCGCAATTTCCGTGCATTGCTTTATACATACGGATATGGTTTTTACGGATGTCAGACACTCCCAGAGTATTAGTCACCGCTCTACATACACCCGTAGACTTACCATTATCGTATGCATTAACAATTACTTTGCAATTCATACTAGGATAGTAATATTTCAACCCTCTAATAAGAGAATCGTTACCGCTGCCGCCAGATAAAATAACTGTCTTCATTATTCCTCCTTAGAACAAAGACACCTTCGGATACTCTTTTTGTTCAGTTGTTTTCTTACTTCTAGGAGTATAGGGTTTAATTTCTGATTTACCTTTTTCCACCCTGGGAAGAACAACCTCTCTTAATACTGATTTACTTGTAATATGATATCCAAAGGTTTCCGTGTTTTCTAGAATATAGCCATCTAATTCATCAAACAGAACTGGCGGATAATCATATGTACCCTTTGAATTTGCCCAAGTGCAAGATGCCTTTGAATTCGGCTTATTAATAACAACCGTAGGAGCAACATACGATGCTGTATACTTCTGTAGAACACGAGCGAAATATACATCATCAGGGGTTCCCTTACGAGTATCACACCTGCTATCAATATAGAATTCCTGATTATAATACTTCTTGAAATTTTTATGTAACAGTCCGTGCATCCAGTTATAAGACTTATTATTACGAGTAGGGATTAGATGTACATTGTCAAAATAGTCACTGGCAGATTTATACTTGATCCTATCCTGTGAAACCCAGATACCCAGAGTGCTAAAAATAGCGTCCACATCACTTAACCTGTCCTCTTGTACAGCTCTAAGTATTGTAAGTAGATCATTCAGCGTAGGTTTCGAGACAGTTGAATTTGCGTCAATCCAAAAAGCATAATCAAAATCAGAATTGTAAAAATGTTCTAGAAGCTTATTACGAGGCTCAACCCATCCCATCCTTTCCTTTGAATGGGCTATGTATTCGAATCCATAGAGTTCTGTATAATCTGCATCCGAAAAACATTGGTCGTATACAGCACAACAATCTAACCCGAGAAGGTCCCTAGTTTCCTTCATTGCTTTTAAGTTAAAAGATCTGTTATTAGGCAACATCAAACAAGGGATCAATGCCATAATTTTTGCCATGATAGCACCTCTTATCGAGACTCAATGAAGTTATAGTTTGCGGATTCTCCATTATCAACTAGAATAGACTGACCGCACATGGACTTATTAATCACAGACATAAAATACACCCATTGAGCAGCTTCCTCCTCAGTGATCCACTTATTCAGCAAATTCTGCTCTGCCACTGCATCTACAAGCTCTCTATGAGCATACAACTTGGGTTCCAATCCTGTAAGAACTGCACCGAAACAAAGAATATTAATAGGAACCTTCTTAAACTTATGACAGAAATTCAACGCAAGGTTTTTTGTGTAAGAAATACGTCCGCCCTGTGAAGCTGCATAAAGAGGTGTATCCAATCCTACAATACCGGAGATACTTCCCACATTCAAGATAGATCTGATATTATCATTACCCCAACAGTATTTATCAACTACATTAACATATCCCATAAGATTAGTACTAATAGACCTATCTTCTTCGATCGTTCCTGCATTGTTGATAACATAATCCATGTGAGGCAAATCAGGAAGTTGATCCATGACTCCCACATCTGCAATATAGTGGTGATATCTAAAATCGTACTTGATAGCGTCAATCACTGATTCTTTGATATCAATACCATAAACCTCATATCCTTTATCAAGAAACAACTTTGCAGTTTCTTTACCAATACCACTACTGGTTCCTGTAATCAATACTCTTACCATAATTCACCTCTAGTAATATTTTGATATGTACACTTATAATTTCTACACCACTCTTGCATTGACCGAATATTTACAAGCTGTCGTGCTTCATAATTCTTTGAACACTCCTCAAGTGTGTATCCAAAATGACGAAGTTTCTTATCAAACTCTTCCCGCTGATGTTTTGTCTGATTCAGCATATTACCATTATCTTTGATTCTACGATCTGACACCATCCAAGCCTTGTTATTGATAATAACATTACCATAGGCAGCAGCCTGAACCCAAGTAGTAGAATCAGCTGAAGTAACAGGGAATTTTTCTAGCACATCCAACGCTGTACACCCAAACACGTGAGTCATAACATCTGGGTTAGGACTATTTTTGATAATATCAAAGCACATCTGCAACCAAGCAAAACGAACTGCCGCCGTATCAACTGTACTTACTGCAAGTCCGATATACTTGATATGCTCACCATCAGGAAAGGTGTAGTTAAGCATATTGTGTAGCCACTTAGTATCCTCCTCAAAGTGGAATACAGGAATAATTTTATCTCTATACTTAGGGTTAATCTTTTCAATCATATAAAGATAGTTTTCCCAACTTTGTCCAGGTGCAGCTGCCAATTCCTCCTCTGTGGGTTCTCTTCCGATAACCTGAGGAATCTTGTCCACCTGTGCAAAAACAGTTACATAATCACCTGTTTTATTGATAAAATCAATGTAGTCATCTACATCAATTTCTTTGCCTTGAGTGTAGGCGCTGTATGCGCCACTGTCTACGAACAAATTAAAAGCACCCGGATGTTCCTTGAGGTACTCAATATCCTTAAGTATATGTGCCCGTTCATTTAGCTGACTGTAAAGCTGATCACACCCTAATTCTTGTTTTAACTGCACTCCGTTTTTACTTCCTCTTCCAGCGAAGTACAGATGGAAGGGACCATTATACATACTTTTTATACTCCTTTAAGTTAGTTATCTTATGTAATTATTATATAGTAGTTCCTACTATATCACAAGTTATTTTTGAATGATTTTAGAAAAATATCGCACTTGCCATACTATAATATACAACAAGTGCGATAATATTTACTTAACTGAAGATACCCAATCTAAAACTTCTTCTGGTGTATTCAAAATTGTTTTATTTGACACACCCAACAGCATATTATTGATTAACGGTTCATTTTCAGTTACCCAAAATTGATGTGAATTTGCAGGAAGTACTTCGATAGGATATACAGTGCTAATATCTACACCTTTTCGCAGTTTCTGAAACTCTGTTGCATATAAAGCTACTGGCTTTCCTAAAGCATATGCAATACCTGTTTCAACTGCTGTCCCTGGATCGTCCCCATCAATGTAAGCTACCATAACGTCACACCACTTAATATGATCGACATCTGTATTAAATGTTTTTAATGTGTCTTGTAGCGTACTTTGATCTTCGAAGATTACTCCCTCGTCTCTCCAAGGAAAATAAACTTCATGTCCATTTGATTCAAGCAAATCTGCAATTTTCTTCTCATGCTCATAATAAGCAAGATTATCCATTATTTGTGCAAAATATACTTTCATTATGCAGCCTTTCCAGTGGAGTTAACTTCCTGCGCTTCCTTTACCATACTAACATACTCAGAGCCAACATTATTCTTTCTCCACCCTTGTGCAATCTTATATCCAACAGGGGAAAGAATAATCTGACTAATCAGCTCAACTACTGCTCCCACAGCTGCAAACATCCAAATGGAACGCGGATCACACCAATCCTGCCAAACACTGAACAGCAATGCAAATCCAAGATTATCAATAAACTGACCAATCATTGTGGACACATAACTTGCAACAGCATAAGACTTAAAAGTAGTACGATCCTTAAACCGAGTCAGAACGAACTTAGAAATAAAAGCATTTACAGAAATACCCACAATAAATGCCGCAGTACCTGCACCCAAAGGCCAAAGCATAGCTCCGAAGATAGAATCAAATTCTGTCCAATCGCAATAACCGGGAAGGTTTGCTCCCAAGGTTAGCAAACCAATAGCCAGAAGCTGAATACCAATGGCTGCTACATTTACCTTAATAGATGCCTTTGCTCCGAATCTCATAACAAGCATATCGCCTGCGAGGAATGCAATCCAACCTACAATAATTCCTGCATCCAATGAGATCCAACTTTCTGATACAATCGCCTTATTTGCAAGAAAGTTCATTGCAATAAGTGCCGCACACAGAACTGCAAACGGGAGTGCGGGGATACATCTAAAAAGTACCTTTGTCTCTTGCCAGTCGTTCTTTACCCAATTCTTTACTTTGTTCATTTTTATAAACCTCTCATTTTTTATTTTCACGTGAAGGTAGAAGTCAATGGCTTACTTCACTTATTAACTTTGTAATGTTATATACAATATGTTATTCCGGATATCCATCCTTGATATAAGAAATATTTTCATCATTTCTAATTATTTCAGGATGCTCTTCAAATAATTCATTCAATGCATCTTGTTCTGTTTTCGTATCGAGACTCTTCTCATACATATTATGAAGGTAATTAAAATAATCATCTTGATACCACACATCAACGATGTATGTATCGCATCGAAAAGGCACTGAAATTTCTGGTTCAGCACAATGTCTCATTACATCACTCAATACCTCTGCAACCCTTTCCGCATTTTCTCTGGGGCACTCCCCGATAAGTTCGTCGTGTACCTGCAACAAAATACGGAACCCAAGTTCTCTCAATTCTTTATTGTTGAACACATGGATCATTGCTATCTTGCTCATTGTAGCCGCAGAACCTTGTACCCTAGCATTTACGCATTGTCGTTCCGCCTGACTTATAAATGCACCATTATCTCTTATATCAATATTATTCTTGGCAGCTTCATCTTTTATTTTTCTTACTTGCTGCCATCCTCTTGCTTCTTCAAGTTGCGACTCATACTTACTAATAAGAGGATTAACAGTTTTTGATACAATACCTTTACAATAAAGTAACGGATTTACATCAGATGTATTTTTACTTGACTTATCAGTGATTGTATATTTCGGAAGTTTAAGGTCGGGAAGTCTTCTTCTACGACCCCAGAAATCTTCCACATAACCATTTAACTTTGCATCAGATGTACTTTTATCAACCCAGTACTTCACCTTAGGAAATCCATTGTAAAAATCGTCTATTATCTTCTGTGCTTCCTGATAAGATTCGCCAATCTGATCTGCGATTGAGGCAGCACCTCTGCCGTACATAATCCCGAGCAATATGGTTTTGCAATTACTTCTTCGTTTCTTACCCACAGGATTTGGAGTGCCATCCTCAAAGTGCTCCATATTGTCCCAGTACGTATTCTTGTAAATTCCTGTTGCAATAGTTGCATACAAATCCTTACCTTCTTTGTAGGCATTTACCATATTATCATCGCCTGAAAGAGCGGACAACAATCTTGGTTCTTGCACACAACTATTGCTGTGAAAAGTCCGCACCTACCATGACATAATCACGCTTAACAGTGAGTATTTTCACAGCCTTCATCATCCCCTTCCTGATGTTGTACCGTTATTGATAAATATAAACCGTCATCAGAGCCTACTGATACTATCTTTTCCCCACTTGATAAAATATCACCTGATTTCAAATCCATACCTCTTTTCCATCCACTGGAGGTTTGAATTTGATCCCACTTGATTATTCTATATGTATCTTCAATCATAGGAACCTCATATTTGCCTGATGTTGCTTTAAACATCATTCTAATTGCTTTTTCCTTACTCGGGATATTCTGAAGATTCGGATCGGAAGAACTAAATCTCCCAGTATCTGTACCGAGTTGGTTAAAATGTGCATGAAGTCTGTTGTCCACAGGATTTATACACGCCGGTAACTTATCTATGTAAGTACCAATTAACTTTTCCAAACCTCTTTTTTCAATAATCAATTCACATAACGGATTATCTATTTTTGTAAGAATGTCTTCACCAGTTCCTCTTGGGCTTTTCTTGTCAACCACAGGCGTATTAAAAACATCATACAACAATATAGCAAGTTGTGTAGGACTTGTTAGCTGTGGAGGGTCTGCTAATTGTTCACTCTTTGACTTCTGTAAAGTATACTCACCGTTCTTATTAGGCTTTTTACTTGTCGGCTTAAATTTTGCTTCCGGTGTCTCCCTCCACTTTTCAATAGTAGGACGAATACTACGCAACTGATCTGCAATTTTCTTGTCGACTACGTCTACTTTTTGATGATACTTATTACTAAGTCTTTTTGCATAATCTGAATCAATTTCAACTCCTATGAGTTCCATTTCCGCTGCAACTTTCATTACAGGCATTTCCACATTATGAAATAACCACTTAATTCTTTCGTTGCCGGGAAGGTCAAACTGCTTCATTTGCCACTTATATAACTTATAAGTCATCATTGCATCAGTTGCAGCATACAATGCAAACAGAGAAGGATCAACAACTGCATATTCAATATTCTCAAACAAGTGATCAATTGAATATTTTTCAACACTTGAATCAATTTTATCTCTGTACTGTTGTTTCAATCCTGCGGACTTTTCATTCTCGTCCAATATTCTCGCACCAATCATTGTGTCCCAATACACTGACAACTCGAGCCCACAAGTACACTTTATAACCTGGTAGTCAAACTTACCAGTGTGCATGATTATTTTTGTATTATCTAATCGTGAAAATTCATCTTTTATCTGAATCTCTGTAAGCTGATTATCAAGTTTTTCATGTGTAATAGGATCTACATGATTAACAGGAATATATACACTCTTCTCTCCGGGTGTATAAATACAAGGACCCATTATCTTACAACTAATAGGATCTAGGCTATTATTTGTTTCAGTATCGATTGCAATTTCACCGTTAAATATAGCCTTGTCAATATATTTATGCAATTCCTCAACCGAAGTGATCAGCCTTGTTGTATCAGCATATCTTCCCAAAACTTTTTCAACATTGGTTCTAATCAATGCTAACTGATCAAGTATTGATAAAGCGGATGACTTTGCCACCCGCTTTATCACTTTAGGATCTTTAGGATTATTTACTTTGGCTAATACTTTCTTTACTTCGGGCTTTTTAACGGTAAATTCTTCTCCCCAAAGAGATCCGCCCATCTAGGCACCTCTGATTAATAGTAACGAGTTGCTCTCTGAGGAGGAGCGCTCTGAGTGGAAGGCTCATACTGGCGAGGCGCCGGAGCACTCGGAGCGGCCGGAACATACTGTTCACGGACAGGTGCATTTACAGGCGCAGACTCCCAAGGTGCAGCCTGAGGAATAACCGTCTGTGTAACAGGTGCTGCAACTACAGGCTGGTACTGTTCCTTCGGAACATACTGAGGATTAGAAGGAGCGGGAGCATAAGTTGCTTCGTTTGCTGCATAAGCACTTACCGCACTCTGAGCATTGTTTGTCTGATTATTAGGAAAAGCACCCGTATTAAGATAAGTTGTCATTTCATCATAGTTCTTAGACAAAATGACAGAACCCAGGAAGTTAACACTTTCAAATGAGCTGAAGTCCTTTACAAATACATTATCCGGATACATCTTAGGATTACCATAGAAAATCTCATATGTTGTATCCATACTACCAGCTGCACCACAACGCTTAATCTTAAAAATACAATCGTCCAGAGGACCATACTCATCAATAAGACTCTTCAGTCTATTAGCATAAGACATACTGCGTTCCCACACAACAGGCTTTACTGTAACTGCTCCGGTCTGAGGATCCGTAATGTATTGAAGCATCTCAATAAGAAAAGTGTTACGAGAATTGACACCGGCCTTACACAGCGGACACATATCAATCTGATCACGAGGCTCACGCAGACAGTTCACCTTTCTACGGATCTTCCTACCGTTATTAACCAACTCTACATCGTGTACAGTAAAAATCTTGAACTGAGCTGTGTTTTGATAGCGGAATCTTACAATAGCTTCATCGCCGTCATTACGAAGTGTAAAAAAATCAAAGCTGTTACCGGAGCTCTGCTGACGAGCAGACTCCATTTCATTTGCGACATCAAATGTTACTTGTGCCATTTACATACTCCTTTCAAATTATACAACTAAATTATATATTGTCTACTCATTTTTTACAAGTTATATCATAGGAAGATTACAAATTTCTTCATAAGTTAAATCGTTCACATCTTTTCCTCTCGGTAGCTGATGAATATTTACAAATTTATCAGGTCCTATATTCTCTATAAACCTTTTTGCACCCTTATCACCAGCCACATCCCCGTCAAAATAGAGATCAAATGTAGTTATGCCAGATTTACGAAGTGTAGACAACTGTTTATAAGAGCCTGTTCCAAACAACCCCACACAAGGGATACCCAACGAATTTAGATACAAGGCATTTATTTGTGATTCCGCTACACCTACTCTTTTTATATTATTACGTAACATATAGTACAAAAGATATACCGGCTTATCTACATCAGAGGGGATCATAAATCTGTGGCTCAAAACACTTCTTCCTGTAACGAATCTAAGTATTCCTTTTTCATCTCTAACAGGAAATATCAGCATATTCTGCTTCGGATCGTACCCTACTTCAAACCTGTCTACAACTTCCTTACTTAATTTACGCTTCCACATATATTCATGATAATAAGCATACTTTTTCAACTCGTCTTCAGACATGGAAGGCTGAGTATCATTTTTATATTTATTATTATCAATAACAATCTCTGGTAGATACTTTGTCTCTGATATAAAGGCGGTGGAACATCTGGACAGCAGCCATTCCTCACCAAAAGATTCGTCCTCGTCAAAACAGTAACCTACAAACTTTGGAAGCTTCATCGCGAATCCACACGAGAAGCAGTGTGCTGTGCCAAATTCAGTGTAATCATCATCGGGGTCAGCAAAAATTTGACAACTAGGGTGCCGTTCAAAACCACCCTTGTGTTCGTTACAAGGACAGGTAACATTTATATTTTGTCCGTTGCGTCGTCCAATTTCCTTTAACTTCCCGTTATAAGAACTAAGTTCACTCTGAAGTTGAAACAATATGGTCTCCATCGGTGTAGTTATTATCTTATTACCTATAACAAGATCCATTAATACACATCACCCTCATTAGAGCATTCATATTCACGCCTTAATGCTTCTGATTGATCTTCATCAGTTCCATCCGGAATAAAAGTAAATATACCTGCGTTGAGATCAATCGCGTATTGTAGTTTTGCCCCATTACCAGAATCTCTGGACTTAACAAGATTAAGTGTCAAAACATTATCTCTTTGCTGTAAGAAAATCAAAATTGTGCTATCCTGTGAAATTCTATCAGACTGTGAAACATGAGCAGTAGTAACACCGTTTTCGGTTGAGTCTCTGTTCTGCTGTGACACTGCAATAATCGGGATTTTCTTTATTACTTGCAGATTTTTAAGATCTCGAGAAATATTAGCTGCTTTCTCAACTGGATTTCTTGCCCTTCGATCATCTTCCAACAAAGAATGCTGGTCAACACACAAAATGTCAAGTTTTTCTTTTTCAATAAAAGCTCTCAGTGCAGTCACACCTGCTATACCGTTAATCATAGCTGGAGTCAAAACTTTTATGCTACCTTTAAACATTGTAGGTAACTTTTCAATATATGACTTATACTCAGTCTGTATATTGCTATCACCACGCATTATGCTACTATTCGACAAGTGTGAAATTAGTGTATCAATACGATAACCCACTTTTCTCTCACCCATCTCACCTGAATATATTCCTACATTAAGACCCTGTTCTGCCGCAGCTACTGCTACTTTTTGCAGTACCCACGATTTACCTACACCCGGTCTTGCCACAATTGTAGCTAACTCTTCATTTTTATCCCATCCTCCAATTAAATCATCAAGTTCCTTGAATCCTGTTTTAACATAATATTTTGAAAAATCATGACACCTTTCAACATAATCATCATATCGAGAAGTGTCTTTTAGTATATCAACTGTATCAATATGAGATGACTTAACAATATCAGAAGCAGCATTTGTGTACAATGTCATAGCTTCATCAATCTTATCATCATTAATCAATTCACGGACTTTGTTAAAAATCTTTGCAAGTGCTCTACGGTTTCTATCAGTGTACAACTCATCTACTAGATAAGTCATACCTTCCTTAACTTCAATTACATCAAAATCTGGAAACTTTCCTACAAAAGATGTCATATCAGGACAGTTCCCATACTTATTTACGTGTTCCTTTATATATTCAAACTCTTGCTTGTAATCACTAAAGAATTCATCCGTAAGATTATTCATGAGCAATACAGAGGTGTCGCCTGTCTGCAATATTTTATTCAAAATTTGTAGCTGTACCATATCATAGACCTCTCTTGTCACTGCCCATTAGTTCAATATCCACACTCTTATTTACAATTCTTGAATGTAGTCTGGGACCCACGCTATCCAATAATTCATTAGATCGCAAGTTGGAAGTGTATATATTAGATTTACCATTACATAATCTATTGTCAATTATATTCAACATATTCTCGATTTCAAACTCGGTTCCTGCCTTTGTCCCAATGTCATCCCAGATAACTAAATCACAATCAGCAACAACATCTTTTATATGAGTTATATATTCATTTTTTGAACTAATATTGTCTTTCAATAATATAAGAAATTTGGGTACACTAATAAATAGAACTTTACAGGACATGTCACACTTATACCAAACACGATCAACATATGCCTGTGCGATCCGAAGTGCCCAAGATGTTTTTCCGTTACCACACCTACAAGAATGCAAATACAAGTTTACACCAGATTTAACAAAATTTTCCACGTCCAGTTCAATGTTTTGCAATCTTCTAAATTGTTCGCTATCTGTACCGTCTTTATCAACATAAAGAGGTATAGACACCCGCTGTGTATTGCTAAAGAGTCCTTTATCGTATATCTCATTCTCCTTAAACAATTTAACACAGAAATCTTCAGTACACTTTCCTCTCTTATACTTTGCACACTTATTTTTAAGAAAACAACTATCTCTAAAAATCAATATTAAAACACCTCGTCGCCTAAGTCTGCTCTCGAACGCACAACAGGAGTTTCGCGTGCATACTTCATTCTAAACATGGGCTCATAATCCTTCTTGTACGCATTTATCGCCCATTCCATCTCTCTATACCCTCTTGTCGCTGCAATTTCAATTATCTTTAGCGCAACATCCAAGTTACGGTCCGAATAGTTATCTACATCTTGTTGGGCAACTTTAACACTTCTTGCAGACATCCACCCTTGCTTTGCATATACCGCATCAATCCAGTCACTGTATGCTGAATACAACTCAGTATTTGTTGTCTGTATTTTACTTTTTAACTCATCTTTAATTACTTCATCCTTAGTGCGTTTCTTATTCGAGATACGCTTGGTCATTATCTTCAACTCTTTGATAAATTCCTTACCCTCACTCATTATTGAAGTTAATGTAGTTATATCTAAGCTCATCATATTTTGGTTTGACTCGTCTACTTTTAATAGACCAATTTCTTTGAATGTTTCATCAATCTTTATCTGTTCCGCTCTCGTTAAAGTAGTTCTTTTTTCAATATATGCTCTATCAATTGTAAAAGTAGCTTCCCCAGTTATTTTTGACTTTCTGACTGCTTTTTCATTAATATTGAGTAGCTCGTTTAGATAAATTGCAGGATGCAAACCGAATATCTGAGCAACTTTTATGTTGTAACTCGCATAGTTATCCATGCTTAACAAATCAAGTAGCATTTATTTCCCTTTTCAATCTTGATCGAAGTGTATATATGTAATTCTCTATTGATGTTCGTAATTTCGTGTCACTCATCTTATCGATAGAATCCAATGCCTTAATAACTTTATCCTTTGGGACATCATAATACTCAGAAAAGTAATTAACATAATTGATTGACCTATTTCGAATAGACTTCTTTGCTAATGATATTAGGGACTTATCATCCTTCACTGCATCTAGCTGAATATCATTCACTATGCAATCAATTAGAATTGACATGACATACTGCTTTTTATTAAAATACTCAAGCACCATTTCTTTATGTGTATCATAGTCAAAATAACTACGCTCACAATCTGGTAAAAAACTATCTCCATATTCATCAGACAACGATTCTAAACTACCAATATTATGATTTATCTTTCGTTTATTCCTATTAGATGCTTGAAACCAATTTGCTCGGTCACAACTTACACAAGTATTAAGTATTTTTTCGACAGCCTTTGGATCCTTGTACACACTACTTTTAGGGTCGTCCCACGGTTTTGAATTTACAACCACCATTATAGCATTTATATACCAATCATATGCTTCTGTTTCGGGATATAAACCTTTATCTCTATATAAATTACGATCAATGATGTGCCAGAATCTTAGAACCATTGCTGAAAGATAACTTTCATATAAAGGTCCGCCCTCAGCACACTTCATAGCTAATTCCAGCTGTGGTATTGATTTCCAATCAGGTATAAGCTCTGCCGATTGCTTGTACACTTCTTTATATTCATTTAGCAAACTATCAGTATTAACTCCTCTCCACCTTAATTATTAAATATATGATAAGGCATCGGCATTCAAAATACAAGTATTGTAGTATAGAAATACATGGAAAAACGCGATCAATTTCTGAACGCGTTTGTATTTTCCCCTATTATATTTGAAAAAGTATGTAAATACAAGTTATCATAGGTCAGTAATCATTTCTTTCAATATATCCAATGTTTTTTCGTCTCTTACATTATCAACTATATAATCACCGATAGCTTCTTTATTCTCCAGTATCTTTTTTACTCTCATGTCAATGGAATTATTACACCACAACCTATATATAAAGACTGGAGATCCTGACCCAATTCTGTGTATTCTATCTTCACACTGTTGTGTTACGCCTTGGGTCCAAGGCGTATCAATAAATATTGCGTAGGATGCAGCAGTTAAGGTTATCCCAGTTCCCATTTTTGAAGTTGTACAAAGAATCACACTGTTTTCATCTGACTCTTGAAATTTATCGATGTTTTTTGAAATTATATCATCAGCCACATCTCCTGTACATAGAAGAGGTTTGTAATTTGATAGTCTTTTGTACAACTCATTCAGAGGATCTTTAAACACACTGAATACAACAACTTTATTATGATTGCTTATAATCTCATTGCATAACTCTACACATCTATCAATTTTAGTTGGTGTTATATTTTCCGTAGTAAGAATTGCAGGACATGCAGTAGCTTGTCTTAGCCTAGTAACCATTGCAAGTAAATTAGTAACAGATAATTTTACTTTATCTACTTGGTCCACAATTCCCTCACAAATATTACTATATAGTAACTGGTGATCTGGCGCCATGTCTAAAACTTCATCAATAACTGTCTTTTCTGGCAAATTAAGTAAGTCTTTTGTTCGCCTTAATGAGCAACTTTCAATCTGTTCGGAAAGCATATCTAAATTCTTGTAGCCTAATATTTCGTTGTTAAAAGGACCACCGTATACACAGTATTGTGCCTTAAAATTACCATAGGTAGAATTATCATTACCAGTCCACTTTAACGGCATATAAGCATCAAGTGGAGAATTGAGGATAGGAGTACCTGTTAATCCGATCTTAAACTTTGCATTTGTGAGTTTAAGCAGATTACATCCCTGTTGTGAGGCGGGTGTTTTAGCTACATGTATTTCGTCCACAACCATCATATCAAACTTATTTTTCCCAGACCTAAGTTTTTTTATAACATCATTCGATCTAAGTGTTTCTATGTTTAATATAACAAAAAATTCATCGATAGGAGAAGATAATTCTTTTATCCTTTCCGCAACAGAAGCATATGTTATATTTCCTTTTTTATTGATTCTTTTACCAATTACTCTGCAGGATAGATCAGAATGCTTACTTATCTCCTTTTCCCAGTTTGACTTTAAAGTGTTAATACCACAAATAATTAGACAATGCTCAACTCCCTCTTTTTCTTTTAACTCTTGAGCAAGACAAATCATTTGCAATGTTTTACCCAGCCCGGGCTGATCAAGTAGTAACCATCCTTGATGGTTCAATCCATAAAGAATGCCTTCTTTTTGATACGGATAAGGAACAGTTTTATATACCGCTAAATCCCTTTCAGTATAAACATCAGTTTTACTACTATTTTCTTCTGTCAGTTTTAAGTCAATATTATCATACTTATATGCTTGATTTATAAACTTTGATAGTCTTGTTAAAGGTATTTCCCAGATGTTTGTTTTCTCACTATAATTAAATGGAGTACATGTTTTAAGTATATCTACAATCTCTTTCTTAAAATCAAAGGTTACAAAGAGAGAAGTTAAACCAGGTACTTTTTCAGTTTGTTTTTCTTGAATATGAATCATTATCTAAGAACTGTTTCATGAGGATATTCCGTATCTGTAATATTATCAATCTTTACATCAAATTCAATATTAGCTAATACTTTAAATGATGTATTACAATTATCACATTTATATGTTTCAGTATAATCTGATTCTTTACCTGAAACACTTTCAATTTCTCCACTAATATTTCTCTTAATATATTTTGGCGAACCAAAAAAACTACTGGGAACATAAATTTCAGCAGGTAAATACTGATATCCACATCTTGGACAAGTAATTACTTTTTCAATCATAACTAAACTCCTATTAACTTATTAACTTTATATATATATTAATTATATATTATATATATATTAATTTATTATATATAATATAATATAACTTCCATAAATAACTTATGTTAATATATACAAATCTAGAACAGAGAAATCAAAGGTTTTTCAAAAAATTAATAAAAATTTAATATTCATGTGAGTATCAGTGTTTACCATCTATTCCAGTAATATTAAGAGAGTTAGCATTAAATCTCATATAACTATTAGCATAAATCTTCCATGTATTAGATATAGGAATACCATTAGCATCAGTATTTCCGAAGTACACGGGTAAGTTATACGTGTGTTTATTAAAGTTATCAGGATTTAATGTGGACACTTCAATAACTAATCCTTGATAGGTATTGTCTGTTGAATCTTGTCCTATAATCTCATGTGGTTCCTCAGTTGTTGTGTCGATACAAAAATACAAATATACAGTGCTACCTTTAAGCACTGTATTCCCATCCACTACAGCACCGTCACTATTAAAGGGAACTATAGTTGATCCATTTGATATATCAAAGTAATAACCACCAATATCAATTATAAGATTTTTACCGTTTATAGTGCCTGATGGCATGCTAATGCTAGGAGCACTGATAATAAATCCTGGGACATCAATAAGTTGTCTAATTATATTACTGACATTTTGCTCGTAAAATATTCTACTTGTAATATCATTTGAGCTTGTAGATCTCGGTCTACCAAGTGGAAATGCCTTTACTTGCTTAGATTGTAAATACATTGCTTATTACTCCTTATAGTTTAGGATAAACATTGACCACACAATTAGGGCGTCCTGTCCATTTACTAGTGCCGTATATAAAAGTGGTAAGCTTCGAGAATCTTTATTAGCTGCCTCGTTTATATAAGCTAGCGCGGACCCCAAAGAATTGCGTAATACAAGTCTCATATCATATTTACTTGCTACATTATAACCACGAATAACAGACCCAGTTGACATTACAGCAGAAAACTGAGCTTTACCGATAACATCAGGATTATTAACAAATCTACTGTCAGTAATAGAATTAACTGAAGGTCCCCAAACTCCCGATGTAATAGTAGCAGGCACCGATACTAAGTCCCTCCACTCACCCTCATTTATCTTCATCTGTAATCCGATATGTGAAGCTGCCCGTTGTGATATAGATGCAATGTTTCTTTGATCACCAGACAAAACAATTGAAATGAGGGTACCGAGTTCTTCGGTACCTTCATTATTAACTAACAAACTGTGTTTATGGGACCCATTCTTAAATTGTAACTCAACCACGCCTTTGTATCCTATAGTCCCTCTTATCTTTGCATCAGTCATTATAAATTCCTCACTTATTTATCTTCAAAAATAGACTCACTATATAAATCTTTAACAGCAGATTTATCAGTAGTTACAACTTGTTTTTCATCAACCATAGAAGTTGAACTAACGGGGTTGCGTACCTTTTCCGCAACTGCATATTGATCATCTGTTGGATAAGGAACCCTATTACTTGATACCACAGTTAAATCAACATTACCAATAATATTTTTAAGTACCCTTCCTCCCTCGGAGCCTTCTCCGGTAACTGTTTGCTGAGAGGGGTACAATATTTCGGCCCCTGTGTTGTCAGTAAAAGTAGTTCTAACAGCACCCAATAAAGCCTGACTACCAGTAATTACTTTAACGCTATCAGCATATTCCATGCTTGTCTCTTTGGTAGCTGAGCTGTAAAAAACATATTTATAGTTATATCCAGCGGGTATGATATATTTTAATATCTCATCAAGTATTTTTGTATCTCGCAATTTTTCCTCAGTTCCAATGAGGATAGTGTAAGGTTCTGAGGACACATTTCCCCTTGATTTATCTACTTCATTTATAACTTCAATGTGTACAGGTGTATCCACTTTTATTACTTTTAGGAACAGCTGTACAGCTTGTTCTACACCTGTAATTGAACCTTTATTGCGAACAGCACTGACAAATCCCTTTAATATTATTCTCACTCTGTCCGCAGATATCTTCTCTTTTGACCAGAACCCTAACTTTGTTTGTAAGTACAGAATCAATCTTTCATTACATTGATTGGTGTCCACAACGTCAAGCATAGAATCTATATCATATTTTATCCCGTCATTAAGACAATCAAAAATACTACAAAAAAGTTGAAAGTCACGAGACTTGCGAGAATACACATCGGGAACATGATCCTGTGTTCTAAAGAAAGTAGCCATTACATCACCTATTATTCATAACTTCGATACTTGAAGCCGCAGTGTTCATTGAAGCCTCTGAAGGTATATTAAGGTTAACATGACTGATTGTGTAACCATTATATACGTGATTTTCTTCAAAAAACTTAACAGCCTCCAGAGGGTCTTCAATTATAACATCACTAGGAACTTGATAATTATATTTGAAATGTCCGTTGTAATCATATTCTGGAACTTTCTTTTCAATTACTGAAATGGGTATTCCATACTTATCAAATTCTTTATTTTCCACACATTTAAGTAGATTATCGAATTCTAGATATCCTACTTCATCTTCCCCGTCAATCTGCACTGTTATACTGCTAATACTAGGTTCATTTGTGTTGTCAATTAGGAAATAATATTTACCATTTGCTAAACCTTTTCCCGCTATATTCTGATTATCAGTATTTATGTTAGTATTCAAACAACTTAGATACTTCGGTGTTTCTTCACTTGAATCAAGTAACCAGAATTTTCTACTCATACTAGTATTACGAATACCAAGTATGTACTTAAATCCAGTTTCCAATTTTATGCCAGGAACTTTAATACTTGAGATACCTGAGCTGTCTGTACTAATATTAGGAGAACTACTAACATTGGATACAACGAAATTCATTCTTATACCATACTCTGCTGTTTTTGAGAATGGTGGTTCATTAAATAAACTGTTTATCAAGAATGCGAAGAGACTTACGTTTTTTCTTTCACCATAGGCATCAAGATAGGTAACATCAATATTATTACCACCAGTTTTATTCAAAGACACATTAGACAAAACATTTATTCGTGTATTATCTTTCAACGGGTCTAAGGGATATCGTATGGAGGCATCATTATTTTCGGGATTACGTAATATTAACTGTTGCAACGATTGTTTAACACCATTGCCAGGAATAGTATTATCTATAATTTGTGCAGAATCGTAGGTAGCATTAATATTAAGAATTGCAGACCCACTCCAGTTTGAATTGTTATCTTGTATTTCAATCGAGGGAAGTGCGGTAAATCCGGCTCCTCCGGTGGAATACTGGACAGTGATACCACTCACACTATTTTCAGTGTTTGTACTAAAATAAGGAAAGGCGATGCCTGTAATTAGTTTATTATCCACTGTCTGAGCATAAGGCATTCCAGTAAAATCGTCATTTATAGTTATGGAAATGGAGTCGCCTCCTGTTAGGTTGTATATTTGTTGTTCTCTAACTAATCCATTAACACTTAACTTCTTTGTTTTATCAGTAAATGCCTCAAGGCCCATCATAGCCACATCTGCGTAATCTACAGCTACAACCTTTAATACTGGTAGTGAATCCATGTACATATTTTCACTTAGACGTATTAAGGTACCAGATCCTAGCAATTCGTATGCAGACATATCGTTATTTGTGTAGATAAAATATTCGTCTGTCTTTAGTGTATAATCATATGTGAACTTAACTTGGTTATACCCGCTTCCACTCTTGGTATAATAAGTAGTATTACCGTATCCCCAAGTCGCGGGTTCCTTTGTTACAACGTTGTAACGAGATGTTCCTTCATTGAATATGTAGTACACATTAGGAACAAACTTTGGACGAGGCTCAAATTTAAGCACATAATTTAAACTTACTTCACCATCCACAATTATTTCTTCAGTGGTATTTGTTATAAAGTAATAATAATTGTAATCCTTTACAAGATTTATCTGATTCATTCTTCTGATGTCAATGGTCTTAGTTCCACTAAGAGTGTTATCACCATACATTGAATAAACTTTCTGATAATCACTGTAAGGATTAGCATTATAAGGGATGTTGCCTGTAGAGGTAAGTTTGTTGGGATCAATTTTTATGGTGCTTTCCGGGCCCGTACCATTTATTGTAAATGTGGGTCTAATTATCGGAGATTTATTACTATCAGTCTCTTTTTCCGGTGCAATACCCTTGAAGCATCTGTATTGGTATGGAGCATCATCTTCATCGGTTTCTTTCCAGAAGAAAGTAATTGAATCTCCTTCTTTTAGTTTATAATCAGTATTTGCATATACTATATATGCAGGTGTTTCAGTGTAGAGTGTTAGATAATCCCTTTGCCATGCGAGATACGGAGTTAATTGTACTGTTCCATTGTACCCTTCAAAAGTGAGTACTTTGTTGTTAAACCAAGCTAAACTACCGGGATGATTTCCTGCAACATATCCATAATCCTCTGTATTAGTTTTGTCACCGAAGTCTACGTACTTCTCGTAACCACCTGTTTCAAGAGCAATATAAAGTGAAATATTACTTACACCTTCGTAAGTTCCCCTTGTTACACTATAGTTGTATGCATTACTTAATTCATAGATAGATTCATCAGATGTCTTATCTTTTAATACTAATTCAAACCTAACATAGTTAGAATAGCTGATTTCAGTTATAAAAGATGGAGCCAAGAATTGTACAGACTCACTATCTTTTAGTTTATATTCTTTTATAGTATCCTTTGTGTTAGGATCCCAATTCTTAGGTGTTCCATTATTGTTAAATCCCCAAGGTGATATTACAAGGTCTGTAGTTACACGATCTACATCCGTATCAGTATGATCAAATACTTGATCAATAGAATAGGTGAAAGAAGTATCTTGCTTGTAAAGTGGAGTTACACCTGCCAGAATACTTCTTGTTATAACATCAATTCTAAAATCGTTTATCAATGTTGAATATTCAATAAACTGTTGAGTATTTGAATTAAACTTGTATACACTATTATTTTCCGTAGCTATGTATGTATAAGAGGAAGGATCTTTAATTGATTTTATGGCTTCCGGAAACATACTAGCTTTATCTCTAGTAATAATCCACGGGTCCGTGCTAAAATCACTGATAGGAATACTCTTGAACCTGCCGCCATTATTATTGTCTGATTCCCAGTATGTGGCATAAGTTGTATAACTAAAATCGTCAATGGTTATAATCTTGATTCTTTCGTCAGCATTAACTATCACATCGTATATGAGATTAAAATCAGGTTTTTCTCCGAAACTTAACTTTCTCGAATTAAGATTTTCAAATATAGCACTGATTATATTTTTCTTTACATCATTTATTTGTATGTTTGATAGTTGATATTGTGGAACAAATCTTATCTTTATTGGATATATGTTACGGAACATACAAGGACGATCAGGAAGAATATCACTAAAGTTATGCTGCATACACTTCACAGACTGTAGGTAATTCTCAATTTGTTTACAAGTTGTACTTTGTGAACTTTCAAGATCAAATGTAGAGTTAAAATTTGATATATTATTAACCACACCTGCATTATGCAAAACATACAACTTTAAATCGTACGGAGAAAGATCATCTGTTGTTTCGTTGTTAAATCTAGAATATTCAACAACTTTATCACCAGAGCCGTATCCATCTGTAACAATTGTGTACGAGCATTGTGAATCGTGTAATCTATCTGCCACTACATCATTGGAAACCATACCGCTACGATATATGGCATTAGTATAATCACGTAGAGTCACTAGTGTGTCGAAAGTTCCTGCAACCTTCTTATAGCTATTGTAAGCATCAGCTACTGACTCGGGGTCTGAACCGTCGGTAGTCGCAGAAGTATTGTACATCTGTACAAGTTCCTCATTTAGATTAAGCTGTTCCCCTCTAAATTCGATTGTGTTATCTTCATAAAATTTTGTTATTTCTTTAGCAGCTACATTTCCTTTGATTCCATCACTTATTAGATATTTTATTTTGAGGCCAGCTTTTATTAGTGATTCAATATCATTTGGAAATTCAATATAGGTATTATTACTTCTGCTGTCAACTCCGAACTCAAAATATCGGTTACCTTGAGGCTCAATGGATAAGTTATTTACTTTTTGCCAGAATCCCATTGACGATTCCTCTGCATTAGTAATAAATAAACCGTTCTCAGCAACATTATAATCGTTCAAGTATATACGATTATTGTAGTCAATATTGTCTAGCTTAAATATGCTGCCACCGCTTACAAGGAGATCAGTTATTACTCCCTGTATAGCTTTGCCAGAGGAAACTTCTTTTCCGTAACTAAATATAACATCTTCTACAAGAGTGTAGATAATAGAATTGTCGCTATTTGTTATCATTGTGAAAGCTGGGATTGACACACTTTCTCCCGGCTCTAAAGTTTCACCTTTCCACTTAAAACTCATTGTTGTAGTGGCAGAATTATACCATGGCATTTTGTATGATAGTTGTTTATACAGACTACGAGCAGAAAAATCCTGCGTAACAGTTTCAGGGAATGCTTCGAGAATGTTTTTGTCAATGTTGTAATTGTTCTTATCACCGATTACAGCATTCAATTTAAGCAGAATCACACCCGGATCTGACTCATTACTTATACTAGGATCCCATTTATATGTTAATTTCTTTGTAAGATCCAGTAACTCCTGAAATATTGCTCTAAAATCTTTATTTGAATATGAAATTGCAGAAAGCGGATTGCTATACTGTGAACTTGCCATTTACTTACCAACACTCCCATCCTCTGTCAGCTTTATAGTGTATATATCTGGTTGATTATCCAGTGTGTTAATACATTTTATAGTGACATACACTTCGTCGTCTTTTTGACTAATTTTTATATCGTCTCGTGTCACATATACTTGCGGCATAAATTCATATATTGCAAGATGTATACTATCAATTATTAAATCTTGTAACACTACACTATTTTGTTCATATATATATCTTTTAATATCCGTTCCAAAGTAAGGATCACCTAACAATGAATTTTTCCATGAAGCAAGCATCAACCTCAGGTTTGACATTGTTGCTTCTTTGTCAGATATTAGGTTTGTTCCTGCACTGTTCAACATATCAGGAAACTTAATAGAATACATTTAATTACCTCTCAATATTCCATATCTCTTCCCAACTATCATTTGTTCTTAAAACAGGTAATGTTTCTTCCCATATACCCTTAGTAAAAACATAGGGAATAGTTTGATAGCATTTGTTATTTATATATATATTTATACAAGGGATACTAGTTATCAATCCTGTAGCAGTATAAACTGCTCCCGATACGGTACCTCTAACCGGAAGGACAGCAACGGAATTAGCTCTACGAGGTTTTTCAATCGTAAGTGCGAACGATGCATCTGATGTTTTAACTACAACATCATACTCGGATTGACTGACGGTCGGGCTGTTCCATTTTATATAGATTAATACTTCTTCGCCTTTACTGCTATTAGTAGAACCATATATAGTCATCTTTCTTGGGTTATCAGAAACTATGCTTATTATTCGAGGTTCTCTTTCTATAGGTCCAAATTCGGTGTCAAGATAGATAAATCCCTGAAATACATAACCCCATCTACTATACCCGCTACTTTTTGTAATTGTCTCTGTCCAGAAATAAGTAGAACTGCGGTATCCGCTGTTGGAAGTTACTATATCTCCATTTTCATTTATTTCTTCTACTACTGCTACGTGACCAGCAGCACCCGGTTTTTCCCAACATATGATAGCACCTAACTTTGGAGTCTGACCATACGGGTACCCTTTATCACCCAAGTTAATATTATAGTTGTACCACTCACCTGCGTCACTTGTGCAAAGTTTTTTTCCGTGTCCTTCCCCAGTTCCACCGTCAGGGCGATTATTAGTTAATTCGTACCTTCTGCCCCATGCATAACACGTGCAGTTTGGCATACCAATGTCAGGATCGGTCAAGTAGAAAACATTATCCGTATAGTAATATTTAGTTCCTCTTATGGGTCCCCAATATTCATCAACTTCTTTTAATCTAGGGTGATATTCTCTGTAAATATCATAAAGAGTTTGATACCAATATGTTGCATTATTGCGTCGTTCAGCTATTGCACTGACACCGGCTCGTTCATAGTTAGCACAAAATACTTCAGCGAGATACGACGCTGATTGTGTTGAAGTAGAAAACTGAGAAAATGAAAGGGGATAGCTAGTAGTAGAAATATATTGTAAACCGTTATCATATTCATACTTTATACGTTTACACTGGGTGTCAATGCTTCTCCAAGAAATTCCTTGAGCCGTTGCCCAATCTGTAAGGTTGGTAGCAGGAGTCCACTGTACAAGCCCAAAACCCACTGACATGTTTCCTTCGTCAAAATCTTGCCACACACCAGGATTTATCCATGACTCTCTTTCCATGTTTCCAAGCATTCCACATACAGCATTAAGTGTCCACCCAAGGTCCAAGAAATACTCTGCTATATATTTTGCATTATCCAATGCTTCAGCGCGTGAAAGTGATTTATTTGAAGAAATTATTGCCATATATTAAGCCTCATGTTGTATCCAAAGATATACTTGTCCTTCCTTTGCTCCACTGATCGTTTTAGGGTCTTTTGTGCCGTAAGAAAGATTATTAAGAATCAAAGGTCCTTCAAGTGTTGTTTCTATGTTTGTAACTCTATTTTCTACTTTTTCGATCTTGATATCTTGTTTATCATTTATATTGTTAATATCATTTATTTCTTTATTTATGTCACCAATGTCTGATTGTATATCAGATATCTGAGACACAAATTCAATGTGTTGTGCTTTATTGCTATCAATCTCATACTGAACATTTGTATTGAGGCCTTTTATGTTTGCTATATTATCAGCAGTTACTTCTCCTATTTGAGTCTCTCTTTTTAAGGTTGTATTTACATTTACTGATAAACTATCAAATTTTGCATCACTTACAATCTGAGAATCAAGCGTATTAAAAAGTGACCCCACAATAACTGGTTTAGATGTGTCTCCTTCTTCAAATTCCACAAATACAATATCTCCACTTCTAAACTTAGGAGATACTCCGGGTGGAATGGCGATTGTAGCTATTGAAAGTTCTTCAACAGGAGTTGCACCAATAGCCGCAGCAATTTTATTTAAAACAGGAATTCTTACACGGTAATGAAAATCATCTACCATTCCTTCTACAATTGCTCGAGTCATTAAGCATCACCGCCTACTCTTAAAAGTGTTAGCGTCGTTGTGTAACCTGCAGAAGTAATAGAATCTGTTTGCTTAGTAATAATATATGTACCGCTTGAGATATGTTTTTGTCCACCTGCGAACCACACATTTAGCTTAACATAAGTCATTAGCATAGAAGGTCTTGTTAATCCCTTAAGTGTTAATGTTGCAGTTATAGGGAACTCTGTCATATAACTCCACCATTGAGTCTTGTATGCTGACTTAGCGTTTGTCAAGGAAGATGTTAGTAATGAAGGAGAACTTAATGTTTCAATTGTTCCGTCATCTCTTATATTATATGTGTATTCTTCTTGCTTAACATCGCCCGCATATTCGTAAAGTATTGCCCATGATTGATCGTTATTTAAACTAAATTCAGTAACAAAGTTATCTCCAGGATAATTAATGTCCAGCTCGTAAGTATCTGTTGCGTTATACACAGCAGCATTAGCAGATACTTCACTTACTTTAAAGTATGTTCCCCCAAGATCATTGTTGTAATCATCATTTATAGTAAGAAAGTACTTGGAAGTAGATAATTTATTTTCTTCCGGTGTTTTATTATCCACCATGCACCCTACAAGATAATTTAGATAATTTAATATCGTAGTATTATTCTGTGGTAACAGCTGAACTTTTTTATCGTTACTTGCAATAAGGTTTTTTGATAAAACAACATTCTTATTTCTCATACCAGTAAATACGTCTTTGAGACCGTACTTTGAATTGCTTAACAATTGCAGTATAACATCACTGGGCTTTGCATTTCGTGCAGGAAAATTAAACTGCGTAGAATTAAGTCCTATTGCATCACTAGTACACTGTAGAGTGTAATCAAGTGAGGAGCTACTCATGTTCAATCGTGTTGTAACATTTGTTATAATACACTGCTCTTCCTTATATATGTAATTAGGCGCCATCCAGTCTCCATACTGAAGGATGATGCGCCTATCTTTTGTAGCTCTACTAAATATTTTATCTAGAAGGTTAGGATCCTGTCCTGTTGCAACTTGATAATGAAAATTCAATGTGTATGTATTAACGGTTCCATTAACTTTAGTTACGGACATTGACTCCATGTAGTTGGGATATGTAGCATTTGTCCTATAATTACCACTGAATGTTCCAAAAGTTACACCGCCTATATTTGCAATGATGAAAGGGCTTTGCACAAGCGTAGGAATGGAAACAAGATTTGCTGCTTTAGCCATTAGTTTACTCTCCTAAGTCAAATTCGATATTAGTAAAGGTAGGTATTCGTAATATTTTACCTTCGGGAAGCTCCGCATAAGGGTCATTAATATTATTAAAAGATAAAACACACCAGTAATATAGAGGTGAACCATAGAAATATAATGATATACTATCTGCTGTATCACCCTTTTTCACTTTATAAGAAACAAAATTTGTGTCCTTTTTTAGCTGTGAGGTAAGACCGTAGATATATTTTTCATCCATTCTGTTGTAATAATACGGGAATACAGAGTACCGGGAAATATAAGTGTAATCTTTATAAGCTTTTTGTGTTAGTATATCTTTCATTTAGCTACACCTCTTTATACATATCGAGTATTACCTGCTCTTGTCCAAACATTTCGCTCAAGAGATGGATCGAAACCTCTAAAACTTCCACTGGTCATAACCTGAGGAGCACTATATGGATCAACTTCTACAATGGTAAAAGATACACCAACATGAGCATATTTATTTCCAGAAATAATCGGTAAGTCATAATCCACACCAACACTGCCTTCAACAACACCTCTTATAAAAATATCGTTACCAAAACGACACGCAATAATAGGAGGATCCACCATCTTTTCAGTAGCCCCGTACACAGGTAATGCAATAGCTTGTATTTGCTTTATCAATGTGTCAACATAATCATCGCCGGGGGAAACAGGTATGTTACTAACATCCTTATTCACTTGCGTCATCAAATCTCTGTGCAAATCAAGTTTTATAGTTATCTGACGAGGTCCAGATTTACTGTAGGAATATATAGGAGCGGATCTGGACATTGGGGTGGAACTGGCAAATTCAACCGACAAAGTATCAGTTAATGATTCCGGGTATGTGGGTATAACAATAAATTGTTGAACATGATACATATATATATAGTTTTCGATCATATTATACGACATGTTTTATCAGCCCCTTATTAACAGCATTCTCGATATCTCTGTCTACAAATCCTAGTATATCCTTTTTGTCTATATAGTCAATACCCGAAATGTTCATATATTTACTGTAAAGAGTATATCTAAGATCGACATCCCAGATACCTTTTACAAAATCTGGTAGTGCTGGATGATAGTCGATTTTTGTTTCAATACCTGAAATGTTCTCGTTTATTTCGTCTCTGCAATCAATCGTATATTGCAATAAGTATGCAATTAGCTTGTCTGAATAAGGAATCTGTTTACCACTATTACTTTGCAGTAAACTTAGTTTACTAATGAATGTTCTTGATAGTTGTCTATCAGATAATTTATTAATACCTTCAGCACTGGACACATATCTATTTGCTACAGAAGAAAAATCTCCTTCAATAACCGAAACACTTGATGTATTTGTTTTTGGAATCTGAACAGCCAGATATAAGTATTTTTCATGCTCTTGAAGTGTTCTGTCCACTTCCGTCTTTTTTACAAAAGCTGCTTGTTCTGCATCTTCAATGTTAAAATCTGAACCGTCATTATCAGGCATATATAAATCAGCACTGGTATCGTTACTTATCATGTAAGTTACAGGATTACTAAATCTTATACCGTTGTATCTTCTAACAGACTCCGGTAACAAATCTGTAAAACTATTGTCATCTTCATCTTTAAGTAACATCCCATCTTTACAAAAAACAGCTTTAACAAGAACAGGAAATTCACAATCAATCGCTATAGTGTATGTTTTGTTAAACTTAATAGGAATAAGTAATACCTTAGATTTTGGAAATACGCCTTCTACTGCTCCCTTTGTCTCATCTAGATATAGATATTCAGTGCTATCATAATCAAAACAATTATATAGTGGCATTAGGTCCACACCATATATGTCTCTAACACACCTAAGATATTCACCTAAAAACCTGTGTGTTTGTGGGTCATAGTATGATACATTTGAAACAAATTTTTGTGTCACATTCTTTACATTCTCTCCGAAAGAATAGTCATCAAGTATCTTATATTCGCCAACAGGACGATAATAATATCTAACAACATCATCAGTTACGGTTAATCCTCCGATACCAGGAATATCTGTACCCTCCCAAGTCTTTGTGTCACTATTATACCTTGCATAACGTCCGCCTTCTTTTCCTTCATCCACTATATATGTGTCATAATTATGAGTACGAGGATTATAGTGGCTCAGAACATAGTCATCATCTGTAGCTATAACATATTCGTTAGCATAAAGATGGTCATCAGTAAATTGATTTGCATTTATCCCATTAAATCGTCCTGTCTTAGTGCACCTAAGGATCTTATCTTTATAAATATAAGTACATCCCTCTATAATTATATCATCAGAACTGATGGTAGGAAAAATAGGAAGTGGTGTATATGACAGTAGATATTTTATAAATTTTGATTCAAGGGTGTTTTTGAAAAATTGTGACAATTTATAACACTCCTTTATTACAGATTAAATAGCTGATAATTTGACACCCTAACATTAAGGTCCCCAGAATCAGCATTACGAACTTTGATTGTGGGCGGTGTAGTACCATTGCTGCCTTGCAATGCTCCTTCCACAAACTGTTTTAATTTTATATTCCCCTCAGTGCCACCCAAAGCCTCAAGTATTGCAGCAACAAGTGCACTTTTTCCTATATTAACTGTGGTATTGGGAGCTAATGTCATCTGCTGAGGCTTAGTTTGTGCTATTGAATTTGCAATATCTGCGGCATTCGCTATCTTAGTTGTAATACTTGGATTAGTAATAGTTGTTCTTAGAGCTCGAGAAGAGTCAAAAGATAATAAACTTAAGTTAGCAGCATTTGTGTCGTGTACTCTTAAAAAGGATCCTTCCCTTGATTGTTCTATTCCAATATCACTTGTTCTAACATATCCCTGTGAAGTGATACTTTGATTACCAAAAAGTACGTTAAAATATTCTGACATAGCACTGTCATGCACAAGTATGGATCCTGTGTTGTTATCGTAAACTCTTTGTAATATAATATCTTGTGACTTTACAAAGTCCGTTGCAGCATCACCTATCATAGCGTTCCAAAAGTCATCTAGCTGATGGTCTGTCTTTGCTACATTCTTATTAGTAATCTTTGTCGTGCTTTGAGCATCATCTGTTGCCTGTGCAATAGCACTATTTTTCATATCCGTAGAATTAGTATTAGTAACAAAAGTGCTTGAAGATGTTTCTCCTGTCATAGTACCTATTAAGTTACCTATACCTGTTCCACGCTGTGTGTACTCTGTTCCTCCCCACTTATCAAGGGATAACCCATTTCCGTTAACGACACTGCTCAGCACTGTTCCTACCAGCGAAGTAGCCCCAGAAAGACCCAGTCCTAGATGCAGTAGTGAATTAACGTCTGTCTCTAGGTCAAGAAAATTTCCTACTGCACCCAGGGTGGGAATATTTATTTTCAATCCGGTATCATCCATGAAATCTACCATCTTTTTCATAACCCAAGTTCCTGGGTTATTTACCATATTCATTCCCATGCCAAACAGTACATTATCATATATATTTTGAATATTCTCAGAAGCAGCTGCACGCTTTTTGATCATTTGCAGCTGATTATTTGTTTCGTTTAGCATTCCTCCATAAGACATATTTGTCCCAGAGATAGAAGAAATATCCGCTGTGGTAAGATTTGAAATGGCTTTCATATCAGACAGCGACATATTGAAGATATTACCATATGCTGACTTAACCACCTGGCTGTCACTATTTTCGGCTATATCTTTCAGGTATAAAACCATACTCTCTAGAAGCTTATTAGTAGTAGAAGCGTCGAGACCATTAAGCAGTATTTGAGCATAATCTAGTCCTGCATTACTTGCACTCATTGCCATTAAAGTCTGTAATGAAGTGTTACTTGCGAGACTTGTGACATCGCCTGTAGCGAGGTAGTTAACACCTTGCGCAATTTCAGTGACTGCGCTATCACTCATGCCTAGTGAATACAGAGATCCTAACCATTTTTGCAAAGTGTATTCAAATTCTGTGGACTGGTCCCGGGACATCTGTGAATTCGCATCAATTATTGCTCTTGAAACAGAATCATATACGTCGCTTAGATAGCTACTGTCACTAAAAGTACTGTTAAACAGCTTAGTAAGTGATGCTTCCATGCCTAAACGAGCCGCAGTTGTATCAGCTTGTTGTAATCTTATTAACCTGGTTAGATTGCTATCAAAAGCGTCAAACGTATGTGCAATTTTATCAGAAACAGATTCTAAGAAGGCTCTTTGCTCAATATTATAAACGATGCCACTATCAGACGCTTTCTTGATATTGTCTATAACGTCTTCCATCTTAACAGAGGAACTAATCGAAAGATTTGTAGTAACCATGTCCACCATGCTCTCAAAATCTTTATCAGAACCCTGTAAAGATGCGTTAACTCTAGATTGGTAACTAACCATCACTCTCTCTGCTTTATCCATCGATTGTATAGCTTTTCCAGTAAATGCGTTATAGGCAGATTTTATATTTTCTTGTACCATCTCAACGTTTCTATTCACTGTGTTGATAGTATTTGCTAATTTTTGTAATGCGTCTAGATTACCTTTCTCACCTGATAATCTGTCTTGTGCCGTTTGAAGATCTACACCGTATTTCTCTTTTGCAGAATCTTCTCCATTTACAGCTGCTTCTTCATCGTACTTTTGTTTTATTTCAGCTATTTCCTTCTCCGTTTTTTCTACTGCATTTTTTTGCGCATCAAGCTGCTCGCGAACATTACGTGCTCTCTCAGCTCTTTCTTCTCTAGACAACTGCCTAGAGAAGAGAGCGGTATGTAATATACCGTTTTTCTGTATATCATTAATTTCTTTTTGCTGGTTTGCTATGTCCTGCTTTTTGAGGTCATTTATTCTTTTCTCTTCACGTCTTACTTTTTGTGCTTGCAGAACCTCGTAACGAGCTTTATTTTTTGATATGGTTTCTAATTCTTTTTCTAGCTTCTTGGCTTGAGCTGAATTTTTTCCATAAACCACTTGAGACATACGAAGTTGCTCTCTCATCTGCTCTTGCTCATTCTTCAAGCTATCAACTTTTTGTTTCAACATTTCAGCCTTACGAGTTGCTGTAGCTTGTTTATAAGAATTTACCCAGAGAGTGCGAGTAGCATTTGCCGCATCCTTTTCTGCTTTCGTAATTGTTTTACGAAGTTTTTGTTCCAGTTTTAAACGTTCTTCAGTACCCTCTCTTGCCCTTCGTAACTGATCTCTTATTTCCTCTACACCGTATTTTTCTGCGTACTTATTACGAGTTTTATAGAAGTTTTCTGTTAGCCCCTGAAGTGAGCTGAATAGAGCAGGATTATTCTCAGGTGTACTAAATATTGAATCGTCTGCATATTTGTCTCTTCTTGCCATCTAATCACTCCTTAGGGCCTATCGTTTCATTTTTGCCTTGTTTCTTGCTTCTTGCATTACTTCATTATCATGTTCTATATCGTCTTTAATGAATTGCAGAAGTAACATTCGTTCCTTAACAGAAATTTTACCAGTGTCTGCGTAGGAAGTATTTATTCTTTTTGAGATCTCGTATCTCTCTCTTACAATTTGATTAAATCTTTCTGGTGCGTATAACTTACCATCAGATGTCAATTTCGGGTCTAAAAAAGTCTGGTCCGAGGCGAAAGGAATTATTGTAATCTAACCCACAAACGGAGCACACACGATTTACCTCAGTGCGTACACCAAAACTTTCTACTAACTTTTGTGCGTGCTGTATGATGTAATTAGTGTCCATCATAGGCAGATTTCGAAGGAAATCTTCAGAGGTTATTACGTCCATTCGCTTGCCGTCAACGGTATCTACAACCATTTGCAAAGTATATAAAAGTGCAGAATCCCCGACAGCGCCATTCGACTTTCTCTTGAGTTCTTTACTACGAATAGCGATCTCATCGTTCATACGAGGAGTCTGCATTACTAACTTTATTTGTTTACCTGTTCTAGGAAGTGTGAACTGAGTTAACTCTGCAAAATTATTCTTGTCGTAGTATTTTACTTCAAGTTTATCAAGGTCGATAGCATCCTTTGTTTCTGATCCACAATATGGACACACACTTGTAACATCATATGTTTTTCCATAAGTTGCTACTCTAAGTTTATGAAGTAAGAAAATGTAATCTGCCATGCACATATCATACGAAGATATGCCTGGGTTATCTACTAGACAATCATCAATAATTTCACAAAGTGTCTTATAAGGTCTCTCTGAAGGCGAAAGTCTTTTCATTTCGTGCTCGGTAGTCATTGACTTTAGCCTTACTACGGGGTTAACTTTAACATCGTATACTTTACCCATTGAAGGCAAAGTATATTCTTCTGCGAATACATATCCGTCAGTCATCTATCAAAAGCTCCTTTCAATATTTCACTATATTATACAATTCAAAATAGTTATGTAATGAGGGAGCTATATAATTGCAAATTAATAATTACTGCACTATTACCAGTAGCATTGATAAGTAGTCTGCAACTAAATGTATACTAATCTACCTCTATTTTGGTTAACTTATACTTACTAGTAGTAAAACAATAGCAGCGGCCTTTAGCTATTGCTACAATATATCGTCTGGGTTTTCTTCGATAGGAAGTTGGTTATCAAGTTCTTTGTTTGATTTAGCAAACCTAATGCCCAAATCATTTCCTTTCTGGAATCTTGTAGATTGTTGTCTCCATCTATTTGCGGTGCTGAGTGTATCAGGATTACTATCCAGCGTATCGTTATCAAACATCGAAGTTTGAGCAGGTTCCTGATACTCTTTCCCGTATATAGCGGGATAGATAATATCTGCGTACATTTTTGGATAGTGTGTTTCCATGTAATGTACATAGTTTGAAATAACACGAGCTATACGCTGAATCCAACTATTATTATTCAACACAAGTAAAACATGTTTACAAGCACTGCCTAAACTATCATTAGGGTTTGTAATATTAGAAGGTCTTGTTTCCGGAGCCCCACTGTTAAAGTCATTCTTTGATGCAAAAAACCCGAAACGATAAGAAAAATCTGGGCAGCTACAGCTGATATAAACATCCTCTTTGTTAAAGGCATTTATAGTAGCTCTAGCAACTTCTCGAAACGATACACTACCTGATCGTTTCACTTCGTCCTGTAATAGCTCAAGTATACCAGAAACAGATATGGTCACAGTATAATCATCCGTCTCACCTTTAACTGGGACTCCCACAGTTAATATATCTTCCGTGAACAACTTGTTCATATCAATCTTGTTCATTGCCGAAGTAGTATTCTGTACCTTACTTTTTGACCTTCTATCAAATCTTTGCTTTCCTTTTTCGGAAGACTTTGATTTTGCAATAAGTTGATTACGAGTTGCTTCAGTTAGTTTTATCTCAATCATCTCCCGTAATTTTCTTCTATACAAATATATACAATTCTGCTAGAAACTCATCGTATCGAATAGATGACTTGGTAAATAGAATAACAAAAAAAAAGTATCACGGCTCGAAGGAGCCGTGATACCTAGTAGTTAAACTTAATATCTTATCCGTTTTGATCCAAAGTTGCATAATCGTACTGAATAGTACATTTTACTTTCTTTGCATCACCACTGTAGTTGTCATATCCGTCCTCACTAAGGTCAGATATCCAACATCCGTAAAGTCTCCATTGACGAACCTTTCTATAATCAGGTGTGTATTCGATTAAGAAAGCATCCTTCTTGTAGTTCTGCGCAGGAACATCTAAGCTACCAACCTTTTCCGTATATACGTTGTAGCTAAGGTTTTGCCAAGCCATCAAGATTTCCTTAGTATTAGCACCAATAAAGTCATGGAACTCGATGTCACCACCGTCAAAGGTAGGAACACCTGCAAATTTAATAGTGCTGTTACCTCTTTTTATCTCAATAGGATTTTGAGAAAAATGAGGAACAAAAGCTGAGGAAACTGATACTCTGAGAACTTCCTGTGCATTTCTAAATACTGCATTAGTATCGCCGGTAGCAGCACCCGGTCTCACAATACCATCAATATCAGTGACAACAAACTCATAGTTATTAGCTCTCTGGGGGCTATATAATTGAGGGTTCTCACCAAGATGGTATGTACCGATCTGAGATTCATACGCCATAATTTATAATTCTCCTTCTTACTCAGAAATAACTGCGTCCTGATCATCTTGCATAATGATAGAAACATAGAAATCTTCTACCGGCTCGATAGGACTAATTATAATCTTAACACAAAGTGTAGCTTTCTCATTATACTTAGGATGTGTAGTATCTAACTGCAACTTATAGCTACTAATACCGTAACCATGTAACATCTTGTCCAGTAAAGGAGTAAGCTCTGCCTTGAAGTTGATCCAAAGGATATCACTGTTTTGTTCGAATGTCAATCTTCTAGCAGTTCTGTACACTTCTTTCTTTATATCACTCACAAGGTTTCGTACATTTAAGAATGATGTTGCAGTTAAATTACCTTCCGTAGCATTATTCTTTAAAGTACGGTTACCCCATATAGTATACCCATAGGGCTTAATGTTTGTTATGGGGTTAATGGAAATAGCATCACGAGGTGACATCTTATCTGCTGTACCATTAGGAATATTTGTGGTCATACCGCCGGAAGCAAGATTCTGTACTAAACCTCTTGCTACACCTGCTACTGCAAGCCAGTTTGGATTGACAGTTAATGAATCACCCAGAGACTGGAAATACGCAAAACTACCAGGCATTCTTACTGTTGCATCATAATTTTTTGCCTTACGCATCTGCTCATCCAGATCTGTTGTAGTCCTATTGTAAGTAGCCCAAGGCGTAAACATTGTTGCAAATTCACCAGAAGTCTGGAAAGTCAGATCATTCTTGATAGCATAGTATAAACTACCGGGCTGATCAATATTCTGATTACGATACGGATTATCTGTATGATCAATAAAAGCTACGCAGTCTCCACGCTCTTTACAAAGATTAAGCATCTTTGCTACCAACGAATTCTGACTATATTCGTAAGTAGGATAACCGCCTGAAGTTAAATACTTAATACTATAGTTTCCTTTATCAGCTAGACCTGAATCGTCTATAGCATAAACCGAGGATAGAGAGTCATACATAGTACTAATATTAATGCCACTTGATACAATTCTATATATAGCACTAGGATCCCAAGCAGGAGCAGCTTCAGCACTTGTCCCAGGATTTATTCCTTCTACCTGTTTGAACACCAGACTGGAGCATACACCTTCCATATAACCCACTACCCAAGAATGAGGAATAAACTCTGTGCCTTCTGCAATAACACTGCCTGCTTTAATGGGCTTAGCATTGATGCTTGGGCCTGAGGTTACTGCCTTAATAGGAAGTACTTCCGTGCTTAATGTGTAGAATTTAACAGAGGTGTTACCCCAAGTTTCGGGTTCCTCAGTTACAACTTCAAACACAGTTGAATCACTTGCTGAGGGAGTAATAATGGTCTTTCCTTTCAGTGATTCATCATTAAATGCGGGAGTAATTTCTTTTGTAAATGTTACTACAGTATAACTACTGCCACTCTTTGTATAATACTTATCTGCGGATCCCCAATCTGCGGGAGCAACCGTGCTATCGAGAAGCACATAATTATTATCTTGTTTCAAATAATAAGTACCTGCTTTATATACAGGGGTTACATCACTAAAGTATATTGGTGACTTGAAATAATAATGGGTTAGGTCACTCTCACTGACAAGATCACTATTCTTCACGTAGTAAGCGGGTACGGACACTCCGTCAGTGGTTTCGGAGCCCTCATCCATAACAACTTGAATTCCATCCTTAGTGTAGGTTTCAACTTCAGACACTGGAGAAAATGCAATAGTAGGAGCATCACCCTCAGATGCATCCTTCACTGCAGTTCTGGTATAATACACAATACTACCGCCACTTGCATTCAAGTACGCCTTACCGTTCTGCTTTGTAAACATCTCAGGTAACACCGGGGTACTAATTGAGCTATAAGAGGCTATACCTTTCTGGTAGTTTTTGTAGTCAGTGTCCCAGTCAGAAGGGGCCTCAGAAACCTTATTAAATGTCTGAGTATAATCATCTTCATTCATTCTTTCAAAAAGAACAGGAAGGCCTGCAGAAAGAATTTCCTTTGCCATCACGTATGCGGGATCAGCCTGACCTTCTGTGAACATTATGTTGTGATACGGAATAGCATCTGCACTGAACCCCATAAGATCACCATCGGCAGTAATGCCAGCTAAATCGGTATATTTCTGATCTTCTGTAAAATAAGCGGGTTCGGCTCCACATAAACTTTCAAAGGTTGAGATTGAGGTAAATAAGGTAGGCTCATGAACCTTAATGCCTACGTATTCTCCTGCACTGTTGTACAGACCGGAATTGGTTTGTCTATCCAGATTAACAAAACCAGGAATATACACAACATCTGTACTTTCACTTAAAACACCGGGACTTGTATTATCTACTTCGGTTATAACAATCTTCGGCATGTATTCGTCTCCTTTAATTTTTCATTAGACTCATTCTATCAACTTGGGACACTCAGGAGAACAATAATTCTTATCTGATTTTTTATCCCATTCATCTTTCGGAAAAACTTGTGCACAGATCTGATACACATCTCTGTACCTAACATCCCAGAGTCTTGCATCATTAATACTGAACCCTATTGTCATACGAGTAAACTGTCCAGCAATGAGCCTTTCAGGTATGTCTGAATTATCTTCGATTGAGGAAGAAATTGTCATACTGGACACATGTTTATAATTTTCGTTATTATAAGGGATGTTAACTTCAACTTTAGGGAAATTTATAATATTAAATACAAGGTTCCTAACATACTCGTCAGCTTCTTCGAAATATCTTGTGTATATATCGAGTTGATACGGTATGCTAATAGGTATACTATTTAACTGACTTGCTTGATTATTATTTGCATTAAGGGTGAGACCATCAAAGCTCATAGGTTGTTTACCCAACCCATTATCAAGTATAGTAAACCCTCTATTACGAGAAATCGCGATAAGCGGTAGTTTTATAGGTTCGTCGTTAGTTTGATCAGCTATTACTTCGAAAAGCCTTCTAGACTCATCAGGTCCTGTAACAGTAATACTTGTGTTTAGTGTCCAACCTCTTATTTTTTCAACAAGCGCATCATCATACAATTTTGTCGACATCACTGATCTCCCTTGCTATGAAAATAGGATTATACCTTTTGTAGTATTCAAATACATTATTGCTAACGCGATTAAATACACTACTTAATATAGGTATACCTCTTACTCCCAATGCGCCAAATGTAATCATATTAGCTAATGCTGCTAAGGGTATATCCTCATACTTCTCAAAACCACTAATTGATATTGTAAGGTAATCCTTAAAAACATCAATGTAAAGACTGTTGCTACATTTCAATACTATATTTTTTACATTTATGTTTTTATTCAAATACTGTTTTTCTAGGTACTTATCCATATAATAAGTGGAATACCTGCGTAAACCACTGAGAATTTCCATTCTCATATTACGCCTTAACCAACAAGCAAAGTTATATGAATAGTATTTCCTGTCAAGTTGAACTATCATAAATGATAATCCTCTTCATTTAGTAGATTAAAAGAACTGTGCATAAAATCATTGTTCGTATTTTGATAAGTATCTTCGTACTCCGGAACAATTTCACAAGCGATAGAAGCAGGATACACAATAGAGTTTGTCAACTTAACGCAACGAAATAGTCTTCCCTTTCCGTCGTCTAGTCCACTTGGGACAATGAACAATGCTCCTTGCTGTATGTCAGGAGTATCATATGCTATGTGTATTAGTGAAGAGTCTTTTTGAAGTTCAGATACCCAACCCATCTTCTTCATTGTTTGCTGTGTGGGATGTTCATCAAAAATACAACCTATTACAATTGATGGTTGATAATTCGATTCGATTTCAGCAAAAGATGTCCAATGCTTATCTTTTCTTGGAGCTCTGTACACAACTTGTATTCCGATTAATCGTACCATTTCATCAAACCACTTACGATGCAGCTTTATATCGGGAGTAATTAATCGACCATATCTATTGTCCATCTTTTACCTCTTGCTTTCTTACAGTCTTTGTCAGTAATTAATAATATATAAAGAACTGCTCTTTTAACACTCTATGCACAACTCTTTATTGATACAAGTTGTAACCCGACACACCGTCAAGGACTAATCCGTCATCAAATCTAATATTCCAAAAACTATTCTTAAAGTTAGTAGGAATACCTTCAACAGACAAGCCTTGAATTTTAACTGTGTCACTATTGTGTAAGAATATTTCTTTCATTTCAGCTTCGGAAACACCCCAGTTTTCTGCAGTATCGAAACCAGGTTTAACCTTAAATACAGCAGTAGTTCCGATGTACGTATCACTCCAAGATTCGGACATCTTGGCTTTATTTCTAGCCATACGGTCACGAATTGATGACACCCTACTATCCGCATCCTTTAGTCTTTGATACATTCCCCTTTCCCTATCTAGAAATGCTCTGTCCTTCTTAAACTTGGATAATTCGGTTTCAGTATCCTCGGGTGCTTCTCTGCCTTTGTCAAGAAAGTTTTTATAATCAAATGCATTGGGGTCTGCTGTAACTAATTCTTTATCTTTATCATTAAATATAAAACGCTGTTTACCATATTTGGGCGAAGCTTTCAAAAAAGCACCACTTACAAGGTTAAAGTTCTTTCTACCCGTATTACCTATTATAGCGTTACCCGTTTTGGGATTACGAATTGTAATAGTATCACCAAAATACTTACGACCAAAGTCTTTACGGGCATCATCATCAATGGTAACTTCGTACCCCATCTTTTCTAATTTCTTTATTGCTCTACTCTTACCAGAAGCTACTTCATAGATTATCTTATTAATTGCGGCGTTCTCAGGATTTACAGCTTCTCTTAAGTCAGAATTACGATATGCATTAGCATCAATTATAGAATCGAGAATGTGCTCAGCAGTAATCTCAGGATTCTGTGTATTAAACAAATCATTTCTTATATCTAACCCTACACTATTATACCAAGGAGCATCTGGGAATACACTTTCAATGTCCTCAATAAATGCTGTAAAGTACATATTAAAATCTGTGGTATCTTTTGCCTTCAGTTCTTGAATGCTTTTATTCAGTAATTCAGATAATTGACCTTTATCTGAATCATCTGGAATAGGAATAAAGTTCCACTGTTCTTTGAAAGCCTTGTTAATATTTGAAAAGTTCATATAATCCTCCGTTATATTATATTCTAAGTTGGGTTACTTGCAAAAAGCAAGTAACCCAATAAAAACTCACTTACTAACCTTAAGTGACTCTGCGATACACTTTTTACCTCTATTGCGGCAAACCAAGGACATTGATTTCACTGACTCTTGCAGTTCTTTACTATATCCTTTGAATATAACTTTTGACTCTGTAATTTTTCTAGGCTTAAATACGAAGTTTGTGTTGCGCTTTCTTCCTGAGTTGAATCCGATAACACCCTCTACAATAAACCTATTATTTCTGGGTACAATATTGGAGCAACGGAAGAACTTAACATTACCAAAAGATTCTTTCAGAGACTCTTCAATCGCATCTTCAGCAGACTCTCTATCTATACTATTAAAATCAATCTGCTCCTTTGCTTCATCGGATACTGGCTCAACTATAAAGTTATCATTTGTTCCTTCGATACTTTTATCTTCATCGTTATCACTGTCCATGCTAATAGTAATATCGTCAGATGTGATTTTGATTGTATCTACGTTTTCGGTAATTCTTCTATGTTTGAAAGATTCCTTACGAGACTTAAAACTCTTGGATTTAACGAAAGACTCTTCTATTTCCGACGCATTTTTCAACTTTTTCTCAATGAAAGATTTAACAGCAGTAATGAAGTCTTTGGAGGAAGTTGCATTCATAAAAGCACTCTCTAAACTCCCCAATTCATATTGGTAATCCCACGAAGCTTCCATCTTTTTACCGTCGTTCCGGGTGTATGATGCAAACACTGCACCCATACCAGATTGAATAGAAGGCTCTACATCCAAATCTTTATATTTCTTGCTTAACTCATCTACTGCGCTAAAGTAAAATTCATCAACATATTCCTCAAAATCAAAATCGGGATCTTCCCTCTCCCACATGTCCTTTGCACTCTGGAAATCAGAATCTTCACTTTCCTTAATAGTTCTTCTGTGTTTGAAAGATTCCTTACGAGACTTTGTTGAATTTCTTCCTATCTTGATTACCTTTTCACCAGTCATGTAAGTACCGATGGTGGACAGTAAAGCACCAACGCTCTTCTTAGAATAAAGATCACGTTTCAGCTTAAGAGCAGCGGGCTTATTAGCAATATCACTTTCGTTTACAAGATCCATAATAGCATCGCGAAGTTCATTAACATCAGTGATGCCGCTCAACTTGTCCATGTTATCACGCAGTAAAGAAGCAATAGTGTTATCCTTAGTTAAAAGGTCAACAGACTCACCGATTCTTCTGTCTTTCATGCGACACTTGATAATACGATCCTTAACAGACTCTTGTACCTCATCTTCTTCGTCAGAATCCAAATCAGAGACAGGCACCTCTAACACCTCTTCAGCAACATCAGGTTCGTCTTGGATGCTGTCTTCATCTGACTCAGAAGCTTCTTCCTCACCAGAGGCCTTAACTTGCCCTACAATCTTGTAGCCTTCCACTGAGAAGCAATAAGGACATTCTTCTCCTGCGTTGGCAATCTGAGATTCCTCATCTACCACAACCTCAGAAATCGGTTTGAACACCTTTGAGTGACAAACACAACAGTCAAGGATCATATCGCCTTCATTGCACTCTTCATCATCACGAATAACATCATCTTCTGTTGAGTCAATATCAAATACAGAAAGCTCGTCAACAGAGTCATCGTTCTGCATAAAATCATTTAGCTTTTTGATACCTTCGGCATCAACTGAGAATACATCCTCATTCAGCTGATCCAAAGCCTTGAAAGCTTCCATAAGATTCATACTAAATTCTCCTTTAATTTGTATATTTCGAAATATGCAAAAACATAGTTGCAACAATATCAGTCAAGCGGATATAGTAACTGTGAATCATGCTTTAACTGGGAACGAAGTTCTTCCAGTTCGCTGTTACCTTCTGCAAGAATTGATTCACCATCGTTTGCCCATAAAGCATTTGATTGTTGGAATTTACTTCTTACTCTACCCACCGTAACTTTTGCTATAGCCTTTGATAGTCTCATTAATACATCAATCCAATAATCGGAAGTAACTTCTTCTACGCTATCATACCTGGGAACATATTCTACTGTTATATTTGACCCAAGGTCGAGTGAAGTATTTATATAAAGATTCTTTGTAGCATCTTCATAATAAAATATCAAATCAGTTGATAAAGTATTACCAATCTGCTGTAATGTACTCCAGGAGGCATATCTTGACACATAGTCACTAAAATTATACATATTACCTGTGTTTGAAGTTAATTGCCATAATCCAACCTGCACTGGGTCAACTCCAGAATATGTACTCTCAGTAGTATTTCTTACATTATCAGCTACTGCTCTGTAAACCCTAACAACTGCATTAGGTTTGTACTCTGACATGTTAATACATCTACTATAAGGAAGTGTTACTATCTTTGTAGAGCATATATATCTTTGTAACTCCCTTAATGCAGAATTAACAATTCTTTGTAAAGTTTGATCATCTAACTCTAAATCAAGCACTCCGCCTGTTAAAGATAATTTTATCTCATCTGTGTAAAATGACATACTGGGCACAAGAATCACCCCCTGTGTTATCCAAATATAAGTATTCCCGGTATTCTACATAAGTATATACAATACTTACAACTAACAAAAGTATAACGGAACATTTATCTAGTATTGTTCCGTCATCACTGTTTACTTAAGATTATTCAATATTACTCACTGTATCAGCTATGTTTTATGACAGTTCAGTATCGTATAACTAAAACCTGTATGATTATAGAATAAACTAATTACTACTAAAAATAAAGGCGCCTCCGAAGAGACGCCCTTAATTGTAAGTTAATTATTCCTATTACATAATAGCTGTAGTAATAACAGGATTCTCGTTGTCGTTCATTATGAACATGCCCAGATAATCGTTCTTAGGACCATCGATCATCTTACCGGCAACAAGCAGCCAACTGTACTGACCATCTTCAGCGTCCTGTGCAACGTCACCCACTCTATTGTAAGTAGACAGCAGCTTCATGTCGTACATCGTACTAAAGCCTTGGCTTAAGGTCCCGTCAGCAAACCCAAGCAGCTGGGTAGGAACAATTGCCATATAAGGAGCATAAACAGCGGCGCTGGTCTGTAGGTCTGCACCATTTACACCGAAGAAGAACTCACCGTTAGCCATTGCGGGAGAAACAAAGACCTTAACACTATCGACGGTACCAGCAAAATAAGGACCATTAACAACAGCGGCAGGAGCAGCAACCCAACCCTTCAGGTAAGGCATAACGGTAAGTACGTCAGGAGCAACTACCATGTAGTTAGGAGCAAACTTCTGAGTACGCTTATAGATGATAGCCTTTGCACGAGCAATTACCTCAGTAAACATCTCGTAGTACTGAGAACGGCTGATAGCACCGGCAATAGCAGCACTGTAACGGGGCATATCCAGCATAGGATCATGCTCAGCACCCTTGTACAGCATCATTACGCCTTCACTATCAATTTCATATGCAAGTTCTCCCTGAGCCTGTGCAGAAAGCTGCTGACCCAGATCATAACCATAATCGTTCTTGGCCTGGAAAGCTGCAAGCTGGCTGTAATACACAGCGATACGACGAGCATGTGCGTGAAGATTTACGACTTCCATCTTAGCAGTCAAGGTGGGCAGAGAAACAGGCTTTACAGTCTGAGGAATGATTTCGTTATCATACATGTACAGAGTGCTAATAACGGCACCCTCAGCAAACTGAGCTTGTGAATCATTAAAGATAAGAGTAGCGACTCCAGAGGTTTTATCAATAGCAACCTGAACCTCATTGTCTTTGGGGGCTTCACTAACAACAGTCAAGGTCTGTACAGGTTCTTCTTTAGGAGTAATCTTAACGCCTTTTACTTCCAGTACAGGACTCCACTCTAGCACAATGCTCTTATTGGACACATTCTCAGCAGTAATGTTGTACTTCTCACTGATAGCGGAAGAAGTATATCTGCTTCTATCTTCGTCCATAACGCCCAGACGGAAAGCGTCATTGAAGGTGTCACCAGCATTAACGCCACCCTTATTAGTACCAGCGCTATAACGCAGATAAGTGATATAACCACTCAGGCTGGACATGGGCTGAACTAACATCAGCTCAGGCAGAATCAGGTTAGGCAGAGAAACAGTGCTAATATTTAAGCAGAATTTCTTGAAATCTCCAATATCAGCTCTCTGGGTAGCAGCAGCACCCTGGAAAGCTTCGTTCAAAAACAATGTTCTTACAAGTATATCGTTTCCATATACTTTCTTACTATTGCTAGTAAGTTGAGACTATATCACATTCTTGTGTTGTTTTAACCTTCACAAGAACCTTCGCACTTCGATTTAAGGGTCTTACTATAAGCTAATATCACTTACTGCCCACCACTTGGCTCTACTCTACTCATTTACTAACCAGTGTATTTCTCACTGGGCACACTTTCGATAGTCGTTGCACCTTCCTCATTAGAGGCTTGGCTCAGGATTGTCACATTACCCGAAGCAAAAATAATGGATGTTCCCTGAATTCACGAAGTTTTACTTTTTGCTCTTCTACTTTCCCAGCATTTTGCAACTCTTGGATCTTCCTTAGTTAGGCCCTTATTCCAAGCAGGCTTTCCTTTACAATTATGTGCAAAAGCCTTAATTTGTTCTTCTGGGATAATTCTACCTCTTACGTAACCACTAGGCGGTGTTACTCCTTCATTTAACATGATATTTTCAACACCATTATTATACCAATGTCTTTTAACACCTGCAGTATCTTTTGACCTTGGTATTCCACCTTTTTGGTAACCATTTAGTAGATATATATCAAGTTCTGATGGATTGATAAAATATGTATGGTTATCTTTATTTACAGCTATTTTTCCTTTTCTGTGATCGCCATTTACATGAGGCCTACCACCAAGTACATAACCCTTATCAAGATAAGTTTGTACATCTTCTTTATTAACGAACAAATACTCAATTTGATTGTTCACTTCAACTTGACCACGATTATAACTAGGAATTCCTTTACGACCTGAGGCACACTTCTTTCTATGTTCCTCACTCAATTTTCTACCTGTAAGAGACTTTGAAATATTATTTCTTGTTTCCTCAGTTCTCTTTTTACCAGTATTTGAAAATACTCTTTTTCTAATAGTTTCTTCACTGGGCGAGGGCTTTCCTCTTACAAATCCTTTATCTAGATATTCTTGTAGTTCTTCTGGAAAAATTGTTGTAGTAATATTCTCGTTATGAACAAATATTACACCTTTTACTGAACCGCCAAGACCACCTTCAACAAGGTTGTAGAATTCTGAGCTTTTAACCGCATTATATTTTTCAATATAATAGAATTCTTTATCATTTAACTCTTGATTTGTTTCGGCAGTATCTAAGATTTCGCATGTAAAATTCTCAATGCCCTCTTTTAGGATCGCTTGAGTTATAATTTTACCACTACCGTAGTAATTTGAATCAAATGTTGAAGCTTTGTGTCTACCGATATACTTCTTTCCATTGACACGATTTGTTGTTAAATAGATATACCCATACATTTATTTTATCTCCTAACAGATAATAAATCCTTAATAAGTAGTAATTCACTAGTTAGGTAGTGAAAACCGTTTCGAACCGGATGTCCTACTTAAGAGCAAAAAATTACAATATATATCGCTATATATCGCCGCCTTTATTGACGGGAGGTGTTGTGAAGCACAGAGGCAATCATCAGCTTCTTCTGAGCGCTCATCTTAGCGCCATTGTGTGACTTCTGGTGAACGGACTCAGCAATAGCAAGTCTGTTCTTATAGGACTCGATCAAATTCATTTTTATTTCCTTTCTTCAACATCAAAGTTGAATATCATATTATAATAGTTCCATTAATGCTTTATCCACTACATCATCAGGGTTAGTTAACGCCTGCTTTTGTAGGTTTTCTTTCATTGATACTTTCTTAACATTATTTACTTGAAAAGGTAATTTACTCATGTTAAGATTGTACTTTCTCAGATTTTCAAATGCGTTGTCTACGTCAAGTAAGGTGAAAGATTCATTTAACCTGCTTTTTACTGACTCGGGAGAAATTCCTAGTGCGTCAGACTTGCATTCGATGTATTTATCTACTGCAGTTTTTGCAAGTTTTTGATACTTCTTTGATTGTTCCTTACTTTCCTTTAACTTTTGTGTGTATTGCGAATGTTTAAGTTGAGAGTCTCTTTTTAACTCTGCAACCTCATTTTGTAAAGATTCGATTAAATCTTGATCTTTACGTTTTGATGACTGAGAAGATTCTTGTAATGACTTAACTTTGGACTGCAATGCTTTGATTTTACTATCTGATACCTTTGCAGCTTCTGTTAAGTTATTCATTTCACTTCTCACACTCATTAGCTTTGTCTTATAAGACTCTGCTAATTTTTCGGAACGGGCTCTCTCCAATGACATATCATCAATCTGAGATTTCATTGTTCCAATTTGTGACTTCATTGCATCAGTTCTTTTTGCTGAGTCTCTTTCCGTTTTCAATGCAATTTGTAATTTGTTTATCTGATTTAACAATCTCATTTCTTTGGCCTCGCCAACTGAAATCTTCTCGTTTAAATCAATTACTTGCATTTTAAGGTCGCTGATCTCTTTAAGAGCTGACTGTAGGTCGTCTACTAAGTCTGCCCCGCTACTTGCGGCATCATCCGTTTCAACTGCTACTGCAACATCGTCCTCTTGAGCCTCCTCATTTTCAGTAGGCTCTATATAGTCAATACCCAGATCCTCCAGGGTACGTAGCATAACTGCCTTATCAACGTCATTTGACGCATCAATTGATTCTTTAAGTGCTTTCTTTAAACTACCCTTTTTGTTATCCAAAGACTCAGTAATAAGATTTAATCTTGCTTCTTTAACTGCGGGAAGTAGTACTGCATCAAATGCCTTAAACTCAAATCCTTCGGGCTGTACACTTTCGTTACCATCCCAGTCTGTATCTACGTCGCCTTCTGCTCTTGAGCTTATACCAATCTTATATCCGTAGTCACAAAGACACTTAAGAATACGACCATTTGGTGTATCAAGTATATCCCATCTACCGACTAACTTGCCGTCGCTTCTCTTCTTAGGAGGTTCCGGCATACAAATGGCAATACTATTAAACTCTTCGTTCTCAGTTTGTCCTTCCTTGGGATGACCTAACTGACCGAAGATACCGCCGGCCTTGAAATGTTCCTGCACAATGGGATCATTAAATGCCACTTCCCACACGCTATTTGGATACAGTCTTCCATTTCTAGTTGCGTGTATACAGTCAGCACAAATGCCTTCGAGTGTGCCAAGAACACCTTTTCTTTTTTCTGATGATTTATAAGATAAGTTATTCTTTAACTGTGGCATCTAATATCTCCTTTAAGGTTTTCACTAATATAATACAATAAAAAAATTACTTTTGATTTTTACTTGTAATATGAAAAACAGAATATTATAATTAACTTGTGTTTGGTAAATACATAGAAAGGGCGTACTAAAATTAATTAAAAGTTTTTTACAAAAGTTATTCAAGTAAGTAATTTACAAACACATTTACAAGTTATTGTATTTCTAGTGAATTACTTTTGCAGTAATTCACAGGCCTTCAAATCTGCTTTGATAAGATTAAGCATTTGTACACTTAAAGTAAGGTCAAAGGTGTCAAAATAGTTATATAATACTTTTGTTATTTCATCAGCTCTTGAATGTTTTAGAAATAGTTGTTTATTTTCTACTTTGTTACTATATAATAGTATTTGTGTTAAAAGACTTGATAAAGTTACAATCATATCTTTCGGTTCTTTTATATCAATTTGTACTATTTCTTTATATAACTTTGATTTACCTTCGTTATATCTTTTTCTTAGAGATTCATAAAACAGACCTAATTCAAGAGGTCTGTTTTTATTTATGAATTTTAGTACATCAATATCAACCGAGGTACTATTTAATGTTTTAATTACATACGGTTTTGTATCAATATTTCTGTCTTTTAACTCTGCAAGTAATAGTAAACAATCATTCTTTGTAATCATAAGTACTCCTTCATGGTTATTACCACCTAAGTATTTTAGTCAATATTTACTAAATCAATTCCCAACTGATCAGGGGAAGGAAGAATAGTATCGTATGATTTTTCAGATGTGTCTCCCTCCTCCGTATTTATATCAGTATACATGTCATCATCTGATTTTTCAGTATATTCAGAATCGTCAGTAATAGAAGATTCATCTTCATCTTTCAGACTGAATATTTCACTGTCGTCATCTGAATCCGTATTATTTTGCTGTGGCTCTTCCACAGGCTCCTTTTCAGCAACAGCTAATTCAATTTGCTCATCTAATTCTGTGATTATATCCGGATCAGTAACAATATTTTTCAGCAATGACTTTAATATCTTCAATCGTGCAGGTGCATCTTCTATATCACTTAACATATCCATTATATCCCTGGATAACTGCACTTTGGTGCTCTGATTCTCCATTCTATCAATGTCTTCTTGAGTTACTGGAGGCTGAATATGCACTTCAAAATTATTAATATAACTGTCTAATCCTTTATCCAGCAAAATCAGATTGAAAATATCTTTTAATAGCTGTGTCAATATATTCTGTATATGCTTTACAGTTTTTGCGTACCTGCTAGAAATAATTGTTAAAGACTGTCCTCCATTAAATCCAGCAGCATCATCATTTTGTGAGAAAAAGTTTTTAGGTACCTGTAAACTACCGTACAGTTTATTTAGATACCATTCTAAGTCCGCAAGACTTTTTACATCTACATCTCCACCAATCTGTGTAGTAGAAATTGCGCCGACACCGTCATGTGTAGGAACATACACATTATTTTCAATGGGACCAGGATTAGTGTATTCTGACATTCCCGAACCCTTATTTATAGCTGCTTTCTGCTCTATCATTTGTTTAATTCCCATAAGAGTTTTGGCAACATTCTCTTTCGGCATATCGCCTACTTCAACATTTATCAATCTAACTATTGAAGATTTTGTAACTCTGTTTAACAAGACACTAGCTTCTAATAATTGTAATTCTCTCCATGTCTTGTAAACATTTGATAATAACGATTGCCCTCTTTTTACAGTATATGAGTACGCATTATTATCGTTATCATAGTCAGAATCGTTTAAGAAAATATTAACGGATTCTTCATATCTACTAACATTATCTTCGATGGCAGCATGAACGAACTCTGTAGGTGGATATATTGTTATATCATTACGCTTAAACTTATAAGCATAATTCATAAAATCAATGTTATTTTGAGACCTAACAATAACTCCATCAACAGGACTTTTTATAAATCCCGCTGTTTTACCAAACTTTGTAAGTTCAAACATTTCAGCAGGATTCGTAACCATTTCAACATAGTGAGCATACTTATCATTCTTCTTAAATGCCTTTATCTTCACATCTTCTGTTAAGTTACGATTCTTTTTTCCGAATATAGCATCATCATACTCGGATTCACGGTAAAGACGAATGTATAAATCTCCATACTTGCACAGACTGTAAGCCCATTTATATATGTTCTTGTCTATATTCAAGCTATCAATATAATAATTGATAAGGTATGCAATATTTGAATCATTTGAAGTTGCCCAAACAATATTGCCTTCAGCATTTCTTTGCGTAGCGTCTTCGGCATATGTTTTTATCACGGCGCTAATTTGTCCATCTTCACACATCGTATCGTAGATGTTATACATCTCATTACGAGTTGTAGCCTGTTGACTTAGTGAGTTTATTCCTGAAAGGTCAATTGTTGAATTTATACCAGATTGTATAATGTTATCATACATGACATCACTGATTCCAACATCAGTCTCTTTGCCCTCCGGAGTAACTTTTTTAATTTTATTTCCATATATTGAGTCGTCAGTTAAGTATACGGAATCTTCAATGTTATTATTACTCATTATATTACCTTTCAAATAATTTTATCTTACATAAATATATACAAGTATCACCAAACCATGATTCCTTCATTTACATATCCCGCGGTATATGGTATCGAAGGACCCATTCCAAAATCAATTTTTTTAGTTTCTTCAGAAGTAGATTCGTTATTACTAAATATGTTAAACGCACTTTTTATTTCATCCTCGAGGTTCACAGTTATTTGTGTGCGAGTCTGTGATTCTGAGCTATCACTCACTGAAGTTATATTATCAATGTCATCGCCATATTCGAACGCATATTCTTCTGCGTGTTGAGAAGCCGTGTATACAGATCCGCAAAGTGCGTCGCTCGAGTCCTTTGAACCATTTTCTGGATGATCCACCTTTCCTGTACCATTGTTTTTTTCCAGTGATGTGATCTCCTCAGTCAATAGATCACATTTCTTATATATCTTTATTCTATTTTCATATATTACATTTTTTAGATGCTGATAAGGTACACAAATTCTATCAGTATTAACTCTATCTACAGACAGTATTTCAGTCTTAAATTTTTCCGCAGTTAATTGTTGCAGTAAGTCGTAGCTCTGAAAGGTATCACAACTAACAACTTTTATTCTAAAACCTTGTTCTCTTAACCAGCGTATGAATTGACGGTTCTTTTCAAAGGATACTTGATATCCCTTGGGAGCTTTAACTGAAACATTGAATGCCAATTGATAATACATATCTTTTGATATAGGCTGACCCGGGACAGATGGCTTTTTACCAATTACCCATGTACCTGCTATACCTGTTTTATCTCCGCTAATTGACATATCTAGATGTATATATAGTGGTTTATACTTGTACTGTTTTGGGACTCTTGATAAATCAAAATAATCCCAATATTGTGAAGTATCAAGAGGATTATTACCTACTTCAATCACATCTTTTACAAAGGGGTTTTGATATTCATCTGTCTTACACTCGTTAAATCTTACACCAGAAATATAAGTGCTAAGTTGAGTGGAAGATATTCCTGCATAGTCACAAAGGGCTCTGTCAATATCATCAATGAAGTCAGGTCTAAGGTCAACGGGCACTTCTATTATTCTGTACCCCTTTGCCCTATAAGAGTCCAAATCATCAGTGTTATCAGGTATTACTTCAGAGTTCAAGAACCTATTACCTACGGCTACATTAAATGTTTTTAACGAGTATGTTCCTCTAGGTTTTATATTCCAAACTGCTTCATCAACTATTAAAGTGTTATCTCCTTCCGATACAGCTTTCTTTTTCATGTGCTCTTCCAAGAATGATTTTTCGCTTCTCTTAGATGATGCAAGAATAATGATACCGGGATTCTTTCCATTTCGAGTGAAACGAGTTTTCATTCCTCCTAATGCAGTGTCTACCATGTCGATTGCTCGTTTCTTTTGCTTTTCGATGTCCTGCGTGGGAATAAAACTGCTTGCTGACTATATCTTCAACCATTAAGGTTGCCCACCACTTCGGCGTAAAGCCTACTCTACTCCATTCACATATAGTGTGTTTCGATAGTCGATGAACTTTGCCCTATTCGAACCTTAGCTGCTGATTGTCCATTGTAACAGTGTTTAGGATTTAACCATGCACCAACACAGTAATTTTTTCTACTTTCGTAACATTACCGCCTTAGCATATTTCATCTATTCGTTTTAGTTTACTGTGTGTTAGGATGTCCCAGCAATTCAATGGGTATTTTATCACGCAACTTTCGTTACGCGGAGACCAGTTTACCAATCTCATCAAAAAATGACGCAAAACAATTATGGCTACAAATAGATCCGCTATTTGTTTTAATAAAAAAATTGTGGTAAGGAGAAGCCTCAATCACATCATAGTATTGAGTAGGAACTTCCGAAATGTGATGTTCAATCTTTTTTATCCTCAATTGTAGGTGTACCTCCCTTTTTTGATAGTAAATATGTTTCAGATATTTGTTTTTTTACTTTATTACACCTTCCAGGTATAAAACCTGGTGGAGGATCTTCTTTTATATACACTTCTTGATGATCATTGTGATACCATTTTCTTCCCTTTACATTATTCCTTTCTGTTTTTACGCCCTTTCTTACACTACCCTTAACAAATCCTTCAGGAACGGTCTGTCCGCACCTTACTCGTATATCCTTTTTACCATTGTTGTATACAATGCATCCTATATTTCTAGCATTAGCTTCTCTTAGCTTTCTAAGTCCATCCTCTGATATATTGTGCGAGGAGCCCTTTTGTGCTTCCGATATTTTTCTCTTCTGCTCCTCTGATCTCTTAATGCCCTTTAATGCTAAACTAATACGAAGCTTAGCTTCTTCAGTTCGTACTTTTCCTCTATTGGAATCTCCAATCTTTTTCCTTGTTTCTTCAGAAACAGGCATTCCATATCTCCCATTTCTTACTCCCTTATGTAACTGTGACCACAATTGAAAATCATTAAGCGAGTTTCCGCCCTGCCCACCTCGATGTATGTTGTACCCCACATCGGGATTAGTTGCGTCGTATTCACGTATATAACGTATTTCCAGCTCGTTCAATTCTTTTCTACTGCTTCCCCAGGCGAGTATTTCTCTATCGATAAGAGAAGTGTCAACATTTGATATTGATTCAACCCATTTTTTGCCCGACCCATAATAAGTTAAATCAACCTTATCACTCTCCCTTTTTCCGATATATATCTTTCCTGTATACGGATGGGTACATTTATATATGTACCCAAAAGGCTTAAAATCAACTATTTCATCTGTTTCCAATAAATCTTTTGCTTCAACGTACTTACCGCTCTTGAGTAAAAATTTGTGGTTTGGTGTGCATCGTATTACTGTGCCATCCTCTAATTCAATAGTGTACTCTTCATTAGTTATAACAGTAGGTTTTACAGTGCAGTTATCACTTTGCACTATTGTACCGTCATCTGCTCTACTCAGCACAGATATTTGTTTGTCCACCAATTCTTCTAAGCAAAAATATCCATCGGTTGTTAATATTTTTGTGTCTCCTGTTAAGCAGGCTTGGCCTATCACGTGTCTGGGCTGAGAACCAATTATAATGTTTATGTAAGGAGGTGGATTCCAAACAAGATCTTTCTTACCACTAAGTGTGCCTCTTTCCATAAACCATGGAGACATTTGTATTGTATTTTGAAATTTACTTACACCGATATCATATGCCAATGCTTCAGTAATATTCATGAATGAAAATGCAATACGCTCCGTGGGCTTTAATCCAAAGTATTCTAGTGGATTTTTTAGACACATTACTCGGTACATTAAGTATGCCATAACTGTTACAGCAATTTCACTCTTACCTAAACCACGAGCTCCAGATAATATAAAGTTATTTACTGATGTACTTATATTATCTGGAAATAACTCTTGTAGTTTATGTTCCCAATAAGGATATAACTTACATTCACCGTCTGATAAATGCCAAGCCTTTCCCAGATATCTTGGATCCTTTATAAATGTAAGTATATCAACTGGAATTTCTTTATAATCTTGATATAGTATGTCCGTATACTTATCAGAACTTCCTTTATCTGCAATCTCATTCATTATTTGTAAAACTGCTGCCCGTTCTTCTTCCGATAAAGATTCAAAATCAATATCATTAATATTTTTCATTCATACCTCCCAGCAGAGCCTTATGCATAGGGTAGCTTAGGTTTTTATTTCAACTTAGTATATCTATATAAGTAAAGGGAGCAAACTAGCATGACCTAATCTGCTCCCTGAGTAATCACATATTCAACTATACTTATAAACCTAATTTACATGTATAAGTTAGATATAATCTACTCATTTATACTTATGAAGGAGTTAGGCCTGCTTGTAATAGTACATAAGCAATAAGTGCTCCAAGTACTGTCATTACTATTTTGTCAATTACTGCATCCCATCTCTTTACGGGCTTTTTCTCCAGTTCTTCAAGTCTTTTGTTTTGACGTTGCTGTTCATCTAACATTGACTTCATGTTATTTGCAAGTACTGCAACTGACGAACTCAGTTCCTGTATGTCTTGAACTAAAGCTGATTGTTTATTAAGCCTTTGATAGATGACTTCATTAGCATCTTCTATTGCCTTCATCCTAACTGAAAAGTCAGCCCATCTTTTTTCGTTTTCTAATCTGTATTCTTGTAGCTCCATGCCCGATGACACTCATCCTTTATTACAAAATTCATCTGCAGATTAGAATAATCTGGTTATGTGTGTGTAACTATTAATACAATAAGTAATTACACGGCAAGTTATTCACCGTTGCCATCGGAAGACCCTTCATTGTTTGCTACCCAGTCATCCACAGTTCCCTGTGTACCACTATTCTCAAATACCTTATTAAACTCACCTAAAGCACTTTCGAGTAGCATTCTTAGCTCAACTTCAGTTACTTGAATGCCTTTTGCAGCAAGCATCGAAGTTGCTGCCTCAATTGCTTTTTGTAATTTTTGTGGACCGTCCAATGCTTTATAGCACTGTTCAATTCCACTAACTACAATCTTTGCAACATCTTTCTTGGTTTTATCATTGATGTATTTTTGCACAAGACTCTTTGCTACAACAGCAATATATCCTGCGATTGCAGTAACAATTGTTGTAACAATCTCAAGGCCATATTGATTGATAAAAACCTTTAATCCATCCATAAAAGTATCCATAATATTCTCCCTTTATATTTATGCTAACACACCGTCATCAATACCAGTTCTACTTCCAAAGTTATCAAGTAAATACTTTATATTAACAGCTTCAGTTTCTTCACTTGTAGATGTAGCTGTAGGGATCTTCAATGATTTTGTATTAATATTGATAGATCCTGTAGTATCGTTGGTAGTTCCTATAGTTACAGATGTACGGGCGTTAAGTATAATCGACTGATTAGACGTTAAATCAAACCAAGTAGTTGTGCCGCCAGTTTTATCTAACTTACCGTTTAATTCTTCTTTGGTAGCAAAAGTAGAAGGATCAATTTGTCCTCCTGAAACCGTATCAACATATCCCTTTGTAGCAGCATCGGTACTTTCAGTGGGTGTTGCCAGTGACGTAATCTTCTTTGAACCCATATTGATAGCACCCGTCATGGTTCCACCAGACAAGGGGAGTTTGGTGCTATCTTTTACTTGTAATCGTGAAGTACTACTTAAATCCACAAATAGGTTCCCTGTATCAGTTTGTAGCAAAAACTGCCCTGGATTTTTTGCTACATTCCCCATTGCAGATGAAAGGCCTTTACTAAATTTTATTTTATCCGCCATTAATTCACCTCATAACTGAACTTATAACAATTTATCCGTTAACTAGAGTACACATATTCTTATTAGATTATTCTAAACTTGGAAGGCTCTTACACCACATCTGTATCTCTTTTAATCAATTCAGTAAGTAGATACCTTTCAATTTACAAAAATATATACAATAGTACAGGTAGGAACAAGAAGATTTACAGCTACTTGTTCCCACCTAAGATTATAAACTAATATAGAAAATTAATCTAATTAGAATGTGCCCCAAACTAGAGCAGAATTAGTTAGCTCTTCCTTTGTAGCATAAGTTTCGGTAATAACATTACCACTTGCATCTTGTGTAGCCTTAGTGGCAGAAGCAACAGCACCCGTAACACTACTGCCGGAGATTGTTGCATTTGTTAACACACCGCTGATCTTACTTGCTGTAATTCCAGTAGGAATGTCAGTATTGGTAAGTTCACGCAAAGTAGTAGATAATGTAGGAGTAGAAGCACTTAAATCAAGTGTACCGGTTACAGCGCCCGTAACTTTAATGCTAGGCTTACTTGTAATGCCGGACCATGCTACAGCATCAGCCGTTCCAGCAGTGCTAGGTTTACCAATGAGCACTTTCTGTGCTGTAGCACTACCGCTGGGTGTAACACTAAATGAACCGTCTTCTCCACTAACGAAAGTATATGTAGTATCAGTGTCAGGAGTGGTAATATTTAATGCCTTTGAACCGTCATACTTATTACCATTGATAGTCAGTGCATTGTTTACCTTATCTGCAGATCCAGCATTACCTGTAATATCATTGATTTGTACATTTGAAGTTAAAGGATGTCCGTTGACTGTTATAGTATTATTTACCTTGCCACTCAGTGCAGTGCTGAGTCCACTGATCTTGGACATACTAATAGCAGCGCTATCAGAAATATCATCATTAACAATGGAGCCAGCAGCAATAGCCGTAGTAATACTATTTGCCCCACTACCTAAGGTAACTGAACCTGTAACATCACCTGATAAAGCAATGGAAGCGGGTCTACCGGTAACACCAGTCCAAGCTACGCTACTTGCAGTAATAGCACTGTTCTTCCAAACTTTATTCTCAGCGTCATATACCAGACCTTGTCCAGCAGTAGGTGTTGTAATAGTAACATCGCTAAGGTCATTGGCTCCGATAGTAATAGCTCCACTCAGCGCCTTACCTGCAATAGTTACTGCTTGAAGGTTATCAATGTCAGTTTCGGCAGCTTCTACTCTGCCAGTAAGTTGAGTTACAGAACTTGCGGTTGCAAAATCGGCAGCTTTCTTACCACTGTCAACAACAGCACCATTGGCACCAAAGGCTACAAAGTTACCGTTTACAGCATCTGTTACTTTGTCAACCTTAGCGTCTAGTGATGCACCTAAACCATTAATCTTGCGTTGGTCGATAGCAGCATTAGCAGCAATATCTGCATTAACAATGGATCCCTTAACTGCATAGATGGATTCATCGCCCAGTTCGTGCCAGTTAGCAGCTTTATTTTCTGCTTTGGATAGAACAAACTCTTTGTTACCATAGATAACAACATCACCGGCAGACCACTTAGTGTGACCGCTTACAGTTGCACCAGTTGTGCCCTTAGGATCTGTAGTAGAAACACCCGCAAAGTGCATCGCACCTGCCAGATCAGCTACAGCAGTATCAACATATGTCTTAACTTGAGCCCCAGTTACGAGGTTATCATTTGCAGAAGTGCTAATAGCTTCAGTTGCAACATCCTTAGTAGCAGCAGTACCAGCAGCAACACCTGAAGTAACAAGTCCTTTTGCATCGTACTTTACTAAGCTATTTTTAGTAGCAGCTGTAATAGCACCATTCGCTACAACGGCATTTACCCTACTAGGCGTGATGGTGTGTCCATTTGCAGTTAGTGATCCAATAACATTACCTGAACCGGTAGCAGCTCCAATAGTAATACTAGTTTCAGCAGGGAAGGCGATACTCTTTTCTTCAATAGCAGTAATAGCTCCCTTACTGTCAACAGTAATAACAGGAACTTTAGTTTCGGAACCATAAGCCTTAGCATTAATTACACCAATGGTCTTATCGTCATCGTTTAGTACAGCCTCATTTACGTGTGCAATAGGTTCCCAAGAAGCACCATCCTTACTAAAGAATAGGTCACGGGTTCCTGTACCCTCTAGTACGAACAGTGAGTTAGGAGGAAGATATCCTGTAGGCAGAGAAGAACCGTAACTTACGGGACGTGAATACTCAGTTTCGCCTACAAAGAATCTTTGAGTGTCCGTAATAAAATATACGGTGTTAAGGTCTTTTGTGAGTTTATCAAAAGACCTCTGCAGACCAGCCTTAAAATTAATTTTTGCGTTAGCAGAAGGCATGTAAACATTTCCTTTCATTAAAATAGATACTTGACATTTATGTGTCTTTACACATAATAAAATACATTATTTAACAACAACTTTATATCGTGTGATGTTATAACACTTAACATAGTTACTAATAATTCTCAAGGTTACTCTACACTTTGAATTACAAGCGCTGTAAAAGTAACCTTGAGAATTTGTTTAGTAGATATCTACGCTAATTTGTGTATTAGATCTCCTGCCAGGACATTGCTGCAAACACAGCAGCTTCTGTTGCAAGAGTACTCGCATCAGGAGCGGCAGCAAGTGTAGCACCACCGGCCTTCTTACCGCTATCTTTAATGTTACCGTTTGCGTCAACAAACCCAACAAAGTTATCAACCACTGAAGCCGTTAGGAACTTACCGGCTAGAGAATCCTTGAATTGCTCAAGAGTAGTAACTTTCTCACCTAAAGCATCAATAGCTGCTTGCAGTGTTCCTTGTGCAGCAGAAACAGCACTTGAAATAGCAGTTGCAATAACGCTAGCAACAGGAATCTTTGTTGCAGAGTTACCCATCTCACCTTCTGCAAGTATTGACACTCCGCCATCCTTCATGTTACCATCACCATTGGCAACAATAACATTACCAGATACAGCACTTACCGTGTTGGCCTTACCGCTAATATCAACCTTTAAACCTGTAGCACTTGATACTAGGGCATTACCTTCTGCAGGATCGATTATCGCACTTGCAGTGATAACATTGCCATCACTAACACTTACTTGAATATTATCAGACTTACCGCCAGTGTACACGTCTACTAGAGATGCAGCAGGAATAACTACTTCCTTATCAGCACCTGCTCCATCATTAACGACAAGTACGATAGCAGGTCCTTTACCACCTTCGGGCAGATCATAACTGGCTTCATATCTTCCACTACGGACGAAGTTGTCCTTAGGTAAGCTAATAGTTTGTGAAGTAGGCTCACCAGACTCAGAAATGCTCTTTACTACCAGCTGTAGCTGATTAGGATCATATACTACACTGTTGATAACACCAACTAATCTTGCAGAGCTATCACCGACTTTTAGTACACCTGTTGAACTTTCAAAGGTAACTTCAGGCTTAGCAGCTGCAATTGCTTGTCCAATGATGGTCTTAATAACACCAATAGTGCCTAATTTACCATCGTTGTCTGCTTGAGCCCAGTTTCCACCAGTAGTTAGATACCCGGGTGAAAGTACTGACCAAGCAGCACCGTTTTTAATACGCATTTCAAAGGTTGTAGCATTCAGGTATAACTTACCTTCGAAAGCATTAGCAAGGCTTATAGTGCCTGCTGCGGGCTCTGCGGGATCGAATGCTGTGACAACCTCAATATTTGATGTAACATCATTTGCGCCTTTATAAATCCTCTTAGCATCAATAACAAAGTACAAAGTATTAGCGTCTTTAGCTGCTAATGAATTGTAGCTACTTAGCTTATTTACTACTGTAAAATTAACCTTTGCCATAGATTAAAACACCTTCCTTAATCAAGTGCTGTCCACTCTGAAATAGAACTGTTTACTAAATTATTAACTTCCGTTTTTGTATAGGTATCAGTTAATCTGCTTTGAATAGTGGAAATTTCTGACTGCAGTCCTTCAACTGTTGTGGGGTTGGATTGATAAAATGCGAGTTCAAAATTACCCTCTGCAATCTTAACAATCTTAACTTCCATTCCGGAAAGATTGGATGCAGGATGAGTAGGATCGTTCCAATCCGTCTGTATAAAAGTGCCTGTGCCGGACTCTGAACTTTCCTGATATCTATAGTACTTCTCACCGAAGTTCTTTAAACTAAGTTCGCCACCGCTGGAAAGAACAATAGTTTTTCCATCAACGCTAACTTCACCGCCGATGGCTTCTAGTGAACCATCCTGTGCAATACCGAAATAGCTGTTCTCACCACTAGCATCAACTACAGCAATTACCTGACCAGGATAGGCAACAGCGCTGGTTGAAGCATATGTTTGAGCAGCTTCTAGTGTACTAAATACGGAATTGCTGTCAATGGGCAGCGGGTTGGTACGAAGGAATGATACACCAGCATTCCACTTTGCGCCAGATGCAAGCTGGCTAAAGAAATTGTCTCTATTGATAATAGCCATTATGTATTCTCCCTTCCTTATTATTTAGCAAGCGTGATTGAATATGTGGTAGTACCTGGAGCAGCTGCCGCATTGTCTGAGTAGAACACTGTGTAATCAATCGGGCTATAATCGTTTACTCCGCCCACCTGAACAGTAACAGATCCACTAACTGTAACAGGTAGACCAGTGCCGGTGTCTTTTAACTCCATGCTCGTGTAACCTAATCTGCTAGGAACAGCAACAAAAATCTGCTGCATGTCCGTAGCTCTCAATGAATTAGGTGCACTGCTATTTTTATTACCTAATGCCTTAATCTGAGCCGCAGTAATTCCAGTAGCTGGGCTAATAAGATTACTTGCTCCCTTGTATCCCCAGAAGCAATTTCGGAAAGGAGTAACACTGCTTGATTTTGCAGTTTTGCTTCCAGCCTTAATTTGTCCAGCAGCATATTCTTTACCCAAGTAGGTTGTAGGAATATTACCATCTCCATAATTAACAGTAGCACTTACGGAATAGTTTGTGCTATCTGTTACGGTGAACTTAGTAAAGCTTCCTGTTTGAGTGGATGCACTGCCTCCATTTGTATCGGTAACAGCATATGAAGTTGCTGTAACTCCAGTAGGTTGATTACCGTTCTTGTTTGCACTATAAGAACCCGGATTTAAGGTAACAGAATAAGAAGGTGTAAACTCAGTACCAACTTCCTTAGCACCAGCATTGGTAAGTGTTACGGATGCAGAGGGTTGTGTAACTGTGGGGTTACTGTCTTGACTTAACATGCTAACAAGTAGCGTCTGAAGGTCTGCAACATCTGCAGGAGCAATAACATCGCCCTTCTTAAAGTTTCCTACAGGTGTAGTAACAATGATTTCTTCTTTCAGAGCAACATCTGCGGTAGTAACAGCTTGAGGAATAAGTTCACCAAGATCAACCTCAACCGGTTGCTCCACATCTTTGACAAATAATTTTAGCTTGTGAGTAGCAGAATCGTATTCCGCAGAAGTAAGGAACAGATCACCAACCGTTAAGCTAATAGGATTAGTATTGGAAGCACGAGTTAAAGTAATAACTGTGCCACTATTATCCTCGCTTCTCGCAGCACTTGCATTAACAACAGGGTCACCTAGGTCTTCAATCTTCTTGGAAAGCTCAGAAGCTGCTTTCTCAATAGCTCCTTTAACTGCACTAGCAGTAGGGATAGTGGTATCACTATCGGGCATTACACCCTCTACTAATCCAGCTGCTTTGGTAATAACACTTTCGTCAAATGCCTCAATGGAGGTAATAGCTCCTGCCTTTACAGTGCCACCACCAACTTGGACCATCTCAGTAGCACTCTTAACATAAAGTGATACGCCGTCGGCAGATGTTACAACATAAATACGATTTTCTTTTGCAGAACCAAACTGAGGAACTGAAGTTGTGAAAATCGCCTGCTCACCCATCAGAACACTGCCTTTGTAAAGTCTTGCAGTATCCTCGATGAAGTACAAGCTGTTGGAATCATAACCCGCACCTGAAGCTAATGCGTCAAATTCAGCTTGATTACCAAACTTAAATAGTACACTCGCCATCTATTTATGGCTCCTTTCTTGTAGATATTCGAATATGTACAGAAATAGATTTTTATCTATCTAAGTATCAATAATAAAATACAATTTAATCAAAATTCGTTCCATTCAAAAGAAAGATTGTTATTCTGATCATTGATTATATTACCTCCAAGTTTAACAACTCCAAAAACAGAATTTGTAGCAGCAGAAACAGAAATTAAACCTTCAGAATTTACATTTATGTTGTCACCTATTCTGACAAGGCCTTTTGCTGTTTTTGACGCATCTACAAGTTGCTGTAAAGAACTGAAGAATAACCACTTACCAGGTGTTTCTGAAGATGGGTCTTTTGGATCTGGGTCTCTGAACATCCATATTTCAGGGTATTCAGGATCAGAAGAACTGGGGTCTGTTATTTTAACAGTTATCTGATCTCCATTTTTCGCATTTCTTCCCGAAGGAGGATTTGTGTCTTTTGTGAAGTTTTTTGTTGCATCATTGAGTGTTTTAGTAAATGCTTCGGTATTATGATAAACCTTTGAAGTAACGTCAATGTAGCCTAACCATACATTTTTGTCTAATCTCTCTATCTCAGCATCAACATAACCCTTAGGAGTAAGTGTATTCGCTGTGTTAGCTGAAGATAAGGTGTTTGTTCCGGAAAGGACGGTGCCGTCCTTCTCAACACTGAATATATTTTTTCTATCCGCGTCAGATGTTCCATATCCCACTTCAAATACAGTATTATCCGAATTATTATTATATCTTCCAACAATAAATTGATTACTGTACGCTGAAGCAATACCCTCACCGAATCCAAAAGTATTATCTCCAGACACGGATGTATTAGTACCGCCACCGAAAGAATTATTGCCTGATACTTCAGTAGACTTACCTTGTGCGTGTGAATTTAAGCCAGATGCTATAGTTTCTGAGCCTTCCGCGTGTGAGTTATCTCCAGAAGCTTCTGTACTGTCGCCTTCAGCGTGGCTAAATTTTCCAGGAGCACTATTCCTAACGTAATTGTTAAAAATTTCTCCTCCCTCCACATTCTCGCTTGAAGGCAAATTAGGTGAAACTTTCCATCCAGCATTTGACTGTACAAAGTAATCAAGTGTCTCTGACACTTGACCCTCAACGAGTGATCCGACTTCTTGGCTATAGGACCTAATAAATGCTACCAAGGAGTTCATGTTGGTAGCATTCAATCTAGTCTGATTATTTATCCATGTTTTAAACTTTGATGTTACCTGATCATATAGCTTTATATCTTCAGGTGTATTTGCTATTTTTTCAAGTAATTCTTGATAAGGTAATTTATTGTTATTTCCCATTTTTTACTCCTTATCTCATATATCAAATTTGAACCCATTGATAATCGTTTTGTACACTCACAGTTTTTGATTGAGTGGGCTCGGAAAGGTGTTCCCAATTTGACTCTTTTGTCGCTTTTTCAACGGGCACTGCATTGATATATGGACTTGACATACTCTTAGTTGTCCCGTTAATGAAAAATTCCTTCAACGGAAGAATTGTTGTAACTGTTTCGCCCTCATTAAAATCACTCTGTACAAGTTTTATCTCAATAAAATACTTGCCTGTCACTAGATATTCCGTGTCCTTTGGTGATAATTTTAACAAGGGATGACCGTAACGATCTGTAGGTGAAGTTATAGTTATAACCTTCCTTATAATTGCATCTTCAAATGCTTGATTATACTCCATTATTCCTACATAAATCTTATCAAATTGTCTTAGCTGATATTGCTTAAAATCAAGCTTGGTTCCCTCATTTATTACTAAAGGTAATATATAAGAGTCTCCTCTATTCATTTTTAAGTAGTTATCTTCTATTGTAATAAACATCATTAAGTCCTCTTAACTAATGGGATCCATACATACTCGTCACCAACAGTTCCTAGTGATTCCCAAGTAAATGTGCTTCCGTATTTAACCTGAGTAGTAAAAGTATTTTCGTATATTTCACTATTCTCACTATCAACATATCTTTCTGGATTACATATAATAGTTACAGGTATTTCACTCTGCTGTATTATCTGTGATCCCTTCTTTATTATAGTGCGAATAAAGTATTGTCCTTCAACAAGTAGCGGTGTAACAAGAGAGGAAATGTCAATAACTGGTGGGACACCTACTTTTATATATGAATATAATTTCTCCCTGCGGAAGTTCTGTATTTCACACTCAAATTCAGTGTCGCCGTTAAAGGCACTTACCATAATTATCTTTGTACCATTTTGAGGAAAGTTAAGTTTTTCATCTTCTTCCCATACCCAGAGATCTTGTTTTGCATCTGTTCCGCTGGAGCTTTCTGCGGTATCAAAAAAAGTATATGTAAAAGCACGTAATTTTGGTGTCTTAACTTCTTCCCACTCAGGAAGTTTGGAACTAGATCCTCCCATAATCGGTATCCATTCATCTTCTGCGAAAGAATCATTTATTGTACCCTTACATGTCCAACTTTTACCTTCTACAATATTATATGCTTTAAGACCTTTTCTACCTGAAGTTGTTTCTGTGGGTTTTTGCCCCTCTGTTGAAAATATTATGTCATCTTCAAACACAGTTATATTTTTACCGAAATTAATGCTAAAACTAAAAGCATCCACCGGGTCCCACACCATTTGTATAGGATTTTTTCTAATATCATATTTTATATAAGGGGGATTCAACAGCAATGATTTTTGTTTATGGATAGTGGGAGGAGTTAAGTTATACGCCGTGTATGAATTATCGGTATATTTATCAAACATACTCATTCTAATTATACCCCTCTCTTTTTATACAAATATATACAATACTAAAGGGTGGCCTAGTTGTTTAAGCTAAGTCACCCTTTAGTTATCTATTTCAATTATTTGTTAATCCATGTCGCTCATGTATTCTTCCATTTCCTCATCGGACACCTTTGCATCACTGACGTTTCTCAGTATAGCATAGAATGGATAATACTTGTTAGTGGTTTTATTCTTATCTTCTTTCATGTCAATCTTGAGTCCAAAGTGATCTGCAATCTTCTTTGCCCACTTCAAATCATCTTTGATGTGTGCATAAACTGTAAGATCATCATTACCAGGACCCACATAAGGACCTATAAATCTCTTACCACGAGGAATATCTACTTCTTTATAGATTTCCCCTTTGGGGCCTTCGTTTTCAACTTCTGAACTAAGTTCATCATACACTTTTGCCCAAACATCATCACGGGAATACAACTTATCTTCTTTCTTGATAACGGAGCGCGGCTTACGGAGTTCTGCGGTAGCTCTACCCGCCTCCTCAAGATTTTCTGAGGTCTTGTCACAAGTACAAATTTCGTTGCCACAATCAGGGCATTTCTTACTTTCAAACACATCTTCATTATCCATGATGTAAGAATATGAAGTGGCAAAGCCATCTAAAACTTCTGTAGCACGATTCAGAATTTCAAAATCGCCCTCTACCATAAAGTCTGAAGTATTAATCTTTCCAAGCTCAGAAATAAAGTTTGAAAGCATCTCTGAAATGTTTATAGCTTCCTTATATAGCTTTGTATCAGTATATAGTGATTCTTTCATCTTCGGCTTAATAAGTTTAATCATCTTTTCTTGTTCACTTCTGGGTGCCCTTACAAATAACTCATCAACTGTCATGTTGTCGGGATTCTCATCGTCCTTTGCATATGTATCTAACATAGCATAAACCTTATCGAAAGCATCTCTATTATCACGATAGTTATCAGGATCTTCATGATACTCCATGAATTTATCAACTAAGTCCTTATCAAAGGACTCATCAAATCTCTTTTGATTTTCCTTTTCAAATTCGTCCATGATTTTATTTTTTCCTTCAAAGTCTTTCTTAATTTGATTAATATTGTTGATACGTTTATTTATTGCATCAGCATAAGTAATGGGGGTTTGACCTTCAATTTTGATTTCATAATCAGGAAACTCCATGTTTGCGTTACCAACTTCAAATTTCTCGCTGACTTTTCTTTTCATATTAAAACCTCACTTTACATCAACATATACAATTATGTCACCATTTTGAGGCATCAAGAAATAATGGTATACAACTTCTCCTTTACCATTACTCATATCTGCACTGAAAAATTCGATGCCATTAGGTTCACGAACCTCATAATCCGAAGGATCGAACTTACCTTCTTGAATTTGCTCAATAAGTTCTTCTACTGTCTTTTTATAGGTTTCGTCAATTACAGTGATTACTTTCGCCCTTTCTGTCTCACTTAATTTATCATTAAATAAATTATCGATACTTTCGTAGAATACTGTAGCGCCCTTGTCCTTTTTATTATAATAGATGTCATAAGGAATATTCTTATGCTTAAGGTTATCAGTCAAATCACGAAATTCACCACTTTCCTTTTCAATATCCTTGAAAGACTGTGAATTCTTATAATTTTTCTGCATAACGCGATAGTCAGATTCAACACTCTCATCCAGTTTCTGCTGAGCTTCTTGTTCTCCTTCACCGATTGCATGAGTATTTTCATCAATGGACTTCAATAGCTGCTGTAACTCACCTACATGTGCAGCTTCTTCTCGAGCTATATCTGCAAATAACTTTGCCGCATCTTCAGCTCCAATCTGCTGGGCAGTAACAGAAGCACTATTATAACCACTAATAGCTTCCCATTCATCCACAATAAGCTGATTAATTATTTCCGCCATTGCAGAATCACTTCCCGGCTCAAGCATAGTACCTTCCTGCTCTTCAATACCGAGAGTAACAAGTTTCATATCAGGATTACTAAGATAGTTTCTAACCTTTTTTTCTGCGGCATCTTCGTTTGCTGCTTCAACAATGGAATAGTGATAACTTTCGTTTAACAAGTAGTTAACACGATATTTTTTTGATTCATTCAGTTTTTTCATTTTTCTCACAGTAATGTCATGCTGAAGCATTTGCATAGATTTGTTCCACAATGAGGCTCTTTTACTTTCAAATTCCTGAGCTCTTCTGTCGAGTTCTTCTATGGAAACATCAGTGTTAAAAACAAACTCCTTTGACATTACTTTACTCCCTTCACTACACGTTTGATATCCTTTATCTCACTTTTACTAAGATCCTTCTTCACACTTTTGGCATAGAGTGTTATCAAATACACTACAGTGTCACTTATAAAGTCCACATATATTATACGATATCCGCCGCTTTTTCCTTTGTTGGATACTTTGAATCGAAGTTTTCTAGCGCCACCTGTCTCAGGAATCATATCGCCTGCTTCAGGATTTGATATAATAGCATTTTCCACTGCGATTAAAAATTCGTCTCCCAGACCATAAGCATCCAGAGCTTCACGAAAAGAAGGCAGTTCAACAAAACTTTTAGCGTATCTGTCTTTATCAATTTCACTATTATTATAATTTATTGATTCATTATTTACAAGTAAACTTTCAACAGATAACTCTTTACTGCGAATATCTTTTAGCGTATCTTTTAGTGAATCTAATAACCCAAGGTTTCTAATTTCCTTGAATATAAAATTACCCTTTGAAAATTCTCCGTCCGTCATTATTCCGGACCTTCTGAGATTATAGAGACTATTAATATAATTATCAATGTCTTCAGCACTTGTATTAGGCTCTAACAAGGCTTCTGCTTTAGTTTTATACTCACCCAATAAGGTATTATACTCAGCATCATTCTCAAAGCTAGGCACCTCAATTTTTGCAGGAAACTTTATCCATTCATCTTTAAACACTGAATATATACCATTTGATGCTGTACAAGATTTTACATCCTCTACATATAACTCTACATCTATTCCTCTAACTTTGATATCATAAGACTTATTGAAATTTATCTTTTCTGCGTTACAAGCAAGCTGAAATAGCGCAGGATCACAACTAAGGCTTTCCATATTCACAACAAGGTGTAAATCAAGGTCTGATTGTGGGGTGTAGTTATAACTTGCGTTACTACCTACAATCTCTGCATCGAGTATATTTTCATATTTAAGGACTTCAGAATCTTCTGCATATTGTTTTGTTATATGAAGTAACTTGTCTCTTACTATGGGACGAAGATTATTATCCTCGTCCCATATCTTTATATTAAGACAATCGTGTAATTCTGCAGCAACTTCTCTTAATGTTTCCATAAGACACCTTCGATTTATCAGAAATCTGCGTAACGATATATCTTACCATCCTTAGGATTCAACAAAGAAACACAGAACACATTTCCAAAGCTGGACATATCATAGCTATCAATCGTTATCATCTTTTCGACTTCCGCGTCGCTTATACTACCCCTCTCCTTTTCATCCTCCAAATCTACGTAACAATCCTTTGGAAGTCTGTCAAGGGACGCATCATTTAAGAATCTTGCTATGTATTTACCTCTGTATTCAGGATAAAACTTGTTAACGGTGTCCCTAATAATTCGCAATTCATTATTTGTGAAGTCAGAAGATGACTCTAATAGTTCTTCGTCCTCATCTATGTAATTATACATTACAGCAAAATCTTCTAACTCAGCTTCATTAAGATAATCAAACAAGTTTGATATAAGAGTATCTTTATTTATGTGACCCTCCTTTATATAATCAAGGAGTTTACCTTTTAAGTCATATATATCTTTCATTAAACAAGCCTCTCATTTAATTATAACGAATAACTGCACTTATAATACCAGGTTGCTCTGCATCAAAGTAAGAATTACGATCATATTTTTCAACAACTTTGTTCAATACGTCGGCGAGTTCCATCAGATTATCGTAATCTAATTCAGCTCTAACTTGTACTTCAATGTCACCTGTTTTAGGGTCTTCAGAAACAGCAAAGATTGGATTGATATAGTCATCAATCTCCTTGTCTCTCTCAAATCCCCACTTTGGAGTCTTAAATAACTTGTATGCTGCATCCTTTAATTCTTTAGATATAACCTCAGCCGTAGCGTTTGATTTTACTGATTCGTCAAGCTCTTCTTCGTCATTGAATCCATTGTAGGACTTAAACCAATCTTCAGCTTCAGCATCCGATTCAGTTTCCCAGTCAGCATAATCAGGATCTGCTTCCTCTTCTCCGAACATGAAGATATTTAATCCGCTATCCGTATTACGATACCAATCGTAAGATGTTAAGAATCCGTCACTGTCTTTTATCATCTTACCCTTAATGAATTCCCACTCGTTAGTAGGTGTAGTAAAAATAAATACGTTTGATCCGTTAGTGCTATCCAATTCTATATCAAGGTCTGCTTTAATCAACGCTTTTAGCAAAATACGAGCACGAGCAGTAGCAGATCCCTCAGAGTCAAACGTTACAATATATGTGTTAGGCTTTTTACCTTCAGAAATATCCTTTATCCCTGAAATGCCCTGAAAAGCTTCCCACATTTTATCAATCCACTCATCGTCGGAGTAGCTTTCCTCAATTTTTTGGATGTCATAATCGTCATCCGGTTCGATAACATAACATTGAATGGCACTTTCAGCTTCGTCCTTTGTCATGCCAAAATTGTCCATCAGTTCTTCAATCTTACCATCATAATCAGTAAAGCCACCAATTTCGTCAAGGAATTCTTTTACGTCTTTGATAGAGTATCTTTCATTTAGTTTTTCAAGTTTACTATCTAATCTGGGAATCCCGATATTCTTAAGAATGGATACAGCCTCAGAAATATTATCCAGCATTGCCTTCTTATGTAATTCCCAGTATTTGTCGAAATCTTTGATTTTTTCTTCTATCTCAGATTTATAATCCAAAATATTATCTTCAAGAGTCGGAAGTAAGCGCTCAAATGCATCTTTATCCTTGCTATTCTTATACTCTTTCACCCATTTTTCTAATTCTTTTGCTTTTGCAACAAGACTTACCATATTGGGTGCTGTATAACCTTGTCCAATATTACTGGCATCAGTAACAATACTTTCAGTCATACTAGTTGATTCGTTTATAGCAGTAATCAACTTACCCTTACGTTTAACATTACTAAATACTTTTCCAACTTCATCCATATAATCACCTGTCTTTCTGTTTAGCTGATACCCACTCTTAGTGGGGCCTTCTGCGCCGTCTCCTCTACCTTCATAAACTGTTATATAGATGGGTGCTCCACGCTTTGTAATTTTCTTAATATTCTTCAGAACAGCTTCACGCGCTTCAGGCTCTTTGATAACATTTAATACGTTGGAGTTAACAGCGGCGTCAGCTCCTCCATGCTCCTTTAAGAGACGAAGTACCTCTTTGTTATGCTCTGCTGATCTATTATAAGGGTCATACACTAAAAGCGTTACGTTTTTATCTTTTAGATAATTAACTGCGTTATCAAATTTACCTCCACCGAAATCAACTACTACATCTCCGGGACGGAACTCCACCATATTATAGATAGCGGGAAGTTTATTTGAATTGATGGAAGTAGCTGCGCTACTGAATTCCTGTTGGGCTTGTTTGAGCTCAAGTTCGTCTGTGTCTTCAAAAGCTTCACGAAGATTTACGTATCCTTCTGCATCTTCTTCGACGATGTCTGACTCTTTTAAGTACCTACTGGCTTCTGCTTTAGCATCGTCAATACTGTTGAAATTGCCATAATGTTTTGCAGTTGCACCGTTTGGCTTAACCTTTTCAAGATGGTATCCCTTATAAGGTTCAGGATTCTTAGAAATAACGAACGGACCTTTATACCACATATCCTCAAAAGACCATCTCTTTACCCAACCATCATCAACTGACTCTTTCAACTGTAAAGGTGATATGTAGACGTCTTCCGAGTTATCACCTTCATCGTCGTCGCCAAAGTCAGAGTCTTTGAATTTATCCCTAGGTCTCAGTGTAAGCAGATCTTCATCCTCATCATTATTGACTACTACATGAGGAGTACCGTGCCAGTCGACTACGTCACCTAAGTGAACTGATTCAGTACAATCAGTATCTCCTAGTGATTCATTCTGTGGCAGAAGTTTTTTACCTAATTCCATGGACAGCTTCTTTATACCCGTTGTGTCATCAATTGGTTCGTAACCTCGAGCTTGTGCATACGTTATGTGCTGTACTGTATTATTTTCGTAGTTTACAGCATACCAATCACCCTTACCACCGATAATCTTTCTATATAAATCGTAAGGGGAGTTACTTGCAACATATTTATATCCTGCATCAATTAAATCTTGCTCAGTACTATAAGATTCAGTATTTGTAGTAGATTCATACATTTTGTCTTTAGTAACTAATTCGTCGACAAACTTTTTAGCAGCTTCCATGGAAGGGAACCCAGTGTCTTCCAGTTCACGGTATTTGTCATAAACATTGTAACCATCGCCACCACGGTCAATCTTGATTAAGTAACCCTTATAGATAACTGATGTTGAATTTAATCTTCGGTCTTGTTTATAAGTAACTTCGGGAGAGTTCTCACTTTCCTTCAACGCATTTACAAAGGATAGGTCTTCTTTCATAACCCACTCAATGTCGTCTGTATCAGAATAATCCCAATCAACAAGTACTTTGATGGAGTCACAATCAATAACTGTACCCTTACGGTCACCATCGGTTACACGGTCACCATTTTCAAATGTGCATTGTTCTGACTCTCCAAAAGAAACACTTCCTCCAAAGTCCCCTGTACTCATAAGAGCATTACTAGCAGTAATATCAAAGGAGGGTGACATTACAATACCCCAAGGGGCGGAATTATTTGCTATCTTACGTTTACAATCATCGGTTAGTTTGTAATTTGGATTATTGAGGATATTATTGAGAAGTTCATTAACAGCATCGCTATTAACTTTGCCCAGCTTAATATCCTCAAAACTATTCGTTGACTCGTTCATGCATTTTGCACAAAGTCTACCCTCATCTTCAACTACATCATACACAGTGTATTCCATAGTATCATCATCTACATAACCATTTGATTGAGATGCTGCTGATACCTTTTCATTACACTTATTTAAGATATCCTCAGAAGCTTCCTTTATTGAAGTATAGTTGATGGGCACATCATAGTTGTAATCCACATATAACGATATGCCATCGGTTTCATATTCCACAGGACTTAACCCGAAAGTATATGTTGTATCTTTACTCGTAATTTCAAATTGTCCTGCAACATCATTGTAGAACACACCATCATACTTTTGGTCTAAACCCGTTTTTACATTATTAATGATAGCTTCAAAGGGTGTCACATTCTGAACATCAGATAATCCTGTTAGTTCACTTACATCATCATCACAAAAATAATTGCATAGTTTCTGATATATTACTTCAGGATCTTCGTTGTCAAACAGCAGTTTTGCAATGTCAGCTTTGTCTTCGTCGGTAAGAGAACAAGCATCGTACATTGTTAGTAAATCATATTTACAACAAGAGTCAGCGTCCATATTACGAAGTGACTCTCTAATATTGATTTTACTCATTCTGCGCTCCTTTCTTCAAACTTCTAAATTTGCAAATTTAGAAGCCTCATTTGGAGGCTTCTTTATATAATTATATACAAGTTATGGAATGTACCTCAAGAAAGCATCAATGAAATCATCTGCTGCTTTAACAACATCTCTATCGTTTCCACTTATGGAATAGTTGATATGCTTATCCAAATCAGAGGTAATATATCCTTGATAGTTAAGGGTATCATCCACATAAAAAGAAGCTTTAATGTCGATATTGTCATTTACAAAACTAATGCCATTAACTGACGTAACAATGTTAAACCCCACCTCTCTAAATAATTTGCTAATCTTATAAAACTTATCGTTTTTGTCTTTCTGATCTATGTTTAGCTTTTTTTCAATTTCATTCATAAATAATTCTCCTTTTGTCTACAAAGCTATATACAAAGTAAAAGTATTGTCTATGTAGTGCATTCATACACAACGAGGTATACATATACCTCTGAAAAGCAAAAGCCTAGCAAATAACAAGCTAAAATGCAATTACATGAAAAAAGGACCCTATTGTAGGGTCCTAAGATGCTCAATTACTTATTATCGCTAGCTTCAGGTAGTTCTCGCATAAGAATTTGATACTGATAATCAACTGCTTTCTGCAATCCTTCCTTATCAAAGGTAAAAAGTTGCCCGCTAGTGGTCATGTAATACATGTCAGTACCGTTTACAACCGCAGGTTTTACCAAAAGGGTTGCTAAGCATTCCGGGGTCATTTCCTTCATTGTCTGCTCAAATACATTCATCGTTTACTCTCCTTAAAATTATTCATTGTGAGTGGTGTGCCACTCATCTCCGTCCCAATATCCTCTAAAGATACACTTATTCCATCGGTTTGAATAGTGATCAGGCTTGGCAATAACATCAAGTCCTAATACTAATTTACCACCTTGTAGCGGTACAATTTGTATATTTTGCAATACAAAAATGAGACCGTCACAATGTACCTTAGGTGTCAACTCTTTAATTTTTACATAGTCGATATCATTACATGTGTTATCAAATGAGTTCAACAGCTGTGTGGTAAATAGCTCCGCAATATAATCGACTTCTTCCTCTTCTATTGACAAATCTAAGGCTTCAACAAAGAACCTCATCCAATCTATACATGTAACATAATCACAGAAAGAACACTCATCAATACTCAATTACTCACTCCCCATATAATTGTGTTAATAAGCTTGTAATTGTAGTATCTCGGCTCAACTTCTTTAATCTGTGATTCCCAAGCCTGTATTTTACTAATTTTGTAGATAATGTAGTTATCCTCAGAACTAGATGGGCTAGTTAATACTGCGTTATACATCTCTTCCTGTGTAATATCAGCTGTATCTTCGTTGTTATTTGACAGTAGTTTTAGATATGAATATGCATCCTCAATTTCATAACTCTTCATATAGGTGCATTTATTATAATTATCATATCCAGCGCTGTTTAGCTTGATATTTACATCATTGCCCACAGCAATAATAAGCAGTAACAAAAACAAAGGAATCTTGAGATAACGAACAATAGCTATGCAAGCTTTCTTTCTCCTGTTGTCACTGAAAACATATTCCAACATCGAAAATATCAAGGTAACTAAGAGCCCAAATAAAAATAAATATACCAATGTAAATCACTCCTTAAAAAATACTATCCAGCGGCACCCATCTTGTTTTACCTCTTGCGTAGCACACTTTTACACAGTCACAAAAGGTGAATACATCTTTCGTGATATAATAGTATTCTGAACCAAAATAGTTGATACCTACATCAAAGAAAAGCATTTCACTCACAGCCAGTGGTCTATGGTCGATTATGAATCCTGTGCCTTCATGGATCACCTGTTTATACAAAGGTTTACTAATCCCTTCACCCGGCTCAAGGTAAATCTTTTGATTATCTTTTATATAGTAGGCCTCAGTAATAACTTTTTCTTCGGGATTTTCTGAAAGGTTAGTGTAAATACAAATTCCATTCCTGTCTTTTGACAGGTACTTGTGATAACGAATCTTTGTCCCCATTTCCAATTTATTTATGGGTGTAATATCAGTTGGAACAAGTTCATATTCATGTACCTCTAATTCATCTTTATTTGGAAACTCTGAATTATTGATAGCATTCAACGCATTTTGTTTTGTACAATAATGTTTTCTATGCTTAGATGCAAGTGACACATACTTTTGACTTTGAGAGTCCCAAATCATATATACGGTCATTTGTATATCCCTCCTCTATATAATCCAAGTATAATATAGTTTTCTTATTATTACAAGTTATTAGGCGGGAAATAATTCCTGCCTAATATAGATTACTTACTCAGTGCCTTTTCAATTTCAACTCTGCTAGTGTATTCTTCTTTATCGATCTCAACCCAAGAATTACTGTTTGTATCTTCTTTGAAAAATCTTTTTACATCTACAGTCTCACCGTTATTTAGCTTTACACTATCAATACAAATTGTGTCATAGTCTTCATGCAATGACGTGGTATGCTCAGACACATATGCAATCATAGGATTTGTTGCGGGATAGTAAGGGAACTTAATTGGGTAAATGCTATTAACAATTTTTGAAACAAACCCGTTATACCAAACAGGAGCTTGTACATCATCTTTGTTTACGCATACAACACGATGAACATCAGTATAAGTGATGTTCCCTTCTCTATCCACATCTTTGAAAAGACCGGTCATTCTTGCACACTGGTAAGTCACTGTTCCTGAATCAGAAACGTGTGATTTTGCCCAAATGGTGTCTTCCTCAATAGGAGTTAGCGGCAATCTACGAACAAGTCTTTGTAAAAACATCAACGTTTGTTCCACAGAAGCTCCACTGTGTCCATCTTCACGCAACGAATTAAATGCCTTTAGTGCACTGTTCAAACATTCACAAATGTAATGTGCAGAACAATTATCAGCCCCTGACCTTAGAGCTTCATTCTTAGCCAATTCAACTTCTCTTTTTGCCCAAATATCTGTTGACATTATCAGCCCTCCTTTTTAGCTTTTTCAAACATCTACTTCTTACTGAATATCTGACAGTGCAAATGCTCGACATTTAGTGCTTATGTCCTCCACCGTAAGGTCATACGCTTCCTTTATCTATTACTTTCTATCCTTACCAGTAATCAGTTCAGAATAGGGCAACTTCTCAATCCAGTCACAGAAAGTATGCCATTCATCAAGCTTGTGATTACGACGTGACTTATACATGTTAGCGAGAACCTCATAATTCAGCATTACTGTCCGCTTCTGGTTATACGAACTCGGAAGAAGCTGGATCATCTGCCACCACCACTCTTTTTTAGCATCTGTATTGCACCAATTGTATGCTTCCCTTGCCTCGTTCAACAGCCTAATAGTTTCCTTCAAATGAGCAAGCCAAGAATTTTCAAGATGTTCGCAGCTAAAATCCTCCAGTGTAAATTCCTTATCCGCAATCTTGTGCATCGTAGAGCAAGAGTTTGCAACAGTACCCACCTTATAGGTATCAAATTCTTTCCACCAGTACAGTGGAGCCGTAATATCAAGGTACACGATAATCATCCGCATGAACTTACGATGGTCAGTACCAGCGTTTCTGAGGCGAATTGCAAGATCTAGATCAGCGTTCCCTAAACTGTCTGTAGACAAATCACTGTCTGATTTATTCCAACTATTGAACGCATTACGGGCAGAATACACAGATCTAGGTATACCGTATACTTCAAAATTTTCAATTTTCAACATATATTAAACCTCCCTGTATGACTTGTTTTTCACCACATCATTGATTGTGCCTTCATGAACATTAAATTTTCTGCTTAGTCCACTTATTCCAAAATCCCTGTGTCGTGGAATATAGTGTGAACGTATAAATAATACGTCTTCTCTTGAAAGTTTTGCTGCATGATGGTGTATACCTGTAACTTTCTTTTCTAATCCCTGTGCATAAGCATGCAAAGTATTATAACTATGCGAACACCACTCAAGGTTTTCTACACGATTATCATACTTTATTCCATTTTTGTGATTTACACATGGAAGATTATTTTCGTTAGGTATAAAACACTTTGCTATAACACGATGAGATTGTTCACTAGAATTAGTACCAGTTTTTACCCAATTATAATCATTTTTTTGATTATTTTGTTTCAATAATTTACAATTAGAAAGACTTATAAATTGTCCTGAGGGAAATGCAATTATATGATTATTATATATTTTACCACTATTTATGAGTAGAGCGTTTTCCTCACAACAGTCCATTAGCCTATGAAATTTTCTATTTACTAATTCATCTATTGCTAATTCTTTGGTTGAAAAAGATAGGTATGGCTTTGAGTGTAATTCAAATTTTCCTGAACATCTTATACTATAACCTTTATTTTGAAACTCTTCGTAAAGAAGATTTATCAATTCCTGTTCAGTATTAAGTCGCATCAAGTTCACCACGGATAGCTGCCCTCCAGCCTACTACTTCAGTGTGTTCAATTTTAAGCATACATTTGTCTCCGATCCATGTGTAAAGTTCATCCAAGTAAAGATTTATTACTTGTCATCTTTTCCATCTTCATTAGATAGTCCATATACCATTCAGCTTTTTTACGGTCTTCTTCACCATTCTTCGAATCTGCTCTGTAGGTATATTTCCAGATATTACAACGACAAAAAGCCTTTACAGCTTCGTCACCAAAAAGTGCTCTCATTTCATCAATGCACTCATGTTTACCTTGATAATGAGAGGGATGATTTACACTCTCATTATTTTCGTCTTGGTCTCCAAAAAGAGTCTTATGCCATGCTTCTAGTACACTGTCGGGGCAATTTTCTTTACGATACTTGGCACAGTAGGCATCGGGATCTTTATTGTATTCACAGTATTTACAATCTCCCTTATTATCACAATACTTAGCAATATCATCCATAAGCTGCTTTCTGTTCATATAATCCATGTTCAATGATATCTCCTTCAATCTTCAATGTAACTCTTCATCATTCTTCCGCAGTCAGGACAGAATCTTGAATATCTTTGGGACCACATATCACAACAGCTAGAAACAAATCCAGAACCTACTTTTGTCCCAGACCGATAGTGTCTTCTCCATTGACCAGGTTCGAACATATCTTCTTGAACATATTCGAAGCAAATCTCAGGTACAAGACACCAACCACAATGAAAAACACGCATTTGAATATCATTGTTGTATTCAACTTTGTGGTAAGCTACAATACCACCACTATCAAAAAATGAAGTAGGAATTTTATCATAGATTTTAGAAAATTCGATTCTTCTAGTATCTTTTTCATCCTCGCCTAAGTATTCGACAATAGATTTCTGAATATCTTCATTGCTTTTAAGTTCAGCAAACATCTTCCGTCTCCTTCATTCGATTAATTACATCTTTATTATATAGCATCTTTGCTTGATATACAAGTAATACACCAAGGGATAATTCTTCCCTTGGTGTATATGTTCAGTTATTTACAAATACTGTAGGCTTGAATTTATCCTTAACTACTTTTGCTACTTCCTTCTTTAATGCCTTATACTTTGTACACAAGAATTCATACATATCAGAGTTATCTTTCTCAAGTGAGGATATCAATTCTTTGAGATCTTCAAGTTCTTTCAAATGCTCCTTAGTAAGATATGAAAGAGGCTTTTGTAAAACTTTACTTGCAATATCCTTATCCACCTTATAGCTATTACAAATATAATCAATTGCCTTTTCATTATCAAGCTGGAATATTTCTTTAAAGTTGTTCTTTTTCTTCATGTCCTCAATTATTTCAAGAACAGTAAGCCTCAACCTATTTTGATCAAGCTGTATTGTAGTACGATTTGTATGAGTAGCAACTAGGTATTTAATATTCTCCTTTACCACTTTATGGAAGGAACAAGGAACATAAATCTTTTCAGAATCAAAAAATGCCATGTTATATGTAACTGAGGATTGTAACTTTGTGTACAGTCTATTATATAGCTCCTTCATGTCCACTTGTTTATGCGGAACCTTTTCAATTACATATCTTACTTCTTTGGCTGATTCGTCTCTAAAATCAACTTTATCCAGAAGTATTTCTTTTTCTATTATTTTCCGTATATGGTCAGCACTCTTTGTTTCAGGAAGGCTTGTAATAGTAATAACGTTATTCTTATCGATTTCCATGCGAGGTGCAATTTTCAAGGACCCTTTTCCGGTTTGAATGATTGTATTCCAATCTTCCTTCTTTGAGAGAACATCAATTTCCAAGTTAGGCAGAGGTACTTTTTTAGGAATATAGTTTAAATCCTTATGAGAAAGTACATCTATGTAGTAATCAAACATTCCAAGTATATCAATCGGAGGAATGTTCAATGTGGGCAGACCTGACGGAATACCTGAACTACCATTTATAAAACAAAGAGGAATGTAAGCGGGAAGTGCTTTCGGCTCGGGCTTATCTATTTCGCCCGGGACCATCTCAGCATACTCGATAGAATCACAAAATAACTTTTGTGCAAGATCCGATAGCCTACCTTCAATATATCTATCTGCAGAAGCTTCGACACCTCTTGAGCTATCACCCCAGTTACCTTGTGTGTCCATCAACTTAAGTTTATTTCCAGCTTCTCCAAGCTGTATAATAACTCCAGACACAGAAGTGGGATGGGGGTGATAAGGCAGAGCAAAAGCAGATAGCTCTGCAACTTTCATTTTCTTCTGCCCCTGACCTTTATACATTCCGTATATTGCTCTACGATAGCTACTCTTAGCCCCATCTATTACTTGAGGATAAGCGCGCCCGCAGCTTACATACTTGCTATACTCGGTGTAGCTGTTCTTAGCCAGTTCAGTTGCATCAATAGCTTCAAGATTACTATCTTCAGTATCTACATCTCTTTTTTTATTAGCTGTTTCCTTTACCGGTTCAGAAAATAGGTCAAATTTCATTACCTTCCCTCCTCGATAATACCAAGTTGTTGTAGCAATTCTCTTTTACCTGTTGAACTACCAAGAATCTTGTTAAAGAGTTCCACATCGCTTGGATACTGTACTTGTTTAATATTACGGGTTTCGGGGTTTACTAAGAAATACTCAAGCTGTGAATTTTCCATTTCACCTAGTCCCTTAAACCGTGTGGCTGTAACACCCTTAGGCACATCCTCTACTTTATTACACCATCCATAATTCTTAGGATTGTCTCCCCAACAATACAACGGTGGCTCTGCAATATAAACTCTGCCTTGTTTTATCATATCCGGAAACATATTTACAAAAACAGATAGCACTAGGCAGGTAATTTGCAAACCATCCGGATCAGCATCTGCAGAAATGATAACTTTTTCATATCGTGACTTACTAGCATCACAAGATGGACCTATCCCGCACCCAATAGAATTTGCAATATCGCAAATCTCTGCGTTCTTTACAGCTTCCTTTACCGACTTACCAGTAATATTAAGAATTTTACCTCTTAAAGCAAGTACAGCTTGTGTACGAACATTACGTGTAAACAGGAATGGCCCACGAGCGGAATTCCCTTCGCAGAGAAAGATTTCGGTTCCCTTTCTGCTACGAGAAGTACAATCAACTAACTTACTTACAATCGATCGTCTTCTGATATTATCACTATCATCAGTATTAATCTTAATAAGAGAACTGATCTCTTTTCTTGAGAGCAACTGATTTTGTGCGATACGATATTCTTCAAAACGCTTGATTAATTGCTGTGCTATTACAACATTTTCTTCTAGGAATTTATTAAAAGATTTCTTAAACAATTCCATCAGTTCAGTGAAATATTTACGAGGTACTACCAACTTTTCTTTGGTCTGTGAAGAAAACTCGGGATGAGAAATAAACACAGCACATACGGCTCTTAACCCAACAAGATAATCATTAGGTCTTAAATCAACACTGGGTTTAATATTCTTATGCTTATCAATGAATTCAACCCATGCTTGAGTTAGAGTTCTAGATAATTCCTGAACATGAGTGCCACCAAGATAGTTTGAAAGAAGATTGGTATACCCAAAATATCTATCATTAGTCTCGGATGTGTACCTAAGTGCAACCTTCATTATCTCACCCGCAGAAGACTTAACCTCAAATACAGGAGAGTTAACATAAGTTGAAACCTTTGTGGGTTCATCTTCATGAATCAAATCATGCATTTCCGCATTTGTATCTACTTCCTTACCGTCGATATAGAGTTCTGCCCTAAATCCCAGCGCACTTGCTACCCTGCATCTGTCAATAACATATTTGTTTGAAATCTTTGTTGTATTAAAATACTCCTTATTCGGAATAAATCTCACAAATGTTCCATCAGGTTCCTTACTTTCTCCGTAACTAATACTAACATCGGTAGTACCATTAGCCACACCTCGTACAAACTTACCGTTACGATAAGAAATAATCTCAATTTCATCAGAAAGGGCATTTGTTACAGTTAGCCCAACACCGTGCAGACCGGAGCTGACAATATACGCAGAGTTATCAAATTTTCCTCCACTATTCGCCTTACTAAGCAATACCGCAATGGTTTCTTTTTTTGTCCCGTCATCCAAGGTCTTTAAACCATGAGGTATTCCTCTACCAAAATCTCTTACAGTATACTCGGAATTGTTATTATCAACTGTTACAACAATCTTATCGCTGTATCCGGATTGCACTTCGTCCAGTGCGTTGTCAATCATCTCAGAAAGCAGTTGTCGTGCATCTTGGGTATGTTCTCCGATGTACATCTGTCTACGCAGTTTGATATGCTCAATATCATCTAGCACCTGTATGGAGTCAGAAGTATATTCTTTTACAGCCAATATATTTCCTCCTTACAAAATTACTTCAACTTTTAGTATAAGGTAAAACATATAGAAATACAAGTAAAAAGCGCAGCAGTATTGCATGCTGCGCCTATGTAGTTGAGAAATATTATTCGAAACTTACTTCATCTTTATCATCTCGAATAGAAACAAATACAGGAAACTGCAAGGATTCTAGTCCTTCTTTATTCTTTGTTTGTTCCTTGTACTTTACCTCAATAATATGCCCAACAATTTCATCAGGATATTCCCAGAAATGATTTCGCTGTTCATCGCTAAATCCCGAACCTACACCAACTTCATTCCCTTTATACTCAACAATTGCCTTTCCTAATCGATTCTTATTTCTACCCGTACCTCTTTCAATACGGATAACTCTTAGATCCATTGTGTAGAACTTCTTTACCTTAATTAGTTCCCTAGTACGACCAAACCTGTATGGAGTATCAAGATTAAGCATTACACCCTCCATGTCATTTTTCTCGGCATAATCAAGGTATTCCCATACTTTATTGAAATCAGTTCCACTATAGAATACCTTTACTACACCTACATCCTGAACTCCCAACTTATTCACTACTTCACGTATATCTTCAAGACGCTTCTTTCTTTCACTGTAATTTTCGCTTTCTGATTTAGTATCAAAACACTCTCTGGGTATAACGTCAAACAAAACCAACTTCAATTCCTTCTTGTCATTCTCTTTGGAATTGGCAATACCGGTACTAATTTGGAATGACGCGCTATCTCCTGCAGAAAGATCCTTCAAAATCAGTTCGCCGTCGAATACCCAATCATTTGTGTTCATCCCCATATTACTGCAGACAGTTTGCAAGGCCTCTGCAATATGATTGAGCCCAATAAATACCTTACCTTGGCGACTATAGAAACTTCCGTTACAATAAAAGCAGCGGGTGCCATTTAACTTTTGCGAGACACTGAACCATGTACCATTCGGAATATCACAATGCTCAATGCTTGTTCCCAGCATTACTTCTTTCTTCTGGATAAAGTCGCTGCCATATACTTTATTTGCAGTGGTGTAGTCCACACCGATTCTCAAAGACTTTGTAACAACATCTTTCACAAAGTTGTATAATTCTTCGGGATATTTATAGCTGTCTTGGCAATAAGCAAGTTCCTGAGTATATCCTTTTACATAACTGATGTCAGCATCCGCCCCAGAATTATGCGTGTCAAAATAGTGAAGCAGAGTGATTATACTCAGATCATCGGTGGCATAAGGAAGCAAAATGTCAACTTCCTTGCTAAATCTTTTTTCGCTGATGCCCGAAATCCTCATATTGTCAAGGAGGTACTTCAATACCTCCTTAAACGGTTTATTGTCAGTATTTTCACGCAGAATAGACTCTTTCTCCAGCCTTGAAGAAGTATTAATCAACTTCATGCACGGAAAATACGCTTCTAAAATATCGTTATTTCTCATGTGAATATCCTCACTTCCTTAATTAGATATATATATTATATATTTTACTGATGATATATACAAGTAAAAAGAACCGTCCTATATACTACATAGGACGGTTCTTTGCTTTTACTGAGTGAAGTTACAATTCCAGCTTTACGTCACTCAACATCTTTGTTTTTGTGGGGAAATATAATTTACGAGGACCGGAAACAATAAATCCTAGTGTATAATAATGCCCGCCTAGTGCTCCTCCGAGCACATTGTCTTTCCCCCAACTTATATCAATATCCAAGTCTTTTATGTAAGTGTTTGTTCTTAAACTATTCATGTAATCATTTACCTGTTTTATCATTGTATCAGCATCTTCAATACTCACGTCAACAAATACAGAATAACTATTATCCCACACCCTTCTTTGATCCGATCCGCAGTAAGAATTCCATCTGCCAACGTATCTGCTCGTACAATACTTACTAGGGACATGGCCGCCACCGATGTCAATCGAAACACTGATCTCATTTTTGAATTTACTTTTCAATAAATACTGTACTAATTCCTCACTTGATATTATCTTATATCCTTGCTCTGATAATTTTTTATTACTCTCAGCCCATTGAAGGACAGATTGTAAACCTTCCGTAATTTTTTTAATCCAGTCGGAATCAATAAACGTTGCTTTAACAATATCTTCCATATCCGTGCTATAAGGGACAACTGAATCACTACCAACTGGTGCAATAACCTGAACCTTTTCTCCCACACTATACTTCTCGCCACTACTTTTTGACTTGGGAGAAGCTTCCCAAGTGGAAAGTGAATCTTCTGTTACAAAAGAAAATATATAAGTAGTGGCTTCTCTTGATTTCACAGTTTGTGAGGGAGATAGTCCCTGGGCACGTCTGTCCTTTATAGGTATCCAGTTTGTAACTTCGTAATTATAAGCAAATCGTCCTTCGAACTTTGACGGGCTTCTTTTTGAAAACAATCCGTCACAGGATATCCATTCAAAATACTTATCAAAGAATTCCGGATCAATGTTTTATATTGCCCTTCCGCCCTCATCTTTAGGCTTACACACATTTTCCGTATTTAACACTGCATCAACTTTGCTGTCTAATTCAGGAAGCTGTGCTGATTCACTTAGATATATCATGTTAATACCTCTCTTACTTCAATAAATTATATTATATACGAATTATATAGATATACAATGAAAAGACGATGACATCATTTAATCTCGTATCTTACATCTCACTTTAAATCGTCATCCTAAAAACCAATTCAATCAGAAGGAAAGTAGCTACCGCATACATAACACCGCCAACAAGATGCTGCCACTTACGAGATCTATAAAAACTATAAAATCCCACAAAGCTCAGTGCCGCACTTGCAAAACCAGCAAAAAGAATAGAAACAATAGCCAAAAACAACATTGTTAAGTTCCTCCATACAAATTATTTAATATTTAATATTTACATTCTACATTATAGGTTATAGATAGAAAATACACAAGTTAATTGACAGTAATTATTTACGAAGTTTTCCATTTTTTGTTGTGACTTTTGTTTCTTTGAATTCTTTCATCAGCTGCTCAAATGGTTTGTTACAAACAGGAGAAACATCCGTTATAGTAAGATCAGACCTCTGACGTGGACAGTATGACCGATTATTAAGCTTTCTTTCTGTATCCACAGCATGACCTTGTAGTTTCTGCATCTTTGTTTTTACTTCAATGCCATTCTGACTGGTTATGTAGCAATACATTTCATGAAGAACATCATTTTCATCTTTTGCTTGTCGTCTTCTAACCCTTAATTCACGAAGAGTCTTGTACATCAAGTACCCGTGGTACATATCCTTTGGAGAAGATAACTCAATTTCATGATTGATATCATTCAGCTCATCTTCTGTTTGTTTAATAATTTCGAGGTTAGTCTGATATCTTTTTACAACATCTTTAAAGATATCAATAATGTTGGTTGAATAATCAACAACAATATTTGACATTTGGGAGCCTCCAATCATTTTTTCATATCTGCTTCGCACTCAGAACACGGATATATGTTCCGACTGTGATTACTTCCTGTATCCCAATGAAATAATCTTTTCTCATACTTGTAGCACAGATGAAACATTTTTCTCCATGAAGCCTCAATCGTTCTTTCTCGGCTTCTGTTATACTAAGTTGTGGACAATTATTGCAAGTATATGTAAACTTCATTTTTCGCTTCTTTGAGTATACCTTTAATTCCCTAATACTACAAATACAACCCAGGTGATAAGGATTTGTACCAAATGACATAACTGGTCTTGTACCAAGTTAATCTTCTTCAAATTTGCTTTTGAATTATCAACAACCATATGAATGCATAGATTAATTAAAAAGAATAATGCAATCACTAAGGACACATTATTTGTATTTGTTGTGTTAATCAAAGTGTACACAGATGGGACAACCATAATCATAAATGCCCAGCTAAAACTATGCATAAATAATGCCATTATATAATCATGCTTATACAATTCGTCTGGTGCATTTTGCTCCCAATAGCTTTTCTGCTTTGCCGACGCTAACCATCCTTGCAAATAATAATCATCTACAATATGTAGAAAAATCATCGTTAATAATAGTAAAATCTTATACACAAATTCTCACCCTTTGAAATTCTATTTTACCCATTAGAAACATAATAATCATCATGACCAAATCTTACACAAGATTCACGTTTATATTTTTTATCTACCGGATGAAGACATCCATAGCATCCTTTATGCTGGTCTTCCCATTCATTAATTGCTCTAGTAGCCAACTGTAACTCACTTTATCCTTCCTCTACAATCTGGCCCCATATTCGCCATACTTCTTTCTACAATGATGATAAATCATGCAATATAAGTTTGAATGTTTCACACGCCACTAATCCTCTTATTGTGAAAAGGCTCAACCGGTTCAAAATCGGAATAAAAATTAACCATACTGCAATTTTTGTGATCGCAGTCTCTTTCACATCCGTATACATAGTAGGATTTCTGACAATAGTCACAAACATCGGAGTTTGCAGAAATCAGATCATATTTTAGCCTATTATTACCTTCAAAATGTGTTCTCTCGTGATCCCTGCATCCTTCTGCAGAATCAAACTCTCTATCACATACATCGCATCTATAAATAGTAATCATGTATCACCTCAAATTAGTTTCTCAACATAATTTCTGTCCTGAGTAAAGATAGGAATTTCATTATCAATCACCCACTTACTAATAGGGTGTGCTCCTCCTTTAATATCTATAGTAGAATCTTGAATTACTGTTTTAATGCAACAACTACCACGCTTTAGAGTTGTAGCATAGTTGTTCCAATTAATACTCTTCTGCATCATAAGCATATCTTGAATGTCATTACAAGACTTACCGTGAAGTTCTTTCTGACTGAAGTTTGCTTGACCTACAGACTGGATAGAATTACGGGTGGCATCCTGCTGCCGCCAAATCAAATAATTACAAACCTCTTCTTTTGGAATAGTAAAAACACGAGAATCAAACATTGCACCTTTTTCAATTGCTTTTTTTAAAACGTTAATATATTTTGCATCATCTTCAAATAATGCCACATTGCCAATAAGCGCCATTCGTTCACACTCTTTGACATTCTTCACAAAGTACTTTGTAAATGCCATAGTAGACATACTTGCAGATACGCTACACATCTTCTGCAGGTTGTTACCAAACCAAGCGTCAGTCGTAAGCTCTGCATAGTCAGTAAGTACAAGAGAAATCTCGTCACTCTGTGTATAGCCAAGCACACAGCCCTGAATGTTCTCACAGAGATATTTCATAGTTTCCTGCATAGTCTTGACGAAAATGTCATCAAAAGGTTTCTTAAAGCCCCGTGTAAAAGTGTGAAAGGCTTTACCGTCAATACGAATGATGACAGGCATCCTACGAGTAAGATAATATCGAGTAATATTCTCATAGTTATCTTTCATACGGTCGCCTAGAGTAGTCTTATCCATCTTTAATCCTCCCTAACGATTTCTTCTAGGCTATTGGTTTGTACGTTATAAACATAGGACATTCCATTCGGCGCATAATAAGGAGACATATAACCGTAACCTGCATTTCCAGCACCTTCATTAAAAAGTATATATACGATTTTTGTAGTTGTATCATAATATAAATCTTGCATCATTGTGGGCTGTAGCTTACCACCAGTGCGTTTTGTGTAATCTTTAGACCCCTCGAATGTTCCACTACAACACCCGGATAGACACAAAACAAGAACTACAGTTAGAATCAATACAATAATTTTATTTCGCATTAGTCTTGCTCCTTTCAATAATTTCATCAAGTGTTCTGGGCTGATACTGCATCCAAGACATCATGCAACCAATATTGATAATATTGCCGCAGCTATCACTATTGGTTTGCTTGCTATCCTTTAGCTCCTTCGTCCACTTTTCAACAAAATCCTGCTCTCTTGTTACATGAGTGTGTCCATGCAGCATATAGCAGTTCGGATTATATGATGCCTTATAGCACATAATTGGATAATGACACATAATTACATGTCGCCCACAGTCAGTAATCTCTTTGTAATCAACTGCCTCTACAATATACTTCTTAACCTCAGATGTGTAATCCTTCAAGTCATGATTGCCTTTGATGATATGAATGTTGCCATTTAGCAGTTTTAGATACTTAATCCAATCATCCTTCTTGCCCCAGCAAAAATCTCCAAGATGATACACATGGTCTGCATTGCTTACAACGGAATTCCAATTGTTGACTAGTGCTTCATCCATCTCATCAATTGTTCCAAATGGTCTGTTATCAAATCTGATAACATTACTATGCTGCAAATGTAAATCAGCAATATAGAAAGTTTTATTCATTAGACACCTCCTTAATGTTATTATAGTATAACATAGTGAAAAGAACAAGTAAAAACAAAAAAATAGTGCTAAGCAATAACGCCTAGCACTAAAATTTCACTTAGTTTTTAGAAATGAAAACATATCTTCGATCTTATCTGTGATAGGGTACCGATTAGTGGAACAAGAGTTACGAGCAAATTCCCTCTTTACCATATCTACATACATGGATGCCGAAGTCATTTCACCATCAATTCCATCATCACCCATGTACATCTCATCCCATGCTTCCTTGGACATAATTCTCTGTGGATTTAGCTGCTTAATGGCAAGATTATCAAAACTAACAACATCAAACCATCCGTGATGCACAATTTCGGGCAGGTAGCTGTACAGGTCTTCCTTAAGGCCATCAATGTGTTCTTTTGCTTTTGCATCTTCATAGAGTTTTTCACCACGGCGAAACTCCTTATATCCAAGAATTAGAATTTTAATTCCAGAATACCGAAGGTGCTCAAGGTCTTGCATAGTTACAATACCATTGATAACATGAATTACCGCATTAGGAAATTCTTTTACTGCATCAACGAAACCGTCCTGCCAAGGATCAGAAAGAGAAATGCCAAGTCCGTAAATAAGTTTTTCATCACGAAGCTTACGAATAAAGTCAAGATTCTGCATAAAGTGTTCCTGACGGATAGTAGTATTACAGATTAGCTTGAGATTCTTGCACTTAACGAGGAAGTCATAAAAATCAGGATGCTCAAGAACATTACCACCGCCAATAGCTAATTCAGTATAAGGATGGAGTCTATCAATAAAACTCTCAGACATGATGTCTCCGTGAGCACCATCACACTTACTATCCTCGTGGCACATCGGACAATTCATATTGCAACGATTTGTGATCTTGAGGTCCATAGATTCAGGAAAATCTGCGTCGAAAAAGTCTAGGTCGTTCTCACGTACTTTAGTGCCATCGTCATACAGACTCACGGTATAATTCCCGTTCTGATACTTGCCAATAAGATTCATAAATCCTCCTTAAACATCGTAGCCGTAATATCCAAAGGCAACAATCTTATCTCCACTTTTAGTCGTATAGTAATTCGTGAATGTCTCTGTACCATTATTGTGACGATCAGACCACTCATCGTATGTTAGATATTCATCATAGTCTTCCTGCTTTTTATCTGTTAGTACATACTCTGTGGTGTATTCTTTCTTCTCTTCTGCACTTAACTCATTCCAACTCTTGTAATACTTATGCTTAGAAGCTTCATACTTAATTCTGGCTTCCTCATAATCACGAGGAGTTAGCTCTCCTACTTCAATGAAATCTTCTTTCCAATCTGAAAATAAAGCCTTTCCAGCAAGCCACTTATTGTAGGTTTCCTGCGGACAAATAGTAAGTGAGTGAGTAGAAGAACTATTTGTCTCAAATGTCATTCGTCTTACCTGTCTCATAATCAATTCCCCTTCCAGTACCAATCATAGTCATTGTGATCTGTCATATAATACGGATTTTTAATCTTAGATTCTGTTTTTGTGCGCCAGTCATACTCTTTAAGGTACTCTGTGTCTCTTTTAATAAAACAACGCTCTTCGGTATCGGAATTGTCGTTACCAGTAAACACTAGTCCTCTACTCAGAAAACGTACAAGTTTATCTTCGTCAGTTAATAGCTCATCTACGAAATCTGTCAATTCACTGCCGTGATCAATGTAACCATCATCAAGGCTTAAATAACAGGTTCCATTATACACACTAGTGTGATATTTTACTGGGAAAAACTTATAAGAAATACCACGAGACTTCAGAATACTAGATAGCTTATCTAGCTTCTTTTCTAGTTCTTCTTCTGTGTTGGAAGTCTCATAAATTGCAGTATAGAAATAATTCGCAGGATCTACTTCTTCCCATCCCCAACCAAATTCACCTACATGAAATGAAATATAATTATTCGTTTCACAATTCTTCGGAATAGCAATACTATGAGTACTGCTTGAATTTGTCTCAAAAACATTACTACGAACGGTTCTCATTCTTAATAACTTCCCTTTCTTTCAAATTTCATCAAATATATTTGACAGATCATCCATATATTCTTTGTAACTGTCATGCACAATCATATCAGTGTCTAACAATCCTGTATTCTTTACATGGTCCCAGACACAAAATTCATCACCGTCAACAATAACGATATATCTTCTATTTGTAAGAAACTCTTCCAATGTAATATTGTACTTCTTCAACCATCCCTCAATACAATAGTCATCCGTTCCGCCGTAATCAATTACATAATTGTCACTATCATAACTTTCAGGTCGCTCGTCAAACTGAAATGCTACAAATTCTGGAATATACTTACGATAAATTGCTTCAACCTCATTTACCAATTTACCTTTGGACGATGCAATTGCATAACGAGCTTTACTCTCGAAAGTGCATAGAATATCGAAAGGATAACGATAAAACTCCAAGGATGATGCCCAAATCCGTACAATACCGTTTTCACGGATATACACATTTTTTCTCATTTCATCTTCGGTATAATGCTCGTTCAATGTGGTAATAACCAATGAATGAGAAGAACTGCTATTTGTCTCAAAAACATTATTCCTTGCCTGTCTCAACTATATCACCACCATCATCAATCTTGTTACCTATATTATAGAGTAGATATTACAATTTTACAAGTAAAATGGATGGGTAATCAATAAAAAAATTACCCATCCACACGTTTACTTTACTTACTTGTACAACTTTACAGTTACCTGAGGATAACTCTCCATGTATTCCTCAAATTTTTTCAAAAATATATTCCAGTCTATATCCTGCATATCGTCACACCCCATCTTATACGGAATAGCTACACTAAAACAATGTAAACTAGATATAAGAAGCATTTCTTTAATAGCCTGGGAAAGAAAGTGAATAAGAACGCTGCATCGATGTTCACAATGAATATCATTAGTGATAAGTACAGCTATTCCTGCTTCAGTACCTCTTTCAAGTACAAAACATCTGCCAATCAATTCATCACTAAAAGAGCTCTCATGAATCTCACAACAAAACTTTTTATCGTGCATCAATTCTGAACTTACTGCTCCTTCAGGGACACCAGACGAACTGAAAGGAGCACAAATAAGACTACAGTCAGTATTAAGTACATTTCCGCTTACAGTGTAGAACATGATAGCCCACTTTCACGGAGTTCATCTATAACAGACAACTTCATTATCTCGTACTGAACATCGTTAAACAAAGCATCAATTTTCTCATTGATGGGATGCTCCACAGAAAGAAATTTGTCACACATAGCATCTATATTCTTTATTGCATCATCTGCTACTTTTCGTGCTTCTTCAAGCGAATAGTATCCCTGCTTCACTTTTACCATATACTCAGGGTCATAGTCCTTCAAACACTGCTCATAGGGTTGACCTTGAATGTATCGCTCAATGAATTGCTCCAATCTTATCAGATGATGTAATTGTTTGGGATCATACCCAAACCTATTAATCCATTCAATACGAGAAGGATATCTATGCTCCATTGCATAGTATTTTTCCTTTGCCACACCTTTCATTGCCTTAATGGCTTGATTGGGCGCATAACGAGCAATATTTTCTCTTTCATTAATAAGTCTGTTCCACTGATAAGAATATCTTGAATTAATAATCTTATAGGGTGTAAATAAAATATCAACAAAATTCAAATTTTGCTTTCTAAATGTTTGAATGTATAGTCTAACATCTTTCCAATCAATATGCTCATTATTACTTCTGACATGAGTAGTACTAATTGGTTGTTTGTTCATTGCAATATCCTTGAAGGTAGGCACCACAATTAACTTTGTGTCAACATCAGACCCCTCATAATCCAACCCATAGTTTTGTGATCCTTGTAAAAATATTCCTACAATAGAATCGTTAGGAAAATATTCCCTTGCTTCCATGTAATGATCGTGTACTTTTTCATTTATCCAATTATCTGAATGATAGTTCACATATCAACACTCCTTGTTCAACCCATATCAAACCTTGTAAATAGCAACTTCAAGATGTGAGTATCTGTTAGCAATATTCTTAATCACATCCAAAACCTGTTCCCACAATTCATCACTCATTCTTGTATCGCCCAATTTCCAACTAATTGCAATATTAAGGGCATTCAGATTAGCAAAATTAACAACATCCCGGAAAGCTTTTGTAAACATTACAACATTCAGTGATTCGTATCCCGGTTTTGTCGTTAAGCTAACAAAAAGGTTAGAAATATATTTTCTATTTGAAATTTTTACATTCTGTGCTGTTCCGATAAGGTCACTTAAAGACCTGAAATTACACGCCTCGTTATAATGATTGTAGGCAACAGGATACATGGTAAATATATTCGGTGTAGTTTCATTGTAATTCTTTCCGTCACAGCTAACAGTGTTACAAATAATATGCTGATCTGCATTAACAATAGATCCATAAATAGTTGTTAACATAATTACTCCTTAATGTGCGTACACATCCGCTTCATGAATAATATCAATCCTTGTCTTTAACCAAAGCGGAAGGTTACGGTAGTATTTAGTATCAAGATAAGTATCCATATGAGTATTTACAAGCCATGCAATATCATTCGAGCTAATCAATAGCCCATTAACAATCCATGCGCTATATCCCTGATGACCATAATAATGAGCAACATTAGTTTTTTCGCCTTTACCATTAAGGAAAGACTTACAATATTTCTTACCAATATCATGCCACATTGCTGCGTAATACAGGTCTTGTACATCCTTAAGATTTTTATATTGCTGCTTAATATACTCGCATGACTTATTCATATGCTCAAATAATGTGAGAGTGTGATGCGGATTATCTTGCTCTATATCATCAGAAAAAAGCATTTTTCTGTATTCCTGCTCAATGTCAGGCCACCTTTCGGGGTGCTTCACTGTGATACGAGAAAATCCTTCATCAAAATAAGGAACTTGATAATTTCGAAGCATTTTGGATATCACTTCTTTGCCCACGGACCGTTTACGATTTGCATCTCTTTCAATGCAGGTCTCAATGGGTGCCCAACAAATAATAGCTTCTTTCTGAACCCAAGGAGGAAGTTTTGACAGTATAGCTGCACGACTCTTCCTATTGATATTAGTAGCATCATAGAGCACATGATATCCTGCGTTAAGATACTCCAGTGCTCTGCTTTGCATTGTTTGAAATACCTGATCATTAGCGGACTGATCTTCTTCATTGCCGAGTATCTCTTTCCTGATGAGATCGGAAGATAAATGCTTGAAATTAGAATTATCTTTAACTACAGATTCACAATATGTAGTTTTACCGCTTCCAGGCACCCCTACAATAACGCAAAGTTTTGGAAAGTTCATTATTAATCACAATCCTCTTTCGTAATATAATCTGTGGATGATGTATAGTTATAATACTCGTAATCATTTCTATACTGAGGATAATCTTCATCTTCAGTATAAAAATTGTCAAGGTTATCAAAATAATCCTTGCCCTCATTATATCTGTACATGTATGACACCTCCTAAGTTATTGAATATAATAATATGATAAAAAACACAAAAACACAAGTTATCAGAGTGTTTTACTCTCATTTACAAAATATTTCACTCTATAGTTACTTAGTATTGTTTTTACTGCGGTACTTTGTTCTTTTGTAGAACAGTAGCAATTCACTATAACATATTTCTCAATGTCAATGTAGTTAAGAGGAATATCCTTTTCTTTCAATTTACATATTGCTTCCTTAGCAGTATTATCATTTGGGAGGGTAGCTTCAACTTTCCACAACTTATCTTTTCTTGATCGTTCCTCACCCCATTTTACAAGCCACACACCGACAAGGTTGGCAAAGAAAGTAACAGATATTTTCTGCCATAAAGGAAAATCCGCAACAGTGTAGATTATAACAATATTGTAGTACCCGTAGTACAGAGCAGATACTATACTGGCAACAGTCTTACTCCCGTTAATGGTTACAATGGATTTAATAGTGGAAAACACCACATTAACTATAGTTAATACTGAGAAGATAACTATTACTCGCATTTTTTCTCCAATGATTTACAAACATTATAAAAGCTAACATAATCAGCAGCCTCATAACAAAATAACTCTAAGAGCTTTTGTTTCACTTCACTCCCAGAAATCTTAGAAGTTTTAGTAAAAAATGCTTCTCTTATCTGTATATTATTATTCAGATACGCTGTAAAAGTGATAATTCTCTCAGGACCTCTATCAGTTTGGTGAACATCATAACACAAGATGTGATCCATGTTTATGTATTTATCGTCAATCTTTAGAATCTTCATTAATATATCTCCCCAAGAATTTCATCCACTTACCAATCCCCCACGCACTTGTCCATTCATCAAAGGATAAATCTTTTTCAATATTCAAGAACATGAAAGGTTTGATATTAGCAGGATAGGTGTTTATTACACTGGCAATATACGATCTATCCTCGCTTCTTAATTCAATAACAACTTTTTTTGCATTTTCACATTCCAGACGAAATCGGTTCACTACCTCAATAGCTCGATTAAGAGTTGCAAGAATATCTGGTACTGCATATTGCTTAAATTCTTCAACTTCCCCCTGTAAAACAATTTGTACAAAATTCTTGAAGCTCACTGCCCTATTTGTTAAGTTATAATGAGCAAGTACATACTTTGGGGACTTTATCTTTACACGATTGCACAGTTTATCACATACTACATATCCTTCCTCGTCCCAAGGTAAATCCGCAGAAGCAGATAGCACTTGAGATAAAGTATTCATTCTGTACACTTTTGGTGTTTTGATGTTTTTTCCAAAGACGATATTGGGGTCCTCCGAAAAGAATGGGTACTCTTTATCTGTATACTTCTCCCTACGTCCGAGGTAATATATATCAGTTATTTTGTACGGAATAACAATTCTACTAGCTGGGCTCACAAGCTCAAACATATAAGTATAATTTCTATTCAAGCCTGTTATTAACTCAGTAAAAGTTATCCCATTATATAACAGTGCTTTTTCAAACAATTCACCGAAAGTATTACCTCTGTCATTGAAAGTTGTTTTATAAGCATTAATTGAGCCATTTGTACTAAGATGCCATCCATTCTCATCAAACCACAGCTTCATCAGTGATCCGTCAATCTTTTCTGACACTACTGCGCTATTCCAATCGACATTCTCAGAAAATGTTTCACCATAGTTGAAAAACTTGTCAAATGGATGACAAACAGGGTACTCCCATTCACCTACCTTGAAAATAATTCCTCGGGCTTCTCTCACAATAGGGGAGCTAAAATCTGCCGTTTTCATATCATACTTCATGAGAACATATTCGCCGTCAAATGAAATTTTCAAGTTGTAAGGCTCATTTGAAAGAATTTCTTTCCAATCCTCATTTTCTGATATAAACTTGCCTATATGAGTTAAGTAATTCACTTCAATTCCTCTCGATATTTAACTTATCTGCTTCATAGTGGTACACGAACTTACCGTTAAGATAGATAAGGTAAGGAATACCTGTCTCTCGGAAATAAGTAGAAATGATATCGATACAACGACTAGCTTCGCTTGTGCAAGAAAATTCAGCACGGAACATCATCACCTCGTTAAACACGGGGTCATTGTAAAAAGTAGTAATCACATCGCTCTTATTCACCTTACTTCTTCTTTTGCTGCTATTGATTTCCTTTTTCATTTCAAGTGTTGTCATGTATGATCTCTCCTTACCTTCTTTTAATATATCAATATTTTAAGAGGAAAACAAACAAAAAAACAAGTAAAATAACAAAAAGTAAAGGACCTTAGTAAATAGCAAACTAAGGTCCTTTTAACAATGACACAAATATTAAAAACAGAAAGGAAGGAGGAACAATAATGCTATTTATTTCTTTGTGTCCACGACGATAACAGCTACATTATTAGTCAAACAGGGTTCCGTAGCTATCTTCGAGCTGCCCGTTCAGATACAGAATATAAGGAATATCCTTATCTTTGTAAAACTTTGTCAAGCCTTCAGCCCAAAGAGACGCTTCAGATCCCTCAACAAAAAACCCTTGACGACACTCCACATCATTTGTAACAGGAGATTTGAAGAAAACCAGAACAGGAAAAACACCCTTCCCAGCAAGAGACCCCTTATAGTAGAGCTCGGTGTGGGTATTCACAATGCTCAGACATTCCATCCTTGTCATATTCAATACTCCTTTCAAATATTACACTTACATTGTAAAGGTTGTAAATACAAATTACAAGTTATTATCTGTAAGTCTCTTTGAATCTACGAATAATCTTTTCGATCTTCTCTTCCGTAATTTCTCGCTGTGGATATTCCAGGAATGTTCTTGTAGGACTCTTTACCATTTTCATCCCAAGGTTAAGCAATACACTGAGGGTAACATGAGGAAGAAGCTCTTTTTCGTAAACTTCTTCAGGAACAATGGTATTTCCTTCGTCCCAATATTGATTAAGCCACACAGCAGCACTTCTAATATCAGCAGATGTATTCATACTATATTACTCCTTACCACACAAATTCCGGATGCTCGATCATGAAAGGTTTTACCACTTCATGGATGGCTCTTTCGGCATATTCCTCACTTGGAAAATATACTACACCCTGAGACTTCAATACAATAGCGTGAGCAACAATGAGCTCATCATCTTCTTTTGCAATGAAATAGTGTACATTACCGCTATTGTCCCACGGCTTCGTATCCTCACACTTATGTTCTTTTACATATCTGCACAAACGTATACGCAAAATATCATGATAATCCATCTGTATTCCTCCGTTACATATCATTCTTATTTGCCCAACCTACAATCACTCTACCACAAGAAGGACAAAATTTGTAGCTACAACTGTTTTGAAAAGGCATGGCTTTTTTGTATGGCACAGTATAGTGACACACACTACACTTAAAATAATGAGCAGCAGGATACTCAACCCACAATGCGACACTTCTATTCTCAGGGATAATTTTCAGGTCATTCACAGGAGATCCCATACCTACTGGAATAATAGTAAATCTGTCACTACTTATCCCCTTTTGAATAAGCTCATCTTTTAGCTTATAGCATATATCCCGTGCATCGGAAACACATGTGCCTTCAGGAATATACACTGTACAAACAAAATTCCCATTCTCAGGAATATACATACAATCATGCATTTACATTACCTCTATACCTTACTGTCAATACGAAAAACATTATCAAAACTTACACGATGCTTGTTTGCAATGAAAAAGGGTGTACCATCTTTACGATATCGTACAATAGAAGTTCTCTTTCTAAATAACTTTTCACCAGTAGTGTGAGGAACACAATAGTATTCCACTCTATCATTATTATCAATGCACCCATACTGAAACCCTACTATGTAAAGTGTGTACCAACCACTATGATATACACCTCTAGCTATACTGTAGATATTAGATAGATTAAGCATGACTAACATCCTTTCCATAAAACCAATATTCTACTTCAATCTAACTTACACCCTAAGTGTAATTTACTATCAAAGATAATACAAGTAATTAGAAAAATTCGTCACTTACTTCTACCCTTGAGCTGTTTTTACTGTATTCCTCTTCCTGTTTATGTTTTTCAAGTAGTTTATCTATTTCCTCAGGTGTGTCATAAGTAATTTTATCTTGAAGATTAAACATTCGTTGAATATCTCTGTATTTGATATTTTGTGTATCTCTGTTTTCTATTACAACCTTTTTCAGTAATTCTAATTCAGCGTTAGTTAATTGATTTAGCAATTTATCATTTGCATTAGAATTCTGTGAATCCCTAGCTTCTTCTTCTTTTTTATTTTTCTTATTATTATTATCTTTATTATTATTTAATGTTCTATAGCAGCTTGAGTCCTTGTTCTTTATAGCGTCATTCTCTAGTTCCTTAGCAGCTTTAGAACTTGTTCCTAAACTTTCACTTTGTATAATTTCTTCTATTCGATCAATATTAAGATGTATATATCTTTTGGCAGGTAATCCTCTCTTATCAATGTTTATCAGACCCTCTTCACAAAGATGTCTTATTGCTTTTCGTTGGAAGAATTCACTGAGAAATACATTTTGTTCCAAGTTTTCGACTGTACAATAGAAATAATCATCTTCAGTCAACATATTGTGTGATTCATAGTAGATATACTCTGTAATAAATTCGCCAAGTATAACCGACTCGTTAAGACCTAATAGTTTTGATAGTAGCTTACTTACTGGTATATATCCTTCAAAAGATATTAGCTTTAGTAATGAATTCATCTTAGTTATTACTCCTCAGGAAACATAAAATAACCCACTTACTTTTGCACTGTGAATGTAAAGGTGACAAGCAATTACATCCTACCCATTTAATAATGGGTAACTAAACATGAGAAAAACAAAATAGTGCAATTTCAATGGGATTATTTGTTATATTAGTTATTTTACCTCATGCTCAGTAGTTGATTGCTTGTCACTATATTCATACAATGATGTGTAACAAAAACAATGATTTTACTAAATCGTGAGATAAATGGATAACTACTTCTTCTAATAATATAATACTTCTACACAAAACACAAGTAAAAGAGTAATCTTAATTAACTTTTTGCAATTTTTAAGGCTCCTATGCTCCGTTGTTTATCAAACAAGTAAAATTACCTTAGTCGGTATATATTCTTTGTCACAAAATATTAACAATCGTCAAACAAGGCTTTCTGCTTCACATCAAACATGTAAGGTGTTATCTTTTGTAACTATTTTTACTGCACATAAGGTAGTACCTGTATCTGTCTATTATCTCAGTGTATATATTTTCATAACGCGTAATTGTGGATCGCTGACCAGCTCGCTAGACGCTAACGAGTTTTATACTGAAGATAATATCCAATTAGGGTCAAGTTAAAAAGGCGTATATCCTTGCAAAACCCTCATTGTAAGTGTCAACATCTTAGCAATTCAAACTAACATACAAAAGGAGCAGCTAAGATAGCTGCTCCTCAATTTTGTTTAACGTGAGATTATCAGAAAGTAATGGTATCGCTAATTGCACTGCGAGTTGTTTTTACGACTCTTTTTTCAATACTTTTCAGGATATCCCTGCACTTTTTATCAACCTCATCATAAGGAATGAAGTAATTTTGTAGGCCAAAATCTTCGATACCGACACTAAGCTTAAATACAGGTTTACTGTCAGGTACATAGTACTGAGTCTTTAGAGTACAAGTTGCTTGATACCCGTTTTCATTACACAAAGCTTCAATATTATCGCAAAGATTATCTAATTTTTCCGCTGAAGAATTGATAATATCAACTGCCTCTGTAATTTGTTCAACTTTTTCTGAGAACTCAATGATTCCGTCTGTGATATATGCTTCGAGATCAGACTTTAGTTGCTCCAGTTGATCAACAGCATACCTATCAAAAAATCGATCAAATCCGATAAAAATCTTCTTATCTTCATTAGTATCGGTTTTGATTGTTAAATATAGCCCATCAATCAACTTACTTTCATTTTTCAGTGTGTAATTATCAATTTTAAGTTTAGTAATATATGCAATTATGTCAATATCTGCATACGATTTATTTGTTGTTTTGTGAAATTCCACAGCAATTTCGCAACCGTACTTTTTACTTAACAAGTCTGCTACTTTCTTAACATCACCCTTGAAGTCATCAATTTGAGCTTCAACACTGCGAAGATCACTTCTTGGAACAAAGTTTTTCAAATCTTCAACAAAGTTGTCGTAATACTGAAGGAAACGTCCCTCAGTAAAACATTCTTTCTTAATATCCTCATTAACAGGAATGTCAAAAAAAGTAAATATACCTTCTGTGCTTCCGTCAGAACTTCTGACATAACCATCTTTTACTATTCGATAGTTGAGTGTTGCATCAAACATTACTGGACGAGTGGTTTTCTTGACATCAACAGTGATAGGCTTAAAATCTTTTCTGTCAAACCCTGCATCCTTGGCGGCTTTCTGCAAAGCATAAATCATTGCGTTCTTAAGACCATTTGTATCATATGTATATTTCATATCCAATAATCCCCTTACTTATTGTTAAAGTGTATACACTTGCTTTTCAAATTTTGACACAGCTTTTGTGACTTGCAGCCACCTGTTCACGTACCATTCCTTAATCTCAATTTCCTCGTCAACTTCAAAGGTTGCATCAAACTTCATTTCGGCAAAGAAACTTACATCATCATTTGCATCCGTGTATGTACTAAAATTGATACGGGGCATAAGATTATCCTTGTGACTAACAATAATCTCACCGTTATCGTCAACTCTTACTTTATACCCTTAGTTTTCTTCCTAACTCATTATACACAATACTATCCAGTGTTTCAATTTCAGATTTAGTAAACATCTTTTTACTCCTTATGTTAATTCTTTACATAATTAATATACAGTAGTTATCTGTTTCGTGATATCAAACCTTAGGTCACTTCAACCCTAATAAGTGTTCCGATTCCATATTCGTTTTCGTTACACTGATGCAATGTTTTAAGTGGGTATGAAGCACCAGTAAATGTGTCTATTATACTTTCATCTTTTTCTGATACTTTTAGCTGTTCGTCAAGGTTTTCACAGAAAAGTTCGATATAAGTATCCTTTCTGAAATTCTGCCCGCAGTTTTTACATCGATATACTATTGATATATTCATTCTATGCTTCCACTCCTGCTTCAATACCTTCCCATTCTTCCTCTTCTGAATACTTTAAAGAATCGTTGATATCACAGTATGTTCTGAGTACCCCGAGTGCATGTTTGTAATCTTCGATGTCCTCTTTAATTGCTTTAATGCTCTCTTTATAAGAAATTATCAATTCATCCTTATCAGTTGCACTGTTGTTGTAACTACAGATGTCCTTGATATGATCCCCAATACAGCCTATTGACTGTTGTTCTTCAATGATTGCTTTTTCTAAGCTACTGATAATCTGTTCAAGTACGCTATTATTCAGCGGTGCTGTTGCTTCAAAAGGAACGAATTCTCTACAATGCTTAAACAAAGCACTATTGCGAGAATAACTCCCAATAGGAATTCTTTTACCACTTTTTTCCTTGATATAGAAATTGATATATTGACTCATTCTATTCATCCTTTCTGTAACTCTTTTTGAATTTACTAATATTGTAGCATAATGTTACGTGATACACAAGTAAAGTGAATCAATGACAGTAAGCTGAATTGTATTTACTTAAAGATACAAAACAATAACAATGAGGTGAATTTAATGAAGTATAATTCTTCAAATAAGCCATTATATTGTCCGATGACACAATCAACTTGGTATAAAGAAACTTATACACAGACACCTGTTGGAGTGTTGTGGCATAGCACTGGGGCTAATAACCCTACAGTGAAAAGGTATGTACAACCCAGTGATAATGCTTCAGACAGAGAGTATTGGCTTAAAATTATCGGTAAGAATGCTTATGGTAACGACTGGAATCATACAGATCAAGATGCGGGAGTTAATTTCTGGATTGGTAAGTTAGCTGACGGCAGTGTGTCCGCAGTACAGGTAGCTCCACTTAATTACAGACCCTGGGGATGTGGTTCAGGATCAAATGGCTCTTGCAATAACGGCTGGGTGCAGTTTGAGATTTGCGAGGATGCTCTGTCCGACGAAAGTTACTTTAACAAGGTATATCAGGAAGGTGTAGAGATTACAGCGTATGTCTGTAAAACTTATGGTATTGATCCTTATGGGAAGAGTGCGTGTGGTAACACAATTGTTCCTAACATTACTTGTCACAGTGAATCCCATAGTTACGGATGCGGAAGTAATCACAGAGATGTTATGCATTGGTTTAATCGTTACGGTAAAACAATGCAAGATGTAAGAGATGATGTTTCAGCATTACTTGGATCTTATAACCCTGGGACTGAAACAAATGTGTATGAGTTATTTGTGGATTGTCCCGTGTACCCTACAGCGAATGATGCTATTAACATGACAAATAGTAAAATTCAATATCCTAAGGGTATCTATTACATTTACAATAAGTATCCCAATGGTTATAAAGGTGTTTATAATATTACAAAGGATAGCACTGGCGGTGCTGCTGGCGGTTGGGTTAACCCTTCCGAAAATAAGAAACCTATTGAGACCCATAACTTTATAGCAGGTGACCTGGTTAAAATCATTGTAGGTGCTACTTGGTATGGAAGTTCCGAGTCGGTTCCTAACTGGGTGTATAATTTGAATTGGTATGTAAAGGAAGTTAGTGGCAATAGAGCTGTAATTGATAAATCTGAGGACGGAACCCACAGTATCAATTCACCTATTGATGTTGCAAACCTTGAATTGGTTAAAGGTACTGTTGAGAATGTTCCTAGTACTCCCTCTGAGTTATATCGTGTTCGTATATCATGGGATGATGTAAAATCACAAAAGGGTGCCTATTCGAACATTGAAAATGCAAAGAAGATCGCTGACGAAAATGCAGCTGAAGGGTATAAAGTGTTTAACTCAGCGGGGCAGATTGTTTACACACCTGAGATAAAAGAAGATACTGAAAAACCAGAACCGCCTAAACCCGAACCTTCAGAGCCGGTTGATTATAGCACTCATACTTATATTGTAGGTAACTATGAATATAGTGACGATGCTATTGTAAAGGTTGTAAAGGCAATAAAAGAAAATAACGAAGAATTTGACACAAGTATAGCAAAAGCATTCTTCAATATTGCACCCAAATATGGAATAAGTCCTCTATATGCTATTGCACAGTCAGTAATAGAAACTGGGTGGTTTAAGTTTGAAGGAAGTTCAGTAAAACCTGAACAACATAACTATTGTGGTTTAGGAGCTACTGGCGGTGGTGTAAGTGGTGCATCCTTTGATACTATTGAAAAGGGTGTTGAAGCACAATTACAACATTTGTATGCCTACGGCAGTAAAGACGCTCTTCCCGAAAATACAGAAATATATGATCCCAGATACTCTCTTGTTACAAGAGGAAAGGCAATGACATGGGAAGAGCTTACAGGTAAATGGGCTGTACCGGGATATGATAAGAAAGTATTTTCTTCACTAGAAGAAGCCATTAAAGCATCCACAGTAGAAGATCCTAAAACTTATGGGCATAAAATAATCAATATTGCAGAAAGATTAGAATCAGAGCAAGTTACACAGGAAGAAGTAGATAAATTCTACGGTGAAGATACTCCTGAAGAGAATCCGGATAATAAGGGTGATACTGGTGAAACTGAAAAGCCTGAGCAAACTCCAAATAAACCTTCCGACACAAGTAGTAACTTAATTGCATACATCTTGAAAATGATTTGGAAATTTATCAAGTCATTACTAGGAAAGTAAATAGCCTAAGTAGTAACGCTGTTTAGGTTGTAAGCTATTAAAACTTAATATAGGTATAAGTTTACCTCAAATAAAAATAAAGGCCTGCTGCCAAAACAGCGGGCCTTTATTATTTGTGTATATTTTAGTCAACGAATGCTGCAATAAAGTTATACGGAAAACACCACTTTTTATCCTTGGTGTAATAAACTTCTGCATAGGGATACACAACACAGGTAACTTCAATCTCTTTACCGAAAAATCTCTTCGGTACATAACAGAGTTCGGAATCAGGAACATCATCCGCTGTGTAAATACTTTTACCGTTGATAATTTCTTCGATGGTTTTCAACTTTACCTTCATACTAAGTACCTCCAAAGAATTGTGCAGTTTACTCAAACAAAGATTGATAGTCAGGAATATCCCTACACATAACAAACATTTCATCAATGTCTTTTGTTTCGGTTTTAATGTTTTCCGGAAGTTCACTCACCATATAAGGTTTCTCTCTAAAGATTTTTCCTGGGCGAGTCAACATATACTGTATCACTTCCGTACCACTTTCAGGGCTATCAACGTAAGCAACCATTTCTCCGAAGCCTTTGTGAAGCCTTGAACTTTTTCTGAATTTTACAATACGAGGAAATTTCCAATCTTTCTTATCACTGATCCATCCGATAGTATTAGAAACTCTATCTTCGCTGTCACCAGCTTTTTCATTTGAGAAGTCCTCTGCTCTTTTTGCATATTCTTTGATAGTCATGTACGGAAACTTGGGGTCTCTAGGGTTGAATTTCTCACCGGGTTTCAATACATGTTTTTCGTAGTGCCTTTCCAGATTGGCAGGATTTCTAAAGGTTGCTTCAAATAAGAAATCTTCGTTAATGTACATTACTAACTCCTTATGGACATGCTAGGAGTATCTAGCATGTCCAATTCTGTGAATCTTCTATTCACTATATCCATTCCTTCTTGATGGAAGTCACCGCAACTGTTTCTCCGTGCGGAGGACCGCACTATACTCAAAGGTATAGCCGCTTTTAGATTTATCCTCAATAATGTGAGGCCTTGATTGCACAAGGGTTATACTCAATCTTCAATATATATTATATAATACTGTTTCCAGTAATATAAGTTATTTTATTGTTTATTATCAAGCAGAAAGCTTGCAACGAGTCACTACTGTCTGCTTCACTCCTCTGAACTGGCTGTGATCCTTCACTGTGAATTTGATTTTTCCGTTCTTTACTTCATCGGTGTTAATATAGGTACCGGTGCTCCAAACACAGATATTATCGTTGTCAAGCACGAAACGATACATCATCATCATACCGAACTGTGTGTCGTAAGAAGCAACTACTTTTACTTCCTTAAAGTTTGCTTCGAGGCGGTCACCCTTATTACCAATATACTCAGAGAGGTTCACCTTAGCCTCTTCTTCCTTCTGCTTGCGCTCCTTTTCCATCGCCTTGTTGTAGCAAATAACCATCGAAGCAACAAAACCAGTGAACTTAGATCTGAAATAATCGCTATTTGCAAGAGACTTGATAGAAACTACGTAGGACGAATCATCTTCCATGCTCTTTACGAATTCAAGGATGCTGTCTACCTTAGCGCCATGATGTTCTTCACTAGCATCGAAATTAACAGCTTCCATCTCTTCTTTAATTTCGGAAGGTTTACGCATACCGGTTCTACCAAGCTCTTTGTAGGAGAAGTAATCCCAAGCTCTATTAGCGGTAGAATAGATAGAGGAAGAATTGAACCATCCGAACTTGTCTACGCACTCTACACAGTAGCGAAGATAATCTCTGAGGGAGTAGTAAGGTTTTCCGGATCCTGCGATATATACCCCATCAGCTTCATAAAGTTCATCAAACATTGCAAAGAATCTAGCTGCATTCTCTGCATCGAGAACACCGGTAAAATCTTTCAGACAGCTGGATCCTACCTGCTTGAACTCTCCGGTCTTGGAATTACGAAGAATATATACTACCTTGCGACGTCTGTTGGAATTACAATGCTCACACATATCATAGTCGGAAAGCATATACTTATCGGGAATCTCTGCATCAAACTGAATCTTGGAGATAACACAACCTCCAGCTCCATCCACAATTCCAACACACCTTGCGAGGAATCGGCGGATATGTGCAAATCACTTCATCCCGTAGATCGTGCCCACACTTTGGGCAAGTTTCAATAACAATCATATCTCCATACCACACCTTTCTTCAAATTCTTTTATTTCTTCTTCTGTAGGCTGAGTGTTTTCTAATCCAAAAATACACCCAGAATCAAAGCAGCACCCATCTAAATCTTCTCTGGTTTCAACCCACGAGGGATAGTCTATATATCCATATCTACACCCTTGACAATATTGTATTATGGGGTCCACACAACGTGTAGGCACTACATCTAACTCACCAACTTCTTTATCACAAATCGGACAATAACCTTTCCAGTCTTCGTTTAAGCTAATATGATGCCCACATACTTTGCAATGATACATACTCTTTACCTCATTAATTTTGTACTGTTATTATAGCACATAATCTCCATTTGTCAAGTTGCACTTCTTAGATATGCTTGACTATTAGCAAGCAAACCAAGCAATTTTACCGCCGTGTTGCAAATACAATCTCCATCTCGCCACCACATACATTTTTCTTTTACACACATCAAAGATTCTGAAGTCTGTGCAGTATCAGAAAGGCAATAACATAATGGACAATACTTTTTGTCTTCCATAATAATCCTCCTTAATATGAATCATAAAAATAGACCGTTGTCTCTGGATGAGACTCCATATACATATTGAGCCACAAAAGGTTGATAATGCTCTGCTGAATGTTATCCTTGCATTCATTGTACTCCCAGATGGAATCCGCATTGTCCTCATAGTACTCTTTATCTAAATACTTCATCAGAATCTTTACAATCGGCAAAATGTCCTCTTTTTCCACAGGTGTTTCACTATCATTCTCTTCCACACAATGAAGCTTTGCCAGAATCTCACCACGGATTCCCCAGCACTTGCGGAAATATATTAGCTCAATCGTATTGTCTTCTCCTCTAAAATCGAAGGCTGGCTTCACCCAAGAGGAGATTTCATTACTCTTAATATTCTTACATATTAGTCCATTATCAAGTCCGATAAGTCATTCCTCCTCCACTGGATGCTGAAGCCATTTGAGCGCTTTCTCGCTCCCATACTCATGCGGGCATTCGTCCATTCCATACGTCACTTTGTGGAGGAAGTAATCAAGTTCCTCGTCGCTCATAGCCCGGATGCGGTCGGCGTTAGTAGGATCTCTATAAGCATTGCAGCCATAGCACCTCGGATAAGACTTGCAATGGCCTTCTGCTTTCTCAATGCACTTTGCCATCACTCTACCTCCTCCGGGGGCAAGTGGCAGCGGCATCCAGTGTGTGACAGTAAATAAACCATTATGTTTAGAAAGCCATCCATATGTTTCCTCAAAACAATCATTTTTTGATTGCCTATACTCCATAACTTTTGGTATGTGCATATAGCCGTTATCCTCAACAACCTGTGCAAGCACCCAATCGTGTTCTTTGTTGTCCGGCAATCTATCCTCAACCGAAATCCACTCCTGAACCGTTACGCCATTGCTGATAAGGTGGTCTGCAATTCTCCTAATCTTTTCTTCCCACCACCATTCGTCAAGCACTTTCCCCTCAAAAGGTGCTTGCTTCAAAATCTCAATCAGTTTTTCCCTAACATCCATCACTCAGCACCTCCATCCATTTTTGCGCCGCAGTTGGGGCAGAAGTCTGGCATCCAATCGCACCAAATATCTGCGTCTAAATCTTTGAATTTATCTCCGCCACATACAGGGCAAATTGGATTACCTGGTTCCCACCGCCCATGCCGCACCGAGGAGACGTTTTCTGCGGGTAACATGCAGAAAAGCATATCCAAATCTTCTTGAATTTCTTTTATATTCTTGAAATAACGCTTTGCTTCAAACCTCGCTCGTTCGCGATTGATATACTCAGCCATTGTCAGCACCTTCTTTCCGTTCTCCCCGACTGCAGAAGTCGTTTCCAGATCTCCAAAAACCATCATTCGTCCTCACGCAAACCATTGCATCATCCGGCTCACTATCCCAGCTGCCGAATTTGCACTCCCGGCATCTGACCACTTCTACGGCGTCAACGGTTGGCGCATTCTTAATAATCTCCTCACCGTCATAATAGTGGATGAACGGATTATCCTCCGTGGTTGCCCCTCTCATGAATTGTCCTTCTTTTGAAATGCTATACCAGTCTATCTGTTCGTACTGATTCAGGAGATTCTCTGCGTCAATCAGCCTTGCCATCGTCATACCTCCTAACACCAATTTCCAATACCATAGTCTTCATCTTCGCTTCTCAGTGCGGTCAGCATTGCTAGTTCGTCATCGGTCAATGTCCGATTGCTTGTAATGATAAAGTCACTATTACTTCTGTTTGGACAGGCCACGCACTCACACCTGTTGGCATTGCTGGTTTCATTTACTCGAAACGGGCATGAATGATTAAAGCAGTCCATCACCCACCAACCTCCATCCATTCTTTCTAATAATCCTCTCCATGTTTTCTTTACCCACAGGATTCATAGTATGAAGATGGAAAAAATATCCAGTATCTACGATTTTTGCTTGCTCAAGCCAATCAAGAATACGGATATAATCTCCTCCATCTTTTGCAAAGTCACCTGCATCATGATCGAGATTAATATAGATAGTGTCGCTTGTGAAACTTCTCTCATAACACTTGATTGCTGTAATAGCTTGATTTACAGAACGAGCCCACAGCCATTCGTCGCTGGGCGGAGTTCTAATATCGTCAACCCAAAGCTTCATATATACTCCCCCTCCTTAAACTACACTTATATTATATAGTAAGAGTATAAAGAAGTCAAGTTAAATATGATGATAGTTATATTTATTTTTCAACCTTCACTTGCGAAGAGGATGCAAAGGGATCATATTCAGAAGGATCTGCCTTATTTGCCCATTCTACCCACTTAGTAACCTTTTCTCTAAGCTCATCGTCGAGTAAGAAAGGTTCCTGCACAAGAATAAGATTCGAGTTCTTCTTCATAATATTTGCATTATCTACAATTTCCTCATAATCAATTGGGAATTGTAGCATCTTAGAATAAACTCTGTCACCACGTGAATTAATTTTACGAGTAAATGTTGCTTCTCTAAACTTGAATCTCTCAGTTAAGTGAGGATTAAGTGCTAGATCATATTTTACAATATAGCCAATTTTCATCCAATTTTCCTCCCAAGGCAATCAACTTCAATAATATCGTTATCCAATACGTCTGTTTCATAAAGCATCTTTTCTAATGCGTGAAGTTCATCGAAATAATACTGAAGTTCATTCTTTAGATTCTCTACTGCCTCTTCTTTTGTCTCTCCATATCCACGAATGTTTGTTATATCAAATTCATGATAACCATCAACATCATTAAACAAATAGCAGGTATGTGATTCCCATTTTTCTTTACCATCGTTATGGTGTGCAATTTTCATCAACATAATTAGTCATCCTCTGGTCTTATGTCATAGAATAGAGTATAGCAAGAAGAAGACCCATGTGATGTTTCTGTAACTGAAATTAATTTATATCCACTTTTGCTGATATAGTTTAAGAATTCTGTTAGTGTCTTAAGTGTGCAAATTTCACATTTATAATCATGATAGTGTGTCATCTAATTTCTCCTTATATTTACTGTAATGATAAAAATCAAAAGAAGTAATTCTTTCATAGTTGATGTATTTACATTCGTTGTCTATCAGCTATCTCCTGCCTCATAAAATTTACAATTTTCACATTCAAAAATGTCCAATAACTCCCTATCCTTTTTCAAACAAGAAATTATATCTCCTGGATAGACAAAACCTTCCTCACAACTCAAAGGCGCCATCTCCACCTTCAAAAACTTACATCTTACATCCGCATACTTTTCCGAAAACTTACGACAAATTTTTTCAACTTCTTCATGATGTGTATCCCAATACTCTTTGAATTTACGATTATCCGATATGATGGCATCATACAGATCTTGCGTCAGTAAAGGTTTATCCATTTACCTTACCTCCTCATGCTCTTTCAAATACCTCTCAACCGCATTATTCCACGCTTCGGTTGTGGAGATTTTATCGTTTGTCCAATCTCCATCAAAATAACAGAAAGAGCACTGTCTTTTTGTTCCAATGCCTCTTTTACCATACCATACACTCGTACTTTTCTTACCACATACTGGACAAGGCTTAATGGGGATGTAAGGTTTCTTTTTGATTAGGCCATAGCCAAGTTTGTTTGCTTCAGCTTTCAGTTCTTCAAGTGTCATTTACCTTACCTCCTCACAAAACCACCACGAACTTCAATGAATTTCACTTTCCAATGACCGCGATATTCTTCATTCAGCATATCCTGAAATTCATGTACATCTTTCCCATATTTACCAATAAGCAATCCTGGATGCTGTGTATAAATTTCCATTGTGTGGTTCCGAATATCTCTGTAATAGCCAATAGTTTCATTGTAGCCAATCTTATCAAGCCACTTTTTGATTAGTGTCTCTTCTTTCTTTCTTGCATATTCCATACAGTCTGCACGGAAATCCAGCCAAGCCATCTCTTCTTCAACTTTGGGATATTTGCATTCATTATCCATAATTAATCCTTCACATTCTTAGCACACTCCGGACAATAATCCTTATTACCATCTACATAATGAATCCACCCTGCTTCTTTTGCTTTATCAAGGGCCTCATTGTAACTATTTGCATATGGGCTATGTTTACCACATCCGTCACAAACTCTATAACTGTTAGTTTTTGTTTGTATAACACTTACAAAGAGTAAGGCAAAAAGAGCTATCCACCATTTATCAGACAAAATTGCAAGTGCAGTCCAAGCAATTATTGCCACAATATTCTTAAAGGCCCATGCCCATATAAAACTTTTATTCATAATGATTTTCATCCTGCATTGACGACAATAATAGTAGTATTAGTAGTTTTCATGTTTTTATTCCTTTCTTTTTTACTTTTTCAAGAAATAGAATGGATCGGAAATGTACAAAAATCCCATAAGGAAATTTACCACCGGAGTAAGCGACCACACGATCAAAGTAAGACGACAAGAAGCTTTTGAGCGTTCTCTTGCATTGTCCTTAAGGCTTTCATCAATGTTGTCCCAGTTTCTCTTTGCGACAGAAACAAAATTGAGAATGCCAAGCCAATAGATAATGATTCCGATGATGTAGATGATGATAGCAGTTTTCATTTTAGTTTTATTTCCTCTCTTTACTATGATTATAGTATATCACTATTCAATACTCACCATAAAAAATTTCTTCTGTTGTGCAATCAATCATTGGAGAAAGACCTTCCTTCTCTAAATCTGAAGTTGAAATATACAAACCTGTTGAAAGGTTTACTACGCCACCGATACCGTTTCTATCACAAACTTTCATGTAGTCATATTCGGAATTGGGAAAATGAAGAATTGTACCTTCTTTTATAAAACCAATGTGAATTTTCATTTTATTCAATCCCCCATTCTTTAAAAAGTCTCAAGTCCCCATTCTGTTCAATTTCAAAAAGTTCATATTCTTTTTTCCAGAAAAGCTTTTTTGCATTTTCAATAGAAGTGATGCCAATAGGAAGATAATCGGGATCTTCAGAATTTTTTAAGGATGGAAAATACTTTATAACAAGAATCGATTTTGGAAAATTCATTTTATTTCTCCTTTCTTAGTCTACCTTTAATTCAGATTGTCTCTTTTTATACTTAGTACATTTGTGACACTGAAAAATTCCGAAGGGTAAGTCCTTATTCTTTTCTGCACAATGATATTTATATAAAGGATGATCGAATACATCCTCATGATAGGAAGTTACATATTCAATTTCCAGATACTTACTTTCTTAGTTAATCTTTGTCCTTAAGCATTTCTTCCAGGATAGCATATAGTTCATTTATCTGTTTACGATAAATATCAAGCTGTGTATTCACATTAAATGCTGTCCATGCGCTAATAGTAAGTCCTATGACAATAGCAATAATAGCTACAGGATCTACTACACTTGCTCTCTCGCACAGTCCAAGTACTCCTATCAATGTAAATGCGAGTCCGTAAAACAACTTATTGTCCCCCTTCTATTACTTGCAGTAATTTTGTATACCCTTATTTTCTTTACACTAATATTTTAATATACTTTCATGTTTTTTATAAGTAAAAAAATTGATCCGCCAACTCTTTTGAGTCAACGGATCTTTTATCTGAACATTCTATTCTTGGAGGCTAGAATGAATGCTTACTCTTTATATACTTTGTATACCCATAGAATGAAATATATGAAAATATTTTCTAATCTTATTACATCTTCTATTCTTAATTCTTGTACCTTATCAATGTATTCTAATACTTCTTCTAGTTCTTCTTCACTTGTTTCCATCCAAGGTTTTTCAAACCCTTCGTGACTGAACTCTTCCCATATATCTTCTGCTTTATTTTCTTCTATCCCTAGGTATACTAGTAATCTTTTTACTCTTTTTATATCTTCTTGTTTTGTCATACTTAATTTAGCAGTGAACTATTATTATATTTGATATTAATTCTGCTAATACCTCTCTACATTGTTATTACTTAATAAAAGTCTTTAGGATCTACTCCGTTATACTTATAGGGATCTGTATGATATAATTCTTCATCTTCGAACATTTCTCTTGCATCTTGTTCAAAATAATCTTTTATATCTTCGCCTAGCATTTCTTCTATTGTATCATCCTCTGCTACACTAAACACATGATCTATGAAATAAGTACCATTACTTGTTTCATATGTAATATCATCTTCCGATTTAATTTCATTTTCTTCTGCAAGATCACTTATATTTTGATCTGTGTCTTTGTAGTCTTTCCATGCTTCTTTTGCAAGTTCGATTTCTTTTCCAGGATGTCTCCTTGATACTTCTTCAATATAGTCTGATACATCAGCATCATATATATATTCGTCAGTATCATATTTTCTGCTCCGAGAAGGAAAATCATATTTTATTTCCATAAAGTAAACACCTCATATTAATTTGTACTATATAATAAGTAATACAAGTTGTTTTGCTACTGCAATTCATTACAATAGCAAGAAAGGTAAAATAGTAATTCTTAAAGAGTATCTTTCGACTTACACGGCATCACCAACAACCATCCATCATATTTTTACATTTGAAGTATATTTGAAAGTTTAGTGTAATACAAGTAAAGTGAGGATACATATTCCTCACTTTACTATTTGCATTAACTATTCAGGAAGATATGCCCACGCATACACACCATCCCAAAAAATTGATTCATCAAGTTGATATACATCAATTACACCGTCGTTTTCTACAACACATGTATCAACGTCAGTTCCCCAGCTAGTCCGCAGTAAGATACGCTCTCCGTCTTTAGGCATAGGAGCTTCAAAAGTATAATCTGGGATCCAATCTTCTGACACTCCAATACTGGCATATTGATTTATTTCTTCTTCTGTAAGATCCCTGGGTAAAACTTTGTGCCATTTAACTACGCTAGTTGTATTATCAGAGGTTGAGGAATTATATTCATTGGCGTCTACAAGTGTCACTTCACTTAAAGAATACACTGATAATGAATCAACTTCAATAACCTCATTCTTATATGCTATCCCCTTTTTCATATCATTTCCATAACGGAAATAAACCTGTACAGGTTTATTGTAGTATGTAATATTCATATAATCCAGAAATGGGCGTAATCAGTTAGGTCTGCTGTTTCATAAGATGTTGTAAATTCTTCCCAAGAGTTGATAATGTCCAGAAAGAACTTCTTACACCCTGGAAGTGTTCCCCATCCGTTACTTGATTCGTATTGCTTGTACTTATCAGGATGTTCACAAAGCTCTCTATACCCATTGATGATGTGAGGAATAACATCTTTGCACAGTCCGTTATCTGCTTCATTATTCCACTCCAGACCTGTAGATTTTACAATCATTTCACGAAGATTCCATGTTGTATTAGCTTCACAACTTCCTACATCTACCCAGTTATCGCTATCTTCAACTCTTACACGGAATGTAATATCATAACTCATTAATACTTCACCTCACTTTGTAGTACTGCCGAATCCTCCATTTCTATGTTTTTCAGGAGGTTCTTCATTGATAAACTGATAATAAGGGACAATGATTCCCTGACAAACAGCGTCACCCTTGTTAATAACTAACTCATTGGGTCTATCTTCCGCTTCAATCATCGGCATATATAGTTTTACCCAAATATGTCCTTCATTGTCAGAATTAGTATAATCTGAGTCAACAACCCCTACTGTGTTGCAAAGTCTCGTACTTGTACGGAAACCCACGCCACTACGAGGAACAATCATCAGAAAGCAACCAGAAGGAATATTACACTTAATGCCTGTAGGAAATTTAACTGTTTCACCAGGATGCAGAACGCAAGACACTGGGGAATAAATATCATACCCAGCAGAGCCTGCTGTTGCCCGCTTAGGCAATTTTAGGTCTTCCCAGGGTACATATAGGGAGTCAATATTAAATGGGCTGCTGCTAATTGCAGCGTCGTACTGCGAGTTCGAAACCTTACTGAATCCATACATTTCGTCATTAATGATCATCTTATATTATATCCTTTCTTTTAACCAACACGATATGCCGTGTAAACACACTTCTCTGTGCAGTCCCATGTATCGTAGATAATACCATCCACACAGCAAGACCAGTGCTTCGCCATATTAAGAATATACTTTCCCTGAGGATACTTTTCTGAAAAGGTTCCTGCGGTCATTCTTTTCTGGCCTGCCTTTGCAGGAAAACTTAACTTCTCACCATGAAGGACATTCTCAACATACTTGTGAGGATTGTAATCGGTGTTATAGGAAGAAGCACCTGTTACTTTCTTGTACCTATTAAGTTGCCGTTGTACTTCCATGTAGTCCATTCCTGTTGCCTTAGTGATTGCTCTCTTTACGCAGTCACCTACTATTTTTCCCTTGGGATGTGCGTTGAAGTACTGATACATGTAGCCACTCCCTTTCAATGTTATAACAACATTATAGCATAACTATCATGAAAATACAAGTTACACTTCCTTATTTGAAAGTTGTTTCATTTCATAAAGATAGTCATACAGTGCTTCTGGGGAGTCAAGTTTATATTCTTTTTCACCCACAGTAATTGAAGCATTAGGAGATTCATAAATATAGTATTCAATATCATTTCCGTAGTTTGGATCCTCCGGGGAATCCATAATAATACCTAGCAGCTTACAAATAGTAATAACCAATGATTCAGCGGCATCAAACATGAAATAGCCGTCCCCCACAGTACTAATTGCATCATTTAACACATCACTGTGTTTCTGATATTTCTCGATTGTTTTGAATACATCCAAGAATTCCTCTTTGGTAATATTCACTGTGTTAACAAAATTTTCATTACTCAACTAAATCATCCTCCAATACAATAATATTCATTTTTTGAGTGTATGCTGTACATCTATCAATAGCAATGATACCTGGCGCTGTGTAGGGATCCCAGATAGCATCATCACCAAATTCACTCACATTAAATTTTACTGCGTTACCCCAAGAACAATGCCAGTGTCCACAAACAATAGTTTTATCTGTCAGTGTCTTCCCTTTCATTTGCATTTCCATTCCATTTAGCCATCTTGCTTTTTTCCAAAGATTACTGTCACGCCAGTCTTTCTTAGCAGAAGTAACTGGAATCCATCCATGAACAAATACATATCGTTTAGTCTCATAGAAGTCCACCATTTGAGAACACAGGTTATCAAAAATACCATATAACTTTGTATAATTAACGTCACCTATTGAACTATCAAAAGCAAGCTGTAATGCTGTGTCATATGTTCCATTATGAATATCATGGGACAATGGATATTCTCTAATAATCATATCCTGCATAAGATCTTCATGATTGCCTTTTATCATAATCTTATTATCAATTTCATGAATAAATTTTAGCATATCCTTTGCTTCTGTTCCTCGGTCAAACAAATCTCCGCAAAGAACAAGCAGGTGATTTGGATTATTCACCTCAAACCCAACTTCATTAAGATTTCGCCTTAGAATTGAAGTAAAACCATGTACATCAGATACTGCAAAGATTTTCATTATTTAACTTACTCCTATCAAGATAATTGTCACTATTGTAAGGTTTATCCTGCGAGAATACAAGTAAAGAGGGCAGCATACGCTACCCTCTCTTTTTTTGATGTATAACTAGCTATATCAATTTAGTTTTGTAACTTTACAAATTTTACCTTGAAATCCTAAAGCATTAACAGTACCGGATTGTTTAATGTCATAATTCATTGCATTTGTATCCACAATAAATTCCATCATACAATGATTAGCGGTAGTGTAACGGTGTGTACTATCAGTATGCACATCACTCTTTATATCAGACAATATTACTGTCCAAGTAGCACCCTCATCTGTTTCTATGTGCAGGATATCACCTAACTCACCGTAGTAAGTTCCCATAGCGACACAGAAATGTTCGTCAATTTTTCTAAGTCCATTATCATCCGTATAGGCACATTGTTGCATTTGATATTGAGTACTGGAAGTATCTGTCAATGCTCTATAATCCATATAACTCTTAAAAGAAGACGCTTCGGTAGATACTTCATATACTTGTTCAATGTTAGTTACTTCTTCCGCCGGTGAACTGCTTTCTGTTTGCGTTGTGTTTTCAATAGTAACTGCCTGAACAGCCGCTCGAAGTAATGATTGAGACTCAATGTCTACTTTTGGTTCCGCAGTTTTATCTTTTGCGGGAATTAGTAACAACACTATAAGTGAAATTACCAGAAATAATTCACGATGATTGTCAAAAAATGCTATGACACATTGTTGTGCTTTTCTATAAAAATTAATGATATTTAAGCTCCTTTCGTTCGGGTCTGTAAGACCTTCCCGCCAGTTATACTTTGAGTACCTCCTTTATTTTTAATTTGTAGGATTTCAAAAAGTGTTACGCAGCTAGTAATGGGTGCTGCCCTAGCTGCGTAACACTATAAAAATATATACAATTCTTTACAGAAGTGTTACACTTCCCACCTTGAAAACATTTTCAGCCTTTACGATGAAAGTATCAAGCTCATTGCAATTATGCTCTTTGAAGAAAGAGGGAAGGATATACTCCTTATACTTAGCAAAAAGCTCATCTTTTGTAAGAACCAATTCAGTAACTCCGTCCACGACTACATCGTAGAGAACCTTTGTGTGGCTACCCTTTGGGAAGGTGCTAATGTTAAGATAGTATGTATCCTTTTCAGGATGGTACTTGATTTTATTGGGAATAACCCAAGTAAAATTTGTAGGCTTGTAAGGCTTATTTTGCTGGGCAGCAAGCCTATCTGCTACTCTCTTAATATTGCTATACTTGACTCCCAAGCGACCTGTTGTAGTAACCCACTTTTTGATTTGTACCCTATTACGATACTTAGCTTTTACAGGAACCTGAGAAGTATACCCGATACGAACACAAGCGCCATTACGAATTTTACTGACAGCCTCGCACAACATTTCAAGAGTCATATCTATTACTTCCTTCCTTTTAGTATAACTATAGTATAATAGAATACCTGTCATGAAACAAGTAAAACGACGGAGAATATCCCCGTCGCCTTACTTTTATTAGTACTTCTTACGCGACAGAGCGAGCCTTTGCTCTTTCCATCATCTTGAAGAACATCTGATCCAGAATAACATTACCGTCCAGAACCTTACTGAAGTTCTTCTCCTTGTAATTTGCAGTTGCTCTCTTAGGAGCTACATGGGTTGTAAAGTCAGAGGCGGCCTGTACTGCACCCCATGCGGTATTCTTGAACTTGAGGATATCAGGTGCGAAGTAGCACACCATGAACTGATCCTTCATGTCTTCGATATTCTGCTTACGGCGATCCGTATCTTCTGTCTTGGTAGGATAGATCTCATTAAGGACATCACGTACCTCTTCCTCAGACACCTTAGTGTTAGCAAGGATGTCAGCAGTCTCAGCAAGGTTTGTCATGTAAGCCTTTGCCAGATTCAGCGTCTCTCTTGCTTCTTCCAACTTGGACTGAAGATTGCCCACATGCTTTGTAGACCAGGTTCTCTGAGCTTTGGAAAGGGCAAGATTTAAGGTGTTCGAGCATACGACGCGGACTGGCGTGCAGCAGGCCTTGATGGAATAATAACCATTAAAGCCGTTAGTGAATGCCAGATACGGAACCACTTCGTCACCCAGGATGAGCTCCTTAGGCATACGAGCCAGAAGGAATACTCTCTTTCCACCCTCCAAGGATCCAGCAGTCTCATAAGTGCAACCCTCACCGATAAGTGCATCTGTAAAATCAAATGCATCCTTGTTCTGGACGATCTGGTAGCGGTCACCCACCATACCCAGGAAGGCGCCATCGGTATCCCGAATATTTGCCTTATACCCAGGAATAACAAGGCCATTAGCATAAACGGGTTCAGGTCTCACCGTCCAGTTAAGGCCCGCCAGCTCCAACGCTTCCTCAGAGGACATTGCGTGATCACAAGGGGTACCAAGACCGTGCCAAGGAACATTGCGAGAATCACCATTTTCATTTACGTAAGCCATGCTCTCAACCAATGCGCTCATATAAAATTCCTCCTAAAAAAAAATATATTAATTATTTACTACACCATCATTATAGGATGATAACTATCAAGATACAAGTAAAAATTAAAAAAGACCTGTTATTCACAGGTCTTTTTTCTTTACTTTATAATTTCTTAGAGAAGAGCTTCGGCTTTTATCCTCCTTAGGCAAAACTGGTACAAATTAGCAAGATAGTTTAGCCTTAGTATACTGTCAATCTTTTTGTTTTACTTACTGTATGTATATGATTTTCCAAGATGTTGTTGTAAGATAACATTTAATACTTCCTCACAATTATTGCATACAGAATCAACATCAACTGTGTTTATCAATGTTATATGGTGCACTCATTAGAATCTTGTATGCACTGGATGCTCGTAGGTACTCTGGATTATCATCTACAAGTATGTTGCATTTGATCAAATCTTTACGAGAAGTTAGGATAATGTTCTTTTTTGGAAACCCTGGAAAAAGTCTTCTAAAACAATGCTCGTACTTTGAAGTCCAATGCTCTGGATCAGTAGCAGTAACTATTATGACATTGATAAACGGGAATTCAAATCTGAGAACATCAACTAATTCTTTCGCACCTGAATCTTTGTACCCTACTTTTTCCCAGAAATCATCTCTGTGCAGAGGCCAATTGATGCTTTCATGCGACAGCTTTGAAAAATTTAGCGACATGTTGTAATTCCGAGGTACATCTACTTGTTCACTTTTCTGATTGGTGTAATACATATCATTTAAGTATTTACACCACACTTCAGGAAGGTTATTTAGTACACCGTCAAAGTCAATAGCTACTGTAAACATATTTCCACTCCGTTCTCTATTTTATCCCAGATGCTTATTTAACTCATCTCGGTAACTATCCGCCTTATGCCCTGCGTAGGTGGCCTGCTCCAGACAGTAGTTTGTAACACTTGCAAGATCATTACATACCTTCATGAACACCTTATCTCTATCGTTGTAATAGGATACAAGTGCTCTGCAAAGTGCGATACGCTTACCAGTGTTCGTATCCCACTTATCCCCCGGAGAGCACTTTGCCTTCCCTACATAGCAATCCTTCATTGTATAATCATGCTCGAAATCAACATAGTTACAACGGGATTCCAGGTTAGCTGCTACATCGTACATAGCACCCCTAAGCTTGCACACCACCGTTCTCTTCTCTTCATCGATGTAATAGGTAATACCGCTCTTATTCTTAGTTTCAACAATCATTTTACATACTCCTTATATATTGATTATGGATTAATTGTAAAATACTAATTTACAATTTACAAGTTATTTACAAAGAAAATGCATATCAACCAAAATCAACAAGACTGATCAAATTTCTCGGTTACTTCAAGCAATATCCTCACCACGAAGCCACTTAACAGCATAATGAGCTTCTGCAAGAGAGCAGTTATATTTATCCATATACAACAAAACAGCGGTAGTAGATTTGATACAATAATTAATAGCATCTTCAATAGTAGGAGTATTAATAGCAACAATTTTCTTGGCATCAAACAACCGCTTAAAACTAACACCACTATCAATCTGATAGAGACAATCAACATCAGTGTTATCAAGAATTTTGTTAGTAATAAGAGAGCGATAGAAAGTTTTGTTCATTTTGTTGTTCTCCTTTTTCTATCGGTCAAAGCCGATTGTGTCCACTTGTACACTAACTGCTCATATATAAAAATCTTGTAAAAGGTAATACAATGCCCACCGGTAATAATCTTACTTTTGATGAAAAGATAACAGCGAGTTCAACTGATCTCCACTGCCAACTTCTCTGCCATAGAAGTCTTTTGTAATCCCTCTTTTAGCATCATATTCGCCACAAAGACGACCATAGAAATCTTTAATCTTTTTATTTCCGTTAGATTCTGTAATAACTTCACCTTGAACACGTCCATAAAAATCCTTAATGAATTCACGTTTTGCCATTGATTACATCCTCCAATTAAATTTAGTTTACACTATTATTATAGAGCCTATACACGTAATATACAAGTAATTCTTATTCTTGTATCAAAATATTTCTAACTCCGTTCGTGTGTGTGTGCTCCTTATCAGTAAACATATCTTATTCCTTGATTACTTATCAGGAATGATTCCTTCATGAATACCGAGGTCTTCAATTATCATTACTATTCTATAGCTGGCTCGGTAGATATGTAGGTTGTGAAAAACAAAAAATAACCAATAGAACAGTATCACAAATAATATGTGACTTGAACTATTGGCTTAAATGCTTATTTATTTTATCTCAATGCAGCCTCAACTGGATCATATCTATCACTCATAAGCGTTTCAACGAGGCACTCATAAGGATCAGTCTTGCCACTCATGACCATCTTGCAAACATTAGTGGAGAACCCACTAACAAGAGCAACACCAAAGTCGTTCTCCTTTACAGGAATAGTTCCAGTGCGAGAATTTACATTCCAGAAGACCAGTCTAGGCATCTGATACCCAGCATTTTCGAAACGCTTCTTGATTACATCAAAAAGTCTTGCATTAGGTCTATTAAGACTCCCTCCATTGCCGCCACCACAAGTTGCACAAGAGTCAAACTCCATGTCTGAAATAATCAGTACATTCTTAGGCATATCCTTCTGCTTCATATGACCATTCACCGCAGTAGTAAGAATCAAATCAAACACCTTTTCAATATTTGTGTTTGAGCACTCACTATGGCTATATGCAACACGAAGCTTATCTCTTAGAGAATCGCACTGACTAAAATCAACCAACTGAGGTCTGCTAGAGAAAGTAATGTACTTATCCTTAAAGTCTCCAGAAGAATGCTCTGCAAAATAAATTGCAAGTGCATTTGCCACTTCAAGGGCAGTGACACGACTATTTCCACCAACATTGCAACACATAGAGCCAGAACCATCTGCAACTACAATGGTGTTTCCACATTCATTTACTGTGTTAGGCAAAGCTTTCCAAAGAGATTCAAGAGTTGCATCATACTTGTTGACATAACTACTCCATCCAGTTGTGTTAGAATACTTATGCACAATGTCGTGAGGGAACAAAGTTCCAGCATTAATCTTAGTTTCGCCCTTTTCAAGCTTACTCAGATACTCTCTGCGACGCTCCTCATCATTACGAAGGAAAGCTCCGTTATAAATTAGATTTGCACGAGAAGGAACTGTTTCATACTTAATATCTTCCCACTTCTTTGCAGACATCTTGCTCTCCACAATGTCAATGTAAGAACGAAGAGAAGAAAGGGTCTTACGATACTCACGCTCCGTCATACCAAGATTTTTACAAATATATCTTGCGTCCATCTTAGTCTTTGTGGAAGAAGCATTTACTGAAGGAAGCCACTTAGCAAGAAGAGATACTGGTTTATTATCGGCCATATTTTCAATGTCATCAGTAAGCTGATTCTTGATGATGTCGAGAATGACACCATCTACGTCTGTCCCAAACAGACACCACAGGTCATCATAACGACCATACTCACTTACAAGAGGAGTAAGCTTCTTAACAATGTCCGGATCATCATTAGCCATATTCTTAAGAATTACTCTGAATAGTCTCCTTTCACCAAGACCACCACGCACATCTCTTGCAAAAAATAGCCAACGCAGAGCCATCATTTTGTTCTCAAAATAAGCCCTGGTAAACTTATTATAGATGTCACCCTCTGACATACTACGCATAGAAGCAACTGCGAAGTTTAGATCGACCAACTCTTTACCAGTAGTTCGATAACCAAGAGAGCCACTCTCAGTTACTGAATAGTTAAAATCCTCATTCAGAGTATTCTTTACTGCATTCATAAAAGACATTTTCTTTCCTCCATTTTTTTTGATTTATTTCTAAATCACAAGACACATTCTTATGTATAATCTCCACATTAAAAATTTGCTGTTAGTGTCTTTGGAGTTTATTCAACGAGACGCCAAGATAAAATCAATAGCAAAAATAAAATCAATAGCAAAAATATCATTTTAATCTTTTTAGTAATTGCTGTAAGCGTCTCTATGTAAGGCAAGGCACCATCAATATAAATCCATATCATATTATGTAAAGTTGCTGCTAGTGCCTTTGTAAAGTCTCCTGGATGGGCTCGAACCATCGACCTCTGGTTTAACAGACCACTTGAAACTTGCTGTTTAAGGCTTTTACAAGTCTCGTTATTAAGCGCTCTAACCGACTGAGCTACAGGAGACATAATATATTATATGCAATTATATAGAAATATATTGGAGCGGATAACGGGACTCGAACCCGCAACACGACTTTGGAAGAGTCGGATGTTACCGTTACACTATATCCGCATAGTTTGATAGGTTTTGCACCTTGCACTGCTGGAGTCGAACCAGTTCAGTTTGAAGACTCTAATTTCGCTTCACCTATCTGGACTACCGTTGCCCATTCCATCTCCTGTTCAGTTTTGATTGTCGTATGTAGATGGTGACCAGTTGACAATGGTCCCCCGTCTTGGATTCGAACCAAGATCGTGCCCCAATCTAGAGCCTTATGCCGGGTATAAACTGGTTACACTACCGTTATGCTAACGGAGGATATCTGCCCGTCTTTCCGGGCTGTCACCTATAAAACATGTTTTACCGCCTATCATTTTAGGATACTTTTCGGCTGCTACTAACGGGACCTAGCTTTCCGACGCTTTCTTTTATTGAGGAGAATAGTTTAGACTCTACGGCTTTTCAACCCGTCGACAACCTGCCAGCATAGTTGGTTTTATTTTCACCTATAATACTAAGATGAAAAGGCATGGCGGAAGATGAGAGACTCGAACTCTCACACGCTTTCACGTGAACGGTTTTCAAGACCGCTGCAGTACCAGTTATGCTTAATCCTCCATATGTGGTGGAGCTAAGCGGGTTCGAACCGCTGACCCCCTGCGTGCAAAGCAGGTGCTCTCCCAACTGAGCTATAGCCCCATATGCTTTATGCCAGAATCGAACTGGCTCCTCTCCCAACGAGTCTGTTATCATTAAGAAGCTATCTTAATGTTTACCCAACATTAGTTAACAAGTATGCACCTTACACCAGTAAAGCTCTAGTGGATATATACAACCGTACCTCCCACTAGTAAGGAACGGTTTATGGTGCCTCCGGTCGGAGTCGAACCAACGACACGCGGATTTTCAGTCCGCTGCTCTACCAACTGAGCTACAGAGGCAAATGGCGACCAAGATGGGGCTCGAACCCACGACCTCCAGCGTGACAGGCTGGCGTTCTAACCAACTGAACTACTTGGCCA